>Ga0209676_1000969_pt1 | contig 34541 bp, 28 predicted proteins | sample AraplaCvi_mLB_r2_FD_184282 | JGI IMG/M metagenome (GOLD analysis project Ga0209676, IMG submission 184282) | Arabidopsis root microbial communities from North Carolina, USA - plate scrape MF_Cvi_mLB_r2 (SPAdes) (version 2) | ecosystem: Host-associated > Plants > Roots > Endosphere | place: USA... | reverse complement strand
AGTTCAGCCTGGGCATGTCCAACCAGATCGGCGACTGGCTGACCGACGCCACCGTCGCGCGCACGCTGACCTATGACGGCTTCGCCTTCACCCTGGGCAACCGTTACCCGACCGGCCAGTTCTTCGATGACCCGCGCCTGTGCGGTGGCACCTCGCCGGGCCTGAGCCAGGCGTGGAGCTGCAACATCCCGGGCTTCGGCAGCCTGATCATCGGCCAGCAGGGCATCAAGACCCGTGCCACCCAGGTGCTGCTGTCGGCGCAGAAGCCGTTCACCAAGGAAAGCGGCTGGGGCACCTCGATCGCCTACACCTGGACGACCGCGCGCCACAACCGTGACATCAACGAGCATTACGCGTTCGACCGTGGCCTGATTACCGATTACCCGACCATCCGTTCCAACGGTGCGCCGCGTCATCGCATCGTGCTGACCGGTTCGTATGCCGGCTTCTGGGACATCACCTTCGGCGGCAAGATCACCCTGGCCACCCCGACCGCGGTCAACGACTGGTACCCGGTGGCGCAGGCCAGCGGCTTCGACCTGCCGACCCCGGGCGCCGCGGTGCCGGACGGCAACGGTCGCTTCCTGCTCGGTGGCAAGATCTGGGGCTACCGCTCGGTCGACCTGCAGGCGACGAAGACGTTCAAGATGCCGGGCGAGACCGAGTTGTACGCGCGTATCGACATCATCAACGTGTTCAACTTCGACAACTTCTCCAACTACAACTACACCAAGTCCAACGGCAAGTTGCTGGCCAGCTACAACGAGACCGGCGACATCGTCGGTACGCCGCGCCAGGTGAAGGCGGAAGTGGGCTTCCGCTTCTGATGAGGGGAAGGTGGTGACACCCATGGCGTTTTGACACGCATGGCGTGTCACTACGCTGCAGGAACGTGGTGACACCCCTGGCGTTTTGACACGCATGGCGTGTCACTACGCCGCAGGCCGGTCCCCCAGCCGTAGAGACACGCCATGCGTGTCCTCGCGGTCTGGGGAGCACCGGTTTTTCATGAATGCAGGCTGTAAACGATTTCACTCCACGCCCCGGTATGCTGGCGTGGAATTCGAAGATTCCGGAGGGTTGGCACGATGAAGGTACCCCGCGTAGTGGCACTGGCGGTAATGGCGGCAGCCGTGGTCGGCTGCAAGCCGCAGGCACAGGAACAGCCCGCCAAACCCAAGCCGCCGGTGATCCTGGTCGAAGCCGACGTTCCACCGCGCCCGATGAAACCGGAGTTGCCGCCGCTGTTCGACGACATCGAACGCCGCACCTTCCAGTTCTTCTGGGACACCACCAACGAAGTCAACGGGCTCAGCCCGGACCGTTATCCGTCGCGCCCGTTCGCCAGCATCGCCTCGGTGGGCTACGCGCTGACCGCCTATCCGATCGGCGTGGAAAACGGCTGGGTCAGCCGTACCCAGGCCGTGGACCGCACCCTGACCACGCTGAAGTTCTTCCGCGACCTGCCGATGGGCCCGCAGCGCACCGGCAAGGGCGGGTACAAGGGTTTCTACTACCATTTCCTGGACATGCAGCAGGGCCATCGCTATGACAGCTGGGTGGAACTGTCCAGCGTGGACACCGCCCTGCTGATGATGGGCGTGCTGTTCGCACAGTCCTATTACACCGGCGACGATTCCCGCGAGAAGGAAATCCGCGCCATCGCCGACACCCTGTACAAGCGCGTCGACTGGCCGTGGCTGCAGCAGCGCGCCCCGCTGATCTCGATGGGCTGGTTCCCGGAAAGCGGCTTCATCGACCACGACTGGATGGGCTACAACGAAGCGATGATGGTCTACATCCTCGCGCTCGGCTCGCCCAGCCACCCGGTCAGCCCGGATGCGTGGACGGTGTGGACGCGCACCTACGACAACGACTGGGGCGTGTTCCAGGGCCAGGAATACCTGTCTTTCGGCCCGCTGTTCGGCCACCAGTACACCCATGTCTGGATCGACTTCCGCGACATCCAGGACGCGTACATGCGCGAACGCGGCAGCACCTATTTCCTCAACAGCCGCTCGGCCGCACTGGCCCAGCGCGAGTACGCCATCGCCAACCCGGCGCAGTGGAAGGAATACGGCGAGAACGTGTGGGGCCTGACCGCCAGCGATGGCCCGCAGAACACCACCCAGGAATTCCGCGGCGAGCAGCGCCAGTTCCGCCATTACTCCTCGCGCGGCGCCGGCCTGCGCGAGAACTTCGACGATGGCACCATCGCCCCCACCGCCGCGATCTCCTCGGTGGTGTTCGCCCCGGAAGAGGTGATCCCGGCCACGCTGGAAATGCACAAGCGCTACGGCGACTACCTGTATTCCAGCTACGGCTTCCTGGATTCGTTCAACCCCAGCTTCAACTTCGACATTCCGCTCAAGACCGGGCGCATCGTGCCGGATCGCGGCTGGGTGGCCAGCGACTACATCGGCATCGACCAGGGCCCGATCCTGACCATGATCGCCAACTATCGCAACGACTTCGTCTGGAACACGATGAAGACCAACCCGCACATCCGCCGTGGCCTGGAGCGTGCCGGTTTCAGCGGCGGCTGGCTGACCCCGGAAGGCGAGGACCAGCCGATGGAGCTGCAGAAGGACGAGAAGGCTGCTGCGGCCCGTTCGATGGGCATCGCCGAATCCCGCGCCGCCGCCGCGCAGGAACAGAAGAACAATTCCAACACCAACCGCAACCAGCCCCAGGGGAAGTAAGCAGTGTCCTTGTCGTCGCGCCCCAAGCTGTGGGTGAGTGTTCTGCTGCTGGTCATCGGCAGCCTGTTGTTGAGTGCCTGCCGCCGGGAACCGGAAGGGGTGACCGTGCGGTTCTGGGCGATGGGTCGCGAAGCCGAAGTGGTCGCCGAGCTGATCCGCGAATTCGAAGCGGAAAACCCCGGCATCCACGTCGACGTGCAGAACATCCCGTGGACCGCCGCGCATGAAAAGCTGCTCACCGCGTTCGCCGCCGATGGGCTGCCGGACGTGTTCCAGCTGGGCAATACCTGGATCCCCGAGTTCGCCGAGCTCGACACGCTGACTCCGCTGGCGCCGTTCGTGGCCCGGTCGAAGGTGGTGGACCCGGCCGATTACTTCCAGGGCATCTGGGACACCAATGTCATCCATGACCAGCTGGTCGGCATTCCGTGGTACGTGGACACGCGCCTGCTGTACTACCGCAAAGACCTGCTGGCGCAGGCCGGCTTTGACCACCCGCCGCGCACCTGGGCGGAGTGGAACACCATGATGGCCGCGATCAAGAAGATGCAGGGTGCCGACCGCTACGCGATCCTGATGCCGATCAACGAGTTCGAACAGCAGCTGTCGTTCGCCCTGCAGCAGCCGGACCCGCTGCTGCGCGACCACGACACCCGTGGCAACTTCCGCAGCCCGGGGTTCCGCCGCACGCTGGCGTTCTACGAAAACATGTTTGCCCAGGGCTGGGCGCCGCGCATGTCCGAAACCCAGATCTCCAACGTGTGGGACGAGTTCTTCCGCGGCTTCAACGTGTTCTACCTGTCCGGCCCCTGGAACATCCGCGAGTTCAAGAAGCTTCAGCCCAAAGAACTGGAAGGCAAATGGGGCACCGCCGCGCTGCCCGGCCCGGACGGCCCGGGTGCCGGCATCGCCGGTGGCACCAGCCTGGTGATCTCGCGCAGCTCGCAGCAGAAGGAAGCGTCGTGGAAGCTGATCGAGTTCCTGTCGCGCCCGGCCATCCAGGAACGCTTCCATTCCATCATCGGCGACCTGCCGCCGCGACGCAGCACCTGGGAATTCGCCTCGCTGGCCAACGACCCGCTGGCGCAGCCGTTCCGCGACCAGCTCGAGCGGGTGCGCCCGACCCCGAAGGTGCTGGAGTGGGAACGTATCGTGCAGGAAATGCGCATCGTCACCGAACAGGTGGTACGCGGTGGGCTGGATCAGGATGTAGCCGTGAATCGACTGGATGACCGTGTGGACAAGGTATTGGCCAAGCGCCGCTGGATGCATGAACAGCGCACGCAGGCCGACGCGGCTGCCGCGCCGGCCGCGGAGGTGAGCCCATGAAGCAGCGTTCGCTCGCCGGCTGGATCTTCGCCGGCCCGTCCCTGCTGGTCATCGGCGTGTTCTTCGGCCTGCCGGTGTTTTCCGCACTGGCGCTCAGCATCACCGACTTCGACCTGTACGCACTGGCCGACGGCGGCAACCTGCGCTTCGTCGGGCTGGGCAACTACATCGACCTGCTGCAGACCCCGATGTTCTGGAAGTCGCTGTGGAACACCACGTATTTCGTGGTGGTCGGCGTGCCGATGTCCATTGGCGTGTCGCTCGGCGCAGCGATGCTGCTCAACGCCCCGGCCGCGCGCTTCAAGGCGCTGTTCCGCACCGCGCTGTTCGCCCCGGTAGTGACCACGCTGGTGGCGGTGGCGGTGATCTGGCGCTACCTGTTCCATACCAGCTACGGGCTGGTGAACTACGGGCTGGGCCACCTGGGGATCAGCCCGATCGACTGGCTGGGCGACCCGAACTGGGCAATGCCGACCATCATGCTGTTCGCGGTGTGGAAGAACTTCGGCTACAACATGGTGATCTTCCTGGCTGGCCTGCAGGCGATCCCGCATGACCTGTACGAGGCCGCGCGCATCGACGGTGCCTCGCGCTGGAAGCAGTTCCTGCACATCACCCTGCCGATGCTCGGCCCGGTGCTGCTGGTGGTCGGGGTGATCACCGTGTCCGGCTACTTCCAGCTGTTCGCCGAACCCTACGTGATGACCCGCGGCGACCCGCTGCAGAGCACGGTGAGCGTGCTGTACTTCATGTTCGAGGAAGGCTTCAAGTGGTGGAACCTGGGCCGCGCGTCGGCCGTGGCGTTCCTGCTGTTCCTGATCATCCTGGCGGTAACCAGCCTGATGCTGCGTTTCGGCCGCAAGAGGCAGTTGGTATGAGTCGTGAGATCGGCCAGTCGCGCTGGCATGCGTGGTGGGTGAACGGTGGGCTGCTGGTGCTGGCGGCGGTCAGCCTGGCGCCGCTGCTGTGGATGCTGTCGGTGTCGTTCATGCCGACCGGCGAAGCGGCGCATTTCCCGCCGCCGCTGCTGCCCTCGGCGGTGACCACCGCCAACTACCACGAGCTGTTCGCCCGTACCGGCATGGGCAACAACTTCATCAACAGCCTGTTCGTGTCGCTGGCGATCACGCTGGGTTCGCTGCTGCTCAACACCATGGCCGGCTATGCCTTCGCCAAGCTGCGCTTCGTCGGCCGCGAGCGCATCTTCCAGGTGCTGCTGGCGGCGCTGGTGATCCCGGCGCAGGTGGCCATGCTGCCGTTGTTCCTGCTGATGAAGCAGCTCGGGCTGGTCAACAGCTTCGGCGGGGTGATCGTGCCCGCGCTGGCCAGCGTGTTCGGCATCTTCCTGGTGCGCCAGTACGCGCGCTCGATTCCTGACGAGCTGCTGGAAGCGGCGCGGATCGACGGGGCAGGGGAGCTGCGGATCTTCTTCCAGATCGTGCTGCCGATGCTCAAGCCGGTGCTGGTGACGCTGTCGATCTTCACTTTCATGGGCGCCTGGAACGATTTCATGTGGCCGTTGATCGTGCTGACCGACCAGGAGCACTACACTCTGCCGGTTGCCCTGGCCACGCTGTCGCGCGAACACATCATGGACGTTGAAATGATGATGGCCGGCGCGGTGGTCACGGTGGTTCCGGTGCTGGCACTGTTCCTGGTGCTGCAGCGCTATTACATCCAAGGTCTGCTGCTGGGGAGTGTCAAAGGGTGAAGCGTGCCGTCGTCGCGGGGGTTCTGGGTCTGGGTGTGGTGTGGTCGATGGCGGCGCCTGCCGCGCCCCCGGCAGTGCCGGCGGCGCCCAAGGTCCTGGACACCTTCGACGACATGGCGCCCTGGAAGCTGGTGGTGTCCGACCAGGTCAGCGGCTCGCTGCGCAGCGTGGCCGGTGCCAGCGGCGGGCGCGCGCTGTGCGTGGACTACGACTTCCACGAAGTCTCCGGCTACGTGGCGATCCGCCGCGAACTGCCCATCACCTGGCCGGACAACTACCAGGTGGGCTTCCAGCTGCGCGGCGATTCTCCCGGCAACGACCTGCAGTTCAAGCTGATCGATGCCAGCGGCGACAACGTGTGGTGGGTCAACCGCCCCGGTTACGCGTTCCCCAAGACCTGGACGCCGGTGCAGTATCGCCAGCGCCAGATCGACAAGGCCTGGGGCCCGGACCCGGACAAGACCCTGCGCCGGAGCGCGGCGGTGGAATTCACGATCTACAGCAAAGTCGGCGGGCGCGGCACGGTCTGCTTCGACCGGCTGACCCTGCAGGCGCTGCCGCCGGCCGACACCTCGGCGCTGGCGCCGTCGGTGATCGCCGACACCGCCACCGCGCTGCAGAGCCGTATTGCCGACGGCAAGTCCGACACCGTGTGGATCAGCGGCGGGGTGCCGGAGCAGACCATCAGCCTGGACCTGCACAAAGTGCGCGAGTTCGGTGGCGCGGTCATCCAGTGGCTGCCGGGGCTGGAAGCAACCCGCTACGTGGTGCGCTCATCGGTGGACGGCCGCGACTGGCGGATCCTGCGCGAGATCACCGCCGGCGGTGGCGGCGACCGCGACTGGCTGGCGTTGCCCGACACCGAGGCGCGCTACCTGCGCTTCGACCTGGCGCACGGCAGCAGCTGGCGCTACGGCATCCGTGACATCTCGATCAAGCCGCTGGATTTTGCCGCCACTCCGAACGACTTCGTCGCATCGGTCGGCGCCGACCTGACCCGGGGCTTCGTGCCGCGCGGCTTCAGTGGCGAGCAGCCGTACTGGACCCTGCTCGGCCTGGACGGCGGCAAGGAACAGGCGCTGATCGGCGAGGACGGCGCGCTGGAGGTGAAGAAGGCGAGCTTCAGTGTCGAGCCGTTCGTGCTGGTGGACAAGAAGGTGCTGAGCTGGGCCGACGTCGAAACGAAGCAGTCCCTGCAGGACGATTACCTGCCGATCGCCAGCGTTGACTGGACCCACCCGCAGGCAGCACTGAAGGTCACCGGCTTCGTCCAGGGCCGCCCGGACCAGGCGCAGCTGGTTGGCCGCTATACGCTGCACAACCCGGACAAGGTCGCCCACGACTACACCCTGGCCCTGGCCGTACGACCCTGGCAGGTCAATCCGCCGCGCCAGTTCCTCAACACCGTGGGCGGGGTGAGCCGGATCGACACCCTGGATATCGAGCCCGGGCAGGTCGAGGTCAACGGCGCGCCGCGTGTGTATCCGGTGCAGGCCCCTGACTCCGCCTTTGCCAGTCCGTTCGATGGCAAGCTGGAGGTCGCCCACCTGGCCAGCGGCAACCTGCCGACCGCCACCGAGGTGCGCGACCCGACCGGGCTCGCATCCGGCGCGCTGCTGTACCGCTGGCGGCTGGAGCCGGGACAGACCCGCGAGGTGGCCCTCGTGCTGCCGCAGACCGGCGCCTGGGCCACGCCGAAGGATTTCGACGCCAGCAAGGCGCAGCAGCAGGTGGCCTCGATGTGGCGCACCAAGCTGGACCAGGTGTCGCTGCAGGTGCCGGCAGCGGGCAAGCCGTTGGCCGACACCCTGCGCACCGCACTGGCGCACATGCTGATCTCGCGGATCGGGCCGAGCCTGCAGCCGGGCACGCGCTCGTATTCGCGCAGCTGGATCCGCGATGGCGCGATGATTTCCGAAGGACTGCTGCGCATGGGCCGCAGCGATGCGGTGCGCGAGTACGTCAACTGGTATGCGCCGTACCAGTTCGACAACGGCAAGGTGCCGTGCTGCGTGGACCCGCGCGGCGCCGACCCGGTGCCGGAAAACGACAGCCATGGCGAGCTGATCTTCAACATCGCCGAGTACTGGCGCTACACCGGCGACAGCACCTTCCTGGAACTGATGTGGCCGCACGTGCAGGGCGCGTACCAGTACATGGAACAGCTGCGCCTGAGCGAGCGCACTGAAGAGAACCGCGCACGCAACCCGGCGTTCTACGGGATGATGCCGGTGTCGATCAGCCACGAAGGCTATTCGGCCAAGCCGATGCATTCGTACTGGGACAACTTCTGGGCGCTGCGTGGCTACAAGGACGCGGCGCTCATCGCCAGCGCGCTGGGCAAGGTCGAGGCGATGCAGATCGCCGAGTCGCGCGACCAGTTCCGTGACGACCTGCAGGCCTCGCTGCTGGCGGCCACCGCGCAGCATAAGATCGATTTCCTGCCTGGCTCGGCCGAGCTGGGCGATTTCGACGCCACCTCCACCACCATCGCGCTGGCCCCGGGCGGCGAGCAGGGACGGCTGCCGCAGCCTTACCTGGACAACACCTTCGAGCGCTACTGGAAGCAGTTCGAGGAGCGCCGCGACGGCAAGCGCGAGTGGAAGGATTACACCCCGTACGAGTGGCGCAATGTGGCCGCTTTCGTGCGCCTGGGCTGGCGCGACCGTGCGTGGCAGGCGACCGAATTCTTCTTCCAGGACCGTGCGCCGCAGGCCTGGAACCAGTGGGCCGAAGTGGTCTCGCATACGCCGCGCAAGCCGTTCTTCGTGGGCGACCTGCCGCATGCGTGGGTCGCGTCCGACTTCGTGCGTTCGGCACTGGACATGTTCGCCTACAGCCGCGACGTGGATGACAGCCTGGTGCTGGCCGCGGGCGTACCCAGCCGTTGGCTGGAAGGCGTCGGCGCAGGGGTGAAGGGACTGCGCACGCCGAACGGCCAGCTCAGCTACACCCTGAGCCGCAGCGACCGGCAGCTCACGCTGCAGGTGGCGCCGGGGCTGGCGCTGCCGCAGGGCGGCCTGGTCCTGCCGTGGCCGTACAGCGGTGACCCGGGTACCACCACCATCAACGGCGAGCCGGCGCAGTGGCTCAACGGCGAGCTGCGGATCACCCAGGTGCCGGCACGGGTCGAGATCGAGATCCCGGCCTCGGTGCGCCGCGCCGAACGCAAGGCGCAGTGACCGTGGGGCTGGCACGCGTGGCCCGCCTGGGCCTGCTGCTGGCGTGTGCGCTGGCGCTGCTGCCGGCGCACGCGGCCGCGCCGGTGGAGCAGGGCATGAGCATGGTGACCTTCAACCTGCACCATGACCGCGAAGACTGGCCGCAGCGGCGCCAGGTGATCCTGCGCGAGCTGGCGGCGCTGCAGCCCGACGCGATCGCGCTGCAGGAAGTGATCCAGAAGCCGCACGTGCGCAACCAGGCGGCGTGGCTGGCGCGCCGGCTGGGCTACGACTACCAGTTCGTGTCCACCGATCCGCCGGGGCGCTTGAAGCGCTACGGCAATGCATTGCTCACCCGGCGTCCGGTGCTGGCGCGCGGCGAGCATGTGCTGGCGCCGCGGACCGATTACCGCACGGTGGCGCACCTGCGTATCGACGTCGATGGGCAGCCGGTGAACGTGTATGCCACCCACCTCAACGAGCGCGCGGATGACAATGGCCGCCGCATCCGCAGCGAGCAGGTGGCCGACCTGCTGGCGTTCATCGCCGCCACCGCCGGCGAGGCGCCGGTGGTGATCGCCGGCGATTTCAATGCGCTGGTGGATGCAGGCGATCTCAGCCCGCTGCGCCAGCGTTATGGCGACAGCTTTGGCAGCGTGCACGTGAACAACGACCTGGCCCAGGCCAGCACCTTGAACCGGCATTACTTCGACGCGCCCTCGCGCATCGACCACATCTTCTTCCAGCAGGACAAGCTGCTCGCCCGCGAAGCGCGGCTGCTGTTCGACCAGCCGTATGCGGAAGGGCGGTGGGCGTCCGATCACTACGGCGTGTGGACCAGATTGCAGTTCGCGCCGTGAAACGGGCGGGTCCTGGCGCGCGCAGTTTCATCGCGGGTACCAGGCGTCCATGGGGTCTGAAAAGATCACTCTCTTGAACGTGACGTAGTGGTCGCCTGAGTAGTACACGTTTTTGGGACCCGTTGGGGACAGGCCCCCAAGTACCAGCCTGCGTGGCCCCCGGTCAGAACTATTCGGGTCCGGTACGGTGTACTCCACGTAGCGATTGCCTTTCCTGGATTGGGGAAGGTAGCCGTTGAGATTGAAATAGTCGGCGCCGTCGTACTTTGGATAACGTGTCGGGGCGCCGGTCCGGATCTGCTCGAGTACGGTCTTTGCTTCTGACACAAGATCTTTGTGAAGGAGCGGCATCGGCGCCTGTTGCACCGTGGGCGAGGTGGACGGAGATCGCCTTGGCATGTGCGATGTATATATCTCGCCTTCCAACGCAGGGCGTGGCGAGGGAGGCGAGCCATCACGCAACTTCAGATAGCCGCCTGTATGCCAGCCACCTGAAGGATTCGAGGACACCAGCTTTCCCGAGCCTACGAATTTTCCCAGTCGCTTCGCCGCGTGACCCGCTGCCTTTGCGATGGCGGGCGCCGCAGTGACGATACCGGCCAAGCCGATGGCGAATCCGACCGCCCCCAGGATGCGTGCAGCCGTTTCGTGTCCGGCGACTTCGGCAGCGAGTGCTCCGATCTCGGCCGCCGCGCTGACTGCACTGATGGTGGCGCCCACTATCGCAGAGCCGGTCAGTGCGGCGCTTCCGGCGACCAGCGGAACGGCGAGCGCGCCCAGGCTGGCGACGGCTGCAATGATGCTGACGCCTGCCACGATCCATTTCCAGAAGTGGCCGGTCGGGTCGGTGCGGTTGATCGGATCTCCAGCACAGTAGGCATAGGCATTCATGCCGCCTTCGTCGAACGGGCTGAGCGCATCCGGGGCCAGGAAGCAAAGGAGCACGGGACTGTAAGGACGATGGTGACGTGCACCCAGCAGATAACAGCCGGTCGCGTCGTCGAGCATTTCGCCATTGAAGGCGGGGTGGGGCTCGGCTTCTGCTGGCCGTGAACGTTCCTGGTCGATGGATGCATGGCCAAACGGTGTGTAACACCGGCTGCGGTGTTCTGCATCTGCCTCACGGAGTACGGAGCCGGCCCGGTCTGTGGCAAGCACCGTTGTCGCGGGGTTTTCGCCACCGCGCAGCGTGGCGACGAGTTGGTCCCGGCAGTAGGCCCAGCTCAGTTCCCGGTTGTGTTCCGCAGCGTTGACGATGACGTCGCCCCGCCAGTAGCGCCACTGCAGGGCGCCGGGCTCTCCGATACAAGTCAATAGATTCTCGGCGTCATAGCGGTAGTGGAAAACAGGCGGGATCGGTGAAGCCGGCACCGTAGCCATGGCACGTCCTCAGCATGCGCCCCCGCAAGCGGGAACATGCGCCTGTGTGCGTTAAACGCGTGTCGAATCGCGATGCCCAAATGCAGACAGCGGCCCGGAGGCCGCTGTCTGCGTCTTGCATGGCAGCCACGCAGGGCGTGGCTCTACGGCGCGCGGGTCAGGGCTTGTCGGCCTTGTCCTGCTCTTCCTTGGCAGCGGCTTCGGCCGGGGCGAGTTCATCGGTGGGGATGTCTTCGCGGGCTTCGGCGTGCGCCGCTTGGGCGGCGGCATCGGTCGCTGCGGCATCGCTGTGCGCGCTGCCGAACAGCTGGCCGTTCTGCACCGCCGGTGCCGGATCAACCGACTCGGCACGTGCCACCGGTGCCGGGGTCGCCGGTGCCGGTGCCGCCGGTACGGCGTCCACTGCGTCCAGCATGCGGGTCTGCACCGGGCGGCCGACTTCGGTCGGCCCCTTGTGCTCGACCGCTCCGGCACTGCTGGCGGCATCTGCCGACGGCGGCGTCTGCACTGCGCCCGGCGCGGTCGGCGCCGGGGTGGCAGCCGGAGCATGAGCCGCCTTCGGCGCTTCGGCGGCGACCGGGGCCTGGACGGCCTTCGGTGCTTCCGTCACCACCGGGGCTGCCACGGGCTTCGGAGCTTCCGTCACGACGGGGGCTTCGACCGCCTTCGCGGCTTCCGTCACGCGCGGGGCTTCAACTGCCTTCGGCGCCTCTGCCACGACCGGGGCTTCCACCGGCTTCGGGGCTTCGGTTGCCTTCGGGGCTTCGACGGCCTTCGCGGCCTCGGTCACTACCGGGGCCTCCACGGCCTTCGGCGCTTCCGCAGCCGGGGTTTCAACTGCCGGTGCCTTGGCGACCGGGGCTGCCGCCGGCATCGGCGACTCCACGAACGGCACGCGGTCGGTGTAGGACGCGGTGGGCGCGGCAGCCGACTCGGCAGCCGGCTCGGCAGCCGGGGCCTTCGGCGCCGATTCGGCGTGATCGGCCTTCAGCACCGGACTGCTGACCACCGCCACCGCCGCGGCGGCGGCCACGGCAGCGACCGGGGCCGGGCGCGGGGCCTGCACCGGGGCAGCCGGGGCAACCGGCGCAGCACCATCGTCATCGAAGTCGAACTCGGGGTTCGATTCGGTGCTGCGTGCGGCCGTGCGGGCGGCCTGGGCGGTGGTGTCGCCGTCCTGGTCACCGTCCTGCTCGTCGCTGTCGGCGTCGTCGTCCAGACCGGCGTCGTCATGCAGCCCATCACTGCCTGCAGCCTGCTCACCATTGCCACGACGACGACGACGACCGCCACGACGGCCGCGACGACGGCGCGACGCGCCTTCGCCGGTGGCATCGTCGGCAGTGCCCGGCGCTTCGCCGCGCTCGACGGCGTCGCCTTCGGCCACGGCCGCCCGGGTGTCGTCAGCCGCTGCCGGGGTCGGCACCGCTGCGGCGGTCGGGGCAACCACTGCCGGGGTCGCGGCGTTGGCCACGGTCACGGCGGCAGCGGCGACCAGCGCGGCATCGGCCACGCTGGCCTCGTTCTGCACCGGCTTGACGGTGTCGACCTGCGGCTGGCGGGCGGGCTTGTCACCTTCGTTCTGCGCGCGCGGCGGCTTCTGCTTCTGGTTCAGCTTCGGCTGCTGTTCGTTGCGCGGCGCCTTCGGCTGCTGCTCGTTGCGCGGCTTGCCCTGCTGGGGCTGGCCGGCGGCCGTGGAGGTCTGCGGCGCGGCCGCGTCCTGGCGGCGCTCGTCACGGCGCTCGCCTTCGCGACGCTCGCCCTTGCCGGCGCGTTCGCCACCGCGATCATCGCGACGGTCCTTGCCGCGACCCTGGGCCTGGCCCTGGCCGGCGGAACGCTCACCGCGCTCGCCACGCTCGTCGCGGCGGCCATTGCGGTCCTTGCCGTTGCGGTCCTTGTTGCGACCGTTGCGGTTGCCGTCCTGGGCCGGGCGTGCGCTCGGCTGCGGGGTGGCGGCCGGGGCCGCTTCGCCGCCGAAGATGCGCTTCAGCCAGCCGACCACGCCGGTGGCGGCCGGGGCGGCCACCGGCGCCGGGGCGACCGGGACCGGTGCAGCCACCGGTTCCACCACTTCGCGGACCGGGGCCGGCGAGCTGTGCTTGACGTTGGTCACCGCCGGCGCGGCCGGGATGTTCAGCTGTGCCTTGGTCAGGGCATGCACCGGCAGCTTGCGCGGGGTGCCGCGCTGGTAGCTGGGCTTGCCGCTCTCTTCGCCCAGCTCGTTTTCGCGCAGGCGGGTCACTTCGTAATGCGGGGTGTGCAACTGCTCGTCGGCGACGATCACGATCGGCGCGTCGTGGCGCTGTTCAATCTCGCGCAGGGCGCTGCGCTTTTCGTTGAGCAGGTAGTTGGCGATCTCGACCGGGGCCTGGACCAGCACCTGCCCGGTGTTTTCCTTCATGGCATGTTCTTCGGCCACGCGGATGATCGACAGCGACAGCGATTCGACGCTGCGCATGCGGCCGTGGCCGTCGCAACGCGGGCAGACGATCTGGCTGGACTCGCCCAAGCTCGGACGCAGTCGCTGACGACTCATTTCCATCAGGCCGAAGCGCGAGATGCGGCCCAGCTGGACGCGCGCGCGGTCGTACTTGAGCGCGTTCTGCAGGCGGTTCTCGACTTCGCGCTGGTGCTTGTTCGACGACATGTCGATGAAATCGATCACCACCAGGCCGCCCAGGTCGCGCAGGCGCAGCTGGCGGGCCACTTCTTCGGCCGCTTCCAGGTTGGTCTGGAAGGCGGTGTCCTCGATGTCGCTGCCCTTGGTGGCGCGCGAGGAGTTCACGTCGATGGCGGTCAGCGCTTCGGTCTGGTCGACCACGATCGAGCCGCCCGAGGGCAGGCGCACGTTGCGTTCATAGGCGCCTTCGATCTGCGATTCGATCTGGAAGCGGTTGAACAGCGGAATGTCGTCGGTGTAGTGCTTGAGCTTGCGCAGGGTCTGCGGCATCACCTGCTGCATGAATTCGCGGGCGGTGTCGTACAGCTCCTGGGTGTCGACCAGGATCTCGCCCACGTCGGCGCGCAGGTAGTCGCGCAGGGCGCGCACGATCAGGCGCGATTCCTGGTAGATCAGGAACGGGGCCGGCTTGGTCAGCGCGGCTTCGGCGATCGACTTCCAGACCTGCAGCAGGTAGTCCAGGTCCCACTGCAGCTCTTCGGCATCGCGGCCGACGCCGGCGGTGCGGATGATCACGCCCATGTCGTCGGGGATGTTCAGCTTGTCCAGCGCTTCCTTCAGCGCGGCGCGGTCTTCGCCCTCGATGCGACGCGAGACGCCGCCGGCAGTGGGCGAGTTCGGCATCAGCACCATGTAGCGGCCGGCCAGGGAGATGAACGTGGTCAGGGCGGCGCCCTTGTTGCCACGCTCTTCCTTGTCGACCTGGACCACCACTTCCTGGCCTTCACGCAGCAGTTCGCGGATGCCGGCCTTGTTGTGGTCCACGCCCGCCTGGAAGTAATCGCGGGAGATTTCCTTCAGCGGCAGGAAGCCGTGGCGTTCGCCACCATATTCGACGAAGGCCGCTTCCAGCGACGGTTCAAGGCGCGTGATGCGGCCCTTGTAGATGTTCGACTTCTTCTGTTCCTTGGACGGCTGTTCGATGTCGATGTCGTACAGCGTCTGGCCATCCACGATGGCAACCCGCAGCTCTTCGGCCTGCGTGGCGTTGATCAGCATTCGCTTCATAGTGCGTTCCTCGCGCGCTGCTACCGCGCGGAACGCCATGGGGTTTCGCTTCTGGTCACGCTTGCACGCCCATCGCGCATGCGCGGGGAGGGCGGCTTGGGCTTCCAGCGCTACGACACCACGGCAGGCCGCGGGAGCGCTACATTTTCTTGGTTTGGGTAGTACGGGGCCGGAGGCAGCTTTCAGCCAGGCTGGAGCGCCACAGGGACATTTTTTCAGCGCAGACGCGTGTCAGGCATCCGGCGATGGCCGGGACTGCCGGTGAGCCGCTAACATGGCCGCCCCGGGGGCGGTGGCTGCGCACTGTGCCGGAATCGCGGGAAGTTGGGCTTCTGGCCCAGAGCAACTTCCAACGAAATCAATCCCTTATCTCGCCTGCCGAGTGTAACAGAATAAAAGGCCAATGACCGACACCGTACCGCCTCCCAAGCCCGCTGAAGGCAAGACCAGCGTCCGTCTCATCACCGTCCCGGACGACCGGGCGGGGCAACGCCTGGACAACTTCCTGCTGGGGCAGCTCAAGGGCGCGCCGCGCAGCTTGGTGTACAAGCTGGTGCGCAGTGGCCAGGTCCGGGTCAACGGCGGCCGGGCCAAGGCCGAGCGCAAGCTGGAGGGCGGCGATGAAGTGCGCGTGCCGCCAGTGCGTCTCACCGAGGAGGGCGACAAGGCTGGCCCGCCGGCGGCGTTCATGAAGCGGCTCGAAGACGCCATCGTTTACGAAGATGAACGATTGTTGGCGCTGAACAAGCCGTCGGGCGTGGCCAGCCATGGCGGCAGCGGGATCAGCTTCGGGGCGATCGAAACGCTGCGCGCGCTGCGCCCGGGCAAGACCCTGGAACTGGTGCACCGGCTCGACCGCGACACCTCGGGACTGCTGATCGTGGCCAAGAAGCGCTCAGCACTGAGCGAGCTGCAGGCCCTGCTGCGCGAGGACCACGGTGCGGGCATCCGCAAGCGCTACCTGACGCTGCTGGTCGGGCGCATGCCGGACGGGGTGATGACGGTGGACGCGCCGCTGCACGTCGGGCTGCGCCAGGGCGGGGAACGCCACGTGCAGGTCAATGCGATCGGCAAGGAATCGGTGAGCCACTTCAAGGTGCTGGAGCGTCGGGGCGGGCATTCGTACTGCGAGGTACGCATCGAGACCGGTCGCACGCATCAGATCCGAGTGCATGCCCAGCACCTGGGTCATCCAGTGGCCGGTGACGACAAATACGGCGATCCCGACGTCAACAAGCGGCTTCGTGAGCAGATCGGGCTGAAACGCCTATTCCTGCACGCCGCTTCGCTGGAATTTTCGCTGGACGCGGGAAAGACCCCGTACACCCTCAGCGCGCCGTTGGCCGATGAATTGACCGAGGCGTTGAACCGGTTGGGGTGAGTCGCGACGACCAACGGTCGTCGCCTACCGGGCGCGGCAGGCAATGGTAGGTACCGACCGTTGGTCGGTACGCTGCCGGCCACGTCCTACCACTTGAACAACACCAGGCTGATCGCCAGGCTGCCCATGCCGGCAACCAGGCCATACACCGTTTCGTGGCCCTTGGCGTAACGCTTGGCAGCCGGCAGCAGTTCGTCCAGGGCCAGGAACACCATCACCCCGGAAATGATCCCGAACACCCAGCCGAAGGTGGCGTGGTTGAGCACGCCGGACAGCACTACGTAGCCGATGGCCGCGCCGATCGGCTCGGCCAGGCCCGACAGCAGGCTGGCACCGAAGGCGTAGAACTTGTTCTGGGTGGCGAAATACACCGGTACCGCGATCGCGATGCCTTCGGGGATGTTGTGGATGGCAATGGCGAACGCCAGCGGCATGCCCACCGAGGGGCTTTCCAGCATCGCGAAGAAGGTGGCCAGCCCCTCTGGGAAGTTGTGCGCGGTGATCGCCACCGCCGTCAACAGGCCCACCCGCTTGATGTAGGCCTTGTTGTTTTCCCGGTACATCGGGTCCTGCTTGTCCAGGCTGTCATGCGGATTGGGCACGAAGTGGTCGATCAGCACGATCAGCAGCACGCCGCACAGGAACGCGCCCGTGCCGTAGGCAAAGCCCAGCCGCGCGTCGTAGGCCTGGGTAAAGGAATCGATCGACTTGGTCAGGATCTCTGTCAGCGACACGAACACCATCGCGCCGCCGGCAAAGGCCAGGCCGAACGCCAGCAGGCGCGGGTTGGGGCGTCGCGAGAACAGCACCATCAGGCTGCCCAGCGCGGTTGCCAACCCGGCCGCCAGGGTCACCGCCAGGGCCAGCCCTACGTGTCCACTTGAGATATCCGGCATGCGTCAACGCGTCCTTGTACATAAACAGCGCGCCGCGGAACAGCCGCGGCGCGGAAGGAAAACGGAGCTGGCGCCGGCTGGCATCCGTGGGGATGGGGCAGGGCTCAGCCGCCGCGGCGCAGCCGCTCTTCGATGGCGAAGCATTCATCCGGCTTGGGCTGCGGCGGATTGAAGCTCACCGGCACCTGGATGGTGGTCGGGACGGGTTGGCCGGCGCGGGTGGCAGCCTTGAACTGCCACTTGGTCACCGCCTGCAGGGCCCGGTGATCCAGATCACCATTTCCGCTGCTGCTGGCCAAGGTGATCTCGCCCGGGGTGCCGTCGGTACCGACCACCACCTTCAATGTGCTGGTGCCACCGATCCCCTGGCAGGCCAGTTCAACCGGGTATTCGGGCGGAGGGGTCTTCACCGCCGCTACCTCGGTAGGCGCGGCCACCGGCGCGGCAGGTTCCGACGAACCACCGCACCCCGCCAGCCCTGCGACCGCAAGTCCAACGACCCACCCGTGCAGCACCACGCGCTGCATGGCCGTGTTTCGAACACTCATTTCCATTCCTCCGTCAGGCCCGAAGCCTTGGCTGCACAGATGAAGTCGTTCTCGCTCAGGCCACCCACGTCATGGGTGGAGAAGCGCACCACCGCCCGGTCGTAATGCACCCCCAGGTCCGGGTGGTGGTCTTCGGCATGGGCGATGAAGGCCAGTGCGTTCACGAACGCCATGGTCCGGTAGTAGTCCTTGAAGCGGAACGTGCGGGTCAGGGCCTGGCCCTGTTCGGCCAGTTCCCAGCCGGGAATCTGCGGCAGCAGCTCGGCCACCCGGGCCTCGCCCAGCTTGTGGTCGCTGCCCTTGCGGGGCACGCAATGGGCCTGCGCCAGGGGAATCAGGTCGGCCATGGAATCCTCCACCTCGTGTATGTCTGAACAATGCGCCGGACAGTGTATAAACCGAATGAGCGCATAACATGTAAGCCGCTAGAATAGCCGCATGATCCAGATCTCCGACACTGCCCAGACCTATTTCCGCAAGCTCATCGAGCGCGAAGCCGTGCCCGGCATGGGCGTGCGCCTCAGCGCGGTCGATGCGGGTACCCCGCGCGCCGACGCCCGGCTGGAGTTCGCCGAACCGGCCGACCTGCTCGGCGACGAGTGGGCGGTGGACTGCGACGGCTTCACCCTGTACGTGGCCGCCACCAGCGTGGCCTGGATGGACGGGGCCGACATCGACATCGTCACCAATGGCACCGGCGGCCAGCAGCTCACCATCAAGGCGCCGAAGATCAAGGGCGAGGTGCCGGCCGACTCGGCCTCGCTGGTGGAACGCGTGCGCTGGGTGGTGGAAAACGAAGTCAACCCGCAGCTGGCCTCGCACGGCGGCAAGGTCGCGGTGCAGGAGGTGTCCGCCGACGGGGTGGTGCTGCTGCGCTTCGGCGGTGGCTGCCAGGGCTGCGGCATGGCCGACGTCACCCTCAAGCAGGGCATCGAGAAAACCCTGATGGGCCGCGTGCCCGGCATCACCGCCGTGCGCGACGCGACCGACCATGAAAGCGGGCACGCGCCGTACATCCCCCGCGGCACGGCTGCCTGATCGTCCTGCGTGACACTGCGCCGGGCTGACGAGATCCTCCAAGCGCTGCTGGCTCGCCAGCCGGAAAAACGCATCGTCGAAAAAACCACGGGCCTTCCCTATGGGTGGGGCCTGTGGCTGCGTGCGCTGACGCCGCTGCCGCGCCCGTTCCGCTCATCGGAAGTCATTGCCGAACTGCTGCCGCGACCGCTGCCCGGGTCGCCCGGCCGCCTGCCCGCGCTGGGCACGCTGCAGGCGATGCGCCGGCTGCTGTGGCAGACCTGGGATCCGGCCCCGCGCGACCAGCGCTGGATGCGCTGGACCTCCGGCGTCATCAGCGTGCTGCTGCACGTGATGTTCGCCGCACTGTTGTTGTGGGTGGCCTTGATCCGCCCGCCGGTGTCGCCGGAGCAGGGCGGCGACGGCGGCCGAATCCAGGTCGAATTCCTGGGCAGCGGTACACCGCAGGACAGCGGCGGTGGCGAACAGGCTGCCGCTGCCGGCGGCGCGGCCGCCGCCGCAGCGGCAAGTGCAGCGGCGGGCCAGGCCTCCTCGCAACCGCGTCCGCGCACGCCGCCGGCCGCCACGGCACCGCAGCCGCCCGCACCGGCCGCGGCTGCAGAACCGGTCGCCAGTGTCGAGCCCACCCCCACGCCGCCGACGCCCGCGCCAACCCCGGTCGAACAACCGGTGCAGGCCACCGACGTGGCCGAGGCCACCACTGATTTCGTGGTGCCGCCCACCAGCGTGCCGCGCACCGACGTGCGGGTGATCCCGCGCGAGGCGCCGGAGGTGCGCGAGCGCACCGTAGAGGTAGTGGAAGCGCCCACGCCGCCCCTGGTCGCACCGGCCGTGCGTCCGGTGCAGCCGCAGCTGCGCACACCCGAGCTGGTAGTGCGCGAGCGTGAGGTTACGGTGGTCAACGCGCCCACGCCACCGGTTCCTACTGCCGGCCCACGCGTGGAGATCACCGTGCCGCAGCGGGAAGCGCAGGTACGTGAGCGCGAGATCGCGCCGGCACCGTCGGTGTCGGTCGCGGTGGCCGCGGTGCCGCAGCGCGAGATCACCGTCCCCGGGCGCAGCCCGGAGGTAAGCGTGCGCGAGCGCGCCGTGCCCAATGCAGCGCCGCGTCCCACGCCGGCAACCGCCACGCCGTCGACTGCCAGCTCCACCGCGTCCGTCACGCCGAGCCGGAATGCGGCCAGCACGTCCAGCAGTGCCAGCACGGCCGCACCGAACCGCAGCACAGCTGCGACACCGGCTGCGGCGACCCCACCGGCCGCTCGCCCGTCGCCCACGCCGGGCAACTGGGCGACCCCGGCACGTGGCGACGACTGGGGCGCCTCTACTCGCAATCGCGACGGCGAACGCAGTGGTGCGCAGGCCAACCAAGGGGCTGGGCGCACCGGCGATGGGCTGTTCAACGCGGACGGCAGCGTGCGCGTACCGGGGCAGGACGGCAGCGGTGACAGCGAGCGCGGCGCGCCCGGTGGCGAGAGCGACGGCTGGAGCCGCGAGCGCATCGCGCAATCGGGCACCTGGCTCAAGCGCCCGCCGTACGATTACACGCCGACCTCGTTCGACAAGTACTGGGCGCCGAACGAGTCGCTGCTTGCCGAATGGGTGCGCAAGGGCATCAAGGCCGTGGAAATTCCGATTCCCGGCACCAGCTCGAAGATCTCCTGCGTGGTCTCGATCCTGCAGTTCGGCGGCGGCTGCGGCTTGACCAACCCGAACATGCAGGACCAGCCAGCCGTGGCCCGGCCACCGCCGGACGTTCCCTTCAAAAAAGAACTACAGGACGACAACGGCAGCCGATGACGGCAACGCCGTTATCTACTCGTTCAACGCGACGAACGCCCAGAACGGCACATCGTGTTCGCTCCACGTCTCGCTGGCGTCGTCCAGGACATCCAGCAGGGTGTCGAAATCCGTCCCGTCCGCGGCCTTCAGGTCGTCGGCACCGCTGAAGAACAGCGCGTAGCCGTTGGCCTGCCACCACGACAGGTCGCGCAGGAAGTCGAGCAGGGCATCCCAGTTGCGGCCGAAGGTGCTGGGAAAATCCAGCTGCGCGGCGATGCGCATGAGCAGCGTGTGCTTGTCGCTGCAGCCGCCCAGGTCGATCGTGGCCACGCGCAGGCCGGCACCCCGCATCGCGGCCGCCAGCGGCCCGATGTCTTCATTGGTGACCGAATACACGCCGGCATTGTTGATGTCGTCCAGGTTCAATTCGAATGCATCGTGGTTCATTGCCAGCTCCCGGCAGGTGGGACCTCGAAACTGCGGAAGGTTTCGTAGTGGTCGTCGGTGTAGAACCAACCGGTCGGCGGGGTGCCGCCGGTCACGATGCGGCGTGCGCCGCGGTTGCCTGCGCCCGGCGTGTCCACGGTGTACTCGCGGTAGTAGCCACGCGGGCGATCGGGCAGGCGCTGTTCGCGGTTGCCGAACACCCCGCCGTCCTGGCGGTGCGGGTAGGGGCCGCCGCGCTGGATCAGCGCGATGGTGGTGCGCGCTTCGGGTGGCAGGAAGGCGGGCAGGGGGTCGTGCGTGCGCTGCGCGGCGGCACCCGGGTTGGCTGGTGCCTCGGAAACCGGTGCCACGGTGGGGTCGGGCTGGGTCAGCGACGGGGCGAAGTCCGGCGCGGGCGCACGCTGGGCGAGCCTGATCGCGGCGAGGCCGCCGATCAGCACCGCGATGGCGAGAAGTAACAGCAGGGGCTTGCGCATGGGGATTGCTGTGGCGAGGGTGGGTCTACTGTAATACTTCTTCTGTGGGGATCGCCTGGTTGCCACGCAGGGCGTGGCACTACGCTCCGCGCGTCGCCTGGTCCACCTGGGTTTCGTCACCTGTGCGTAACGCGTGCTTTTCGCCGGAACGAAGTTTCCTTTACGTGGGCCTTGGTAAGCTCGTCGGCCATCCCCATCATCGACACGCAACGCCCGGTCTTCGCCGGGCGAGTGAGCTACCAGGAGAACCACATGGCCTATACCCTCCCCAAGCTGTCCTACGCCTACGACGCGCTTGAGCCGCATATCGATGCGGCCACGATGGAAATCCACCACACCAAGCACCATCAGACCTACATCAACAACGTCAACGCCGCGCTCGAAGGCACCGAATACGCCGACCTGCCGGTCGAAGAGCTGGTCAAGAAGACCAAGTCGCTGCCGGAAAACCTGCAGGGCGTGGTCCGCAACAACGGTGGTGGCCACGCCAACCACACCCTGTTCTGGACGGTGATGGCGCCGAACGCCGGCGGCAACCCGGTCGGCGACGTGGCCAAGGCCATCGATGCCCAGCTGGGCGGCTTCGAAAAGTTCAAGGAAGCCTTCACCAAGGCTGCGCTTACCCGCTTCGGCAGCGGTTGGGCCTGGCTGAGCGTCACCCCGGACAAGAAAGTCGTGGTGGAAAGCAGTGCCAACCAGGACAGCCCGCTGATGGACGGCAACACCCCGATCCTGGCCCTGGACGTGTGGGAACACGCGTACTACCTGAAGTACCAGAACCGTCGCCCGGAATACATCGGCGCCTTCTTCAACGTCGTCGACTGGAACGAAGTCGAGCGCCGTTACCAGGAAGCGATCGCCTGATCGACGAAAAGCCGGGCATATGCCCGGCTTTTCCGTGGTGCCGTCCGCTGGCCGGCGCCTGCCGCGGGATCTACCGCGGTGCTTCGCCCTGGACGCGCAACGTGGCCAGGATGCCCAGCCGCAATGCGGTGCCCGGGCTCCCTTCCGCTGCCGGCAGCTTCACCGGCTGCAGGCCCTCGCTGGCGAAATGCGAAACCTGGAACAGCACGTCCAGGCCGTGCCCGCTGGCCGCACCGGCCAGCGATGGCGGGTCGACCCGCTCGCCGGGATTCTTGCGTACCGGCTGGAACCCGGGCGAACTGCGCACCAGCTCTTCGGTCTCGGCGGAGAAGTCGCCGGCGATGAGCGAGGGCAGGCCATCGGAGGTGGCGCCGATCCAGGTCATCAGGTCGCTGGTCTGGTGCTGCCGCACCTGCGCTTCGTCCGGTTCCGGACGCAGCCGCGCTACATAGATGTTGACCAGCTCCTCGTGCAGCTTGATCCGCAGCATGCCGGCCGCGCTGTACTGGCCAGGCGGGTGCAGCAGGGTGACCCCGTCCTCGGAAACCGGCAGCCGGCTGAGCATGGCGCTGCCATGGCGCACGCGCTGGCTGGGCGGGTCGGCGGTGACGAAGTCGCAGCTGTAGCGCAACCGGGTCGCCAGCCAGCAGGCCGGATTGCGGCCCTGCGACTGCTGCACCCGCTGTACCGCGATCACGTCCGGCTGCAGTCCTTCCAGCACCTGCAGCAGCTGTTCACGGCGCTGTTCCCATTCGGCGTCGGCGCCGACCGGCAGCTCCAGGGTGGCGATCCTCAGCAGGCGCGGCGCCGCCTCACCCTGGCGGGCGTTGGCCGGGAGTGCGGGGGCGGTCAACAAGAGGAGCAGGAGCCAGCCGTGCCAGTGTCCTGCGACAACCGTGGGGAGGAGGCGCATAACGATAAGTTTACGCTTGGGCCGTCGACGTGCCGTGACTTCGGTCAAATGTCACGTCCCGGCGCAGCGTGCGCCGCCGGGATCGTTCCGGTAACCTTGCGCCCTTTGAACCCGCAGGACAGCCCCGACGCATGAGCACGACCGCAGCCGCCAGCGCTGGCAAGGGAAGGATGCCACGCCAGATTCCGTACATCATCGGCAATGAGGCCTGCGAACGGTTCAGCTTCTATGGGATGCGCAACATCCTGGTGCAGTTCCTGATCACCTCGCTGCTGCTGCAGGAGATCACCGCCGATGGCCGCGCCGGCGAGGCCAAGGACATCATGCACAGCTTCATGATCGGCGTGTACTTCTTCCCGCTGCTCGGCGGCTGGCTGGCCGACAAGTTCTTCGGCAAGTACCACACCATCCTCTGGTTCAGCCTGGTCTACTGCGCCGGCCACGCCTGCCTGGCGCTGTTCGAGAACAGCCGCGAAGGGTTCTTCCTGGGCCTGGGCCTGATCGCGCTCGGCGCAGGCGGCATCAAGCCGCTGGTGGCTTCGTTCATGGGCGATCAGTTCGACCAGAGCAACAAGCACCTGGCCAAGATCGTGTTCGATGCCTTCTACTGGATCATCAACTTCGGCTCGCTGTTCGCCTCGCTGCTGATCCCGCTGGCGCTGAAGAACCTGGGCCCGCAGTGGGCGTTCGGCATCCCCGGCATCCTGATGTTCGTGGCCACCTTCGTATTCTGGCTGGGCCGCAAGCGCTACGTGCTGGTGCCGCTGCCGCCGAAGGACCCGCATTCGTTCGGCAATGTCGTGCGCACCGCGCTGTCGGCGCAGGTGCCGGGCAAGGGCCGGCCGGGCCGCACCCTGGCGATCCTCGGCGCGGTGCTGGCGGTGGCCTCGATGGGCCTGGTCGGCAGCCTGGGCATCGTGATCTGCCTGTGCATCGCCCTGGTGCTGGTGCTGGCCGGCGTGGGCGGCGGTACCTGGATCCAGCTCGACCGCGCCCGCGCTTCGCATCCGGCAGAAGCGGTGGAGGGCGTGCGTTCGGTGTTGCGCGTGCTGGTGATCTTCGCGTTGACCACCCCGTTCTTCTCGCTGTTCGATCAGAAGGCCTCGACCTGGGTGCTGCAGGGCCAGCAGATGGCCATGCCGTCCTGGTTCACCGCCTCGCAGATGCAGGCGTTGAACCCGCTGCTGGTGATGATCCTGATTCCCTTCAACAACCTGGTGCTGTACCCGGCCCTGCGCCGGTTCGGCTTCGAGCCCACCGCGCTGCGCCGCATGACCGCGGGTATCGCCTTCAGCGGCCTGGCCTGGATCGTGGTCGGCGGCATCCAGGTGATGATGGACGGCGGCAACGTCATGTCGATCTTCTGGCAGATGCTGCCGTACGCGCTGCTCACCTTCGGTGAGGTGCTGGTCTCGGCCACCGGCCTGGAGTTCGCCTACAGCCAGGCGCCGCAGGCGATGAAGGGCGTGGTGATGAGCTTCTGGAACCTGACCACCACCATCGGCAACCTGTGGGTGCTGCTGTCCAACGCCGCGGTCCGCAATGACGCGGTGACCCACCAGATCGCCAGTACCGGGCTCAGCGAGGCCGCGTTCCTGATGTTCTTCTTCGCCGGGTTCGCGTTTGTCGCCGCGTTGGCCTTCGGTTGGTATGCCAAGCGCTATCGTATGGTCGACAACTACCGCGCTGCCTGAGTACTGCCATGACCCCCGTGAACCTGCTGCTGATCGCCATCACCGCCCTGGTGTCGTGGATGGCCTTCAACAACCGCGCGTTGGCCGACCGCCTGATCCTGTGGCCGCCGGCGGTGGACCGCAAGCGCCAGTACGACCGCCTGGTGACCTACGGCTTCATCCATGCGGACTGGTCGCACCTGATCTTCAACATGATCACGCTGTTCTTCTTCGGCGGGCAGATCGAGCGGGTCATGGCCAGCCTGACCGGCAGCTACCTGACCTACCCGGCGTTCTACCTGGGAGCGCTGGTGGTGTCGATCCTGCCCAGCTACCTGAAGAACCAGAAGAACCCGAACTACATGAGCCTGGGCGCGTCGGGCGCGGTGTCGGCGGTGCTGTTCGCCTTCATCCTGCTCAGCCCGTGGACCATCATCTTCGTGTTCTTCATTCCGGCACCGGCGATCGTCTATGCCGCGTTCTACGTCGGCTACAGCATCTGGATGGACCGCAAGGGCGGTGACCGCATCAACCACAGCGCACACCTGGCCGGTGCCGCGTTCGGGGTGATCTTCATGCTGGCGATGCGCCCGGAGATCTTCGGGCACTTTTTGGCCGAGCTGAGCAACCCGCGCTTCAGCCTGGGCGGCTGAGGGGGAGGTAGGTCACGACCAACGGTCGTGACCTACCCGGGTTCTGCCGACCATGTTCCCGGTAGGTCACGACCGTTGGTCGTGACGCCTTTCACGCCGCGAAACGCTGGTCGGTACCGTAGGTGCTGAGCAGGCGGGCGTAGACCTCGTGGTCGATCAGGTCGAATTCCGACCCCTGGGTCTGGCCATTCAGGGCCAGCTGGAACAGGCCTTCCAGCAGCGAGCTGTCGGCGTCGCCGGGCTGGGTGAAGTCGGGTGCATGGTCCATGTGACACTCCTTGGGACACGGAAGGGGCAGACAGGTGTCGCAAAACGCGTGCCAGCTTTTGCGGCCTGTCCGAAACCGATATCGGCTTGAATCGGGCGGACTTTAGGACGGCATGTGACCCAATGCGTCGCCTGTTGCCCCTGTTCAGGCTTCACGCGATCATGGCGCCGCGCTGCGCACTATCGCGACAGTCGCCGCAGGAGACACCGCCATGGCTTCGGTCACCCCGCCGGGATTGGCATATGAGGTGGAGCACGACCTGGACCGCCACCGGTTCCAGGCGCGGGTCCAGGGACACCTGGCCCTGCTGGACTACCAGATCAAGCGCAAACGGATGGTCATCACCCATACCGAGGTGCCCGAGGCCATCGGCGGCCGCGGCATCGCGGGGGAGCTGACCAAGGTCGCCCTGCGCTATGCGCGCGACAACAAGCTCAAGGTGGTGCCGGCGTGCGCCTACGCCGAGCAGTTTTTCGCACGGCACACCGAATACGACGACTTGCTGGCGTCTTGAACACAGGCGCTTTTCACGGACGAAGGATCATCATGCTGGGTTTCAACAAGGGGATTGCAATGAACATCGCAGGAAACCGCCGCGCGCTGCGTATGGGCGCGCTGGCGTTGGCCGTGGGGCTGGTGCTGCTGGCTGGATGCAAGCGCGAGGATGACAGCGCGGTCGCGCCCGCCGCCGACAGCACCGCCGCGCAACCGGACATCGCCACGCCGCAGGCGACGGCAGAGGCGCCGCTGGAGCTGCGCGATGTCATCGAAAACACCCCGCAGGCGGTGGTGGGCATCAGCTATCCGCCGGACGTGAACCGTTTCCCGGGGCTGGCCAAGGCCCTGTCGGACTATGCCACGGCCGCGCGCGCCGAACTGCAGCAGGCGGTGGACGGCCTGGGCAACGACAAGCCGACCATGCCCTACGAGCTGTCGCTGAGCTTTGAAAAGGTGCTGGAGACCCCGCAGCTGCTGGTGATCAGCGCCGACGGCAGCCGCTACACCGGGGGCGCCCATGGCGAGCCGCTGGTGGCCCGGTTCGTGTGGCTGCCGGATGCGCAGCAGATGCTGACCGCCGACAAGCTGATCCCCGACAGCAAGGGCTGGGGCGTGGTCAGCGACTACGTGGCCGACCAGCTGCGCGAGCGCATGGCGACCCGGCTGAGCAGCGACGACATGGAACCGGGCCAGATGCAGGAGGCGCTGCGCAGTGCCAGCCGGATGATTGCGGACGGCACCGGGGCCAGCGCCGACAACTTCAGCCAGTTCCAGCCGATGACCGATCCGAACGGGCTGATCACGGCCGTCCGTTTCGTGTTCCCGCCGTACCAGGTGGGGCCGTATTCGGATGGCACCCAGACCGTGGACGTGCCGGCCGCCGTGCTGGCGCCGCACGTGGCCCCGGCCTACGCCGGGCTGTTCGCCAAGGGCTAGAAGGGGGCCGACCGTGGACGTGGGGCTGCAACGACGGGTCATCGAGTTGCTGCACGAGGCCGACGTCACCGTCGACGGTGACCGGCCGCACGACATCCACGTGAACGATCCGCGCTTCTATTCGCGGGTCATCGCCGAAGGTTCGCTCGGGCTGGGCGAAAGCTACATGGATGGGCAGTGGGACGCGGCCTCGCTGGATGGCTTCCTGCTGCACGTGTTGCAGGCCCACCTGGGTGAGCGCGTACACGGCTGGCGCGAGCTGGGCGACGCGCTGAAGGCGCGGCTGTTCAACCTGCAGGCCGGCGGCGGCAGCCTGGAGGTCGGCCGCCGCCACTACGACCTGGGCAACGACCTGTACCACGCCATGCTCGGCAAGCGGCTGGTGTACAGCTGCGGCTACTGGGCGCAGGCCAACGACCTGGACAGCGCGCAGGAAGCCAAGCTGGACCTGATCTGCCGCAAGCTCGGGCTGCGCCCGGGGCAGCGCGTGCTGGACATCGGTTGCGGTTGGGGCGAGGCGCTGAAGTTCGCCGCCGAACGCTATGGTGTTTCCGGCGTGGGCATTACGATCTCGCAGGAGCAGGCCGACTTCGCCCGCAGGCTGTGCGCGGGCCTGCCGATCGAGATCCGCCTGCAGGACTACCACGAGGTCGATGAGCGCTTCGATGCGATCCTGTCGGTGGGCATGTTCGAGCACGTGGGCGACAAGAACTACCGCAGCTATTTCGAGATGGCGCGGCGCTGCCTGGCGCCGGACGGTCTGTTCCTGCTGCACAGCATTGGCAGCAATCTGTCGCGGCACCGCACAGACCCGTGGATCGCGCGCTACATCTTCCCCAACTCGATGCTGCCGTCGGCGGCGCAGATCACCGCCGCATATGAGGGCCTGTTCGTGCTGGAGGACTGGCACAGCTTCGGCGCCGACTACGACCGCACCCTGCAGGCCTGGCGCGCCAATGTGGAAGCGGCCTGGCCGCAGCTGGACCAGCAACGCTACGACGAACGCTTCAAGCGCATGTGGCGTTTCTACCTGGCCGGCTCCATGGCCAGCTTCCGCTGCCGGCACGCCCAGCTGTGGCAGCTGGTGCTGTCGCCCAACGGCGTGCCGGGCGGGTATGTCGCACCGAGGTGATCACACGCGAACGGTGTGGCATGGCCAGGGACATGCCATGCGTGTTCGCGATGAACCCGGCAAAGCAAAAAAAAAACCGCCCGGCATCTGCCGGGCGGTTCTGACTTGCAGGCGCGTTACTTCTTATCCGGAACCAGTCCACGCTTCTCGAGCAGCGGTTCGATCTGCGGCTCATGACCGGCGAAATCGCGGAACAGCTGCATCGCGTCCACGCTGCCACCCTTGGACAGCAGGGTGGCGCGGAAGTGGTCGCCGTTCTTGCGGCTCAGGCCGCCGTTGTCGCGGAACCACTTCTGGGTGTTGGCGTCCAGCACTTCCGACCAGATGTAGGCGTAGTAGCCGGCCGAGTAGCCGCCCATGATGTGGCTGAAGTACGGGGTCCTGTAGCGCGGCGGCACCGGTGCGTAGTAGATGCCGTCCTTCTCCAGCGCCGCGCGCTCGAAGGCCATCACGTCCTTGGCGGCCGGCACCTGGTCCGGGCCGATCTGGTGCCAGCGCTGGTCCAGCATGGCGGCGCCCAGGTATTCGGTGGTGGCAAAGCCCTGGTTGAACTTGGCTGCGGCCAGCACCTTGTCCAGCAGCGCCTGCGGCATGGCGGTGCCGTTGCGGTAGTCCTTGGCGTAGTTCTTCAGGATCAGCGGATTGTCGGCCCACATCTCGTTGACCTGCGAGGGGAACTCGACGAAGTCGCGCGGCACCGAGGTGCCGGAGAAGTAGGGGTACTTCACGTTCGAGAACATGCCATGCAGGGCGTGGCCGAACTCGTGGAAGGTGGTGGTCACTTCATCCCAGGTCAGCAGGGTCGGCTGGCCGGCCGGCGGCTTGGGAATGTTGAGGTGATTGGCCACCACCGGCTTGAAGCCGGTCAGTGCGGACTGCTGCACGTAGGCGTTCATCCACGCACCGCCACGCTTGGACGCGCGGGCATACGGGTCGAAGATGAAGATCGCCAGCTGGCTGCCATCGGCATCGAACACGTCGTACACGGTGACGTCGTCGTGGTACACCGGCAGGTCGGTGCGCTGCTTGAAGCTCAGGCCGTATTCCTGGTTGGCGGCGAAGAACACGCCGTTTTCCAGCACGTTCTTCAGCTCGAAGTACGGCTTGAGCTGGGATTCGTCGAAGTTGTACTTGGCCTGGCGCACCTTCTCGCTGTAGAAGGCCCAATCCCACGCCTCAAGCTTGAAGGTCGGCTTGCCGGCGGCCTTCTGTTCCTTGTCGATCATCGCCTGCAGGTCGGCGGCTTCGCGCTTGGCGTTGGCCACCGCGGCCGGGGCCAGCTGGCCCAGCATCGCGTTGACCGCTTCGGGGGTCTTGGCGGTCTGGTTGGTCAGGTTGTAGGCGGCGAAGTTCTCGAAGCCCATCAGCTTGGCCTTGTCGGCGCGCAGCTGCATGATTCGCGCGACCAACGCGGTGTTGTCGAACTCGCCACCGCGGCTGCCACGGGTGACCGAGGCGTCGTAGATCTTCTTGCGCAGGTCGCGGTTGGTCAGGTTGGTCAGCGGCGGCTGGCCGGTGGTGTTGAGCAGGGCGATGACGTACTTGCCGTCCAGCTTGCGTGCCTTGGCTGCTTCGGAGGCGGCGGCGATCTGCTCGGCCGACAGGCCGTCGAGCAGCTTGACGTCGTCCACGGTCACCGCCGAGGCATTCACTTCGTTCTGCACGTTCTGGCTGAACTTGGTGCCCAGGTTGGCCAGCTCTGCGTTCATCGCCTTGAGCTTGGTCTTGTCGGCTTCGCTCAGCTTGGCGCCGGCGCGCACGTAGCTTTCGTAGTACTTCTCGACCAGGCGCACGCCTTCGGCGTCCAGACCGAGCTGGGTGCGGGTGTCGTACAGCGCCTGGATGCGGGCGAACAGCTTGCCGTTCAGCGCGATCGCATCGCTGTGCGCGGCGAACTTCGCCGAGTAGTCGGCCTGCAGCTTCTTGCGCGCATCGTTGGTGTCGGCGCCGACCAGGCTGAAGAAGACGGTGGTAGCGCGGTCCAGGGTGTCACCGCTCTTTTCCAGGGCGATGAGGGTGTTGTCGAAGGTCGGCTTGGCCTTGTTGTTGGCGATGGCCTCCACTTCCTTCAGCTGCTGGGCCATGCCGGCATCGAAGGCGGGGGCGAAGTCGCTGTCCTTGATCTTGTCGAACTGCGGGTAGTGCAGCGGCAGGGGGCTGTCGGCGAAGAACGGGTTGGCCTGCTGGGCAGCGTTGGCGGCCGGGGTGGCGGCCACGGCGGAATAGGCGGGCAGGGCAAGGCCGAGGGTCACGGCGACGGCGAGGGCAAGACGGGTGGTCAAGGGGTAATCTCCGGTCAGACAAGTGCCCGAGGGTAACCCGGCCCGAGGGGCCCGGGCTTGTGTCGAAAGGCATGTGCGGGGGCGGAACGATGCCTGCCGTAGAGCCACGCCCTGCGTGGCTGCGGGGCGTCCGGCGAAGGGCAATGCGCGCTCAAAACCGTGTTCCTTGCCATGCGTCAGGGGCCGGGCGCGTGGCGACGCGTTCATCGAATGGGCGCCCATCGGTCTCTCGGCGCGGCTCTACAATGGCCTGACCCCTCCCGGAGTGCTCGCATGACCACCGCCTTCGATTTCTCGTTCGTGGACCTCGACGGCCAGCCCCAGTCGCTGGACCAGTATCGAGGCCAGGCCCTGCTGCTGGTCAACGTGGCCAGCAAATGCGGCTTCACCCCGCAGTACGAAGGGCTGGAAGCGCTGTGGCGCGAGTATCGCGAGCGCGGCCTGGTCGTGATCGGTTTTCCCTGCGACCAGTTCGGCCGCCAGGAACCGGGCAATGCTGATGAGATCCGCAGCTTCTGTTCACTGACCTACGAGGTGGACTTCCCGCTGTCGGAGAAGATCGAGGTCAACGGTGCCAACGCCCATCCGCTGTGGTCGTGGCTCAAGGCCGAGAAGTCGGGGCTGCTCGGCCTGAGCGGGATCAAATGGAACTTCAGCAAGTTCCTGGTCGGCCGTGATGGCAAGGTGCGGGAGCGGTACGCGCCCACCGACAAGCCGGAAAGCCTGCGCGGCGATATCGAGGCTGCGTTGGGGTGACCGCTGGACACGCGTGGCGTGTCGCTACGGATTCGTGACCGGTATCGCTGGCGGGGCGGCAACACGGTAGCGACACGCCACGCGTGTCCCACGCGATGCGTCCGGCGCACGCCGCGCAGGTTACTTCTCGACGAACGCGCGCTCGAACACGTAATGGCCCGGAGTGCCGATCCGAGGCGAGGTCTGGAAGCCGCGCGCGTCCAGCACGTGGCGCAGGTCGGCCAGCATCTGCGGGCTGCCGCAGATCATCGCGCGGTCGTTTTCCGGGCTCAGTTCCGGCAGGCCAAGGGTGCGCTGCATTTCGCCGCTTTCCAGCAGCGCCGTGAGGCGGCCCTGGTTCGGGAACGGTTCGCGGGTCACGGCGGGGTAGTACAGCAGCTTGTCGCCGATCATCTCGCCCAGGAACTCGTGCTCGCGCAGTTCCTTTTCGAACAGCTCGCGGTACGCCAGGTCCTTCTCGTAACGCACGCCGTGGGTAAGGATCACCTTGTCGAAGCGCTCGTAGGTTTCCGGGTCCTTGATCACCGACAGCCACGGCGCCAGGCCGGTGCCGGTGCCCAGCAGGTACAGGTGCCTGCCGGGGTGCAGGTCGCTGATCAGCAGCGTGCCGGTCGGCTTCTTTCCCACCAGCACCTTGTCGCCCGGCTTGATGTGCTGCAGGCGCGAGGTCAGCGGGCCGTCTTGCACCTTGATGCTGAAGAACTCCAGGTTCTCTTCCCAGTTCGCGCTGGCAATCGAATACGCACGCAGCAGCGGACGCGCCTCGGTTTCCAGCCCGATCATCACGAACTGGCCGTTCTCGAAGCGGAAGCCGCTGTCGCGGGTGGTGGTGAAGCTGAAGTAGGCGTCCGTCCAGTGACGGACTTCAAGCACCGTTTCGGCGCCGAAAGCGGAAGACATGGGGGTGGGGTCTGATCTGTGTTGTCGCGCCCAGTTTATCTCAAATGAGATAAATTCTCATTGAACCCGGGTCATGGGGTTGAAGCAGCGGGGCAGAGCCCCGCTCTACGGTGGGGGCGCGACCGTAGAGCCGGGCTGTGCCCGGCTGCTTCAGCGGTACCCGGCGGCCTGCAATTCGAACAATTCCGCGTACCGCCCGCCCTGTGCCATCAGCTCGGCGTGGGTCCCGCTGGCTTCCAGCCGCCCCTCGGCCAGCACCAGGATCCGGTCGGCCATGCGCACCGACGAGAACCGGTGCGAGATCAGTACCGCAGTGCGGTTGTCGGAAAGCTCCTTGAAGCGCTGGAACACCTCGAACTCGGCGCGCGCATCGAGCGCGGCGGTCGGCTCATCCAGGATCATCACCTGCGCGTCGCGCATGTAGGCGCGGGCGATGGCGATCTTCTGCCACTGCCCGCCGGACAGGTCCACGCCCTGCTTGAACCGGCGCCCGATCAGCTGCTCATAGCCCTGCGGCAGCCCCTCGATGACCGCGTCGGCCATGCCGCGCCGGGCCGCATCGCGGATGCGCGCATCGTCGGTCATCGCCTCGACCAGGCCCACCCCGATGTTCTCGCCCGCGGTCAGGTTGTAGCGCACGAAGTCCTGGAAGATCACCCCCATGTTGGCGCGCAGGTCGTCCAGGTCGTAGTCGCGCAGGTCGCGACCGTCGAGCAGGATGCGGCCTTCGTCGGGGTCGTACAGCCGCGCCAGCAGCTTCACCAGGGTGGTCTTGCCGGCGCCGTTCTCGCCCACCAGGGCCAGTACCTCGCCGGCACGCAGCTCGAAATCAAGGTGGCGTACCGCCCACGCTTCGGCGTCCGGGTAGCGGAAACCCACATTCTCGAACACGAAGCCCCGGGTGATCGGCTGCGGCACCGGTACCGCGTCCGGGCGCGAGTGGATCTCCGGCTCGATCTGGAAGAACGAGAACAGGTCGTCCAGGTACAGCGCCTGGCTGGCCACCTGCGAAAAGCCGATCAGCAGGCCTTCCAGCAACTGTCGCAGGCGCAGGAAGCTGCCGGCCAGGAAGGTGAGGTCGCCGATGGAAAAGTCGCCGCGGACGGTGCGCCATGCAATGTAGGCGTAGGCGGTGTAGTAGCCCAGCGTGCCCAGGGCCGCCAGCAGCGTGCCCCAGAACGCACGCTTGCGTGCCAGCGCGCGGTTGGCGCGGAAGAATTTCTCGGCCAGGAAGCGGTAGCGGTCGATCAGGAAGCGGTGGAGGTTGAAGATCTTCACCTCCTTGGCGGTGTCCACGCTGGCCCCGATCTGGCGCAGGTAGTCCAGCTGGCGCCGCTCAGGCGTCCACTGGAAGTTGAGGCTGTAGCCGGCCGCGTTGAAGTGCGACTCGCCGATGAACGCCGGCACCAGGGCTACCGCCAGCAGCAGGATCAGCCACGGCGCATACACCAGCAGGCCCACCGCCAGGCTGGCCACGGTGATGGCGTCCTGCACCTGGCCGAACAGCTGGCTCATCAGGTTCATCCGGCCCATGGTCTGGCGCCGGGCGCGGTCGAGCTTGTCCTGCAGGTCCGGGTCTTCGAAGTCCTCCAGGTCCAGCTCGGCCGCGTGCTCCATCAGGCGGATGCTGGTGACGTTGGTGAACAGTTCCGAGAGCAGGGTGTCGGCGTAGCTGACGATGCGGCCGAGCAGGTCCGAGGCGATAGCCAGGCCGAACTCCAGCGCCAGCAGGCCCAGCAGCGGGTTGAGCAGGCCGCTGTAGAGCGCCTCCTCGAACGGCGGGAAGCCGGCCTCGTGGCGGCTCAGCAGCAGCGCCGCATCGATGATGAGCTTGCCCACGTAGAGCATCCCCACCGGCAGCAACGCGCGGATGACCCGCAGGCCCAGGCTGGCCGACGCCAGCCAGGGACTGGTCTGCCAGACCTGGCGCAGGAAGGGGGGCAGGTTGCGCATCGCCTGGAAGCGTTCGCGCAGGCTGGGGTTCTTGGGGCCGGCGGCGCCGGCAGCAGGGGAGGCGGGCATGCCGAACATTGTGCCTGCCCCCGCTGTGAAGCCCGGTAGCGCCGGCCGTTGGCCGGCCCTCCTGCGGCGCGGCTTATCGGGAGTCATTCCCACCACCGCCGGGCAGGGGCGCTAAAATGGTGGGCTTACCCCCGCCAGCCCCGAGCAAGCGAGCATTACGTGACATCGATCAAGCAGGAAGACCTCATCCAGTCCATCGCCGACGCGCTGCAGTACATCTCGTACTACCACCCGGTCGATTA
>Ga0209676_1000967_pt1 | contig 34644 bp, 33 predicted proteins | sample AraplaCvi_mLB_r2_FD_184282 | JGI IMG/M metagenome (GOLD analysis project Ga0209676, IMG submission 184282) | Arabidopsis root microbial communities from North Carolina, USA - plate scrape MF_Cvi_mLB_r2 (SPAdes) (version 2) | ecosystem: Host-associated > Plants > Roots > Endosphere | place: USA... | reverse complement strand
TCTGCTTAATAAAAAGCTCTGTGATGAGAGACCTGCTAAAATACAATAGCCAATCACCATTCGCATATCTTTCAGCATATTTTCAGGAATAAATAATGAAACAAACAATGCAGCAGCTGTTGCTCCAAATAATATATCTGCAAGAAACCCTAAGAAGAAGCCCTTTTTTCGTTTTACAGGTAGCATGATTGTCCCTTTGTTAAACAGGATGTGAAAAATTAAGCCGGTTACTCCACCAATGACAAGTGCCAACACATAGAGCTGGACCATTTTCATCCTCCTCATAAAGTTTAAATGCAAAAAGAATTCCTAATATCCTTCGAAAATGAACGTCGACGAAAGAGATTAGGATTGAACGAGAACGATTTTTTCCTTATAGACTGCTTGTTTCTATTATTATAAGAGCATAAAAAAAAATTATCAAAAGAATTTGTTAAATATATCCAATTGTGACAAAAAATAAGGTAAGAGTCCCATAAGGGTTTGCAAAATTACTGTACTATCATACTATTCGTTACTCTATATCCCACCTATCCACTTATGTTATATTTGTATTGAAAGGCAGCTAGAGGAGGTGTTAAGTTGGCCATACAAAATAAATTTAAACAAATTGTTAAAAAACTATCATCAACAGATCTTTACAATAGAGCAAAAGGAATTGACCAACTTAGAAAGTCTCTTCATAAGGATGTTTATCTGGATTCATTAATATATCTATTAGAAGCAGCAGGAAATAGCTTTCCAAATTCATTAGAAGATTGGGATGATGGAAGCTATCATTTAGTTGGTTTCTGTTCAGAATATCCTCATTCAGAATTAGTTAAGCCAATAGAAAAAAACTTTGAACGTTATAGTGATCGTGCGAAACTCCAGGCACTCTATTTATTAATTACGATCAAAACAGACGTGGCAAGAGATGCATACATTCGTATAATTGAAAAATATTCAAAACAATATGAATTAGGAATAGATGTAGCATATATCTTTGAGGAAACAGAGTGGGCTCCAAAACTAGTAAAAAAATTCATACCACTACTTAAAGACGAAAATCTCAACGACTCAATATTCCATATGATGCTTTTATGTTTAAGAAATAGTGGAGTAGAATTGTCGTTAACGAGGGATGAAAAGAACCTAATTATAGAACAGATAAAACGAAATTATCAAAGTAAAAGAGTTGCGTATTTATCATATGACAAGGATTATAGTCTGCAATTCGTTTATCAAGCATGGAAAGAATCATATGCAATGATTCGCTCAGAAATGGGTATCTATTTACAGTTAATGCAATACTTTTTTGATGATGAGATGCAAGCATTTTTACTTGAAGCACTACAATTTAAAGATGCATATTTAAAAGTTGATGCCGTTATTTCATTACTTGAACGAGGGTACAATGTATCTCGTGAAATAATTGAATCTTGTGCTTACAATATTGAGGCGTGTGTCTGGTTCTACACTAGGTTAAGCGAAAGTTCAAAAGAACACTTTTATAAGATTAATGAAGAAATACAACATAGCTTTGTGAAAAATCGTTTTTTCCATTATTTAGTTGATCATGATGAATTCGCTGTAGTTCCAGATGAAATTGAAGTAGTGAAACGACATGACACATCTAACTATTATGGACAAGAGGTTACTTATTATCTTGTTAAGTTTAAAAGCCAACGTGATGAATGGGCAGAAAAGGGCTGGATGGCTGGATATGTTGGCGCATACTTAACTGAACAAATCCCTAGTCCAAAAATGTTTGAAGACACAATCACTACATTTACTAGCTGGAATCAATTTACAGAAGTTGAACATATTCAACAACTTGAACAATTTAATAAGGATGACTATGCAAAACATGATTCGGAAGTAATTTTAGAGTCCAAACCTAATTGGCACTACGGTACTTTTGTACTCGGATTTATTACTGCTGTTCGTACGTGGACATCATTTTCTAACAATGATCCGATTTACTTCTTGTTATTAGCATTACTTTGGGGCGTTTTTCTTTTCAAAGTATATGCGACGATTAAGCTTAGAAAAGAAGCAAAAGTCATTCTAAAAAGAAGACAATTAACACTCATTAAAGCAAATGAAAGTACTACGATTGAGCTTCATAAAATATACAAAATGACTATTGAGCTTAGGAAATGGGGAAAAAACGAAGGAAAAAATGCGGCTTATCAGCTGAAAGTTAAATATCTCGTTTTTTATGATAAAGATGAAAATGAGATTTTATCAATTCCTTCAACGTTTATTAACACTACACAGTTAATGGCTGAAATCCAAATTCTTACAAACCATTTAGTGGAACAACCGATCATCGATATATATGAAAATGATTTAAGTGCTTAAAAATAAAAGGAGAAATTAGCGAATGCTATCTCTCCTTTTTTTGTACCTTTTTAAATTGTTCAAGCTTCTCAAAGATTGCACCATACCGCTTTTCATTTCCAGCTTCCTTTGGCTTATAGTAAACTTGGTTAACTAATCTGTCAGGTAAATATTGCTGATTTACCCAACCGCCAAAGTTTCCTAAAGGGTGGTCATGCGGATAAACATAACCAATACCGTGTCCCATGTCCTTCGCTCCTGCATAATGGCTATCCTTTAAATGAGCAGGGATATCATCATGCAAACCACTTCTTACATCACCTAATGCGCGATCAATCGCCAACACACTCGAATTGGATTTAGACGAAAGACAGAGTTCAATAACAGTGTTTGATAGAATAATTCTAGCCTCTGGAAAACCGACTTGTTTTGCTGCCTCACAGGCTAACACAACTTTCCAAGGGTCACCAGCTAATCCAATATCTTCATATGCAATAACCGTTAATCTTCTACAAATACTCGTCAAATCTCCGGCTTCAATTAATCTTGCTAAATAATAAAGAGCCGCATTTACATCACTACCTCGAATACTTTTTTGAAACCCAGATAATGTATCATAGTGAAAATCACCATTTTTATCATGATTAAATCCTTTTGATCTTAAAAATTCCTCAATGATTTCATCTTGAACAATAATTGTTCCATCCGATTCCTTTGGAGAACCAAAAACAATAGATTCTAATATATTTAAAGATGATCTTGCATCTCCATTTACACCATGTGCAATTTTCAAAATTTGTTCTTCTGATATTTGGATTTGTAAATTGCCTAATCCCCTATCCTCGTCTCTTAGTGCGCGATCTAGCAATTTGTAAATATGCTTTGGTAGAAGTGGATCTAACTTTAAAATATGATTACAACGGCTTCGTATCGCACTGTTTACATCATGATATGGATTTTCTGTGGTTGCTCCTATTAATGTGATAAATCCACTTTCAACATAAGACAGTAAATAATCTTGTTGTAATTTTGACCAACGATGAATTTCATCTGCAAATAAAATAATTTCACCAAACATTTTTGCTTCATGCACAATATCTTCTAGCTCTTTCTTACCTGATGTTGTTGCATTAACCGTAACAAATCTTTTATCCACAGTACCAGCAATTGCATATGCAAAAGATGTTTTACCGATTCCCGGTTCTCCATGTATAAGCATTGAAGGAACTCGTCCATTTTGAATTAGTCGATATAAAGCTGATTCTTTACCAATTATTTGTTCCTGACCAATTAACTCATCAATTGTCCTTGGTCTCATCCGATATGCAAGAGGTTCATGACTCATTTTTCGCCCTCCTATTTCTGCAAACTATTTACTCTATTGTAATTGAATTGGAAATATTTTTCATCTTGGATTCAAAAATTTTCTCATTTACATCAGTTTAATTGGTCAAGCTATTGATAGATGATTTAAAGAGGTGTCATATGAATACACAAAAAACAAAGTGGTCAACCGAGGATGAAGCTACGCTTTTAGAATTAGTTGAAAACTATTTAAAAAAAGGCAAATCTAAGCAAGATGCATTTGTCACTGTTGCAAATATCATAAACCGCTCAAAAGCTGCATGTGCTTCAAGATACCGATTATTGAGAAAACCAAAAGTGAATAATGAAGTAAGTAATAAAACAGATAATCATAACATGCCAAATATCGATTTAGATAAAGTTATTTTATTTTTAACGAAATATGAAAGTGATCAGCAACTTTCCGATCAGAATATCCACCTTAAACAATCGATTAAAACGCTACAAAAAGAAAATGAAGAATTAAGCGATAAGATTTTACAGCTAAAAACATCAATTAGAAATAACCAAAACCTTTTAAAAAATATTATAAATTGATGGTATGTAATTATTTAATTGTCATACTTTATTCATTTTTTTATCAACATTCCTACTGTATAATGAAAATGTAATAATGAATGTATGTAACAGTGAGGAGTAACAAGATGAATTGGAAAAAAGGCGGATTATGGGTTCTGATCTTTTTTATTGTGAAAGGTACAATATCTACACTATTAATAGTCACTGGTGCAAAATATTTTAAATTAAATTTTGCTGAAATACTTATGCTAGTATTAGTTTTATTAGCTATTTCTTATATAGGGCGAAGACTAGTAAAGAATCGTAAAAAAAGCACAAAGCAACATGATGTAAATATGTAAAATTGAGTTCCACTGCTTGCGAAGCGTGTATGAACAGACAATAACCCCAGAATTCAAATCTGGGGTTATTTTTTATTTATTATTCATTTTTCTTGATTCTTTATCATTCACAACGCCGTTTTTGCGGACTTTTCCATCTTTTTCAACAACACCATTATTCTTTTTATAGTTTGTATTTATTTTATTCGATAAATTATCAACCCGCTGTTGTTTCTCACTTTTTTGATCATCACTAGAGCTATTACAACCAGTTAAAAGTGTAACTGAAATAACAAAAGGACCAATCAGTCTTAAGCATTTTTTCAAAGTCACACACCTCCTTATTGAGGTAGTATTTCTAAATTAAATAGTCATATGCAATTTATTTTTAAATTATCTCTTTTACTAAGTAAGGAAACATTTTGAATTCTACTCGAGGATTTTCGCTTTTTAGAAAGAGAGGAAGCGCTTCATCACTATGCGCATGTCCGGTCTAAAAAAAACTGTAGGAAATAAATTCCTACAGTTTTATTCTTTACCAACACGTTTAATTTCAATATCTTTTATTAGTTCACGTACAGCATGACTAGCAGCTATTAAACCAGCAACTGAAGGAACGAATGCATTAGATGAAGGTGGCATTTTCGCTTTACGAATTTTTGTGTTTTCATCAGGCACGATTTCTTTACGTATATCTTCTCTGATTACAATTGGACTCTCATCTGAAAAGACAACTGTTACGCCTTTATGAATCCCTTCTTTTCTAAGTTTAGTTCGGATTACCTTTGCAATCGGATCATGAGTTGTTTTAGAAATATCTGCAACTTTGAATCGAGTTGGATCCATCTTATTTGCAGCACCCATACTTGAAATAAGTGGAATTCCGCGACGACGACATTCTTTTATTAAATGAATTTTATATGAAATCGTATCAGATGCATCAATTACATAATCTAAAGGAATCTCAAAAAACTTTTCAAAAGTTTCCTCTGTATAAAACATTTTATGTGTAATAATTTCGCATTCAGGATTAATATCTTGAATACGTTGTTTCATCATTTCTACTTTCGGTTCTCCAACCGTTGATAATAATGCGTGAATCTGTCTATTAACATTTGTGATATCGATTACATCTTTATCAACTAAGATTAATCGGCCGACTCCTGAACGAGCTAATGCTTCTGCTGCAAAAGAGCCAACTCCGCCAATACCTAAAATTGCTACCGTGCTTTTTTGTAATCGTTCTAAACCTGCTTTACCAAATGCAAGCTCATTACGAGAAAATTGGTGTAACATCCATTCAACTCCCACTAACTTAATCAGAATACAATGATTTAAATATACATGATTTACGTTGTTTTCATCAAGCATGAATTAAGAAAACAAGTTATTTTTAGACAATAAAGAAAATAATACAAGAAAAATGGAAGGATTTGAGGAAATTTGCTCCTTTCATCCTTCCGTTTTATTTTACTCTTCTACTGTTGTTTTTAAAGATAAATCTTCTAATTGTGAGACAGAAACCGGACTTGGTGCATTTGTTAATAAACAACTTGCTGATGCTGTTTTCGGGAATGCAATTGTGTCTCGTAAGTTTGTGCGTCCCGCAAGTAGCATAACAATACGGTCTAAACCTAATGCAATACCACCATGTGGCGGAGTTCCGTATTCAAAAGCTTCCATTAAGAAACCGAATTGTGCTTGTGCTTCTTCTTCAGAAAAACCAAGGCACTTAAACATTTTTTCTTGGATATCTCTTTCGTAAATACGAACAGATCCTCCACCAAGCTCATAGCCGTTTAAGACTAAGTCATAAGCTTGAGCTTTAACACTACCTGGATCACTATCTAATTTCGCTAAATCTTCACGAACTGGTGATGTAAATGGATGATGGGCAGCAAAATAACGATCTAGCTCTGCATCATACTCAAGTAATGGCCAATCAGTTACCCATAAGAAATTAAATTTAGATTGGTCAATTAAGTCTAAATCTTTACCTAATTTTAAGCGAAGTGCACCTAAACTATTTGCGACAACTGATGCGTCAGATGCAACGAATAAGATTAAGTCTCCAACTTCACCTTCTACAGCTAATTTTAAAGTTGCAAATTCTTCTTCGCTAAAGAATTTTGCGATTGGTCCTTTAAATCCATCTTCTTCAAGCTTTAACCATGCAAGACCTTTTGCTCCGTAACGAGAAGCATATTCTTGAAGACCATCAATGTCTTTACGAGAGTAATTAGCTGCTTGACCTTTAACGTTTAAGCATTTAACTTGGCCACCGTTTTCTACAGCTGAAGTAAATACTTTAAATCCACTTTCTTTAGCAAATGAAGAAACGTCGATTAATTCTAAGCCAAAACGAGTATCTGGTTTATCAGATCCAAAACGATTCATTGCTTCTTCATAACTCATTCGAGGTAGAGGAGTTACTAAGTCTACTCCTTTTGTCTCGCTCATTACTTTAACCATCATTCTTTCTGTCATTTCCATAATTTCCTCTTGAGAAAGGAAACTAGTCTCAATGTCAATTTGAGTAAATTCAGGTTGACGGTCAGCACGTAAATCCTCATCGCGGAAACAACGCGCAATTTGGAAGTATCGCTCAAAGCCAGAAACCATTAGTAATTGTTTAAAAATTTGAGGTGATTGCGGTAATGCATAGAACTCACCTGGATGTACACGACTTGGTACTAAGTAATCTCTAGCGCCTTCAGGTGTACTCTTCGTTAAAATTGGTGTTTCAACTTCTAAGAAGTCTTCTCCGTCCAAGAAATCACGAACGGACTTTGTAATTTTTGAACGTAATTTAAATGTGTCATACATAACAGGACGACGTAAATCTAAATAACGATATTTTAAACGCAGATCTTCTGCAACTTCTGTTTTATTTTCAATAGCGAATGGAGGATTTTTTGCTTTGTTGATAATTTCTAATTTTTCAACAGAAACTTCAATTGCACCAGTCTCTAAATTAGTGTTTACTGTACCTTCTCCACGCGAAACAACTGTTCCTTGCACTTGAAGTATAAATTCGTTTCGAACAGTTTCAGCTAATGTCAAAGCCTCATTAGATAATTCAGGATTAAATACGATTTGTACGATTCCAGAACGGTCACGTAAATCAATAAAAATTAATCCTCCTAAGTCACGTCTCTTTTGAACCCAACCTTTTAGTGTTACACTTTGACCAATATGTGATTCTCTTAATTGACCACATAAATGCGTTCGTTGTTCCATTTCCATATCCCCCAGTTCTTTATTTAGAGCTTACGTATTTTACAAATATATCTAATGCAACTTCCTCTTGAACACCCGTTTCTTGGTCTTTCAAATTGATGACTCCACGAGATAATTCTTCTTCACCTAAAACAGCAACATATTTCGCATTAAAACGGTCAGCAGCTTTAAACTGTGCTTTTATTTTACGATCTTGGTAATCTTTTTCACATACAAGACCGGCTTTACGCAATTGATATAATAATGAAGTTGCATGTTTTTTCACCTCATCACCTAGGGCGATTAAAAATACATCCATTTCTTGTGGAATCGGAAGTTCGATCCCTTCTGTCTCAAGCGCTAATAATAAACGCTCTATACTTAATGCAAAGCCCATACCAGGTGTATTTGGTCCACCAAATTCTTCAACTAAGCCATTATATCGGCCTCCACCACTTAAAGTAGAGATTGAACCAAAACCTTTACCTTCTAACATGATTTCGAAAACAGTGTGATTGTAATAATCTAAACCACGCACTAAATTTGGATCGACTTCAAAAGGAATATTCATTGCTGTTAAATAAGATTGAACATCTTCAAAATACTTCACAGACTCTTCATTTAAATATTCAAGGATTGAAGGTGCTGATGCCATTGAAGGGTGATTATGATCTTTTTTACAATCTAACACTCGAAGTGGATTAGATTCTAAACGATTTTGACAATCACCACATAACTCATGTACAACAGGTTTAAAGTGATTAACAAGCGCTTCACGGTGAGCTTTACGACTTTCTAAATCACCTAAACTATTGATCACAAGTTTAATATTTTTTAAACCAAGGCCACGATATAAATCTCTCGATAATGCAAGAACCTCTGCATCAATTGATGGATCATTACTACCTAATGCCTCGATACCAAATTGAACAAATTGACGATATCGCCCTGCTTGAGGACGCTCATAACGGAACATTGGTCCAATATAATATAATTTTGTTGGTTGATTACTATTTCCGTGCATTTTGTTTTCTACATATGAACGTACAATAGATGCTGTTCCTTCAGGACGTAAAGTTAAACTACGATCACCACGATCTGTAAAAGTATACATTTCCTTTTGTACAATATCCGTCGTGTCACCTACACCTCTTGAGAATACTTCCGTATGTTCAAACATCGGTGTACGAATCTCATTGTAGTTATATCGTTTGCATAAGTCTCTTGCAAACTTTTCAATATACTGCCATTTCTCAACTGTACCAGGTAATATATCCTGCGTACCTCTTGGAATATTAATCGACATTGTGAATCCTCCTAAAATAAACCTATATATACAAAAAACTCCCGTGCCTACTGAAATAAAACAGTAGGGACGAGAGTTATAAGCCCGTGGTACCACCCTAATTGAAGAATGAATCATCATCCTTCCACTTTCATCGTTAACGCCGATTACGTTTATCCTTACTAGAATACTCTTTCAGAATAAAGCCTCTGGAGTGTCTTTCAAATAGTCTACTTGTGGAAATGCTCTCAGCCACGACATTTCCTCTCTCTTCAAGAGATCCTATTATACTTTTCTCCGTCATTGGTAAGTTTTATGTATCAATATGTTATTTTATATCTTACGTTTGGTTACAATAATTGTCAAGAACTGAAGAAAGAAAAATTTTAAGAACGTTCTAATTGTTTCTTTAAATCACGTACTTCTCTTAATGTTAATCCGAACTCACTTGCCATCTCCAATGAATTTGACTCTTGTCCTCTTGATTGAAATTCATGAAAATCCATATTGAGAACTCCTCTACGATTTGAACCCAAACTATTACGATTGTTAATTCTCATGGTGAAAGTCTCCCTCCAATATCATAATATTTAGTTTGTCCAAGTTTTGACACGATTAAACCAAAAAAATGAGTGTTGAAAGACATTTTTCTATTACAATTTTCTTTAAAAATAGGCTTTGTTAATGTTAATTGTCGATATTTTACAAAAGATATTCTTAAAAATATACTATAGAATTTTAAGTATAGAATATTTAAAGAGATTGATTGGAGTGAAAGGTGCGAGACTCCTATGGGAGTAGCGGGAAGGGTGAGACCCCTCACAAGTAAGGTAGGCATGCTAAAAACACGACGTCCTGTCGTAACGCATGAATGATCCACTTCGTGTGGAACCAGGAGGCTCAGCTCCCGCCCCATGGAAAGCGAGCATCCTGAAACGGAAATCAACTTTCTTTTTTAACAGAGCCAAAAAATAAAAAACCCATGGGGAATTCCCATGGGTTAAAGAAGTTTTGAAATGGTAGTTATAGAGCTTTGTACTGCACCATCTAGTAAATACATTAATCCATAATAAATAAGTAGAATTAACACAACAAATACGATTGCCTTAAAGAAGCTTTTAAGAATCGTAAATAAAATGACACCTGCAATCAGGATTAAAATGAGTGTAATCGAGTCCATTTCATACCCTCCTATGCATTCTAAAATAGAACCCATATATACTATCTATATTCAGAACCATTCGATAATATATGTAAAATAGAAAGGTACAACTTCAAAACAGATTGATGCCTTTAGAAACAAAAGATTAGTCAAGATGAAAAGGGTAAAAAAACCTTCTTTCACATTGTGGAAAGAAGGTAATTTTTATGATGCTATTAACTTTCAATCATGATTGTAACCGGACCCCAGTTTGTAAATGATACGTCCATATCAGCACCGAAAATACCAGTTTGTACTTCAAACCCTTGTTCACGTATATATGCATTAAACTGTTCGTATAATTCATTTGCAATATCAGGCTTTGCAGCATCCGTAAAGCTTGGTCGTCTTCCTTTACGAGTATCACCATATAGTGTAAATTGAGATACTGATAATACTTGACCATCAACCTCTTTTAAAGACAGGTTCATTTTACCATCGCCATCTTCAAATATTCGAAGATTTAATGCTTTATCAGCACAGTATTTCATATCATCAATTGTATCTTCATGCGTGATCCCTACCAGTAATAACAATCCTTTAGGTATTTGACCAACTACTTGTCCATCAACTACAACTTTAGCTTCTTTTGTACGCTGTAATAAAACTCTCATGACTTACCCCTCCTCTTCTAGTGGAAAATGCGTCGCACAGAGTAAATGTCTGGAATTTGTTTTACCTTATCCACTACTTTTTGAAGGTGGTTAATATTTCGAATGGACAAACTCATTGTAATGGTCGCCATTTTATTTCGGTCATTTTTGCCTGTTACTGATGAAATATTTGTTTTTGTTTCATTGACTACAGACAATACTTCATTTAAAAGTCCACGACGGTCATAACCGAAGATTTCAATATCAACATTATAATCGCGTTCAAATGTTGGACTTTCTTCCCATTCAACTTCGATAAAGCGATTTTCTTCACTATCATTGAGCATGTTTACACAATCACTTCGATGTACAGATACTCCACGGCCTTTTGTAATATAACCAACGATATCGTCACCAGGTACTGGATTACAGCACTTTGAAAGTCGTATTAGTAAGTTATCTACACCTTTAACTGAAATACCAGCATCTTTACGACGTGAAGGAGCTTTTTTAAGATCTGAAGATAATTCTTTTAATCGCTCTTCTAAATCTACTTCCGGTCTTTTTCGGAATTTATCTGTTAAACGATGTGCGATTTGCGTTGCAGTAATGCCATTATATCCGACAGCTGCATACATATCTTCAGCATTTGAAAAGTTAAACTTTTCAGCTACACGTTTTAAATTTTCAGAAGTTAATACTTCTTTTATATCACAATCTAGTGCTTTTATTTCTTTTTCAACTAACTCTTTTCCCTTATCAACATTCTCTTCACGTCTTTGCTTTTTAAAATATTGACGTATTTTATTTTTTGCATGTGAAGATTGAGCAAGTTTTAACCAGTCCTGACTTGGCCCATATGAATGCTTAGAAGTCATAATTTCAACAATATCGCCAGTTTTTAATTTATAATCTAGCGGTACCATTTTTCCATTCACTTTTGTACCAATTGTTTTATTCCCAATTTCTGAGTGTATACGGTATGCGAAATCGATTGGCACAGAGCCTAACGGTAACTCGTATACATCACCTTTTGGTGTAAATACGAAAACCATATCTGAGAATAAATCCATTTTTACTGATTCCATAAACTCTTCTGCATTCGTAGAGTTATCTTGCCATTCAATAATCTCACGGAACCAGCTTAAGCGATTTTCAAATGATTTCTGAGTAGGTACATTTGCATTTGATTTATCTTCTTTATAAGCCCAATGTGCTGCTACCCCGTACTCAGCGATTTGATGCATTTCCTTTGTACGGATTTGAACTTCTAAAGGATCACCCTTCGGACCAATTACTGTCGTATGAAGTGATTGATAAAGATTTGCTTTTGGCATAGCAATATAATCTTTGAATCGACCAGGCATCGGCTTCCAACAAGTATGAATGACACCTAAAACAGCATAACAATCTTTAATACTATTGACGATTACACGTACAGCCAATAAGTCATAAATTTCATTAAATTGTTTATTCTGCTTTGCCATTTTGTGATATATGCTGTATATATGCTTTGGTCTACCCGAAATTTCGGGCTTTATTTCTACATCTTCTAGTTGTGACTCGATCTCACTGATGACTTCGTCTAAGTATTGTTCCCGTTCGGCTCTTTTACGCTTCATTAGATTAACGATACGATAATATTGTTGAGGATTTAAGTAACGTAAGGCTGTATCTTCCAGTTCCCACTTTACTTTATTAATCCCTAAACGATGAGCAAGAGGAGCAAATATTTCTAAAGTTTCATTTGCAATTCTGATTCGCTTTTCCTGAGGTAAATGCTTTAACGTTCTCATATTATGAAGGCGATCGGCTAGTTTAATTAAAATGACTCTCAAGTCCTGTGCCATTGCGACAAACATTTTTCGATGATTTTCAGCTTGTTGTTCTTCTTTCGATTTAAACTTAATTTTACCAAGCTTCGTAACGCCATCGACAAGCATAGAAACTTCTTTACCAAATTGATTTTCTAAGTCTTCTTTAGAAACTTCAGTATCTTCTACCACATCGTGAAGAAAACCAGCACTAATTGTGGTTGCATCCATTTCAAGGCTTACAAGTATCCCTGCTACTTGAATAGGGTGTATTATATATGGTTCACCTGACTTACGAAATTGCTCACTATGCGCATCTCTAGCATATTCATAAGCATGTTTAATAAACGCCACATCATCTTCTTTTAAATAATGGGACGCTTGCTCTAAAACTTGTTCAGCTGTCAAAACTTGTTCATTAGCCATTTAATCACCTTAAATCATTATTTCTTATATTATCGTGAATATTTCGTTTTTTGTAAAGCAGGAGTCGTCAAAATTCATTTTTTTTTGCAGGTTTCTGATAGAAAAAGAGCACTCTGATTAATTCAGAGTACCCCATCGTATGACATTATATTAAATTATGTTAAAAATTAATAAGTCATTAGTGTAAATATATCATAACCTTCTAATTTTTTACGACCTTCTAAATAAGAAAGTTCGATTAAGAAAGCAATACCAACTACAATACCACCAAGCTCTTCAACAAGCTTGATTGTCGCTTCAATCGTACCACCAGTTGCTAATAAGTCATCTGTAATTAGTACACGTTGTCCTGGCTTAATTGCGTCCTTGTGCATTGTTAAAGTGTTTGTACCATATTCTAAGTCATAATTATAGCTAATCACTTCACGAGGTAGTTTACCAGGTTTACGAACCGGTGCAAAACCGATTTCTAGAGCATAAGAAATTGGACAACCAACGATAAATCCACGCGCTTCAGGTCCAACAACTAAGTCAACATCCTTTTCTTTTGCATACTCTACGATTTTATCAGTAGCCGCTTTATAGACTTTTCCATCATTCATTAATGAAGAAATATCTTTAAACTGAACGCCTTCTTTTGGCCAGTTTGGTACAATCGTAATATAATCTTTAAAATTCATTAAATAAGTGCCTCCCCATTTTCGGAAAAATGACTTTTCATATTTTGAAAAAATGTAGTTAATTCATCACATTTTGAGTACAGAAATAAACGTTCCAGTTCAATACTTGCAAGTTTGATCGCATACGTACTTGATTGAGATAGATCTTTCTTCTCAGTTTGTGGCAACAAACGAATTTTCCCATCCTCTATTGTAACAAATTCCAGATCAAAAAACACCTTTGTCATAAAATCGACTTGTTCTTTTTTCCATCCCATCTTACGACATAATGCCATTTCATACATACCCATGTCAAATGGATTCGTCTTTGCAAGAATTGAATAGTATTTTTTAAAGCTCTCTCTACTTGGAATTGGAGAGAAAAAATGTAACTCATCTTGATTAAATACTAAATAGATTCTTTGTGATAATCCATTTTGGAATACCGCTCTTAGGTCATGCTCTGAACCTGGCAAATCTAGTAGAATAACGAATTCATTTTGAACATCAATCATTTTTTCATGAACAGATTCATATGAGACGAATTTCGAAATTGGATATTTATTTTTTAGATCTAGATATTCATTTTTAGATTGATGTAAGAATACAAATTGATGTTCATTAGAAGGTAATGTTAAACGATGTGGCTCTTGTCCTCTAAAATCGAATAATTGCCAATGATTAACACTTAAATCTTGAATCATTAATTGTGGTTTTCTCTTCCCATTCCATTCATTAATCGATGCCATACCTAAACAGGAAATCCTAGATCCACTTGCAATTTCATTCACAACATGTCCAAACCCAAATCCAACTGCATCTAGAAACATAGAGCTTTCCTTCAATTGAACTTTTAAGTGTGCGCCTTCGTTACCAATTTGTTTTAGATTTGTTATTTCAACATCCTGAATTTGCAGTACCGGTTTCGGGTTATGCATTCCAAAAGGTGAAAGCATGTTTAATTCATTTATAAATGAAATAGACACTTCACTAGCCTGACATTGTAAATCTACTTCTTTCATAGGAATAAAATCTTCATCAGTCATCGTTTGATCAGCAAATTCATTTAAACGCTGCCTTAATTGTTCTACATCTTCAATCGCTAAGGTCATACCTGCTGCTAATGTATGTCCACCAAAATGAGGTAAGATATCTTTACATTTTGTTAAGTTTTCAAACAATGAAAATCCTTCAATACTTCTTGCAGAACCTTTTGCTATGCCTTTTTCATGATCAATACTAAGGACAATGACAGGTTTATAGAAACGATCAACAAGCTTTGATGCGACAATTCCTACTACGCCAGCATTCCAGCCTTCTTTTGCAACAATAATAACTTTGTTCGAACAAGTATTATCTAAACTATTAACTTGTTTAATTGCTTCCTCAGTCATTGTAGTAACTAATTCCTGTCGCTCTCTATTCAACACATCAATTTGTTCTGCTAGTGACTTTGCAACTTGTCTATCAGTTTCTAATACTAGGTCTACAGCAGGTTTCGCGTCACCTAGACGTCCTACTGCATTTATTCTTGGGCCAATTGCAAAACCAATTGTTTCTTCACTAATTGATTCTTGTGCTACACCACTTATTTCAAGTAAAGCCTTCAATCCTACTCTATTTGTTTGCTTTAACTGTCGTACACCTTTTTTTACGATCAATCTGTTTTCATCAACTAGTGGCACTAAGTCAGCAACTGTCCCAATTGAAACAAGCTCCATATATTCCTCAGGTTCTCTACCTAATAGTGCTGATGCAAATTTAAATACAACACCCACACCAGCTAACTCCTTAAAAGGATAGTTAGGACTAAGTTTAGGATGGATAATCGCTAAGGCTTTTGGTAATTCTTCAGGTGGTTCATGGTGGTCAGTAATGATTACATCTATTCCAAGTTCATTTGCAAAATCAACTTCATTAGCAGCTGAAATACCTGTATCAACTGTAATAATTAACGAATAATTTTGTTCATGTGCCCACTTGAATGCGTTCTTATTTGGTCCATATCCTTCACTAAAACGGTTCGGGATATAAAAATCTACATTTGCTTCTAATTCTTTTAATGTTAAATACAATACAGAAGTACTACTTACCCCATCCGCATCATAATCACCAAAAATTAATATATTTTCATTTTCTTCTATCGCTTGAAACACTCGGTCTATCGCTATGTCCATACCCTCTAATAAAAACGGGTCATGAAAACTCATTTGTTCTTCATATAAGAAATTCTTTGCATCCTCAACTGTCGTTACCCCACGTGTAACCAGTAATTTTGCTAAAAGAGGGGATATCTGTAATTCTTTACTTAATATTTGTTCAGCTTGGTCATTCGATGACTTTGGTTTCCAACGTGCTTTTGATTTTAACAAATCTATCACCCCTAACTGTACTATTATACTAAAGTAAACTTAGTGGATGAAAGTATTATTTTTATCATTATATGGATTTATATGGACAAACACATTTTCCACATCCTTTTGTTCCATTAACTTCGCTTTTACATTTTTTCCAATCCTATGTCCTTCTTCAACAGTAATATATGGATCGACTGAAACCTTTATATCAATAATGACATAATATCCATGTTCTCTAGCATATAGCGTATTTATCTCTTTTACCCCTTCTATATTCCTTACAATGTCCTTATATTGCTGTACATCTTCTTCATGAAGGACATGATCCATTGTTGTATGAATTGATTCAGCCCCAATATCCCATGCCATTTTTAAAATCATGATTGATACAATTAATCCAGCAGCAGGATCTGCATAAAGAAGAACTGGCATATCTATTTTCTCCCCAATAATGGCAACTCCAATCCCTATCATTGCGGCTGCTGATGAATATACATCAGAACGATGTTCATATGCATTTGCAATAATTGCATCACTATTTAATTTTTTCCCAAGTGCAAACTTGTAACGAAACATCCATTCTTTCAAAAAAATTGAGATAAAAGCAGCAAGTAAAGCAATAACTTCAGGTGATTCAACTGGTTTAAAAAATGATTCAATAGAAGCTTTACCAATTTCAATTCCAACAATGAATAATAGTACAGCTACAATAATCGCTGCGATTGATTCTGCTTTACCATGTCCATATGGGTGATCTTCATCTGGTGGCATTTTCGCTGCCCTCAAACCAAATAACACTGCTAAAGAACCTACTACATCAGATGCTGAATGTACTGCATCAGCCATTAATGCTTTACTATTTCCTATATATCCAATAATCATTTTGACAATTGCAAGGAGTAGATTGCCATAAATTCCTATATAAGCACCTTTCTTGGCTTCTTTATACCGTTCCTCTTGCTCCATAAGTCTCTACCTACTTCCTCATATTGCGATTTAGATTCTATTAACACATTAAAGTAGTATTTTCATTTTAGTTTCATTCTAAAACAAAAAGAGTATAAGCATTTAGCCTATACTCTTAAAATTTTATTTTGCTTCTTCAGTCTCTATTACTTGATGTTTATCAAGCTGGCGTCCTTTTATATACAACCAAATTTGAGATGCAATAAAGATTGAAGAATATGTTCCAACAACTAATCCGACTAATAAAGCAATTGAGAAATTAAGAATTGCGCTACTACCAAAAATTAATAATGCAATTACTGCTAAAACTACTGTAAGTACTGTTTTAACAGAACGACCTAAAGTTTGGCGAATCGAATCATTCACAATTTCATTCAATTCTTCTCTCGTACGAATTTTCTTTTTAAGCTTCATATTTTCACGTACACGGTCGAACGTAACAATTGAGTCATTAATTGAATAACCAACAATCGTTAGGACAGCCGCAATAAATGTAATATCAACTTCTAATCTAAAAATACTAAATACAACAACAATGAAGAATGCATCATGGATCAATGCAACTACTGAAGCTAAAGCATAAGAGAATTGGAAACGTAAAGATACATATAGGATGATCCCTATAGATGCAATCACTAATGCTTTCAATGCATTTGCTGCTAATTCACGACCAACTACTGGGTCTACTGTACTAACATTCGGCTCAACTCCGAATTCAGTTGTAAATTCTTTTTTCAATTTTTTGATTTGATCTTTAGATAAGACACCTTTAAACGCAATAGAACCAGCTTTTCCACCATTTTCTGATATAGTAGTACTCTCTGCCTCTAATCCTAATTTTTCTAGTTCTTCATTAACAATTTGTTTGGTAACAGCTGTTTTTGATTCAAATGTTACACGTGTTCCACTTGCAAAATCAATTCCAAGATTTAAACGGAAAATTGAAAGGACAATTACACCAATGATCGTAGTAATAATTGAGAAATAAACAAATTTTCGTCCGATACTTACGAAATCGACTTTATCATACTTAGTTGGTGGGTGAGCTAGATTATGATTTAATCCTAAAATCTCACTTTGTTTAATGCCAAACCAAGTTTTTTTATTATTTAAATAACGACTTTGAACTAGTAAAGAAAGTAATAAACGAGTTCCAAATACCGCTGTAATAAAACTTACTAAAATACTAACAATTAAACTTGTTGCAAAACCTTTTACAGAGCTTGTACCAAAGATAAATAATACTGTTGCTGCAAGTAATGTCGTGATATTTGCATCAAAAATTGTTGCAAATGAACGTTGATTACCAGCACGATAAGCAGATGCTACTGATTTACCTAGTTTTAGCTCGTCTTTTAATCGTTCATACGTAATGATATTATTATCTACCGCTATCCCAACACCTAGAATTAAGGCAGCAATACCTGGTAGTGTTAATACGGCATTCATCCAATCGAATACAAGCAAAGTCAAGTATACATATGCAGTAAGCATGATACATGCAAGTAGTCCTGGTAAACGATAGAAGTAAAGCATGAATAAGAAGATGATGATAACCCCAACCATACCAGCTAAGATTGTTTCATGAAGTGCATCAGTACCAAACTTAGCTCCAATTGAAGTAGAGTATAGTTCTTTAAGATGTACTGGAAGTGCACCTGCATTTAATAAATCAGCTAATTCTTTTGCACTTTCAACCGTAAAAGTAGATCCTACAATTGAAAGAGAATCATCTGTAAATACTTGATTTACACTAGCAGCTGATAAATATGTTGGTTTTTCTTTTGCAGATTCTTTTTTAAATGAATCTACGCCTTCTTTAAAATCTAACCAAATAACCATCATGTTATTTGGAGGACCCATTTGTAATACTTTGCTTGTTACATTTTCAACTTTTTTAGCATCTTTGAATGTAATCGAAACACTTGGTTTATTCATTTCATCAAATGTTTGTTTTGATGCACCTTCTTTTAAATCTGCACCTGTCATTAATACTTTGTCATTTACATCGCGAATCGTTAAGTTCGCTTCAGTCGAAAGAATATCACGTGCTTTCGCTTGGTCTTTTACACCAGCTAATTGAACACGTATACGATCTTTTCCTTCAATTTGAATATTAGGTTCACTAACACCTAATACGTTTACACGTTTTTCTAATGCTTTTGCTGTACTTACTAATACAGTTTTATTTACTTTTTCGTCTTCTTTAATTGGTTTGACCTTATAAAGTACTTCAAAGCCGCCCTGTAGATCCAGACCTAGCTTTATTTTGTTAGCTGTACCCATTACAGTCGTTCCAATTACCGCTGCTAAAACAGCAATAATTAAAAAGAAGGCAACTATTCTGTTACGCTTCACCATTTTGTGAATTTCCTCCTCTAAATTGTCCAAGTCTAGTATAAAAATGGTATGTATTCATTCTTTCATTATACAAATGCAATTTTTTCATTGTCAATTTTTGGCTAAATTGACTCTCCAAACTGCCATGTAGGAGATTTAAACGATTCAATTCGAATATAATTCATATAATCATTTACAGTTAAAGAGAGTATGTCTTCAACAAGTTGAAATAGTTTCGGATCGTCCTCATTCTTTCGCCATAGAGTGTTTTCCAGGCATTGCCACAATTCATCTTCACTGACGGTATCATATCCAAGCATTTTAAACTCGTCCAATTTACTTTCTATTACAACCTGTAGCTTTGGTTTAAATTCAGAAACCTTTTCACGAAACGCCGACATACTCTTCCCTCCTAGTTTTCTGTATTTTTAGAAAAATGACGTTAGTCCATATTATTTCATTCTCTAGATGTGAACTTGTCATGCTTGGCTACATTTAAAGCATATATATAATTGTAAATCATTCTAGGCAGTTTGAGAAGGTGGTAAACGCTATGTCGAAGCAAACGTTTTTAAGAGGGACGTTTTTTTTACTAATTGCGGGACTTATTACGCGAATATTAGGATTTTTTAACCGTATTGTAGTAGCAAGGATTATGGGAGAAGAAGGCGTCGGATTATATATGATGGCTGTACCAACATTGTTTTTAGTAATGACCTTAACGCAATTAGGTTTACCAATTGCAATATCAAAATTGATTGCAGAGGCAGTGGCACAACAAAGAAAAGACCGTATAAAGAAAATTTTAGCCGTCTCAATGACCATAACTGGAATTTTAAGCATTATCTTTACAACCGCGATGATCTTCTTTTCTCCATATATAGCAAAAAATTTATTAACAGATGCTAGAACGATGTATCCTTTATTTGCAATTGCTCCAGTTGTACCAATCATTGCGATTTCATCAGTGTTACGTGGTTATTTTCAAGGTGTGCAAAACATGCGTCCATCTTCGTTCTCTCAAGTTATTGAGCAGACCGTCCGTATTGTTTTAGTAGCAGTTTGTACCAAAACATTTTTGCCATACGGGGTAGAATTTGCTGCTAGTGGGGCAATTATTTCTGCAGTTTTCGGAGAATTAGCTTCACTGGTTTACATGTTATATGTATTTAGGAAAGAAAAAAATGCAAAATTTATAACTGGTTTCCGTTCAAACATTAAAGATGGTAAAAAAACGCTAAGTGATTTATTAAGTATTGCTTTACCAACTACAGGTAGCCGTTTAATTGGTTCCATTTCAATGTTTTTAGAACCAATTGTAGTTTCCCAAAGTTTAGCTTTAGCAGGCGTCACGGCAATTGCTGCAACAAAACAATACGGTTTACTTTCCGGTTATGCATTACCATTACTACTGCTCCCAGCGTTTATAACTTACGCACTATCAACCTCACTTGTTCCTGCCATAAGTGAAGCAATGGCAAAAAAAGATCGCATTACAGTAGAACGCAGATTACAACAATCACTAAGATATTCCATGATTGCTGGCGGTTGGTCTGTTGTCATTCTCTATGTTTTTGCATCTCCGATCTTAACTTTAATGTATAAGAGTGATCAGGCAACCCCTTTCATTTTATTACTTGCACCTTGCTTTATCTTTTATTATTTCCAAGGACCACTTCAAGCTGTTCTTCAGGCATTAAATCTTGCAAATTCAGCAATGATTAATAGTTTTGTTGGTTCAGTCGTAAAAATCGCTTGTATTCTTTTACTTGCGACCAATCCAAAATTTGGTATAAACGGAGTCGCTTTAGCAATGAACATAAGCATTGTCACGATTACAGTACTTCACTTTTTTACTGTACTAAAAGCAATTCAATTTACAATCTATCTTAAAGACTATGTGTACTGCTTAATTGTTTTAGGAGCTTGTATCTATTTAGGCAATTTTATAAAGCATTATGTAGTGTTCTCATCTTCTTTATTAGTCCAAACCCTATCAAGCATCTCAATTGTAACGTTGATGTACATACTATTGATTCTACTTTTTAATTTAATTAAGAAGGACGAAATCATTCGACTTCCATTTTTCAAAAAAATCATTACTAGATAGTTTATTGCTTTTCAACATTGTTGTTTTTAAAAACAAGGCTCTGTTAAAAAAGAATGTTGATTTCCATTTCAGGTACTTCGCTTTCCATGGGGCGTGACCATGAGCCTCCTCGGCGAGCCTCCGGGGTCTCAAGTTTCCCTCATCTCCCATAGGAGTCTTCGTACCTTCCATTCCAATTACTCTCGAACCTTTAGAAAGTAGCAAAAAGAAGTAATCAAAAAAAGTGTCTTTATACAAGTATGTTTGTATAATTGACACTTTTTTGTTTTTAAAGACCCCCCGGAAAGAGAGCAGGAGTTGTAATCAACTTACGTATTCTTAAATAGCAACATCGGTAACGAAATTCCCTTTTAAAATAGAGATTCCCTCATTCTTCACCCATATCACTTATCATCTTTCTTATCAAAAAACACTTCACCATCTCTTACACTACAGTATGAGATTTGCTCAAAATGTGTATAGCCATGATTTTTTAATTGTTGAAGTAACCATATTTTATCTTTTTTATAATGAAACAGATTATCTTCTTGAACGATTCCATCTAGAATAAGTGGAAACGTTAATGCACTGATATCACTCTCTTCAGTATTCTTTTTAAAAATAGTTAGTTTTCCTGACGGTTCCAGTATAGCGTATTCAACATCTCTAATATCACCAATATCCTTTTCTCTTAGTTGTAAAAGAAGATCATCGAACGTATATCTTTGCTTCCTCATTTCTTTTTCAAGAACTTTCCCGTTACTAATGATGAATACAGGGGTACCGTCTAACAATTTTCTAAACTTAACACTTTTTAATGAAATGATAGATAAAATAATTTGAATGATGACAATAAGTAACATAGGATAGACGACTTCGAAAATTGGTTCCTGATGCCTATCTATGCCAATTGCAGCAATTTCAGTTAATAAAATAAAAACGACTAAGTCTAATAAACTTAATTCTCCAATCTCTCTCTTCCCCATTACCCGAAACAAAAAAGCGATGATTAAATAGATGACAATCGTACGAATCGTCATAGAACCAAGTTCCATTTACTACTCACCTCACACCCATAACTAATCAATAAATATCATATTTCTATTAAATGAAAACACTTAAATCTACTTTGAAAGTCCAATATATAAATTACTATTTGTATTTATGCTATAAGTATTCTAAAAATCCAACTCATGAATATGCTTGTATTAAAGAGTGTACAAGGGGGGAATTATAGATGAAAAAAACAGCAGTAGCTGTCTCTTACGGTGTTTTAACCATTTTGTTATTAGTATTGTCAATTAGTTTAATTTTATCATTATTACTTAGACTAACTTCACTGTCTGAAGCAAGTGTGACAACAACAACTTTTGTCCTATCTTTTATTATTATGTTAATCGGCGGGTTTGTAACAGGTGCTAAAGGGAAGGAAAAAGGATGGTTACTAGGTTTATTAACTAGTGGAGCTTATTCTATATTTGTATTTTTTGTACAATTCCTTGGTTATGACCGTACATTTTCTAAAGAGCAGTTAATGTACCATGCCATCTTTATTGCTATTTGTATGTTGGGTTCTATTTTCGGGGTAAATACTGCAAGTAATAAATCCTATAATCGCTAATCCATTATTAAATGGAAAAAACGCTAGCTTATCAAATAAACTAGCGTTTTTACGTTCAATCAATATGATTTATGCATTCGCTTTAGATTCACGGATTGCGTTTCGATCGAAAACTAAACGTGAACCATCTGCTGTTTTTAATGTGATCGTGTTATTTTCTTCGTTGATTGAATCAACAGTTCCATGTAACCCGCCAATTGTTACAATCGCATCGCCCTTACCAATTGCAGCTTGCATTGCAGCAGTTGCTTTTTGACGCTTTTGTTGAGGACGAATTAATAAGAAGTAGAAAATTACAAACATTAATATTAATGGTAAAATCCCTGCTATTCCACCTGACATTTTTTTCTTCCTTTCATTATGTAAAATTAGAAGTTCCTAGCATTCGGTTTATTGAAGCCATATTGCTCGAAGAATTCTTCTCTGAAATCTCCTAAACGGTCTTCACGGATTGCTTGACGAACTTGTTCCATTAATTGTAACAGAAAATGTAAGTTATGATAAGTAGTCAATCTCATTCCAAATGTTTCTTCACAACGAATTAAGTGTCGGATATATGCTCTAGTATAGTTTTTACATGTATAGCAATCACAATTTGGATCAAGTGGTGAGTAATCATCTGCATATTTTGCATTTTTAATGACTAATCTACCTTCACTTGTCATGCATGTACCATTTCTTGCAATACGAGTTGGAAGTACACAATCAAACATATCCACACCGCGAATTGCACCATCAATTAATGAGTCTGGAGAACCTACACCCATTAAGTAACGTGGTTTATTTGTAGGTAGTAATGGAGTTGTAAACTCTAACACTCTATTCATTACGTCCTTTGGCTCACCAACAGATAATCCTCCAATTGCATAGCCTGGGAAATCTAATGAAACTAGATCCTTTGCACTTTGTTTACGAAGCTCTTCATATTCTCCACCTTGAACAATACCAAATAACCCTTGATCCTCTGGACGTGCATGTGAATTTAAGCATCTCTCAGCCCATCTACTCGTACGCTCAACAGAACGTTTCATATAATCATATTCAGCAGGATACGGAGGGCATTCATCAAATGCCATCATGATATCAGAGCCTAAAGCATTTTGTATTTCCATTGCTTTTTCTGGTGATAAGAATAGTTTATCCCCATTTAAATGATTACGGAAGTGTACACCCTCTTCCTCAATTTTACGAAATTGGCTTAAGCTAAAAACTTGGAAACCACCAGAATCCGTCAATATTGGTCGGTCCCAGTTCATGAATTTATGTAATCCACCTGCGTTTTTAATGATTTCATGACCTGGTCTAAGCCAAAGGTGATATGTATTACTTAAAATAATACCTGCGCCCATCGCTTTTAAATCTTCAGGAGACATTGTTTTTACTGTTGCTAAAGTACCTACTGGCATAAATGCAGGCGTCTCAAAAGAACCATGAGGTGTATGGACGATTCCTAATCTTGCACCAGTTTGTTTACAAGTTTTTATATGTTCATAACGTATTGCTGTCATTGTTAGATTCCTTTCAATTCTTAAAGTATTAACATTGCATCGCCAAAGCTAAAAAAGCGATATCTTTGTTCAACTGCTTGTTTGTATGCAGATAGAACTGCTTCTCTTCCTGCTAAAGCACTTATTAACATTATTAAAGTTGATTTTGGTAGATGGAAGTTCGTAATCATCCCATTTATCCCCATAAATTGGTACCCAGGGTAGATAAAGATAGACGTCCAACCACTGCAACCTACAAATTTCCCATCATTTGCAGTTGCAATCGTCTCAACAGTACGGGTGGATGTTGTTCCAACTGTTATTATTCTTCCCCCGTTTGCCTTTGTTTCATTTAATAGGTTTGCAGTTTCATCAGACATAAAGTAGTATTCAGCATGCATATCGTGTTCCTCTATCGAATCTACACTTACAGGTCTGAAAGTACCTAAACCTACATGTAGCGTAATAAATGCAAGTTTAACACCTTTCTCTTGAACTTTGTTTAATAGTTCTTTCGTAAAATGTAAACCCGCTGTCGGAGCAGCTGCAGAACCAATTTCCTTAGCAAAGACTGTTTGATAGCGATCTTTATCATCCAATTTTTCTTTAATATAAGGAGGTAGTGGCATTTCACCAAGTTGATCAAGTATTTCATAAAAAATACCATCATAATGAAACTGTAGTTTTCTTCCACCTTGCTCACTTGTACCAACACATTCAGCCTTTAAACGTCCATCACCAAATTGAATGATCGTTCCTTCTTTTACTCTTTTTGCAGGCTTTACTAGTGTTTCCCAAACATCCTTTTCTTCTTGCTGAAGTAATAAAACTTCAATTTGCGCACCTGTATCTTCTTTTTCACCAAATAATCTAGCAGGCATAACTTTCGTTTCATTTAAGACAAGGCAATCTCCTTCTTGCAAATACTCCAATACATCTGGAAACTGCTTATGTTCAACATTGCCAGTCTCTTTATTCAAAACCATTAATCTAGATGCTTCACGATCTAACAGCGGTGTTTGCGCAATTAACTCTTCTGGTAAATCGAAATCAAATAATTGTACTTCCATACTTTCACCTATTTCTATATTAATAACAGAATGGGAGTTAAAGAAACGAATTTCTTTTTCGCTTCTTATAACTTATCTCCCCAATCTTCCTTAACTTTTTACCTCTAACCTATTTTCTCCCAATTATAGAGAAAATAAGTGATAAAATAACGCTTATGATAATGCATGTTACGATTGGAAAGTAAAAAGATACATTACCTTTTTTGACGAATATATCGCCTGGTAATTTTCCAAAAAAGCGTAATGATAGCCCAACAACAAGTAAAACAATACCAAGTGTTATTAGTACTTTTGACATCTCAATCATTGTTTTGGAACCTCTAATCCGAAATGTTTATATGTTAAATCCGAAACAATTCTACCTCTTGGCGTTCTTTGAAGAAATCCAATTTGAAGTAAGTAGGGTTCGTATACGTCTTCAATTGTTTGTGATTCTTCACCAATTGAAGCTGCAATCGTATCCAGTCCAACAGGACCACCTCTAAAACGTTCAATTATTGCTAAAAGTAATTTATGATCAATATGATCAAGGCCAACTTCATCAACCTGCATTTGAATTAGCGAGCTTTTTGCTATATCAAACGTGATGATTCCACTTCCTTGAACTTGAGCGAAATCTCTCACTCTACGCAGTAATCTATTTGCAATCCTAGGTGTCCCTCGAGACCTTCTAGCGACTTCTAATGTAGCATCTTTTTCAATTTCCATTCCAAATAATTCAGCAGTACGTTTTACGATTAACGCAAGTTGTTCTACGGTGTAAAACTCTAATCGATTTAATACCCCAAATCGGTCTCGCAGTGGTGCTGAAAGTAAACCGGCTCTAGTTGTTGCGCCTATTAAAGTAAAAGGCGGTAGATCAATTCGAACTGAGCGAGCAGTAGCATCTTTACCAATTACGATGTCAAAGAAAAAATCCTCCATTGCTGGATAAAGTACTTCTTCAACTGTCCTTGGTAAGCGGTGTATTTCATCGATAAACAAAACATCCCCAGGCAAAAGAGATGTTAAAACAGCTGCTAAATCACCAGGTCGCTCGATGGCAGGCCCAGATGTCGTTTTAAATCCAACGCCAAGTTCATTTGCTATTATTGCAGCTAATGTAGTTTTACCTAACCCTGGAGGACCATATAATAGAACATGGTCTAAAGATTCACTTCGCATTTTAGCGGCTTCTATGAAAACTTGTAGATTCTTTTTTACTTTATCTTGTCCTATGTATTCTCTTAGCGACTGTGGTCGTAAAGAAAGCTCTTGATCAAATTCTTCACTTTGACTCTCACTAGATAAAATCCGGTCATCCATTTATATCACCTCTTAGCTTGCAATAATAATTGAAGAGCTTTTTTAATATATTCATCAGTTGACAGATTTTCTGCTTTTAATATTGGAATTAATTTTTTCGTTTCTTTATCAGCATAACCTAATGCTTTCAATGCTTCCATAGCATCATCTAATGATGAAGCCGCTTGTTCTTTTTCTTCTATCGCATCAATATCAGTAAATAAATCAACTTGCACAACGCCAAATACTTTTTCAAGTTTCCCTTTCAAATCAAGTATCATTTGTCTAGCAGTCTTTTTACCGACACCTGGAAATTTCGTTAAAAATGTTTCGTCTTCTTCTTCAATCGCTTGAACAATTTTGTTCGGCTCACCAGTAGCAACAATTGCTAAAGCACCTTTTGGACCGATTCCAGAAACACTTAATAGTTTTTGAAATAAAGTACGTTCATCCATTGTTTTAAAACCATATAACATCATTATATCTTCTCTAACATAGTGATGTGTGTAAACTTTTATTTCTTCATTCGAAGGTCTAAAAACGAAAGGATTCGGCGTTACTAACTGATATCCTATTCCATTATGGTCCACCACAATATATTCAGGACCAACCCATTCTATCTTTCCAATTATATATTCGTACATGGTACTCTCCCCTTTTTACATGTATTCCATTGTACCATATAAAGAAGAAGGAAAAAAATAGACGACTGTCGAAAATGTCGAAAATAGAATTTTTATCATAAAAGGAGGCTGTTATTTGATATGTTTCCATTCATAACAACGGAACGCCTTTATTTAAGGGAAATTGAGGTAACTGATTTAAATCGAATGTATTCAATACTGACCATAGAAAATGTGACCCGCTATTATGGGCTTGATACAATCAATAATACTAGTGAGGTATTGGATCTTATTCATTACTTTAAAGAGATGTTTGCAACAAAAAAAGGTATTCGTTGGGGGATCATAAATAGAGAAACAAATACTTTAATAGGCTCTTGTGGCCTTAATGCCTATCAAGAACGAAATAAAAGAGCCGAGGTTGGATATGAGCTTCATCCTGATTACTGGGGACATGGGTATGCATCCGAAGCAGTAAAAGCAATTTGTACATACGCTTTTGATCAATTGAATCTTAACCGAATTGGTGCGATCGTCTATCCAGAAAATATCCCTTCTCAAAAACTACTTGAAAAACTAGGGTTCGTAAATGAAGGATTATTGAGAGATTATTTAATTCAAGATGATATTGCTCACTCTACGATTTCCTATTCGATCTTACGAAATGAATGGAAATATTAAGAATGCCCACGCTCGCTTTCTTAGTTGTTTCACATGCTTGCGGTGCTCATTACCATGTAAATCCGCTCCTCTTCAGGCTTCACGCCTCGAAAGACAAACGTTTTTAATCAGTCTATATCTCTTTTTTTAGTTGTGTCTACACACAGAATGGACTTGTTATGAAACAAGTCCATTTTTTATTGATGCTATTACGTATCTTTACGTGCATATTCTCTTAAATAATTTAAAATATGGTCGTATCTTTTTTTCGTTGAAATCTTAATGCCTCTTTCAAGTTGTTTCTGTTTATTTACTTCTAATTTATTCGTGTCAATCTGAAAGAAAGATTCAATAATATTATTTCCACTAGGTATACCAATATATAAATTCAACATGCCTTTTCTATTAATTCCAATATAACCTTTTGATTTTAACGTTGGTGAAAGGTCATCTATTTTTTTTAGTAAAACGATTTCATCATCATTTTCCTCTATAACATTCCAATCTTTAAATTCTCGTTTAACTTGATTTAGAGTTTTGTGTTGATTAATATATATTTCCTCTATCACTTCTCCATTCACGTAAACTTTATGAAGAATGATTGTGATTCCCTTTTTTTCAGTAGAATAATCGTATGAATCCACCTGATTGAGCTCTGCCAATGTTTCAGTTTGTGTTGGAATAAATAAGAAAAATAAACATACTAAAATCAAAATAAACTTATTCACAAACATCAACTCCTATAGACATATTGTACAAGCTTTTTTAGTTTGACCATTTTTTTTAACTTTATCCTATTTCAATCTAACAAAAAAAAGCTCATAAAGAGTGACCTTTATGAGCAAATTGGGGGTTAATGAATAGCAAACAATGCGATATTCAAAAATGTAAAAAAGAACTACTAGTTCTTTTTATTACTATTATCTTATCATTTTCTATTTGTTTCATTTCTTTATTATTTGAACACTTTTTGAATTATTTCACTTTTTAGTTAATTTTTGATTCTCTTTCAAATAAAGAAATATAAAAGTTAGGCGCGACTTCTATATTTTTTAGAAATGCAAACCCTTCACTTTTATATAAATTAATAGCTGGAACATTATCTGCCCCTGTACTCACGATTACTTTTTCATGATGTCTAACAATTTCGTTCATAAAGTATTTTAGTAATTTCCTGGCGATGCCTTGTTTAAAATAGGCAGGCTGAACAACCAATCTACATATTTGATATTCATTTTCATCTTTTGAGTAGGCTAGGAAAGCTATTAATTTATGCTCTTGGATATAACCAATAAATAGTTCAGTTGAAGTTACGATTGTTTCAACAGTATCCTTTAATTGCGGGATTCCATCAAAGCCAATTATCTGTGCCTCTATTTTGTATGCTGGAATTTGCACATCTAAAATTTGTTTTGCAGTATGACGATCTTGATGATTGATTTGTTTAATCATTTATACGATCTCCTTTCATCAAATCATACACCTATTATCTCATGCTCTTATGGCAAGGCAAGTCTAATAGAGTCTTAATAGAGTCTTAAAAGAATCTTAAAAAAAAGGATGATGATAATTTCCACTCCAGGTTGCTTACAGGATGCTTAACTCTTTTGGGAATAGTGGAACAGGTGAAGATCCCACAGGTTGGAGTAGTTGGCATGCTAAAACCAAGACATCCTGTCGGACGCATTCGTGAACCACATCGTGTGAGCCCAGGAGGCACAACGCACACTCCATTTAAATAAGTAATATACTGGACCGAAAATCAACATTCTTCTTTAAATTAGAACTTAAAGAATTAACCAACGTTTCTTAATGTTTTAGATACTTTTTTAATAAAGACTTTTTCCTTTTAGTAAAAAACATGTGAATAATAGAAGTTGGTTGGAACGGAAGGATGCTCGACTCCTATGGGAGATGCGGGACAGCTGAGACCCCACAGGCGCGAATGCGCCGAGGAGGCTCAGCGCACGCCCCATGGAAAGCGAGTATCCTGGAGTGGAAATCAACATACTTCTTTTAACAGAGCAGAATTTAAAGAAGTATTTATACGGTAAAAACAAACAAAAACCCTATCAATTTGATAGGGTTTTAACGTTATTAAGCATTAATCGTTTGTTCGTTCATTTGACTACCGTGTTGCTTTTTGAAGCTCACTACAAAATACATTAGTGTAATTGCACTAAATAACACGATAAATCCTGCAAGGATACCTACATTTTGCCACATAAAGCTGAAGTCACCAGTTGAAATAACTGCTTTAAATGCACTTACCGTGTAAGTCATTGGTAAAAATGCGTTAAAGTGTTGTAAGAAATCTGGTACTAATTCTAATGGGAATGTTCCTGCACTTGTTGTTAACTGTAAAATTAACGCAATAATTGCAAGGAATCGACCTGCGTCTCCGAATACTGTTACTAACATTTGAATTAAAGCTAAGAATGCGAAGCTTGCTACTAAGCTGATTAATAGATAATACGGTAAAGATTTTACATCTAATCCTAATAATGTAATTAATGCTAAGCTTGCTACAAATGATTGTATAATCCCTACACCAATTAGGATGCTCGTTTTTCCTGCATACCAGCTAAATGGATTGCGAGGTTTAGAAGCAGCTTCTCTTAGTGGGAATACTACAGAAAGTAGTAAGCCTCCAACATATAATCCCATTGATAAGAAATACGGAGTAAAACCTGTTCCATAGTTAGGAACTGCATTTACACTATCTTTTTCAAGTGTAACTGGATCAGAATACATATCTAATTGTTCATCATTCGTTGATACATCACTCGTTTTAGACTTAGCATCACCAAGCTTACTTGATAATTCACTAGTTCCATCTTTAATTTTTGTTAATCCGTCTTCTAATTGAATTGAACCATCTTTTAATTGATCTACACCTGATACTAATTGTGGTGTATTTCCATTTAAAGTTGAAATCCCATTAGAGATTTGATTCATACCACCTAATAATTTAGGTGAGTTATCATTTAATTGATTAGCACCAGCAGCTAGTTGATTGATACCATCAACTAAAAGTGGAGCTTTGTCATTTAATTGAGTCAATCCATTTGAAACTTCAGACTGACCTTTAGCTAATTTTGAGACACCTGTTGCAAGTTCTTTGTGTGAGTCATTCAGTTTTTGTGCGCCTCCTGATAAACTCTCTCCGCCAGCAGATAATTTTTCTGCACCCGCAGATAATTGAGAGATACCAGTTGAAACAGATTTACTGCCTGATACTAATGCCTCTATTTTTGCTTTATAGACTGCTTGTTGTTCAGCAGGTAATGAAGCTAATAATGGTGCCATTTCTTTTTGAAGTTGTTCAATTCCAGCAGCTACTTGTTGAGCACCTGCTGCTGCAGATGTTGCACCTTTATTCCATTCTTTTAGTCCTAAAGAAATCGATTTTGATCCTTCAAGTAATTGAGCTGAGCCATCTTGCAATGCCGGCATTTTTCCATTTAACTGACTTAATCCAGCATTTATTTGATTAGACCCTTGTGCCAATTGATTAATACCTGACCCTAGTGGTCCTGCATTTGATTCTAATTGTTTTAATCCATCATTTACTTGACTAACGCCTGAAGTATATTGTGTTAATCCATTTAATTCTTGTTTTGAACCATTATCAAGCTTGCCAACACCTTCTTTTAATTCTACTGACTTACTTGAAAGTTCTTTTAAACCATTTGAAAGTTTTGTTGATCCATCTTTAGCATCTCCTACACCTTTATCAAGCTGTGAAGATCCATCGCTTGCTTTCGATATTCCATCAGTTAACTCACCGATTTGATCGTAAATTGTTTCAACATAAGTTCTTGAAATCGTGTTTGCTATTTTCTCTTTAATTTTTTCAGCAGCAGTACCACCTATTTGACCAGATAAAAAGTTAAATCCTTCATTTGGAATATATTCCATTGTCAATTTTTTAGGTGAATTTTCAGTTACTGTAGCTGCATTTTTAGAAAAATCTTTTGGAATGCGAACAGCCATGTAGTAGTCTTGATTTTTCAAGCCTTTCATTGCTTTTTCATTATCGACAAATGTCCATTTGAAATTATCGTCATTCTTTAGATTATCGATCAACTCATTACCAACTTGAATTTGTTTACCTTCTAATTCAGTACCTTCATCAAGATTAACAACTGCGACTGGAATTTGATCTAATTTATCATACGGATCCCAAAATGCCCATAAAAACATACCACTATAAAGTAATGGTACTAGCAATACTGCAATGATTGGAACTAGAAGTTTCTTATTGCGAACAATATTGCTAAATTCCTTTCCAAATTGTGAGTTCAAAATATATTCCCCCTTGTACTAATTGACCAGTTTGTTCATTTGGTCATTTTATACTATAAATTAAATGGATATCATTTTGATAATCCATTTAGAATATAAAAATTAAATAGTTCTGTTATTTTTTGTGGACTAAGTGCTTCATGTTCTCTTTCCCATTCAATTTTCAAAGTAGTGTAAAGTCGTAACATAATTAAAGCAGTCATTTCAGGATCACATGCAACAATTTCATTTTTCTGGATTGCTTCTTCAATTTTCTTTTTAATGTAAATAATAATTGAATTGTTTAAACGTTTGAGTGCATCATGTACTGCTGCTGTGCCTATTTCTTTTTGTTCTTGAATTAGTTTAATTGTTAAATCATGTTCACTATGAAATGCAATAAATACTTCTAATCCTTTATGAGCTTTTTCGATAAATGAATCTTCATCACGAATTGATTCTTCAGCTAAGTATTTCATTTCAATAATTAAGTTATTGATGATTTCATCAAATAATTCTTCTTTATTTTTGAAAAAAGTATAAATTGTTCCTTTACCAACATTTGCTTGTTTTGCGATTTGACTCATAGTTGTCGCCTTATAGCCAAATATTGTAAAAGATTTTGTTGCTGCTTCTAATATAAACTGCTTCTTTACATTACTCACATAGTCCCTCCTATTCGACTAACTGACCAAATTTGTTTTTTGGTCATTTTTAGGATAAATACACTTTAGCATACAATATTAGCCTTTTCAATTCTTTTTTCATTTATTTTATTACTTTGCTAACAATGATCACAAATACGTATCTGATCAGCGACTCATCGTTATTGTAAAAAAGGAAGAAGCGTAAGCTTCTTCCTTTTTACATTACTTGTTAGTCGTTATGTCTTTTACGCCACGTTTAACATCTTGATACATATCTTTCACATCATTCTTTGTATTACGAATGATATTATTCGTGTCGTTTGGAATATTCATGATATCATTTCGTACATTACCATCAAATGTGACATATACTTTTTTACCACTTGTATATGGTGATAATGTATTTTTGATTTTTGAACGAAGTGCACCTTCGTCAACGTTCTTATTCGTTAAATCTACAGCAACAAGTAGTTGATCTCCAACGACAATTGTTTTTGCGTCATTTACATTTGTCATTTGTTCTACTCGTTTTGAGATTTGATCTGCGTAAATTCTATCCCCTTCGTTCATTCTAGTGTTAGTGCTAATATTCGTAAATGGTATGAGTGAATTATCATTTACATTATTAGTTGTATTATAACGAGTCTGATCAGTTAATGAATATTGATTGTTATAATTATTGGCATTTCGTGCAGTCTTTCCGTCACGGATAATACCATCATTTTTATATTCACTATTTAATCCTTCGTTAATACGATCATTACCAAAATGAACATTTTGTTTTGCATACATATCTCTATTGTTTGGATAATTTAGATCATTTACATAACGCTCGTTCACCGCATAAGGGTTAGTCGGTCTATTGTCGAAGTTCACTCTTTCGTACCCAACTTTGTCATTACGGTCATTCATTGCATTATTATCAGTGCCACAACCAGATAAAGCTAATGCAGTTATAACAGTACCAGTAGCTACGATTAGACCTTTTTTATTCAAAATAAAAACCTCCCTTTATCTACAGCTAATTGTAACACTTCAAGAGCATTACATAGTTAGGTTGACCAATTAGGAGATTTTTAAATTGTTAATTGATGGGTTGCTAACAATTAAAAGGCAATCATAAAAAAAAACAGACGATTTCATAATAGAAATCGCCTGATCAAAAACCAAGAATTTAATTTTCGTCTTCCTCAAAGTACGGTACTCCATAAGAAGATTGATTTTGTGCATATGGAGTGAATAATTGTGAACTCGGATCAAAATACGGATTAGGTTGACCACGATACATAGGGCCATTTGGTCCTTCTGAGTATGGCGAAACAACTGGACCATTATTACCTTGGAACTTAGGATAATCCATCGGTCCCGTATATGCTGGCAATGTTTGTGGGAAGTTTTCATTTGGTCCCATATATGCTGGCAATGTTTGTGGGAAGTTTTCATTTGGTCCCATATATGCTGGCAATGTTTGTGGGAAGTTTTCATTT
>Ga0209676_1000964_pt1 | contig 34819 bp, 31 predicted proteins | sample AraplaCvi_mLB_r2_FD_184282 | JGI IMG/M metagenome (GOLD analysis project Ga0209676, IMG submission 184282) | Arabidopsis root microbial communities from North Carolina, USA - plate scrape MF_Cvi_mLB_r2 (SPAdes) (version 2) | ecosystem: Host-associated > Plants > Roots > Endosphere | place: USA... | reverse complement strand
CCCCACGGTGCAGACGCCGGAACAGCGGCCCGTCCTTCAGCTGCGCGGCCGCCAGCCACGTCGACAGTGCGTGCGCCGCCTCGCCGCGCAACGGCTTCTCGCGATGCGCCCCGGAAGTATCGGTTTTGGTGGCACCGAGCGTGTACAGCCAAGTGTCGCGGTCGAGCTGCCGCAGGTCGGCGACCTGCAAAGCCACCACCTCCGAGCGGCGACGGCCGCCACCGCTCCAGGCCAGCAACAGCAGCGCCCGATCGCGCACGCCGCGCAGGCCGTCGTTGTTGCAGGTGGCCAGTACCGCCTGCAGCGGTTCCAGCGCGAGTGCGGTCTTCTTACGGGTGGCGACGCCGGCCCGAGCCTGCGCCTTGCGCGCCGCGACGAGCAACGTCTGCAGCGCCGGTTCGTCTCCCGGACTCGGCCAGCCTTGCAGGCGATGCCATTTGCTCAGCACCGCCAAGCGATGAGTGACCGTTGCGTAAGCCAGCGGGCCGCGGCGTCCCTTCGCGCCTGCCAATACCAGCGCCGCGTCCACCGGCGCGGGCAGGGCATGGCGGCCGAGCGGGGGCCGCGCCAGGTGATCGAGGACGAACTGGATGGCCGTCGTGGCCGGGACCGGCGCGGCGAGCAGGTCGGGGCCGTAACGCAGCGACGACCAGGCTGCCCAGTAGCGCATCGCTGAGGCGTAGCTGCGCGCGGTGTGGGCCGCCGTGCCGGCGCGGATGAAGGCGGCCACGGTCGCAGCGGCACTGGCATCCAACGCGCGTGGATCGAGCGTGGGAACGTCGCTCAGCGAGCGCATTAGCATCAATTCTGTTACGTTCACCGTAGTAGTTTCGCGTTTGTCGGCCGAGCAGGTCGGATAATCTTCGCTTATCATACCTAATGAAGGATGGTCGCACCGATGCCTGTAGGAGTGCCGGAAACCGCGGTGTTTTCCGCCGCCGATCGGGTCTTGGCCCGGGGCGAAAGGCCGACCGTTGAGCGCGTGCGCGCTGAGCTCGGTCGCGGCAGCCCGGCCCGGATCGGGCAACTGCTCGAGACCTGGTGGGATGCTCTGGCCCAGCGCCTAGCGGGACACACCGCTTTGCCGGCGTTGCCGGAGACGGTCGCCTCGGCATTCGCCCGGGTCTGGGAGCAGGCGGCCGCCGCCGCGCGTGCCGCCGCGGAGCACGAAGTTGCTGGCGAACGCGCCGCGCTGGCAACGTTGACGCAAACCTTGCACGACGAAGCTGGGCTGCAGGCAACCGCGCTGCAGGAGGCCCAAGCCGAGACGCGCCGTTTGCGCGTGGCATCAGATGACGCACGCCAGCAGGGGGCCGAACTGCAGCGGCGGATCGAGCAGCAAGTCGAAGAACTGGCGGCCCTGCGGGCTCAGCGAGACGTCTTGTCCGCACGCGTGCTCGCCGGCGAAACCGAGCTAACGGAGGTGCGCGCCCAATTGGCCGCGTCGCGGGTGGACGCCCGCAACGAAAGGGCAGAGTGGGGTGGGCAGATCCGGGCACTTGAGGAGCGCGCTGCACGCGAGATTGATCGGGCGCGGCAAGAGCTCAAAGCCGTCAAAGCAGAAACGACCAGTGCGGCCAAGGCCATGCAGCGCCGAGAACAAACGTTGCAACGCGCATTGCAGACCGCCGAACTCACCGTCGCGGACCAGGCGCGCCGTCTCGCAGCGTCACCGGCCCGCACTCCAGGCGTTCGCCCCAAGACGGCGACACCGAAGCGTGTCGCGCGCCGTCGGCACGCTTCGCCTGGATCTTGACGCGCGCGAAGTGTGGCTGGCGTCCCCTGCGCGCCCTCTTCGGCGTTACGATGCGGCGACATGGAGGTCCGCATGGTGACAAAGGGGGCGGGATTGAAAGGTAGGAAGTCTAAGCCCAGGAGTAAGGACGGGGACGCTGCCGCCCTTTTGCGTGCGGTCATCGCGCGAGCACGGAACCGCGGATATGGAACCGGCGAGCGACAGCGTGCGTACGAATTTAGGACCGGGCTGCAGAGGGTTTTCCTCAAAGCACGAACTCTGGGTGAGCGCCCCGCCGCATTCTTCGCCGCGATTGCTGCCACCAGCCAAACCGAGCGGTCGCGCTTTGCGCGTCAACCCATCGGCGATGACTACCTTCACCAACTATTGATTGAACGCGCGCTCCCTCTCGATGCAGAGATCGCGTGGGTCACCGCGCGCCTGTCCTACCGCAAGGCAGAGCTCAACCGCTACTTGGCGAGCGCTCGCACAATCGAAGCGCGCTTGATAAAGGATGACCCGGCCGCTGCCTTACGTGCACTGGATGACGTTGAAGCCGCCCTGGGGACTTCCATCTGGTCCACGTCCCTGCGCATCGCCCTGCTGCAGCAGACCCAGGGCACCGAAGTGCAGAAGGACTATGTGAAGCAGATCCGCACCCTCACCGGCAATGTGTTTCGCCCCTTTCTGGCGAATTACTATAGCCAGCGGTGCGAGCCCACTGTCTCGATCGGCTGGTTCCTTGACGATGCGAAACGGCGCCTGGATCGCCTGCCCAAGACCGACATCTCCGAGTACCTGCGCTACAAGCTGCTGGGCCGCCGCCCGCGCGACGCGGTCGCCGCCGCAACTGCGCTGCGGATGGAGCAGAACCACCACGACATTGACGTCTACGAAACGTTGCTCGACGTACTGCAGTACGTGGTGACATCTGACGCGCCTGCTGCCGTGCTGGCCGCAGCCAGGCATGCCTGCATGCAGCTGCACCTAGACGATCCACGGCTAACCAAGCTGACCGATGCGCTGGACGGCACGATCACCCCCAGTCTGTCCGTACGCAACACGGCTATCGCGGACGTGATCTTCAGTGACGGCAACCGGCATACGGTGCCAGACGCCTTTCCGATCCTGCGCGCCCAACGCCAAGGCCCGGTCACGGCGCAATCCATTTTCGAATGGGGGTTGCTCGCAAGCACATCAGCCAAGGCCCACCATCGCCGGTCCACGTCAACCGCCTTTGCACAGGTCTCCTCCATCGGACTCGCAGCGACCCTAACGCGATCCGCCGCGGAGGGCGATCTTGGGGCGCATCGGGCGGCGGACGAGGTGCGCAAGCTCGCTCACGTTTTTCAGGGGTTGCCCATTCCCAAGGCTATTCTGCAGATAGCCTCCGCCTGTGCAGCAAAGTCGTACCGCAATGCACGCAGGCTGCTGACGGCCAGCGCCTTGAACTGTTCCGAGTATGGATTGCTCGACCTGATGGGCCATTCGGACCTCAAGGCGGCACCTGCACTGCGCGCGCGGTTCCAGGCGGGACGCGCCACCGAGTTTTCCGAGGCGCTCTCGGGGGACGGCAACCCCTCCAGCTTGCCGCCAGAATTGAAGGCCTATGCCATCGCAGCGCGAAACTTTCTCGACGGCGAGTTTGATGCGGCGGCTAGAGTTCTCAGCGAACACCCAACGCCATCGTCAACGGTTCTACGCGCACATCAGGCGCTACTAGCCCTGAACGTTTATGCCCGCACCGGCGACGTCGACAGGGCCTCAGAGCTGATCTCGTCAGAACATGTAGTGCATAGGATTAGCGCCGCCAACTTGCCAATCGCCTTGGTGTACGGCGGCTTGGAATGGCGAGATCTGGCCGCTGCGGCGCGCAGCGTAGAACTTTCCAATGCGTTGGCGCTGATCCCCTCCACCGCAAACGACGACAAGCTAAGGACCTACCGTAGATTTGCCATCGAAACGCTGCTCATGGCGCATGATATCGGTCGCCCCTCCGAATTTCGATCGGTTGAATACCTTCACCAGAGCGCGCATCTCGTTTTCTTCCTATCCAATGTCTGCACGCCCACCATGCTCGACATGCTTCCCACCCTAGCGAGCACGCGCGAGGTGTTGGAAGAACGTCGCGAAATATGCGGCTTTCTAATGAACATTGATCGCGAAGGCGTTGTCAAGCACGAGCAGGAGGTGCTGGAGATCTCCCGGGAACTCACCATCCAGGACGGGCTTCGTAATATCGATGGCAGCCGGGTGCATGTCGACGTCGACGCACTGACGAACGTGACAAAGAAGGATTTGCACGAGACCTTTATTCGCTACAGCGCTTTGGCGCAATCCGGAGACAGTTCGCAGGAAGGGTTTCTCGCCGTGCTCAAGGAGCTGTCGCGGCGCGATCCGAGTGAGAAGCTGGTCCTGTCCATGACGAGCAGCGAAGCCGATGAACTGCTCGTGTCCATGATCACCCGGACCCGGGAGCGATTCCTCTTTGACGTGCCTCACGGCCTGGACAGTTACTTGAGCAAGCGCATCCGTCATGGCTCCATCGTCGGCTATATTCGGGCGCCGGCCGAGCGTGAGGGCGTCATTGCCAAGCGACATATGGACGGCTCCTACAAGCGGGAGGGCACTTGGGCCGACCGGGTTTCTGACCCTATCCAGCAGGTCGAGCTGCAGGACACCATCCAGCACTTCAGTCGGAGCCTCGACGCCTACCTGACGCGACTTAAGGATGTGCTCTTGCACGTTAAGAGTGAGGCGAAGCCGCTGGGCATGCTGGACGTCCCACTTACCGCTCCCACGTTCCTCATCATTCGCTCCGTCGCCCACGGAGAGACGACGATAGAGGGGTTTGTGCAGGTCCTGTTCAAGTCCCTGTGGGGGCTTCTGAACCCGTCACTGATACAGGTGAGAAACCTCCTCAACGGTGAGGCGGTTCGGTTCGTCTCGGATCAGGCACAGCTCATGCGGGCGCGGGCGCAGACAATCTTGAAAAGCAGCGACGATCGTGCCGACTTCGATGCCGCCGCCGGTGCAGCTTCCGCGTCGTTGCAGGCAGCGTTTCGGACCGCGGCAGGCTGGTTCGAGCCGGTCGACTCGAAACCGCATACCTATACCCTCGATGAAGTGGTTCATATCGCCATCGCCTCGGTAAACGCCGTAACCCAGAACTTCGTGCCGCGTATGGATATCGAAAGCGATGCAGAGTTGCTCTTCTCCGAGAACTCGCTGCCGGTCATCTGCGACATTCTCTATATCGCGTTCGGCAACATCGCCGAACACGCGAACGCCGGTAGCGAGCCGGTGGTCTGGTTGTCCGTAAACCATCAAGCCGATGCCGGATTGCTACACATCAAAGTGTCCAATGAGGTGGGAGTGGATGATCGCGCAGACGAGCTGCAAAATCGGCTCGCAGAGATTCGCGGGGAACTGGAGACGAGCCACGGCCAAGGCGTCGTTCGCGAGGGCAAATCGGGAATGCACAAGATCTGGAGCATCGTTGGACAGTCGGACGACGGAAAACTGGATTTCCGACTCGACAATCAGCGCTTCGACCTTGAGATCAATGTGCCGTTTTCGGTGATGGAAAGCTTCCAAGTAGGCGACTAATGCACATCCACGTAGCCGACGACGAAACCCCGAAGTTGGACAGCATCCTCGCGCTGGTCGAGCGGGTACTGCCGACCGCGCGGATTACCACCTCGAGATCGGTCCGCTCAGCGTTGAAGGCCCTGCGCGGGGAAGTTCCTGATCTGCTGCTCTTGGACATGTCACTGCCCACCTTCGACGTAGGGCAGGGGGAGCAGGGCGGACGACCGCAAGGGTTTGGCGGCATCGAAGTGCTACGTTACATGGACTTCTACAACGTGTTGTGTCCCGTGGTCATTATCACGCAGTACGAAGCCTTTCCTGAGAATGGTCGCCATGTGGACCTGTCCTCTCTCTCCCAGCGCCTCCGTGCAGAACATCCCGGTTCTTTCCGGGACATCATCTACTACGGCGGGTCATCCCACGAGGTGTGGCAGGAACGCCTCACCATACTTCTGCCAGAAATTGCGGGCTTGCGCTCATGAAGATTCTGATTGCTGATGACAACCATGAGCGTGTCGCAAAAGTGGTCGACTACCTGGTCAAGCGCTGCGGGATCGATCGCGATGCCATCGATACGGAGTCAACTGGTTACGCAGTTCGACAGCGGCTGTTGGAGAGGCAATATGCGCTGCTGTTGCTAGATGTGATGTTGCCATTTCGGATTGAGCAGGAACCAAGCCACGACACCTCGGTCGCCATCCTCACGGAGCTGACCGAGACCGACCGCCTACGGAAGCCTGGTTATGTGATCGGACTCACGGCCTACGAGGAGGCAGAGAGGACAGTCGCCCCAGACTTTCGAGATCGCGCCTGGGTCCTGGTGAGAAGCGATGACGCGGAGGACAGCTGGCTTGAAACCATCGGCAGCTCCGTAAGGTACATTGCACAGCAGACGGAGCAGCGCCCGACATTGGGCTTCACCACTGATGTCCTCGTGCTTGCGGCCCTGCGTCTGGAGATGGATGCTTTTCATGACGCGGGTTGGCAGTGGGATCCCGAAGAACCTTTCGATGATTCTTGTTTCGTGACCAAAGGCCATTTCAACGATGGCGTCGGCTCGCGTTTAGTTGTCTCCGCCGTCGCCTCTCGGATGGGCATGGTGCCGATGGCTTCGCTGGCAACAAAGCTGATTCAACACTATCGCCCTCGGCTTGTTGTTGTTCCCGGCATTTCCGCTGGAGTGCGTGGACGAACCGAACTTGGCGATGTCATCTGCGCGGATACGTCGTGGGACTATCAAAGCGGAAAGCATGTCGGAGCGGCTGCAAACCTGCAGGGCTTTCTGATCGACCCCCATTTCATCCCGGTGGATCAGACAATCGCATCGAGATGGGACCGCTTCGCCCGGGATGACCAATTCGCGTGGCAAGTATGGAAGGACTGGCCTGGGGATAAACCGTCCGCGCCGCCCAAGCTCCTCAAAGGGCCGGTGGCCACCGGATCGGCCGTTCTGGCGGATAAATCGGTGACGGAGCGGATCCTTCTCCAGCAACGCAAGCTGCTCGGCGTAGAAATGGAGCTCTACGGCGCATACGTTGCGTCCGAGTACGCGGCGAAGCCACGTCCAATGGTCGTCGGCTTAAAATCCGTGTGCGATTTTGCAGACGCCGATAAGGCAGACGGATCACAGAAGTACTCTGCTTACGTGAGCGCACGCGTAGCACAGCGCTTTGTCGAGCAACATATGCAGGACTTTTCGGTCTGACGCGGTAGCGCACCGATCAACTCCGCACAACGAGGCCTTTGCCACTAGCGCCAGCGGGTGCGCCTGTCCCGCTCCTCCGTCGCCAGCGCGGCACCGGGGCCGGCTGGGCTCAAATCGAACGCGGTCGAGCGGTGTGCCTTTTCAATTAGGATTGTGTCGCGCCAGAAGGAAGGGGAGGGCGTCAGTCAGTATGAGGAACTACGCATTTTGGGGGACTAACGGCGATGAGTCGGTACGGCTGCTGCCGGACGGCTATTCGGGCGGCCCGAACGTATTCACGGTCGTGGTTGGGAAGAACGGGGTCGGAAAGAGTCGACTGTTGAGCAATCTGGCCCGCGAGCATCGCGAGGACGATCGCGGCGGGGCGGTGATCGCGATATCGACGAGCCCCTTCGATAAGTTTCCGCTAGTGAGCCGGAACTCGCCGTCACAGACCCTCGATCACTATACCTACGTCGGAATGCGCGATGGCGTCTACACGCACTCCTCATCCGTAAGTCTCATCTCCGCTGCAGCCAGGGGGCTGATCCGGAAACTCGCGGAGCAGGACGAACTAGTCGACCTAAGCCACGTTTTTTCATCGATGGGGTTGGAGCCCTATGTGCGATTCACCTTCAAGTTGAATCGAATCGATCCCGGTCTGTCGCGGCGAATTGCACCGATAGATGACCCGAGGCTGTCCCCGCTTCAGGAAGCTCTCGCCGTTCCGCTACGACCCGAACAGGCTAAGCGGCTGCAGCGGCTGTCCGATGTGCAGTTGGCAGGCCTGCGAACGTTGGTGGGCCAGCTGCGGATGCAGGACAAGGCTGCCACAAAAGCTGCGTTTCTCGGGGTCCACTTCGCGAACGGCCCCGCCGAGATCGGTACCCACTCGTTTAATAGCAGGACGCTACGCGCGTTGGCCGCCGCCATGGAAGCGGGCCTCGTGCGCCTCATGGACATCGAGCTACATAAGCAGGCGTTCGGGCCACTATCATTGAAGCGGGCAAGCTCGGGTGAGCAGTGTCTGTTGGTACTGCTGCTCGGCATCGCGGGCAATATCGAGAACGGTGCCCTTGTGCTAATTGACGAGCCCGAGATCAGTTTGCACCCAAAGTGGCAAGAAGACTTCATGCAGATGCTGATGCGAGCGTTCAGTGGCTATCGCGGCTGCCAGTTCATCATCGCCACGCATTCACCGCAGATCACGTCGCGTCTGCAGGGCGACCACTGCTTCATCGCGTCACTATCCAAACAGCAACTGTACGCGGCGGGTGACTTCTCGAGCCGCTCAGCGGACTTCCAGCTGGCGGAGTTGTTCGAGGCTCCCGGCCTCATGAACGAGTACATCTCGCGCTTAGCTTTCAGTTTGCTTGCGCGACTAAAGGCGCGACAAGCAGTGGGCGAAGAGGAGTCCGGCGACCTGGCTCGGCTGAGACAATTGTCCAGAAATTTGGACCACAACGACCCTACCTTCGAACTGGTACGCTCGGTAACTCAGGCGTTCGCTCACTATGCCGTTGATCGCTGACGCGTTTGTGTTTAGTCCGCAGTCGGCAGCCCTCGTCGCCGGGATCATGTCCCGAAACGGGTATTCACATCACGACTGGAGTGACTTGGAGCTAGAAGAGCTGCGCCGCGAAATTCGTGAGCACTACCGCAATACGCAGCGGCTCCGCTGCGCGTACTGCCTGGAAGTCGTCGCCACCGTGTCCGCGTCCGGTGCTCCGATCGAACACATCGCGCCCAAATCGCTTTATCCGCAGTTCGCGTTCGAAGCAAAGAATCTTTGCGTCATTTGTCCCGACTGCAATGAGATCAAGCGCCAGCAAGAAACTCTCAACGAATCGCCGGACCCGCTAAGGCGCAAACGAAAGAGATACCCCTCGCGCTCAGATGCGTTCAAGATCGTGCACCCGCACTTCGATGACTACTCCGAGCACATCATCAAGCTTGGCCGGGTCTTTGTCGGCAAGTCGAAGAAGGGGGACTGGACCATCGGTGCTTGCCGGCTCAACCGCTTTTTCCATCGATTCGGAATGTGCCAGGAACTCCTTGACGATGTTGCGCTGATGGGCGCGCAGCAACTGTTCCATCAGCACAGATAGAAGGATTCGAAGCGGTCCCGAGGGCGGTGACACGCATCGACTGGCATAGCCCTGGTCGATCCCATCGGCCGCGGCCGATGTGACGTCGCACACGACGCTGCACGCGCGTCATTCCTCTCCGATTTCCCTAGTTCATGTCCACGCGGTTCTGAAAATCTCGCAGAATCAATTGGGTGCGCGAACTAAGGCAAAGTGACAGCAATCAGGGACACGGACAGCCGACATGCACCGAGGGCAAGTACAAGTAGCCCTACGGATCACACTTCGCATAATGCATATTATGTAAATGAAGCCGTGGCGTTACCGCCGGCCCGCCGTACGCATTGAACGCTTGGCGTGACTCTCCGGCCGACGCCCGCGCACGGGGAATCCGTGCCCTGCCGTGTTCAGCCGATAGCGTCGCATCTTGCTTGTGCTGCCCGCCCCCGCTGCGCGATCCTTCCCGCGCATCAGGGGGAAACACGTGGGACATCAGGAATCTTCGGCGACGCCGCCTGCGGGGGCGTTGCCGGGCGTGTGGCGGTTCGGCGACGCCGTGCTGGACGAACAGCTGGCTGCGTTGAAGCTCGCGGGCGCCGAGGTCGAACTCGACCGGAGCGGCTACGACGTGCTGCTCGCGCTGCTTCGGCACGCCGGCGAAGTGGTGACGAAGGAGGAACTGCTCGAAGCCGGCTGGCCCGGGCGGGTCGTGTCCGAGAACTCGCTCGCCAAGGCCATCGGCCGCCTGCGCCAGGCGCTCGGCCCGCAGGGCTCGGCCATTCGCGCCGTGCACGGGTACGGTTACCGGCTCGCCTCGCCGGTGAGTTTCCAGCCCGTGGCGGACGATCGCACCGTCGTTCGATCGCATGTCGGCCCCGACCTGCAGGAAGGCGATGTGATGCCGGAGCGTCCCGGCTGGCGACTGGTGCGTCGCCTGGGAGAAGGCAGCGCCGGCACGACGTTCCTTGCGCGCTCGGACGAGGGCGAGGAACGCGTCGTCAAGATCGCCACGAACGAAGGCGGCCTGCGAGGACTCAAGCGCGAGATCGCGCTGGCGCGCTACATCGGCGCGGTGCACGCGGACCTTGCCGACGTGGCGCGCGTGGTCGGATGGAACCTCAGCCAGCCGCCGTTCTTCCTCGAACTGCCCTACTTCGCCAACGGCCATCTGGGCGAATGGGCCACGCGGCCCGATGGCCTGCCGTCGCTGTCGCGCGCCCAACGTGTCGCGCTCTGCGCGCAGCTGTGCGATGCCGTGGCGGGGCTGCACGAAATCGGCGTGATCCACAAGGACCTGAAGCCGGAAAACCTCTATCCCGTTCGCGACGCCGCCGGCCAGTGGCGGATCGTGCTCGCCGATCTCGGCGTCGGCGAGGCCATGCATGCGCCGCGTCTCATCGAACTGGGCATCACGATGAGCATCGCCGCGGACCAGATGTCCGAGCGCGCCGGAAGCCTGCTCTATCTCGCGCCGGAAGTGATCGCCGGCGAGATGCCGACCCAGCGCAGCGACGTGTTCGCCCTCGGCGTCCTGGTGTACCAGCTGATCGTCGGCGACATGCGCCGGTCGCTCGCACCCGGTTGGGAAGCCGATATCGACGACGAACTGCTGTGCGAGGACATCGCCCTCGCCGCGGCCGCCAATCCGTTGCGGCGATTGCTGCCGGCGCGCGGGCTGGCGCGCAGCCTGCGTCATCTCGAAGAGCGTCGTCTGCAGTTCGTGGCCGAGCGCGACGCACGCGTCCAGCACGCGCGTCTGCAACGCGCGATGGATCGCCAGCGCGCACGACGTCCGTGGCTGGTTGCGACCGCGGCCGCGCTGGTCGTGGGCCTGGGCGCCGGATCGATCTTCTACATGAAGGCGCTCGAAGCCGGACGCGTCGCGCGCGAGAACGCAGCCGTCGCCGATGCGGTGAACCGTTTCTTCAACCAGGACGTGCTCGGTGCCGCGTCGCCCTATGCGGCCAACGGCAAGAGCGAACCGACGATCCGCGAGGCGCTCGACCGCGCCGTCGTGCACATCGACGAGCGGCTGCGTGACCAACCCATCGTCGAAGCGACGGTGCGCATGACCATCGGCGAGGTGTACGGCGAAGCGATGCAGATCCCGCAGGCGATCGAGCAGGAGCGTCGCGCGCTTGCCTTGTTCGAACGCCATCTCGGGTCCGAGGATGCGCGCACCCAGCGGGCGCGCTACCGCCTGGCGACCGATCTCACCGACGACTCGCGCTTCACCGAAGCCAGGGCGTTGATCGACGACACCGATGCGCTCCGGCGCAAGCTCGAACTCGATGATGTCGAAACCACGCTGATGTCGCGACGCGCCGGTTGTTACTGGTACATCCGGCGTGCGCAGTACGACGCGGGGTTGCCGGCGTGCGAAGGCGTGGTCGAGTCGCAGCTGGCGTTCGATGCGAGCGACCACACCGCGCTGATCCAGGCCCGTACCAACCTCGCGGTGCTGCACAGCCGTGCCGGGCGTACCCGGCAGGCCGAGGAACAATTCGCGATGGTGGACGCGAGCTTCGCCGAATCGAACGACCACGGCAGCCCTACCCGGTTGCGCGTGGATTATCTGCACGGCATGAACCTGCTCGCCCTCGGGCGGCTAGACGAGGCGGCGCGGACACTCGGTGCGGCGCATCGTGGTTCGGTGGCCGCGCTGGGGGCGGACAATCCGCACACGCTGGAAGTGCAGATGGGCCTGGCGAAGTTGCACCTGGCCCGCTCGAAGCCCGCAGACGCGATACCGCTGCTGCAGTTCGCGCATGCGGCCTACCTGCGCCAGCTCGGCAAGGACAGCCACTTCACGGTGGAAGCGCGCGACGTCCTTGACGACGCGATGTGCGCGGCGGCACGCGGCACGCCGGATGAAGCCGCCGCGTGCGACGCCAACGCCGCACGCGACGCTCGCCCCGAGGCGTGAAACCCGCAGCGGCTCAGGGCGCGACGGGCGCCTGCACCGCTTCGCTGAACTTCGCGCCGCCGTTGTAGGCGAAATACACGTGCACGGTTTCGCCCTTGGCGAGCACCGTCTCGTGCACTTCCTGCGTGGACTGGCCGAAGCGGCACGTGCCCCGCCCCTGCGGGTCCGCCGCCACGGCCACTTCCACCTTGCCGGCCGGAACCTTGAAGCGCGCGGTTTCCGCGTCTTCCAGGCGGGCGGCCCAGCGCCCGTTGATGTAGACGGCGGCGAAGCACGCGCCGGCTTCCCACGCCTTGCCGCGCGTGACCTGCAACGTGCCCCACGGACCGCGCACCGGCTCCTGGTAGGCGAACACGCGATCGGCCGGTGCATCGGCCGCCGGTGTCGCCGGCACGCCGGCCGCACGCAGCGCGTTGCGCGCGGCGACCTTGTCGGCGGCTTCCTTTTCCACCTGCTGCGCCGCGTGCGCCGCGTAGGCCTCCGAGGCCGTGTCGCGATAGGTCGCCGACGCCTGCAGTTCGCCGCGCTTGGTGACCTTCATGTCGTAACCATTGTCGGACAGGCTGACGGTGGTCTCGTAGCCCATCATCTGGTCGAACACGAGCGTCTTCGCATCGACGACGCGGGCCGTCGCATTCGGCGCACGCGCGACATCGAACAGCAGTTCGCCGGGGCGCTTGCCCGGCAGGATGCGCATTTTCGGGATCTCGCTTCCGCGAGGGTCGGTGCCCGTCTCGATCATCACCTTGCCGGGTTCTTCCCACTGGATGCTGCGCGACTTCGACGCGTAGTTCGGCCAGCCGCTCACGTCCTGCCCGGCGAAGGTGCGGCCGACCAGCGTCGCGTACGGCCCCCACACCGCCGGATCGGCGGACGCGGCGTCCTGCGCGTGGGCGAGGTTCGTATACAGCGCGCTCGACAGCGCAAGCGCCATGCAGGTTTTCAGGATTCGCACCACGTCACTCACCTCCAGCCAGGGCTTCGTCGTTCGACACGAAGCGACGTTCCATTTCGTTGCGGAATGCCACGTCGCGCGTTTCGTTGCGCTTCTGCAGCGACTTGCGTTCGCCCGCCGACAGGTTGCTCACCGCCTGCACGCGAAGTGCGCCCGGTTCGCGGGCGCGATACAGCACCAGGCGGCACGCGCCGGCGGTGCGGTCGATCACTGGCGCGGCGATGGGATAACGCTCGCCGTCGGCGGTCTGCTCGGCGACGGACAGCGCCGTCTTCGCACCGCCCTTCACGAACGTGCCGTAGATGCGGTCGGGAAGGTTGTCCCAGTAGCGGATGTCGGCCTTGGGCTTGCTCGCCGAACTGACCAGCACCGCGGCGATGCCGACCACCGCCAGCGCGCCGGCCGCGCCGCCGCCGTCGTTGAGGCTGACGGCCATCGTCGCGCCCTGGATGCCGATGCCGGCCACGGCTTCGGTGCCTTTGCGGAAGCTCGCCTTGCCGTCAAGGATCGCATCCACCTGCCGGCCGCCGAGCGTGGACGCCTGCCAGCCGAGGTCGCCGAGCAACGGCAGTTCCTGCGTGCCCGCGTGTGCGGACACGAACGGGTTGTCGCCGGCCTTCAGCTGCATCGCCTCGCCGTAGGAACCCGTGGCGGTCTTCACCGGCGAGGTGCCCGACTCCACCAGCACCAGCGTCGTGAGACCCTTTGCCGGCGCCTTGAGGCCCTCGGGCTTCTGCGTGGCCGCACGCTGGTAGAAATCGGCGGCCATGCCCGCATCGCCGGCGCAGGTCGACGACCAGCCCGACAGCAGCGACATCATGCCGAAGTCGCCGGCGTAGGTTTCGTGGCCGGAGATCGTGTCCTGGTATTCGGCCGAACGGAAACTCGCACGCGCGTTTTCGTAATCGCCGCTCGCCATGAACAACAGGCCGCGGTAGTAATACGTCATCGCGCGCTCGTACGGCTCGCCCTTGAAATCCTTGCTGCCTTCGGCGGACCAGAGCGACCGCGCCTTCTTCGCCGAATCGGAGTTGGCGTAGATCAGTTCGATGCGTTCCAGCGCGGCGTCGAAGGCACGCTCGGCGACGTCCAGGTGCCTCTGGTCGATGGCCTCCAGCCCGAGCCGCTGCAGGTTGAGCACGGCGCCCCATTCGCCTTCGGCGAGCAGCGTGTCGTAGTACGGGCGCAGGCCCACCGGCAACGCCGACGTCGCATCCTGCGCGAAAGACGGCGCGGTGCAGGCCAGCAGCGCGGAGAACAACGCGGCGCGGCCGAGCTTCATCGCGGTGCGCAGGCTCATCGACGCACCATCGCGTCGGCCATGCGGTGACCGGTTTCGTTCGCAAGCACGCGTGCGGTGTCGGCCTGCGTGGCGGGCGCCGCGGTACCGCGTTCGAAGCCGCCTGCCGTCGCCACGTACGGACGCACCGCGGGTTCGCCCGCGTCGGCCGGCGTGTCGAAATCCAGCAGCGTCTCGCCGGTGGCGATCGAACGCAGCGACACATGGAAGCGGCGGCCCGACGCCGCATTGCCGTCGGCGCTGGAGGTCACCTCCATCAGGAAATCCGCGTGGCCGACGAGCGCGCCGGTCTCGATCGCATGCAGGTTCGGCCGTTCGCCCTGCACCGTCTGCCCCGCCAGCCGCGTGGCCAACGTGCGGTCGATGAAACGGACGCCGCCCTGGCGCAGTTCGGACATGAAGACCGACTGCATCGAACGGGCGTCTGCCGACAGCGCGGCGTGTGCGGGGCCCTCGCCTTCGACGAAGGACTCGCTGCGCTGGTGCAGGTGCGCCTGCGCACCGGCGACGGCAACACCGACCGGACCGCTGGATCCGTCCACCACGCCGTCGACCTGCGCGGCATTGCCATGCATGCCGCGGTCGAGGGTTTCCACGTCGCGATAGCGCGTGGACACGGCGTCATCGAGCGTGGATTCCCAGAACAGCATCACGCGGTTGCGTGCGCCGAGCCGGCCGCGCAATGCGGTCCACGGCGTGGCGACCTGCTGCACCGGGCGCGCGGCCGGCGTGAGCACCGCCGGCTGCCCGGGGCGCATCTGTGCGTCGGTCACCGCCGGCATGGCGAGGCCCGCCGTCGCGGCGCACGCGAGCGCGCAGGAGAGCAGCGTCCGGCGGCTCACGGGTTGCGCGCCAGTTCGATGTAGTAGTGCGCGGCCTTGCCCGTGGAGAACGAGGACTCCTGGTACACCGCCATGCCGCCCGCGGGCAGGAACACCGTGCGCCATGCCGAAACCGGCTCGGCCGGCGCCATGCCCGCATCGAGGAACGCCGTGCGTGCGCGCACGCTCATCGGCGCACCGGTGCAGTTGGCCAGTCGCGCGTTGACCTGCACGGTGCCGCCCGCGGTGTTCTGCGTGGCCAGCTGCTGCACGATGACGCTGTTGTAGAGGCCGGAATCGCTGATCAGCACCGCATCGGCCGGGATGTCCTTCACCGAACCGTAGGCGGTCGACGTCAGCGCCGGGCCGCCGACGAGCGCGCTGGCCTTCAGCGCCTTGTAGTCGCACTTGAGCATGGCCTGCGGACGCGCGGCCGGGGTGGACGAACAACCGGCCAGCACGAGGGCGGCCAGGACGGTCAGGCCGAGGATGGAAGCGGAGGATTGCATGGCGTCTCCTTCAGGGAACTCGCGAGTGGATGCCGCGCGCGGAACCGGGCACGCCGCGTCAGCGGCGGCCGGTCGTCCCGGCGGCACGTGTGTTGGGATGGAAGGCGCGCCACCGCGGCGCGCGGGACGTCAGCGGTAGACCACGTCGTCGGCAGCGGCGCGCTGGAACTCGTACATGCCGCTCCACACGACCGCGCCCGTCTCGGCGTCGACCAGTTCGAACGCGATCTGGTTGTAGCGCTGGATCACGCCGCTCTTCGGGTCGCGGCTGTCGAGCGTCATGATCGCGCCGCCGAGGAAGTAGTCGACGCCGGCCTGGGCGCCGGTCATGCCGGTCGTGCCCACGTCGGTGACGCCTTCGCGCTTGAGTTCGCGCTGCTTGGCGACCATCCCCGCGTAGCGCTGACCGACGAAGGCCATGCGGCCCTGCGAGGCGCGGTTGAGTTCGGTCATCAGCCGCTGCGTGATCATGCGGCGGTTGATGATCTGCGAGCCCTCGTTCCGGAACTCCTGCTCGTCGATCAGGATGCGCGGCGGCTTCGACAGCCCATTGAGGAAGCCACTGGCGAACATGTCGCGCGCCATCTGGTTGGTCATCGACTGGATGTCGTGCGCCTCGATGCCGACGCCGGTGACCAGTCCCTTTTCCGACGGATCGAGGTCGCGCGCCTGGACGCCGTTGCGGTTCTCGAGCTTGCGTTCGCGCGTCTGGCCGTCCCCGGCCGGCAGACACGCGGCGGCGAGTACCAGCCAGATGCCGGCACTGAAATGTCTTGCAGTCACGATTTCCCCCTGGAGTGCTGGACCGCCTGGCGCACCGGGCCGGCATCGCGGCCGGCCCCGCGGTCGGCGGGACGGGCGAAGTGGACCACCGTCACACCCCGGAGTCTTTTCCGAGCGATGAAATCTTCTGAAAAGTTTTGAATCGCGGCGCGGATCGTGCGACAACCCTTTGTCGGTCAAGCACTTGCGAGCGACCCGCCCGAGCTCGTCCCGCTTCGCCAAGGCGCCGTTGCCGCCGCGGGACAGTTCCCGGCGGCCATGAAGGCGGGACGGCGGCGCCCTTCCTCCCTGCCCGCCCGCCGGTCAGTCCGGCGTCAGCACCACCTTGCGGCAGTTCTCCTGCTTCTTCTCGAAGACCTCGTAGCCCTTCGGCGCGTCCGACAGCCGCATGCGGTGGCTGATGATGACGTCCGGGTGCAGCTCGCCATTGGAGATGTGTTCGAGCAACTGCGGCATGTACTGCTGCACGTGCGTCTGGCCCATGCGGAAGCCCAGGCCCTTGTCGAAGGCGTCGCCGAACAGGAAGCCGTGGATGAAGCCGGCGTACACGCCGGGCACGCTGACGATGCCGCCGCGACGGGTCGCCGCGATGCACTGGCGGAGCGCCTTGCCGCTGGAGCCCTCCAGCTTCAGCGTCGTCATCGCCGTTTCCAGCTTGCTGCCCTTGGCCTCGAAGCCGACCGCCTCGATCGACGCATCGACGCCGCGGTTGCCCATCAGCGACACGATGAGCGCGGCGGGATCCTCTTCCTCGTCGAAGTCGATCGTCTCCACGCCATAGGTATCGCGCGCGAATTCGAGCCGGTACGGATGGTGGTCGATCATGAAGATGCGCTCCACGCCGAGCAGCCGCGCGCAGGCCGCGGACATCATGCCCACCGGGCCCGCGCCGAAGATCGCCAGCGACGAGCCCGGCCCCACCGCCGCATTGAGCACCGCCTGGTAGCCCGTCGGCAGGATGTCCGACAGGAACAGCACCTGCTCGTCGCGAAGCGTGCTGTCCGGAATCACCAGCGGGCCAACGTTGCCCTGCGGCACTCGCACGAACTCCGCCTGTCCGCCCGCGTAGCCGCCATACAGGTGCGTGTAGCCGAACATCCCCGCGCCCGGTCGCGCGTCCTTCTTGTTGAGGATCGCGCCACGGTCGGGGTTGGTGTTCTCGCACGCCGCGAACAGCGCACGGCTGCAGAAGAAGCAGTCGCCGCAGGAAATGGTGAACGGTACGACGACCCGGTCGCCGCGACGCACGCGCGTGACGGCGGGACCGACGTCCTCGACGATGCCCATGAATTCGTGGCCGAGGATGTCGCCATCCTTCATGCCCGGTACCTTGCCGCGATACAGATGCAGATCGGACCCGCAGATCGCGGTGGCCGTCACGCGCAGCAGGACGTCGGTGTCCTCGAGGATCGTCGGATCGGGCACGTTCTCGATGCGCACATCGTACGAGCCCTGCCAGGTCAATGCTTTCATCTGCCGCTCCTGCGTCGTGTGTACCTGAATGATCTCCCGCAAGACGCATGCCACCCGCCGCACCGTGCAGGCGGCCTCGACGGTGCGTGGTGCATGAAGCGGGTCGATCGCGGCAGAAAAATGTTCACGGACGGCGCCGGTGTTGCGGGTCGCGCGCGTCGTCGATGTGAATCCGATTGCCCACGTGCGTCACGCGCATGAAACACATGCGATGGGACCGTAACTGCGGAACGCGAACAGGAGCAGGAAGTGGCACGACACAAGCCGATCGAACGCCAGGTCATCGTCATCACCGGCGCCAGCAGCGGCATCGGGCTGGCGACGGCGCTGACGGCCGCGGAAAAAGGAGCGACCGTGGTGATGCTCGCGCGCAGCGAGCAGACCCTTGCGGAGATCGCCGAGGAAATCCGCGCGAGCGGTGGACACGCATTGGCGCTTACCGTCGACGTGGGCGATGCCGACGCTGTCGCGGAAGCCGTCGACCGCATCGTCGCGGATTTCGGACGCATCGATACCTGGGTGAACAACGCCGGCGTCTCGATCTACGGATCGCTCGACGAAATCGGGCTGAAAGACGCGCGGCGCCTGTTCGACACGAACTTCTGGGGCGTGGTGCACGGCAGCCTGGCCGCCCTGCCCCACCTGCGTCGCGAGAACGGCGCGCTGATCAACGTGGGCAGCGAGGTCTCCGAGGCCGTGGTCCCGTTGCAGGGCATGTACACCGCGAGCAAGCACGCCGTGAAGGGCTTCACCGACGCGCTGCGCGTGGAAGTGGAGAACGTCGACCGGTCCGGCATGTCGGTGGTGTTGATACAGCCGACCGCGGTCAACACGCCCTTCCCCGAACATGCGCGCAACTACATGTCGCGCGAGCCGAAGCTGCCCGACCCGCAGATCGATCCGGCGCAGGTCGCCGCCGCGATCATCGAGGCGGCGCAGAGCGGCGGTCGCGACATCAAGGTCGGTTCGATGGCGCGACTGAACGTGATGGCCTCGCGCCTCATGCCGCGCGTGGCCGATCGCCTGTCCGCACGGCAGGTCGACAAGCAGCAACTCGACGAAGCGCCCATCCGCCCGCAAGGCACGCTGTACGAAGCGGGCCAGGCAGGCCGCGTGCACGGATCCCATCGCTGATCGCGCGAATGCGCGCCGCCGGTATCACGGCCACTTCACCATGTTCGATGTGTCGTAACAGGCGACGGATCCACACACATCACGCATGGGCTGGTCTTCCACAACATGGGGTTTCCTGGCGCTGTACTGGGTCTGGGTGATCGCCGGTGCGCTCGATTTCGCGTGCCACCGGCGCACGGACCTTCCGCACACGTCCGGTGTCGCCGAATCATCGATGCACCAGGTGCAGCTGGCCTTGTGCGGGTCGGCGACGGTGCTCGTCCTGCTGTTCGCGCCGACCGCGGGACTGGCGGCGCTGCTGCTGTGCATCGTGCTCGCGCATGCGTGGGCGGGCTATCGCGACACGCGGTTCGCGTTCGACGCCGGCCGCACCATCCTTCCGATCGAACAGCACATCCACAGCGTGCTCGACATGGCGCCGTGGATCGCATGGGCGATCGTGGCGTGGCATGCCGCCAGCGCGCCTGCGCTGGAACGGTCGCTCAGTCTGCGTCGCCCCGCAGCTGATGCCGCGCTCTGGATCGCGGTGCTGCTGCCGGCGCTGGCGCTATGCGTCCTGCCTGCGCTCCGGGAATTTCGCGACGCATGGCGCGCGAAGGCGGGTGCTTCGCATGCCTGAGCTTGCGCAGCGTCAGATGCGCCAACGTCAGTCCGGCGCCGAAGGCGACGTACGACGACACCATCCCGGCCGCCGACAGATGCCGCTCGAAGCCCGGCGTGAGCCGCTTGGGCACGACGTGGTAATCGACGACGTACGCGGTGACGGCGGTCGCCGCGCCCAGCGCGGTCACGCCGCGCGGCGTGCAGGACGCCGCCTTCACTTCGAACCATCCCGCCCACCACAGCGAACTCGCGTGGTGGATGGCGTAACCCAGCGCGGTATGCCGGACGTCGGTGCGGTGTCGGCGCATCGCGGGGTCGCCCCATATCCAATGGCTCGTCGCATTCACGCCGCTTGCCGCCTTTCCGGTCCGCGCGCGCGAGAACGCCGCGACGACCACCGACGACAGGGCGCTTGCCATGGAACCTGACACCAGCGTGCGCGACAACCAGTCGCCGACTTTCGCACGGAGCGCCCGATGCGAATCCTGCTGACCGGATCCACCGGCATGATCGGTTCGGCGCTGGTCGAGCGGTTGTTGCGCGATGGACATGAGGTGGTCCTGCTGGTTCGCGATCCTGCCGCGGCGGAAGCGCGGTGGCCGGCCGCGCAGATCGTGCGCGGCGGTTTCGGGGACGACATCGCCTGGGCCGACCACCTGCAAGGCGTCCACGTGGTGATCAACGCGGCGGGTCGCTTCGGAACCCAAGCAAGCCAGACGCTGGATGCAGTGCACGTGAAAGGGCCCGTCGAACTGTTCCGTGCCGCGGTCGCCGCGGGCGTGGAGCGCATCGTGCAGATTTCCGCGCTCGGTGCGGATGCAGCGCGGCCCGAGCCGCACCTGTCGACCAAAGGCCGCGCCGATGCGGAACTCGTGGCCTTGCCGATACGCAGCACGATCGTGCGCCCATCGCTCGTGTTTTCCGTCGACAGCCCGAGCACGCGCTGGTTCGCCGCCCTCGCCCTGCTCCCGCTCACACCGCTGCCCGCAGGCGGCGAGCAGGAGGTGCAGCCCGTGCATGTCGACGATCTGTGCGACGCCATCGTGCGCATCGCGACGCTGCCCGATCCGCCGTCGGAGCTGGACGCCGTCGGTCCGCGTGCGCTCACGCTCCGCGCGTACCTCACCCAGTTCAAGCAGAAGTTGAACGGCTGGGGCGGCTTCATCGTCGTGCCCGGCTGGCTGTTGCGGTCGATGTCGGCGCTCTTCGGCTGGGCGAGCCCGTGGCTGTCGCCCGCATCGTTGAGCATGCTCGCGTCCGGATCGTCGGCGCCGGCCGAAGGTTTCGCGAAGGTGCTCGGACGCGCGCCCCGCGATGTTTCGACGTTCGTGCACGCGGGCAACCGTTCGGCACTGCGACGCGAGGCCATGCTCGAATGGCTGCGTCCGCTGCTGCGCGCCACGCTCATCGCCTTGTGGGTCGTCACGGGTCTGGTGTCGGCGTTCGCCTATCCGCGCGAGGCGAGCCTGGAGCTGCTCGCGCGCACCGGACTGCACGGCTTCGTTGCGGACATCGCGCTGTACGGCGCCGCCGCGCTCGATGTCGTGCTCGGCATCATGCTGCTGTTTCCCGCCTGGCGGCGCCTCAGCTACACGGCGCAACTGCTGCTCATCACGTTCTACACGCTGGTCATCACGTGGTGCCTGCCCGAATACTGGGCGCATCCGTACGGACCGATCCTCAAAAACCTGCCGCTGCTGGCGGCGATCGCGCTCGCTCGCGAACTGGATGCGCCCGATGGACGTCATCGTCGTTAAATTCCTGCATGTCCTGTCGTCCACGTTCCTGTTCGGAACCGGCGTCGGCACCGCCTTCTACCTGCTCGTCGCCAGTCGCTCGCGCAACGTGCAGGTCGTGGCGGCAGTCGCGCGCTACGTGGTCGTCGCGGACTGGATCTTCACCGCCACCACCATCGTCTTCCAGCCGCTGAGCGGGCTCTACCTCGCGCATCGGCTGGGCTACCCGTTGAGCTCGCCGTGGTTGTACTGGTCGATCGTGCTGTTCGTCATCGCGGCCTTGTGCTGGCTGCCGGTGGTGTGGATCCAGACGCGGTTGCGCGACATGGCCGTGGACGCGGCGAACCGGGGCGAAGAACTGCCGCTGCGCTACCACGGGTATCTGGGTGCGTGGGCCGCATTGGGCGTGCCCGCACTGATCAGCTTCCTGGTGATCTTCTACCTGATGGTGGCGCGGCCGGCCTGAGCGGTGGCATCGAACTTGCGACGGTTCCGTCTGCTAGTCGTCAGTCCCGGTAGGCCTCCATGCACAAGCACCTCCTGCTCGCCCAGCCACGCGAACGTCGCAGTGGGATTCCGGCAGCGTCCGGCGCGAAACTGCATCGCATCCCGCCCACGCCTTCACGGTGCCGCGACGTCAGCGCGCTCGGCATCGTGTGCGCGCCAGCGGCCACATATCGCGGTTACACGATCACGGTGGTACTGGATCGGCTCGCGGTCGGCGACCGGTGGGCGGGACGCGCGACCATCGCATCCTGCCGGTCGCCAAGCAGGACGTTGCTGGCGCTTTCGTTCGAGCGGTTGCCGAGGCAGCGAGGCGGCGATCGCGCACGACTGATCGTGCTGCGCGCCGCGCTGGAGGCGATCGACAACGCGCACCGCAGCGGGCGCGAAGTCTGCGCTGCGGACGCCTGAATCGCGTACTTCGGCCCCGCCCGCTCAGCCACGCCCGGACCGGATGATGTCCTGCGCGAGCTCGCGGAGCAGGTCGGGCGCGCCCCAGCTCGCATCGGTGTACCACTCGGCACGCTGCCCGTCCGGTTTGACGATCGCCAACGTGGATCGCCCCGTCGCGTCGTCCGTCTCGATCTCGATGTGCCAGCCGGGCGGCAGGCTGTCTCCCATCAGGTGTATGTCGGGAACGATGTTCGAAAGGTGTCTTGGCGTCATTGCGTGTGCCGTGCGATCTGCACGGACTTCCATTCCGTCTGCTCGATGCTGATGAGTCGCGCAACAGTCGTGCCAGTCGCGATGTTGCGGCGCACGAACGGAAGAGCGCGCCGCAGCGACTTCGCGCATGCGGTGGACAGTTCCCGCGAGGCCGGGTGCGCAGAAGATCGTGGCCCGCTGCGCTACGGCAGGGCACGCTCGCGCTCCGTTCCGCCCGAGCGCATTGAAGTTTATGCAGCGTCCGGAAAATTTCTGCAGGTCCGCGTTTCGATGGCGAACCACACGAGCTCGCTGCGTCCGCGATTCCGCGTGGCATCGAACTTGCGTTGGATTGCTCGTGTCAGGGGCGCATTGCACGGCCCGCTCGTTTCACCGGCGTCATCACGATCGAGGGTGGAAGCATGGAAACAGCGCATGCCAGGCATGCCGCACGGAAGGCGGCGTCGGGCCTGGTCGTAATCGCCGCAGTGCTCATCACGGCGTGCGGAGGCGCGACCGCACCGGCGGTCGCCCCGCCCGGTGACGACAAGCAGCCGCGCACGGAAGCCCTCGAAGCCGGTGCCGCACTGCTGCAGGACAACGGCCCGCTCGCACGCCACGACATCCACCTCGTTGGCTTCCATCCGATGAAGGACGAGCCGAGCCACCAGATGGAAGCGCACCACTTCTGTCGACAGGTCAACGAGGACTTCGCGCAGTGCGCGCTGTTCGACGGCAACACCGCGCAGGCGAACCTCACCGGTGTCGAGTACATCGTGTCCGAGAAGGTGTTCGCGCAGCTTCCCGCGGAAGAACGCCAGTACTGGCACCCGCACAACGCGGAGATCCTGACCGGCCAGCTGATCGCCCCGGGGATTCCCGCGCCTGCAGAACATGCGCTGATGAAGTCGAAGATGAACAGCTACGGCAAGACGTGGCACACGTGGCATTCGCGCATGGGAACGCAGCCGGCCGATGCCCTGCCATTGGGTCCGGCGATGCTCGCGTGGTCGTTCAATCGCGATGGCGAAGTGCAGCCGGCGCTGGTCGAAGCGCGTGATCGGAACCTGGGCGTCTCGACGAAGGACATACGCCGTCAGCGCCAGGACCTGGTGCCGCTGGCACATCCGCAGGTCGGCGTGGATGCGTTGCGCGAACGGTTTCCGAATGCAACGCCGATTCCCGGCGTGACGGAGCAGCCGTAATGGCGTCGGTGATGCGCACGTTGCGGAACTGCGAACGAACACGCTCTCCGTCCAGTTGGTCGACTCGCACGCTGCTTCTGCTCGCCCTCTGCATGGTTGCGTCGGCAGGCGCTCAAACGCCTCGCGATGGCGAGTGGCCGATGGCGACGCTCGATTACGCCAACACGCGCTATAGCCCGCTGGACCAGATCCGCGGCGACAACATCGGAAACCTGCGCGTCGAGTTCACCTTCTCCACGGGCATCAATCGCGGCCAGGAAGCCGCACCCATCGTGGTCGGCGACACGATGGTGATCGTCACGCCGTTTCCCAATGTGGTGTACGCGCTCGATCTTTCGCGACCGGGCGCGCCGCAGAAGTGGAAGTTCGAGCCCAAGCCGCTGCCGGCCGCGCAAGGCGTCGCGTGTTGCGACGTGGTCAATCGCGGCGCCGTGTTCTGGCAGGGCAAGTTCATCTTCAACACGCTCGACGGCCGCACCATCGCGCTCGACGCCAACACGGGAAAGCCGCTGTGGGATGTGAAGCTCGCCGACATCAACAAGGGCGAGACCATCACCATGGCGCCGATGGTGGTGAAGGGAAAGGTGCTGGTCGGCAACTCCGGTGGCGAATTCGGCGTGCGCGGCTGGCTGGTGGCGCTGGACGCCGCGAGCGGCAAGCAGGCGTGGAAGGCCTACAGCACCGGGCCGGATAGCGAGGTGCTGATCGGCCCCTCGTTCAAGCCGTTCTACGCGAGCGATCGTGGGAAAGACCTCGGCAAGGCCACGTGGCCGCCCGACGCGTGGAAGATCGGCGGCGGCACCGTGTGGGGCTGGATCTCCTACGACCCCGAGCTGGACCTCATCTACTACGGCACCGGAAATGCCGGCCCGTGGAACGCCGAGCAGCGCCCCGGCGACAACAAGTGGACGGCGGGTATGTTCGCGCGCGATCCGGACGACGGCCAGGCGCGCTGGTTCTACCAGTTCAGTCCGCACGACCTGTTCGACTACGACGCCGTCAACGAAACGCTGCTGCTCGACATGACCATCGACGGGAAACGTCGCAAGGTCCTCGTGCGACCGGAACGCAACGGCTACGTCTACGTGATGGACCGTGCGACGGGACAGGTGTTGTCGGCCGACGCGTTCTCGCACGTCAACGCCATCGAGCGCGTGGACCTCAAGACGGGGCGCGCACACTGGAATCCCGACAAACAACCGGCGACCGGCAAGGTGGTGCGCGAAGTCTGCCCCGGTGCGCCGGGTGCGAAGGACTGGAATCCGTCGGCGTTCTCCAGGCGCACGGGCCTGATCTACATCCCGCACAACAACCTGTGCATGGACTGGCAGACCAACGAGGTGAACTACATCGCGGGCACGCCGTACGTCGGCGCGGATGCCCGCTACTACGCCGGCCCGGGCGGCAACCGCGGCGCGTTCACCGCATGGAACCCCTCGACGCGGAAGATCGCATGGCAGGTGAAGGAAGACCTGCCCGTGTGGAGCGGCGCGCTGGCGACTGCGGGCGACCTGGTCTTCTACGGCACGATGGACGGCTGGTTCAAGGCGGTCGATGCGCGCAGCGGCAAGGCGCTTTGGCAGTTCAAGACCGACTCGGGAATCATCGGGCAGCCGGTGAGTTACCGCGGCCCCGATGGCCGGCAGTACATCGCGGTGCTGTCGGGCATCGGCGGCTGGCCGGGGGCGATCGTCGTGCAGAACCTGGACACGCGCGACGTCACCGCCGGCGGTGGCTGGGGCGGCGTGCTGTCGGACCTGAAGGACCGCACCTCACCGGGCGGGACGCTGTATGTCTTCGCGCTGCCGAAGTGAGTGGTCGAAAGCCGTGGCGGCGATGGCGCTGCTCGCGCTGATCGCGGCGTCCGGCTGCGAACGCGAGCGGCGCGCGTACCACAGCGCGCCCGAAGGCACGAACCCGCGCCCTGCCCTCACCGATTTCCAGCCCGGTTCCGCGATGACGCAGACCGTCAGCGACACCGGCATGGCATATCAACGCAACGCGTACCACATCAACCAGGGCGCCCGCTGGTATCGCGCATTCAACTGCAACGGGTGCCACGCCAATGGCGGCGGCTCGATGGGTCCCGCATTGATGGACGACCAATGGCGCTACGGCGGCAGCATCGACCAGATCCACGCCAGCATCGTCGACGGCCGGCCAAACGGCATGCCCGCCTGGCGCGGCAAGCTCACCGACATGCAGGCCTGGCAGCTGTCCGCCTACGTGCGCGCGTTGTCGGGCAATGTGTCGAAAGCGGCGGCGCCGAGCCGCCGCGAGGGCATGAGCGCCACGCCCCCGCTCACGCAGTTGCCCCGCCAGTCGACCGAAGCCGGCGATGCGTCGGCGCAACAACCGCCACCGCAATGAGGACGGTACGCGCACTCGCGATGGTCGTCGCGTTGCTGCTGGCCGGCTGCAACGGCGTGCAGTCGACGTTGGCGCCTGCGGGCGACCAGTCGGCGGCCATCGACCACGTGTGGCAGATCATGGTGTGGACCTGCAGCACGATCTATCTGTTCACCCTCGGTGCGCTGGCGTGGGCGATCTGGCGACGCCGCACCGTGGCGGTTCGCGAAGGCGTGTCGCGCGATCCGCTGCTCTCGCGCGCGTTGTTCGCGTGGGTCGTGCTGGTGGTCGGGCTGCTGACTTGGTTCGTCGCGGTGAGCTTCCTCGCCGATCGACGCCTTCACGGCGGCACGCCGGACCTGGAAATCCGCATCACCGCGAAGCAGTGGTGGTGGCAGGTGGAATACCTTTCGCCGGAGCCCTCGCAACAGTTCACGACGGCCAACGAACTGCGCCTGCCGCGCGACCGTACCGCGCGTATCGAACTGAAATCGGGCGACGTCATCCACAGCTTCTGGGTGCCGGCGTTGAGCGGGAAGGAAGACCTCATTCCCGGCTACACGAATGCGGTCTTCCTCACGCCGCGCCGCGACGGCACGTTCCGCGGCCAGTGCGCGGAATTCTGCGGCCTCCAGCACGCGCACATGGCGCTGGACGTGCAGGTCACCGACGAGGCGACGTTCCGCGCGTGGACGGCGAAGCAACTCGCGCCGGCGCCCTCGCCTTCCAGCACGACGGCCCTGCGCGGCGCCGAAGTCTTCAACCGAACCGCGTGCGCCACCTGCCACACGGTGCGCGGTACGCGGGCGGGCGGCCGCGTCGGGCCGGACCTCACGCATCTGGCAAGCCGCCGCACGCTCGCCGCCGGCGCGTTGCCGATGGAGCGCGACGCCATGGCGAAGTGGCTTGACGATCCGCAGCACCCCAAGCCCGGGAACCTGATGCCAGCGGTGCCGCTGTCGAAGGACGACTCGTCCGCGCTCGTCGATTACCTGATGGGGCTGAAGTGAGTACGCACGTGGACAGGCTGTCGCGGAGCTGGGCGGACAGGCCGGGCTTCATCGGATGGCTGACCACGGTCGACCACAAGCGCGTCGCGCATCGCTACATCGTGACCGCGCTGGTGTTCTTCGCACTCGCCGGCGTGCTCGCGCTGATCATGCGCACGCAGCTGGCGACGCCCGAGAACCGACTCCTCGGCCCGGACCAGTACAACCAGATGTTCTCGCTGCACGGCTCGGCGATGATGTTCCTGTTCGCGGTGCCGATCATGGAAGCCGTCGCGGTGTACGTGGTGCCGCTGATGGTCGGCACGCGCAACATCTCGTTCCCGCGACTGAACGCCTTCAGCTACTGGGTCTACCTGTTCGGCGGCGTGATGATCTTCATCGCCTTCGTACTTGACATCGGGCCGGAAGCCGGCTGGACCGGCTACGTGCCGCTCTCCTCGTCCGACTTCTCGCCCGGCAAGCGCACCGACTTCTGGGCGCAGATGATCACCTTCACCGAAGTCGCCGCGCTGTGCATCGCGGTGGAGATCGTCGCCACCGTGATGACGATGCGCGCGCCGGGCATGACGCTGTCGCGCATCCCGCTCTTCGTCTGGTCGATGCTCGTCACCAGCTTCATGGTGATCTTCGCGATGCCCGCGGTGATGCTCGCCAGCACGTTCCTGATCACCGACCGGCTGGTGGGCACGCAGTTCTACAACCCGGGCGAAGGCGGCGACCCGCTGCTGTGGCAGCACCTGTTCTGGTTCTTCGGTCACCCGGAGGTCTACATCATCTTCATGCCCGCGCTGGGGATGATCTCCAGCATCGTCGAAACCTTCTCGCGTCGGCCGATCTTCGCGTACACGCCGATGGTGATGGCGCTGGTGGCCACCGGGTTCCTTGCGTTCGGCTTGTGGGTGCACCACATGTTCGCGGCGGGCCTGCCGCCGGTGGGCAACAGCTTCTACACCGCGGCGAGCATGCTCATCGCGGTGCCGAGCGGCCTCCAGATCTTCTGCTGGATCGCGACGATCGCGACCGGCCGACCGCGCTTCGCGGTGCCGATGCTGTTCGTCATGGGCTTCTTCGCGCTGTTCGTGCTCGGTGGGTTGACTGGGGTGATGCTCGCCTCGGTGCCGCTGGACCTGCAGGTGCACGACACCTACTTCGTCGTCGCGCATTTCCATTACGTGCTGATCGGCGGCGCGGTGTTCCCGCTGATGGGCGCGCTGTACCTCTGGTTCCCGAAGATGACCGGCCGCATGCTCAGCGAAACGCTGGGACGCTGGCAGTTCTGGCTGTTCTTCATCGGCTTCAACGTCACGTTCTTCCCGATGCACTATCTCGGGCTGATCGGCATGCCGCGACGCGTATACACGTATCAGCCTGGCCTCGGCTGGGACGTCTACAACTTCATCGCCACGCTGGGTTCGTACCTGATGGCGGCCAGCGTGCTGGTGTTCGTCTTCAACGTCTGGCGCTCGCTGCGCCGTGGCGAAGCGGCAGCGCACGATCCCTGGGGTTCGCCGGACCTGATGTGGGCGACCACCTCACCGCCGCCGTCCTACAACTTCGAGCACACGCCGGTGGTGACCGGACGCCATCCGCTGTGGTTGAACGCCGAGGCCGATCCGCGCCCCGACCTTCCGGTGATCGCAGGCGTGCGCGACGACCGCCGCGAGGTGCTGCTGAGCACGCCGGTCGATGCGATTCCGCTGTGCCGGTGGTCGATGCCGGATCCGTCGATCTGGCCGCTCTGGTCCGCCGTGGCGCTGACGGTGGTGTTCGTCTGGTCGATCTTCGACCAGTGGGGCGTGGTCTGGGGCGCGATACCGGCAGCGATCGCCTTCACCATCTGGTTCTGGCCGAAACGCTCCGACCGCAGCCAGGAGTCGGACGAATGAAACGCCAGCCGCAGATCGTCGGGGACGTCTCGAAGCTGGACGATTACGCCTTCGGCTCGGGCACGATCAGCTGGTGGGGCGTGACCGGCTTCATGCTGATCGAGGGCATGGGGTTCGTGCTCGCGATCGGCGCGTACTACTACCTCATGCACAACGAGGTGCAGTGGCCGCCGTCCACCGACCCGCCGCCACTGTTCTGGGCGACGGTGTTCACGGTCGCGCTGGTCGCCACCGAGATTCCCAACGTCTGGCTCACGCACATGGCGAAGGCGCAGCGACTCCAGCCCGTGCGCTGGGGCCTGACGCTGATGACGTTGCTGGGGCTTGGCGTACTTGTTTTGCGTGCGATCGAGATGGACGCGCTGAACGTGCGCTGGGACCGCACAGCCTACGGCTCGATCGTCTGGGCGCTGATCGTGCTGCACACCTTCCATGCGATCACCGACGTGTTCGACAGCGGCGTGCTCGCGACGCTCAGCTGGACCCACGACATGAGCGGGCGCAAGTTCTCCGACGTGGCCGACAACGCGATGTACTGGCACTTCATCGTCTGGAGCTGGGTCGCGCTCTACGTCGTCATCTACTGGACGCCGCGATGGCTCTGAGCACGCGATCGGGCCGCCTCGCGCCGTGGGCGGCGTTCGCGGGGGCGATCCTCGGCGAGGCGCTGCACCACCAGGTGCTGTCGGACATGCTGCGTTTCCGCTGCGAGCTAGGCGGCCCGGCTGCGGGCTTCACCGGTGCGGCGGTCGCATGGGCGTTGATGGGCATCGGCGCGTGGATCTCGTGGACATCGGTGCGCGGCAACGACGACGACCCGCACCGGCACACGCGCCTGTTCATCGCGCGAGTGGGCTGGATGATGTGTGCGCTGTTCTCCGTGGCGGTGCTGTGGCAGACGCTGGCGATGTGGGTGTTGCCGCCATGCCCCTGATCCGCCGGTGGCCCTCGGTTCTCGTTGCCATGATCGCTCCGCCTGCGTTCGCGCATGGCGAGCCCGCACCGCAGCTCGGCTGGACGTTCGATCCCTGGATCGTGATTCCGTTGCTGCTGGTCCTGGCGTGGTTCGTCGCGGGCTACGTGCGCATCGTGCGGCGCTCGTCGACGCATCGCCACCAGCGCGCCAAGGCGCTGCTGTTCGGTGCGGGCTGGCTGGTGATGGCCGGCGCGCTCGTCAGTCCGCTGCACGAGGCCGGCGAGCGCTCGTTCGCCGCGCACATGCTCGAACACGAACTGCTGATGCTCGTCGCCGCACCGCTGCTGGTGCTGTCGCGTCCCATCGGGATGGGATTGTGGGCGCTGCCGCGCACGACGCGGCTGCGCCTGGCGCACTGGGCGCGCGGGCGGGGCGTGTCGATTCCGTGGCGCGTGATGAGCTCGCCCATCGTCGCCACCGTCGTGCAGGCGGCCGTGCTGTGGCTGTGGCACGCGCCCGACGCGTTCGATCTCGCCCTCGCCCACCGCGGCTGGCACGTCGTGCAGCATGTGTGCTTCGTCGTGTCGGCGCTGCTGTTCTGGTGGGCGATGCTGGTCGCGCGGCCGCAGCGGCTGGGCATGACCGCCGGCTGCCTGTTCTTCACATCGGTGGTGAGCGGCGCGCTCGGCGCATTGATGGCGCTCTCGCGCGGGCCCTGGTACGCCGGCTACAGCCGGCTCGGGCTGGACGCGTTCGGCCTGAGTCCCGCCGAAGACCAGCAGATCGCCGGGCTGCTGATGTGGGTGCCCGGCGGGCTGGTGCACGCGGCGGCCGGCATCGCCCTGCTCGCGCGCGGGCTCGAACGGCAGGAGCTGAAGCGCTCGGGGTTCGCGGGAATCCTCGTCGTGCTCGCGTGCTTGCCGGCGATATCGCGCGCGGAAACGCTGTACGTCTCCGACGAGCAAACCCACGTCCTCCACGTGATCAAGGCACCCGAATGGACGAACATCCGCACGATCCCGACCGGCAAGCGCCCGCGTGGCCTGCAGCTGAGCAGCGACGGCAAGTCGCTTTTCGTCGCCGTGAGCGATGACAACCGAATCGACGTGGTCGACGTCGCCAGCGGCAAGGTGACCGGCCAGCTGCCGTCCGGCCACGACCCCGAGCGGTTCTCGCTGAGTCCCGACGGTCGCTGGATGTACATCGCGAACGAGGACGACGCGAAGGTGTCGTTCGTCGACATCGCCGCGAAGAAGATCGTCGCGGAAGTGGCGGTCGGCGCCGAGCCCGAAGGCATGGCGACCAGCCCCGATGGCAGGTGGGTGATCTGCACGTCCGAGACCGCGAGCCTCGTGCATTTCATCGACGCGCGCGACCGCGTGCTCGTCGACAGCGTGATGGTGGGGACGCGCCCCCGTGACGCGGTGTTCTCGCGCGACGGCCGATGGCTGTGGGTATCGTCTGAGATGCGCGCGACGGTGGCGGTGTTCGACATGGCGACGCGCAGGGTCGTGCGGACGATCGACTTCGACCGTGCCGACGACGCGCCGATGGGCGTGCAGGCCGTCGGCCTGGCGTTGACGCCGGATTATCGGCGCGGGTTCGTCGCGCTCGGTCGCGGCAACCAGGTCGCCGAGGTGGAGCCGCAATCCGGGCGGATCCTGCGCTATTTCCCCGTCGGGCAACGCACGTGGTCGATCGCGCTGTCGAAGGACGGCAAGCGCCTGTATGCAGCCGCCGGACTGTCGGGCGACGTGACCGTGATCGATCTCGAACGCAATCGCCCGGTCGCGACGATCCGCACCGGCGGAAAACCATGGGGCGTGGAGGTCGCGAAATGAAATCGCACGTGTCGATCCTGCTGTTGCTTCTCGCCTGCACGAACGCCGAAGCGCGGGAACTCCGCGTCTGCGCGGATCCGAACAACCTGCCCTTCTCGAATCGCGACGGAGAAGGCTTCGAGAACCGGATCGCTGAAATCGTCGCGAAGGAGCTCGACGCGGACCTCGTCTACACGTGGTGGGCGCAACGACGCGGCGCGCTTCGCAACACGATCCGGGCCGGCAAGTGCGACGTGGTTCCCGGCATCGCCGCCGGCATCGAAGGCTTGTCGACAACGCGCCCGTACTATCGGGCGACCTACGTCTTCGTCGCGCGCCGCGACGGGCGGTGGGCAGGATTGAGCTCGTTCGACGACCCGCGCCTTCGCGATGCCACCATCGGCGTGCAGCTCATCGGCGACGACGGCGCCAACACGCCGCCGGCCCACGCGCTGGCGCGCCGGGGCATGTACGCGAACATCCGCGGCTTCATGGTGTACGGCGACTACGCCGATGCGGCGCCGCAGTCCGACATCGTGGCGGCGGTCGCCGATGGGCGCGTCGATGTCGCCGCGGTATGGGGGCCGACCGCAGGCTACTTCGCGCGTCGCTTTCCTTCGCTGCAACTCGCACCGGTCACGCCCTGGCTCGATGGCCCGCAGTGGCCGATGACATTCGAGATCTCGTTCGGAGTGCGTCGGGAAGATCGCGAGCTTCGTCGCGAGCTCGACCGCGCACTGGAGCGTCATGCGACGGCGATCGCACGGATCCTGGAAGACTTCGGCGTGCCGGTTGAATCCCCCAATCCCGCGACCGCTTCCAACTGACGAACCCGCTCCGGCGGCGCAACCGACCGCGCCGTCGATGCGCGTGGCAGATGAGCCCGTCACGCGCGTCGCGCGCGAGCGATGGCTCGCCACGCGAATGCCCGTTATCGGAACCTCACGTTCGCAACGCGATACTCGAACCCCGCACACGAGTTCCTGCGTTGAACGCACCGGCGCCCATCCACCGCGACCTCATCGTCATCGGCGCCTCGGCCGGGGCGCTGCGCGTGCTGCTGCAACTCGCCGCGGAACTCCCCGAAGGATTTCCACCGGTGCTGGTGGTGCAGCACATCGGACGCCACCTCAGCGTGCTGCCGGAACTGCTCGGCAGTGCCGGGCCGCACCGGGCGTTCCATCCGGTATCGGGGCAGAAGATCACCAACGGCACGTTCCTGATCGCGCCGCCCGATCACCACATGCTCGTGTCCGACGGCGAAATCGTGCTCACGATGGGCCCGAAGGAGAACTTCGCGCGGCCGGCCATCGATCCCCTCTTCCGGTCGGCAGCCATTGCCTACGGCCCGCGCGCGATCGGCGTCGTCCTCAGTGGCCGGCTCGACGATGGAACCGCAGGTTTGCAGGCGATCAAGGCGGCGGGAGGCCTCACCGTCGTGCAGGAGCCGGACGACGCGAAGGAGCCGGAAATGCCCCGCAGCGCGCTTGCATGCATCGATGTCGATCGCGTGACCACGGGTGCGAGGCTGGCCGAGGTCCTCCTGGAACTGGTGCGCGTGCCGATCACCGGACACGGTGACCTGCCGCGCGCGATTCGTGCCGAGCATGCGCTCACGCTGGACCGGTCGGATGCGATGGAACGCATCGACGACATCGGCACCCGCTCCGATCTTGCGTGTCCGGAATGCGGGGGCGTCCTCTGGCAGGTCAACGGTTCCCGGCCGTGCCGCTTTCGATGCCACACCGGTCACGCGTTCTCGCTGACGACGCTTGACGATTGCCAGGCCAGCCAGGCTGACGTCGCACTGTGGGCGGCGCTGAGGGCCTTGCACGAACGGCATCGCGTGCTGCTGATGATGCTTGAGCTTCATGACGCGGACACCCCCGCCGTCGCGACGTGGCGCCTGGAGGAAGAGCGCGTGAGGCACCGCATCGAGGTGCTTCGGAACATGGCGGACGACGAGTGACGCGCGTTGACGAAGCGAGGCGTCAGGCGTGCGGCATCACTCGTGCGCGGGAAAGCGCACGATGAACATGCTGCCCTTGCCGAGCCCTTCGCTCTTGGCCTGCACGCTGCCGGAGTGCATTTCCACGATCTTCTTCACCAGCGCCAGTCCCAGGCCCAGGCCGAGCTTTGATCCCTGCAGCTGGGGCACGGTGAACAGGTCGAAGATCTGTTCGAGTTGCGCGGTATCGATGCCGACGCCCTCGTCCGAAACCCGCACCGTCACGTCCGATCCGATGATCGTGCCGGTCACCCATATCCGCCCGGGCAAGGGCGTGTAACGCAGCGCGTTGGCGATCAGGTTCACGAAGACCTGCTGCATGCGCATGCATCCACGTGCATGTCGATGTCGCCCGACGGCACAAGCACGGGCACGTCGCGACCTTCCTGGTCCATCTGCCGCAGCGCGATCTGCGCCGATCGCTCCAGCAGGTCGCGCAGGCTGCAGTCGCTGCGATCGAGCGCGAAGCTCTTCGACGTGACCTTGCTGTGCTGCATGAGATCGTCGATGAGACGCGCCGCCATGTCGACATTGCGCACGATGGTGTCGACCTGCGGAGCGCCGACCGGATCGTTCACGCGGCTGGCGAGCACCGCTGCGGACAGGCCGATTCCCGACAGTGGATTGCGCAGTTCGTGCGCCAGCAGCGCGATCGACGCCGTGAGCCCCTCGTTGATCTGCGTGGTGGCGGTGCACTGTTTCAGTGCGGATTCCAGCTGCATCCGAACGTCGGTCTGGTCGCGGAAGATCTTGAGGAACGTGTAGGCACCGACTTCGTCTCCGAGGCTGATGGTCAGCCCGGAAGCCCAGAATTTTGAACGGTCGCTGCGCAGCATCCAGCGATCGTTTCCCGAGGTTCCGCGCAGGCGGGCCTCGTCCAGTTCGTGTTCCGGAATCCCCTTGCGTACGTCGGGGCGGGTGAAGAAGCGCGCCACCGGTGAATTGACGAGGTCGCCCGGCGCCTCTCCAAGGATCGTCTCCGCACCCGCATTGGCCCAGGTGATCACGCCTTCGTTGTCCATCAGCATCACCGCGTAATCGTTCGACCGGCTTGCGAACGCCCAGAGCATCTGCTGAACGGTCTGTTCGGCAGCGGACGGGCTCTCGGTCATCGCGGGATCTCCATGCGGTGGAAACAC
>Ga0209676_1000963_pt1 | contig 34865 bp, 32 predicted proteins | sample AraplaCvi_mLB_r2_FD_184282 | JGI IMG/M metagenome (GOLD analysis project Ga0209676, IMG submission 184282) | Arabidopsis root microbial communities from North Carolina, USA - plate scrape MF_Cvi_mLB_r2 (SPAdes) (version 2) | ecosystem: Host-associated > Plants > Roots > Endosphere | place: USA... | reverse complement strand
TGCGGGCCCTTCAGGCCCTTGAGCGTCTTCAGCGCGGAGAGCAGGGCGGGCAGGTCGTGGCCGTCGATGGGGCCGGTGTAGTGGAAGCCCATTTCCTCGAACAGCGTGGACGGCACGAACATGCCCTTCCAGTGTTCTTCCCAGCGCTTGACGAACTTCGCCGCCGGCTTGTTCTTGTCGCCGAGCAGGCGCTTGCCGCCTTCGCGGATCGCGTTGAGCGTGCGGCTGCCGGTGAGGCGCCCGAGCATCTGCGTGAGGCCGCCGACGTTCTCGGAAATCGACATCTGGTTGTCGTTGAGCACCACCAGCAGGTTCGGCTCCGGGTCCATGCCGCCGCCGTGGTTGAGCGCTTCGAACGCCATGCCGGCGGTCATCGCGCCATCGCCGATCACCGCCACGACCTTGCGGTCGTCGCCCAGCTGCTGCAGCGCGATCGCCATGCCGAGCGCGGCGGAGATCGACGTGGAGGAATGACCCACGCCGAAGGTGTCGTACTCGCTTTCCTCGCGCTTGGGGAACGGCGCGACGCCGCCGGCCTGCTTGACGGTGTGGATGTCGTCGCGGCGGCCGGTGAGGATCTTGTGCGGATAGGTCTGGTGGCCGACATCCCACACCAGGCGGTCCACCGGCGTCTCGTACAGCCAGTGCAGCGCGACGGTGAGTTCGATCACGCCAAGGCCCGCGCCGAAGTGGCCGCCGACGAGGGCGACCTGTTCGATCAGGTAGGCGCGCAGTTCGTCGGCGATCGCAGGCAGTTCCTCTTCGGGGAACTGGCGCAGGTCGGCGGGGACCTGGATGCGGGACAGGCGCGGATAACGTTGCGGGTCGATCATTTCGCCATTGTCCCGCCGTCGTCGGAAGCGGGCAAGGATCGACCCCGCCCGCGTCATGACGCCCTGTTCAGTCGCCGGCGCGACGGGCGCCGGCGTGGTGCATCAACGACCGCGCAGTCGGCCGAACAGGCCGCTGCCGGCCTTGCCCGGATCGACCGGCTCCGGCTCGCGCTCGGGCTCGGCGAAACCGGTGGCGAGGTTGGCGTTGATGAAGTCGGCGACTTCCGCCTGCGTCACGCCGCTGGCTTCGGCGATCTCGGCCATGAGCGCCGGGCCCTTCATCATCACCGTGGCGATGCGGAAGTGCTTGGGGTACTCGCGCTCGGTCTGCGGCCACTTGACCATCAGGTAGCGGCGCGACGGATCGTGCTCGGAGGCCAGCGCGCCCTTGCCGGCGAGCAGGTTGCCGAACCACACCAGTCGCGACAGCGGCATCGCCGCGCCCAGGCGCGCGCTTTCGCTCGCCCAGGTGGTGGCGTCGACGGGGACGAATTCGCTGGAGTCCAGCTTGCCTTCGAAATGCGTCGCCAGCGGCTTGAGCGCCGCTGGACCGTGGTACGTGCGCTGGTCGAGGTCGAGCAGCACGCCGTCGGGCGCGCTGCGCAGGCGCACGCGGCCCTTCAGGCGATCGTTGACGATCCAGTCGAGCAGCGAGCCTTCGACGATCGACGACACCGGCGCCGCAGCGGTGACCGGTTCGGCGACGACAGGCGCTTCGACGATCGGCTTGGGCGCGACCGGTGCCGGCGCGGCGGCGACAGGCGCGGGAGCAGGTTCCGGCTTCGGCGCAGGCGTCGGTGCGGGAGCAGGCGCAGCGGCGACCGGCGCGGGCGCCACCGGCGGCGGTGCGACAGGTGCCGGCGCAGCCGGTGCGGGCGTCGGCTTGGGTTCGGCCGGCGCTTCGAAAGTGATGCCGGCCTGCGATGCGATCTCGCGCAGCAGGTTGCCCACGCTGTTGGAATCGAAGGGCTGGCCCAGGCGGAAGTCGGCCTGCGTGCGCTGCGCGGCGGTCAGTGCGACCACGCTCTTGCCGGCGGCATGCAGGCGCAGCCAGCTCATCGGGCCGTACATGCTGTCCATGTCGACGATGACGTAGTCGGCATCGGCGTCGGGCACGAGGCTCCACGCGTTGCCCATGCGGCTGTTGGCCGACTGGATCGCCGCCTGGAGGGCGGACTCCGTCGTCGGGTCCATGCCGGTCAAGCCGAGGGTAAGGCGCATCGTGAATCCGTCGTGAATTTGCAATATTGGGTGGCGAGTGTTGCGGACGCCCTGACGGTCGTCAACGCGCGCAGAGCGTCGCATCTGAGCGTTTTAGGTCAGCTGGCCCGCTGCGGGAAGGGTGATCCGGTCAAACCGCCAACCACATCACGCACAGGTCACGCCTGCATGCGTGCGTTCTTCGGAAGATGACTGCGCAGGAATGCCATCTGGTCGGCAAGGATGTTGCGGTTGGACAGGATCAGGTGCTCGACCCAGCTCGGCCGGTAGGGCACGGCCAGCAGCGGCATTCCCGCCTGTTGCGGCGTGCGGTTGCCCTTGCGCGAATTGCAGTGGAAGCAGGCGGCGACCACGTTCTCCCACAGATCGCGACCGCCCTTGGACACCGGGATGACATGGTCGCGCGTCAGGTGCGGGCGGTGGAAATCGTGCCCGCAATACATGCACAGGTAGCCATCGCGCGCGAACAGCGCGGCGTTGGTCAGGGCAGGCGTGGGATCGAGCGCATGCGCACGCGCATGGCTTCGCGCGGCGACGATGGGATGCAGTTCGATCATGCTCTGCATGCCGGTGAAGCGGCTGGTGCCGCCATGCACCTGCAGGCAGGGATCGCCCAGCGTCCAGGCGACCGCACCTCGCACGTAGAGGCACGTCGCGTCCTGCCAGCTCATCCAGTCGAGAACGCGGCCATGCGCGTCCAGCGAGAGTAATCGGACCGAATTGAGTCGGTCGATCGCGCCGCGAGGCACGAAGGGAGTGGACGCCGGATCCAGATCGGTTCCGGTGCGGACCAAGCGTAGATTCGCTCTATCGGTCTCCATGTGGAAACCAGCTTATACGCCATTGTTTAAGTTTTGTGTACATGCGACCTGCGCGGTTTGTCTTCGCGCAGGTCGCGGATCGCTCAGACGGCCTCGGCCGCGAGTTCCGGCAGCCCGGCGACGCCGCTTTCGATCGCGGCCGCATGCGTCAGCGTTCGGGGCAGGACGCGTGCGAAGAAGAAGCGTGCGGTCGCGCGCTTGTCGTCCTTGAACGACTGCGGGTGCGTCGATGCATCGGCCGCCACCACCGCGCGCGCCCACCAGTAGGCGAGCACGGCGTAGCCCGAATACATCAGGTAGTCGTAGGAGGCCGCGCCGATCTCGTCGGCGTTCCCGGCCGCGCGCTGGCCGATCTGCATCGTCAACTGCTGCCAGCGCGATGCGGTATCGCGCAGCGGGCCGACGAACTCGGCCAGTGCTTCGTCGCCCGCGTTCTCTTCGCAGAAACCCTGCACGCGCGCGAGGAACGCCTTCAATCCCGCGCCCTTCATGCCGATGACCTTGCGACCCAGCAGGTCCAGCGCCTGGATGCCAGTGGTGCCTTCATACAACGTGGTGATGCGGGCATCGCGCGCGAGCTGCTCCATGCCGTGTTCGGCGATGTAGCCGTGGCCGCCGAAGCACTGGAGCGCGTTGTACGTGCATTCCACGCCCCACTCGGTGAGGCACGCTTTGACGATCGGCGTAAGGAACCCCGCCTGCGCATCGGCCAGTTCGCGCTCGGCGGCATCGTCCGAGTTGGCGGCGATGTCGCCCTGCATCGCGGCGTCGTAGCCCATCAGGCGGCCGCCTTCGATCAGCGCCTTGCACGTCAGCAGCATGCGGCGCACGTCGGGGTGCACGATGATCGGGTCGGCCGGCTTGTCCGGGAACTTCGCGCCGGAGAGCGCGCGCATCTGCAGGCGCTCGCGCGAATAACGCAGCGCGTTCTGCAGCGCACGTTCCGACAAGCCCAGGCCCTGCAGGCCGACGCCAAGGCGAGCGGAGTTCATCATCGTGAACATCCCCATGAGGCCCTTGTGCGGGGCGCCGACCAGATAACCCTCTGCGCCGTCGAAATTCATCACGCACGTGGCCGAACCGTGGATGCCCATCTTGTGTTCGAGACTGCCGCAGCGCACCGCGTTGCGTTCACCGATGGAGCCGTCCTGCGCCACGCGCTCGCGCGGCACGAGGAACAACGAGATGCCCTTGCTGCCCGCCGGTGCATCCGGAAGGCGCGCCAGCACCAGGTGCACGATGTTGTCGGTGAAATCGTGCTCGCCTGCGGTGATGAAGATCTTCGTGCCGGTGATCGAGAAGCTGCCGTCGGCGTTGGGTTCCGCACGCGTTTTCAGAAGGCCCAGGTCGCTGCCGCAATGCGGCTCGGTCAGGCACATCGTGCCGGTCCAGCGGCCTTCCACCAGCGGCTTGAGGAAGGCTTCCTGCTGCCAGCTTTCGCCGTGGTGCAGCAGCGCTTCGATCGCGCCGTGCGACAGCAGCGGGAAGTTGCCCCATGCCAGGTTCGCCGCGTCGATCATTTCCTTCAGCGGCACGCCGACCAGTTGCGGCAGGCCCTGTCCGCCGAATTCCACCGGCGAGGTCAGTCCCGCCCAGCCGCCATCGACGAACTGCGCATAGGCCTGCTTGAAACCGGCCGGCGTGGTGACATCGCCTGTGGCGTTGTCGAGCCTGCAGCCTTCGCGATCGCCCACCGGGTTGAGCGGCGAGAGCACGGTTTCGGTGAAACGCGCGGCTTCGTCGAGTACCGCGTCGAGCACGTCGCGCGTGGCTTCGCTGAAGCCCAGTCGCTGGAATTGCGCCTCGGCGCCAAGGACGTCGAACAGGGCGAAACGCATGTCGCCCAGGGGCGCTTTGTAACTGCTCATGGAAGATTCCGTGCGGGACGCGCGCTGTGGCGGTCGAAAGGTGAGAAAAGAGGAAGGGCGATCAGCGCAACACGCCGGGCAGGCCCGGTGCCGGGCTGAGCACGCCGTTGCGCCCATCGAGGTTGAAGCTGCGCTGCTTGCCTTCTTCCGGCGTGGCGTCGATGCGCCCGCTCAGCGAATAGGCGAGGCTGTGGCCGGACGACAGCGCGTCGGCCGCGGCGAACTTGCCGGCGGCATCGGGGGTCATGTTGACGGTGATGACATCGGCCGATTCCGGGCCGATGGACAGCATCGGCTGGGCGCGAAGACGGCCGGTTTCGGCCTCGCCGACCTTGACGGCCAGGTCGATGTTCTCGAACCGCATCGGGATGCTGCTGAAGTTCTCGATGCGCAGTTCCGCCGACCAGCTGCCGTCGGCGCGGACGGTCACCTGCTGGATGCGCGCGGACGGCTCGGAGACGCGCCGGACGGGCCCGCTGGAGCATCCGGCCAGCAGCAGCGCCACCAACGCCAATGCGGTCCAACGTCTCCAGTGCATCGCCTTCATGCCGCCGCTCCGTCTGATGGGACGGCGAGCATACTACGGCGCACGGTACCGCCTGCTAGCGGGGTGCGCGCGTCATCGGCCCGCTCTGGTCGGCGGGTGCGAAGGGGTGGGAGTGCCGGTTGAGACCGGACGGTCAGGTCGCCGCGGCTGGCGCGATGACCTGGGCCAGCAAGGCCAGCGCGGCGACCGCGCTCCAGACGACCACGTAGCGAAGCGCCGCGCGTCGGGCGCGCTTGCGGCGGAACGCACGATGCGGATCGGACACGGAAGGAGTGGTCGCGCCATGCGCCTGCGAGTCGCGCGAGGAACCGCTGGCGTAAGTCCTTTCCACCTGGGTTCCCTCGGACACGCGTCCTGTGTCGGACCGTAAAGAAAGAGCGCCCCGGCCCAGCAAGCTCACCCGCTCACGGTGACGGCCTGATTCCATTGCTGAGCAGCTTCCTTGCTTGCGCATTGACCGGGCTGCCGGGGCGAAGCACAGATTCGCTCCTGAACCAGCTGCAACACCATCGGGCGAGTGCGCTTCGCAGAGTAGGAATATTCCTACAAGCCGCCCGGCGCGCTCGGACTGGGGTGGGCGGATTTTCCCTTTCGGGAGAGAAGGTTGCGTGATGGTCGCCTGGGCGCGGGCCGCAACCCGAAGTCGCGGGATGGGCCGCGAGACTGCGACTTTCTCTGATTGATGGGTTGGATGGGGCGCCAGCAGACTCGCTGCCCGGAGTCCAAAACTCCCGTACAGCGGTTACCACCTCCGACAACACGGTGGGTTTCTTGTGCCTGGACGTCATGGCACAGCCGGCGAGCTTCTTCGCCGGGAGGGCGGCTAATACAACACCTCGAAAGAGGAAATATGCCCACCGTCTGTACGCGGTTTTTGGCCTCCCGGCACTCCGCCCGCGCACCCGCGCGGGTGGCCCCATCCAAAGGAAGGAAAGACCGCATGGCTACACAGCACGACCCCGCATCAACCGACGAGCAGATGTTCCACATGCCCGAATCGGCATACGAACGCCTGCTCGCGGAAGCGGACATTCACCGCACGTCGGATATGCCGTAACGCCAGCCGCCGATCAATCCGTCCGTGCTCTCGATGCCCAGAAGATGGAGCAGCGGATCGAGATGGCGCATCAGCTTATCCTGCTCCTCCGAATCGAAGCTGTCGAAAGCAACAAGGGTGACTTCTAGTTCACCCAACACACGTGCCTTCGAGTAATCCCCCGGGCCAAGCGCGATCAACCGCTCCACATATGCATTGAGAAGTGATTCGGCAGAATCGCGCACCGATTCGCTCGGCTCCGGATAGAAATCATCCTCGCGAAACTTGGGCTCAGCGAGATAGACACTGAGCTTTGAGATGACCGTATCCGAGATGTAGACGGTCTGATCCGCCATTTGAGCCCTGTCCGCTTCGGGTTGAAAGCGGACGTTAGCACCGGCAGCGTATTAGCGAGGCGCGCCGCGGCCAGGACACTGATCGCGACTGGCACGCTGAGTTTCTAGCGGGCTCTGGTTCCAGGTTCTGCCAGCTTAGGATGCCCAGCCCCACGGGGAGAACAGGCCAGGTTTCAAATCCCGCGATCTGGCGTGCATGCAGAAAACAAAAACCCCGCGAAGTCACCTTCGCAGGGTTTCGAATTTGAATGGTGGCCGGGGAGGGAATCGAACCCCCGACACGGGGATTTTCAATCCCCTGCTCTACCAACTGAGCTACCCGGCCATTCCGCAACGGGCTGACCGTGCGAGAAGCGGAATGATACGGACGGGCGCGAGGCAGTGCAAGCCGGATGTGTGCTGAACGGGTCGGGGCAGGGCCTCTGGCGGACGCGGCGGGCGGGTGCATGATGGGCCGACGGTCAACGCCGCAGCCGCGACGGCTGCAAGGAAACCCGCATGAAAGCGCTTGTTTTCGCCGTTCTCTCCATCCTGGCCTTCTCCGCATGCGCAAGCGATGCGCGCGTCAGCGATGCCGATCGCCTGGCGCTTTACCGCGCCAACGCCGGGCAGCCGGTCGCCAACTTCCAGTACTTCGGCCGGCTCGATGGCTGGACGCCGCTGGGCGACGCCGCGCTCGCCATCTGGACGAAGCCGAACACCGCCTACCTGTTGGAACTCAAGGGCAAGTGCCTGGACCTGGACTTCGCCCAGGCCATCACCGTGACCAACCAGATGGGACGCGTGTACTCGAACTTCGACAAGGTGATCGTGCTCGGCCGCGGGCCGAACCAGATGCCGTGCTGGATCAAGGAAATGCGCCCGATCGACGTCAAGGCGCTCAAGGCCGCCGAGCAGGAAAAGCGCGAGGCGCAGACGGCCGAGCGCGAGAAGACCTCTTAGCTTTCGCTTTCCGGCACGTAGCCGGCGGGTTTGGCTGCGTCGCCGCCGAAGAGGAACTTCTCCATCTCGCCTTCCAGGAACGCGCGATGCTGCGGGTTCATCGGCGAGAGGCGGTTCTCGTTGATCAGCATCGTCTGGTGCGCCAGCCACGCAGCCCACGCGGCCTTGCCGATGTGGGCGAACACGCGCTTGCCCAGCTCGCCGGGCCAGGGCACGAAGTCGAGCCCTTGCGTTTCGCGTTTCTCGTATTCGCAGTAGACGGTGCGGGGCATGTCAGGCGCCAAGGTTGGTGAGCAGTTTGCGGATGGGCGCGGGGATGCCGAGCGACGTCAGTTCCTCGCGCGCGACCCAGCGCAGGTCGTCATTGTCGCCGATCCGGGCTCGCGCTTCGGCGCGCACGCGCAGCGGCTGCAATTGCAGCTTGTAGTGGCTGAACGCGTGGTCGATCGGTGGCAACGCCTGCGCGCGGGCGTAGTCGCCGGACAGATGTTCGTCGAACCAGCCGCGCGCGGCGTCCGCGTCGTCGGCCTGCGGCAGCGTCCACAACGATGCCCAGATGCCGGTCGGCGGGCGACGCAGCATCAGGATGCGGCCCTGCGCATCCTCGGCCCACAAAACGTGTGCGTACTTCTGCGGCGGCGTCTTGCCGGGCTTGGGCGTCGGCAGTTCGGCGACACGGCCTTCGCGACGTGCGATGCAGTCGTCCTGCAGCGGGCACAGCACGCAGGCGGGATCGGCGCGCGTGCACAGCGTGGCGCCCAGGTCCATCTGCGCCTGCGTGTAGTCGGCCAGCCGCGCGTCGGGCAATTGATCGCTGGCGACGTGCGCATCGACCAGCGCCCACAGCTTCTTCTCGACCGCAGGCAGGCCCGGGTAACCGTCGATGCCGTGATAGCGACTCATCACACGCTTCACGTTGCCGTCGAGGATCGCGTGCCGGTCGTTCCACGCCTGCGAGGCGATCGCCGCCGCCGTGCTGCGTCCCACGCCGGGTAGCGCGGTCAGCGCGTCGAGATCGCGTGGCAACTCGCCGCCGTGCAGTTCGACGCACTGCTTCGCCGCGGCATGCAGGTTCCGCGCGCGAGCGTAGTAGCCAAGACCCGACCACAACGCGAGCACGTCGTCGAGCGGCGCGGCGGCGAGCTCGCGCAGCGTCGGCAATGCGTCCACGAAGCGCTGGAAGTACGGAGCGGCGGTTTTCACCTGCGTCTGCTGCAGCATGATTTCCGACAGCCACACGCGGTACGGTGTGCGCGGATGCTGCCAGGGAAGGTCATGGCGGCCGCTGACGTCGAACCACGCGAGCAGTCGTGCGGCGAAATCGGGTGTCGTTTCGTGATGCGTCATGGTGCGGGGTCCTGGCCGAAATCCACTTCCACGCCTTCCAGCGTGGCGCCGGCGATGTCGAGTCGGGGCGTGGTCAGGCGGCCGTCGAGCGGCGGCAAGGGCGAGCCGCGATCGATGAAGTCGAGCCAGCGCAGGAACGCCGGCAAGCGGAAGCGCGCATCGAAGCGCGTCTGGTCGCGCTGAAGGCGCAACGCCGTCGTGTCGGACAGATCCGCGCGGCCGCGGTAGTCGAGCGTGAAGGGCAGGGGCGAGGTCGATGAAATCAACGGCGCAGGCAGCGCCGGCCACGCGCGCGGCCAGGACGACATCGTGCCGTCGAGCCGCAGCGCCAACGCATCGCCGAACGACAACGCGCCGGCCGCCTGGAAACTGGGCACCACGCCGGTGCCGTACACCACCGCGCCCAGCGGCGCGACGCGCAGCTCGCCGCCGACGATTCTCGTTGGCCCGGCAAGTCCGTAGGTGAACGCGATGTCGGTTCCGGCGTTGCGATAGGCCGCGTCCGCGCCCAGTCGCATGTCGTCGAGCCCGATGCCGTCATCGCCGTTGTGCAACCGGCCGGAAAGCCGCGCGCGCATCGGCATCGTCCAGGGCGGTGACAGCACCGTGACGTTGCCGACCACGCCGAGCCCGGCGCGCGCGGCGGGTCGCGTCAGTGCGGCGCGCACGTCGAACGGCACGCGTAGATCCGCCGTCGCGAAACGGCCCAGCACGCGCGCGCGCACCATGCGATCGGCATGGAAGGACGGCACGTCCGCGTCGATCGCTTCGACACGCCAGCCATCGCCCGCCACGCGGCCGCGCACGATGCGCAGGCCATCGGTGAGCGTGGGGATACGCGGCTCTTTCGAAGGCGGACGCGTCGCCAGCCAGCGCTGCAAAGCGGGCAGGTCCAGGTCCGGTGCGTCCAGTTCGATGCGGCGCACGGTGAGGTCGCGGCCGAGCGCGCGGATCGTCGCCCACGGCAGTTCAAGGCGGATGCGGTCTGCGCGCAGCAGCGGCGTCGCATCGCCCGGCTTGCTCGCGACGACATCGCGGATGGTGAGCATCGGCGTGCCGCGCAGGCGGTATTCGCTCGCGCCGCTGGAGGTGATCTGCAAGCCAAGCGCGTTGCCGGCCTGCGCGAGGATCAGCCGCGCGACGCGGTCCGGCCGCGACACCCAGTGCAACGCGAACGCCAGCGCCGCCAGCGCGACCAGCAGCACCAGCAGCCCGATGCGGCGCCGGCGTGGCGGATGAGTGTGCGGTTCCGGCGCGGCCATTGAGTGCCGGCGCGGCGTCAGGCGCCGAGGGCTTCGGGCAGCAGTGCGTCGACGAAGGCTTCGGCGTCGAACACGCGCAGGTCTTCCGGACGTTCGCCGATGCCGGCGAAGCGGATCGGAATGCCGAACTCGCGCGCGAGTGCGAACACCACGCCGCCTTTCGCCGTGCCGTCCAGCTTGGTCACGACCAGGCCCGTCACGCCGACGGCGGCGTGGAACTGGCGCAGCTGCGACAACGCGTTCTGGCCGGTGGTGCCGTCGATCACCATCAGCACTTCGTGCGGCGCGGTCGTGTCGATCTTCTGGAGCACGCGCTTGATCTTGCCCAGCTCGGCCATCAGGCCCTGCTGCGTGTGCAGGCGGCCGGCGGTGTCGGCGATCAGCACCTGCGTGCCGCGCGCCTTCGCGGCCTGCAGGGCGTCGAACGCGACCGACGCGGCATCGGCGTTCTGCCCCTGGGCCACGACCGGTACGCCATTGCGATCGCCCCACGCCTGCAACTGCGCGACGGCGGCGGCGCGGAAGGTGTCGCCGGCGGCGAGCATCAGCGGGCGGTTCTCGTCCTTGAAACGCTTGGCGAGCTTGCCGATGGTCGTGGTCTTGCCGACGCCGTTCACTCCGACGGTCAGCAGCACGAAGGGCCTGGCTTCGGTGTCGATCTGCAGCGGCTGCGCGACCGGCTTGAGCATCGCGATGAGGTCGACGCGCAGCGCGGTGAGCAGCGCGCCGGCATCGGCGAACTCGCGCGCCTTCATGCGCTTGCGCAGCGATTCGACCAACTGCGTGGTCGCGCTCACGCCGACGTCGGCGGTGATCAGCGCGGTTTCGATTTCGTCGAGCAAGTCGTCGTCCAGGCGCGGATGACGCGAGAACAGGCCGCTGAAGCTGCGGGCGAAGGCCGAGCCGCGCAGGCGTTCGCGCCAGCCCGGCTTGCCGGGGGCGGCGGGTTCGGCGATCGGATGGGCGGGAGCGGCGATGTCCGCGTCGGCCGGGACGGCGACCGGCTCGACGTCGAGCGCGGCGGCGATCACTTCGGCGGGGACGGGCTCGGGTGCGATGGGCTCGGCAGCGACCACCGGGGCGACGACTGGCTCGGCCGCGCGCGGCGCTTCGACTTCGACCGGCGCCGGTTCGACCAGGTCGGCCTCGGCCTCGCGCGACGGAAATGCCGCGGCCAGTTCCTCGATGCTGTAACGCTCCTGCGCGCCCTCGGGCTTTGCGGCATCGGTCGGGGTCTGGTCTTTCTTGCGACGGAAAAAGTCGAACATCGAGGCGGCGTGGGGGAATGCGCGAGAATGCGCACATGCTAGCACCGGCCTTCGCCCGCCCCTGGTGAACACCCTCCGATGAACAAAGTGCCCCGACGCCCCGTCCCGGCCACCACATCCGCAAATGCCGGCAAGGTCCGCATCATCGGCGGCCGCTGGCGCGGTACGAAGCTGGGCGTGCCCGAGGTCGCCGGCCTGCGGCCGACCTCCGACCGCGTTCGCGAAACCTTGTTCAACTGGCTGATGCCGATGCTCCCCGGCGCACGCGTGCTGGACCTGTTCGCCGGCAGCGGGGCGCTGGGGCTGGAGGCGTTGTCGCGCGGCGCGGTGGCGGCGGTGCTGGTCGAACGCGATCCGGCGCTGGCTTCCGCCTTGCGTGCCACCGCCGCGCGATTGCAGGGCGGGGAAGCGGCCACCGTCGCGCAGGCCGATGCGCAGACGTGGCTGGGCTCGCAGACGGAGGGCGCGTTCGACCTGGCCTTCCTCGATCCGCCGTTCGCGGCCGGCTTGTGGGATGCGGTGCTGCCGGGCGTCGCGCGGGTGGTGAAACCCGACGGCTGGCTGTACGTCGAAGCCCCGCACGAGGCCGTATTCGCGCTGCCCGCGAACTGGCGCCTGCATCGCGAAGGGAGCACCCGCGAGGTCCGTTACGCGCTCTATCGGCGGGTCGCGGAAGACGGGCGCCCGCCCGGCGCGGCCACTGTTACACTGCCGGCCGCGCCGGCCAGCCCGGATTCCGGCGCCCATGCCTGACCTTCGAATGACCGCGGCCCGAAACCGAATCGCCGTCTACCCCGGCACCTTCGATCCGATCACCAACGGCCACATCGACCTGGTCGACCGCGCCGCTCCGTTGTTCGAACGCCTGATCATCGGCGTCGCCGAAAGCCCGGCCAAGGGCCCGGCGCTGCCGCTGGCGTTGCGGGTGGAGCTGGCCGAGAAGGCCGTCGCGCACCACGACAACGTCGAAGTGCGCGGCTTCGACTGCCTGCTGGCGCATTTCGTCGCCCAGGTCGGCGCCGGCGTGTTGCTGCGCGGCTTGCGCGCGGTGTCCGACTTCGAATACGAATTCCAGCTGGCGAGCATGAATCGCCATCTGATCCCTGACGTGGAGACGTTGTTCCTGACCCCCGCGGAACAGTACGGCTTCATTTCATCCTCGCTTGTGCGCGAGATCTCCCGCCTCGGCGGCGATGTCTCCGGCTTCGTGCCGCCGGCGGTCGATGCCGCGCTCCAGGCGCAGTGGCAACGCGCTCCACGCTGATCCGGCGCCGCCGGACCAGATAGCCTTATCACCACCAACACCCGGAACAAACCGAGGGGAACCCGATGAAGACCACGACCCGTTTGCTGTTGATCGCCTGCCTTTCGATGCCGTTGCTGGCCGCCTGCAACAAGCAGGAAGACAAGACCGCCGCCGTCGAGCAGGCGCCGCTCGCCGCGCCGACCACCAACGACAGCACGGCGTGGGACACGTACCTGACCAAGGTCGTCACGCAGAAGATCGAAGGCGCGACCAACGTCTACCTGTACACGCTGCCCGATCCGGCCGGCGCCGACTTCCAGGGCGAGTACGACCGCCAGCTGGAGAAGGCGCAGACCGACGTCGCACGCGGTGGCGTCGACGGCACGCTGCTGGCGTTCGGCTCGCAGAACTCGGCCAAGTCGGCCGACCTCGCCATCGCCTCCTTCGCCCAGGCCCAGCCGGGCACGATGAAGGGCGTGCGCGTGATGTTCATCGGCGCGCAGGCCGACGCCGACCGCGTCAAGGCGGCCGTCGAGCCGTCGGGCGCGAAGTTCGAGTTCGTCGAAGCGAAGTGACGTTCCGCCGCGTGGCCGTGCAGCGGCCACGCCTTGTGGAACGTCATCCCGGCGAAAGCCGGGATCCAGGGCGGGCCCGCGAAAGCGGGCCCGTTGCTTTTTCGCGCTCCTCGCCTCGTCGGGAGGGGAGCTTGTGAGGGGGTGAGAAGCGCGCAGCGCCGAGCGTCTCCGCGCCCGACTTCACCCCTCTCCAACCCTCCCCGCAAGCAGGGGAGGGGGCGAACCGGTGGCGCGAAACACAGCGTCCGTTGACGCAAGGTCTCGCCGGGAGCCCTCATGCGACAATGCCCGTATGTCCCTGAAGATCAACGAGCTCTGCGTCAACTGCGACGTCTGCGAACCGGCCTGCCCGAACCAGGCGATCTCGCAGGGCGAGACGATCTACGTGATCGATCCGGCGCGCTGCACTGAATGCGTCGGCCACTTCGACGAGCCGCAATGCGTGGTCGTCTGCCCGGTGGAATGCATCGACCCCGACGCGGAACATCCCGAAACCCATGAGCAGTTGCTGGCCAAGCTGGCCCGGCTGCAGCAGGAGAACACCTGATGCGAAAGACGTTGCGCGTGCTGGCCAGCCGAACCTTCCTGACCGCTGGCCTGTTGTTCCTCGCGACGTCTCCGCTCCAGGCCGCTCCCAAGCCCACTCCCGCGAAAACCGCAGCGCGTCCGCCCGGCGCCGCCATCGCCAGCGCGCACGCGCTCGCCACCCAGGCGGGCATGGAGATGATCCGCCAGGGCGGCAACGCGTTCGACGCGGCGGTCGCGGTGTCGGCGATGTTGTCGGTGGTCGAGCCGATCAGCTCCGGCATCGGCGGCGGCGGCTTCTTCCTGCTGCACGATGCGAAGACCGGCAAGGACGTCTTCGTCGACGCGCGCGAAACCTCGCCCGAATCGGCCACGCCGCAGGCCTTCCTCACGCCGGACGGCCAGCTCGACAACGATCGCGCCACCAATGGCCCCTGGTCGGCCGGCATCCCCGGTTTGCCCGCCGCGCTGGTGCACGTTTCGCAGAAGTACGGGCGCCTGCCGCTGAAGACCGCTCTGGCGCCGGCGATCCGCGTCGCCCGCGAAGGCTTCGAGATCTATCCGCGCCTGGAACGCGGCTACGCCAGCCGTCGCGAGGTGATGGAGCGCTATCGCGGCACGCGCGAGGTGTTCCTCGCCGACGGCACGCCGCCGAAGGCCGGCGAAATCCTGAAGCAACCGGACCTTGCGAACACCCTGCAACTGCTCGCCGACAAGGGTTTCGACGGCTTCTACAAGGGCGAAGTGGCCAACAAGCTGCTCGCCGCGGTGAAGGAAGAAGGCGGCCACTGGCGCGCGGAGGAACTGAGTGGCTACCGCGTGAAGGAACGCGAACCGCTGCATTTCAAGTATCGCGGCTGGGACATCACCACCGCGCCGCCGCCGTCGTCGGGCGGCGTGGCGATCGCGCAGATGCTGCAGATCCTCGCCGGCTGGGACCTGGCCAAGCTCGATGAAGCCACGCGCACGCACCTGATCGTCGAATCGATGCGCCGCGCGTTCCGCGACCGCACGATCTACCTCGGCGACCCGGACTTCGTGAAGATGCCCGTGGCGCGCCTGACCAGCCCCGATTACGCCGCCGGCCAGCGCGCGAGCATCCATCCGTCGAAGGCGACGCCCAGCGAACTGCTGTCGGGCCAGCCGGCGCCGCTGGAAGACGACGAGACGACGCACTATTCGATCATCGATGCGCAGGGAAACCGCGTCTCGACCACGCAGACGGTGAACCTGCTCTACGGCTCGGGCCTGGTCGCGCCGGGCACCGGCGTGCTGCTGAACGATGAGATGGACGACTTCGCGTTGCGTCCGGGCACGCCCAATGCGTTCGGCGTGATGGGATTCGAAGCCAATGCGCCCAAGCCGGGCAAGCGCATGCTCAGTTCGATGACGCCGAGCTTCATCGAATCGAAGGATGAACTTGCCGTGCTCGGCGCGCCGGGCGGCAGTCGCATCATCACCGAGGTGCTGATCGGCATCCTCGGCTACGACGAAGGCCTGGGCGCGCAGCAGGTCGCCGCGAAGCCGCGCATCCACCACCAGTGGATGCCCGACGTGATCTCCGCCGAACAGGGCGCGCTCGCGCCTGAAACGGTGAAGGCGCTGGAGGCAATGGGCCACAAGGTCAACGCGGGCGAGAAGCCGTGGGGCAACCTGCAGACGGTGTCGTGGGACAAGCGCAACAACACGCTGGAAGGCGGCTCGGATCCGCGCAATCCGGTGGGGAAGGCGGATGTGCTGGTGAAGCCGTAAGGCTCATGCCGTCATCCCCGCGAAGGCGGGGAAGCTGTGCCGGCATTGGCATTCACTCAGGCCGGAATCGCGTCGGAGACATGGATGTTCGGCTCCGCCGAAGTAGAGCAGAGCCCGCCTTCGCGGGAATGACAGCATGAAAGCTGACGTCCGATCGCGCATGTCGAGATTCAGGACGCACAGCGCTAAAATCGATCCGTAAAGAAGCAACGGTGATGCCATGAAACTCTGGTCCATCCTCGGCAACAGCCAGAAGCTCGACGGCGGTGCGATGTTCGGCAACGCGCCGCGCGCGATGTGGGCCCGCTGGGCCTCGCCCGACGACGAGAACCGCATCGACCTGGCCTGCCGCGCGCTGCTCGCATCGCCACTGAACGGCAAGACGGTGCTGTTCGAAACCGGGATCGGCGCATTCTTCGAGCCGAAGCTGCGCGAACGCTACGGCGTGGTGGAAGACCGCCACGTGCTGGTCGAATCGCTCGCCGCGGCTGGCTTCAAGCCCGAGGACATCGACGTCGTCGTGCTCTCGCACCTGCATTTCGACCACGCCGGCGGACTGCTTGCGCCGTGGAGCGAAGGCCAGTCGCCGACGCTGCTGTTCCCCAACGCGACCTACATCGTCGGCCGTCGCCATTACGAGCGCGCGCTGGAACCGCATGCGCGCGACCGTGCCAGCTTCATCCCCGAACTGCCCGCGTTGCTGGAAGCCACCGGCCGGCTGGAACTGGTCGAAGGCGAATTCTCGAAGGCGCTCGGCGACACCGTGCGCTTCCACTACAGCGACGGCCACACGCCGGGGCTGATGCTGGCCGAAATCGTCGGGCCCGACCGCGTCGAAGGCGAAACGCACGGCGGCGTGGTGTTCTGCGCCGATCTGATCCCGGGTCGACCGTGGGTGCACGTGCCGATCACGATGGGTTACGACCGCAACGCCGAACTGCTGATCGACGAAAAGAAGGCGTTCCTCGCCGACAAGCTGCGTCGCAACGTGCATCTGTTCTTCACTCACGATCCGCAATGCGCGCTCGCGCAGGTGGTGCGCGACGAGAAGGGCAAGTTCGGCACCGCGCACGAAGTGCCGGCGCTGCACGCGAGGGCGTTGGCGGCATGAGGTTGCTCCGGGCGGCGTTCGCGCTGTCGCTGTCGTTCGCGCTCACCATCGGCGCCGCCTTCGCGCAGGTCGATGCCGCCCAGGAGCCGGTCGGCGTGCCGCAATCGGGCCACGGCCTGCGCGATCGCGATTTCGGCGTGGTGACGCACCAGTTCGGCCTGGATCGCCAGGTCGAGATGTTCCAGTGGCGCGTGAGCGGCGATGGCTACACGCAGGTGTGGAACGCCGCACCGATCGATTCGCGCGGCTTCGCGTCGGGCCATGAAAACCCGCCGAAGCTCCCGCTGGAAAGCCGCCGCTGGTGGGCGCAGGACGCCACGCTCGACGACCATCCGATTGATCAAAGCGTCTTGCAGGCGTTGGGAACGTGGCGCGTGTTCCGGCCGAATTTCTCGCGATTGCCGGCGAACCTGGCTGCGTCGTTCCAGCCCGAAGGCGACGGCCTGGGCAGTGCGGAAAATCCGCTGGAACCGCGCGTGGGCGACCTGCGCATCCAGTGGCGCGAACTCCAGCTGCCGCCGCTGGAAGGCAAGGTCGAACTGCGCGATGGCCGTTGGCACCTCGCGCCTGGCGCCGCGCAGGCGGCGCTCAGCGCGGCCAGTACGTCCAACGCCGTGGAGCTGCCCGACGACCAGGATCGCGCGCTGCTGCCGTGGTTGCTGGGCGGTGCGGTGGTCGTCGTGATCCTCGGGTTCGCCTGGCGTCGGGTGCGCAGGCGTCGCGAGTAGAACCAGAGTTGTAGCCCGGGAAAGCCAAGCGCACCCGGGTGTGTGGGCGCGTCGAATGGCTTGAGCCTTCGTCGACCCGGGTGCGGCCTTCGGCCTTGCCCGGGCTGCAAGAACGCAGGGCTCAGCGCGTTCCGGTGCGCACGTTGTCGCCGTGCAGGTGCATCAGCGATTCCATCAGCGCCTCATCGGCGCTCGAACACACGCCCAGCAGCACCACTTCCTCGCAGCCGTCGGCGGCGATGTAGGCGTGGCCCATGTTCGAATCGATGTACACCGACTGCCCGGCTTCCAGCACGATCGGGTCGTAGAACTCGGTGTGCACCTCGGCGCGGCCTTCCAGCACGTGGATGTATTCCTCGCCCGAGTGGTGCACCAGCTCGCCGAATTCCTCGATGGTCTTCGCACGCACGCGGGTGATCACCGGGATCATGCGCTTGCGGCGCAGTTCGGGGCACAGATAGAAGTAGTCGTAATTGGGCGTGGTGACGCGCACGGCGTCCTCGATGCGCCCGATGCTGCGACGCGCCGTGACCGGCGGTTCCGGTGTGCTGTCGTCCTCGGCGAACAGCTCCGACATGCGGATGTTCAACCGCTGGCTGATCTGCTGCAGCTTGTCGTAGGTGAGGGTGAGGCGGTCGTTCTCGACTTTCGACAGCGTCGACAGCGGGATCCCGCAGCGCTGGCTCATTTCCTTGAGCGTCCAGTCGTTGCGGGCGCGCAGGGCGCGCAGGAGGCTGCCGATGGTCTGGTGCTGCTGTGTCATGCCGATGAGTGCTCCTGCAGGGCCGGCTGTGAGGATGGCCGGCGTCCGGCGGCCCGGAAAGAGCCGCTTGGACGCAATTCTAGGTGACGTCCGGACTCGGTTGACAATTTTCCAATCAGGATCATTATCTCCAACGGGGTCAGTTGGTGTCAGGCCGTGCCTGCCGCACGGGGCTGTTTTCACTGGGTGGGGAGTGTTTCCTTGAAGAAGAGTCCGATCAGTGCCGCGCTGTTGTCGCTGGCTATGTCGATGTCCGCGTTCGCGGCGCAGCCTGCCGGCCAGGCGCCGGTGCCGCCGAAGGCCGAACCGGCGCTGCCGCTGCCGGCGGGCGAGGCCACCGCGGTCACGGTTCCCGTGCCGGCCAGCAACGAACGCCTGACCGCCGCGGACGTGGAAGCCTGGGTCGACGGCTTCATGCCCTACGCGCTGGAGCAGACCGACGTCGCAGGTTCCGTCGTGGTCGTCGTGAAGGACGGCCAGGTGCTGTTCCAGAAGGGCTACGGCTATTCGGACCTCGCCACGCGCAAGCCGGTCGATCCGGCGCAGACGCTGTTCCGCCCCGGCTCGGTGTCCAAGCTGTTCACCTGGACGGCGGTGATGCAGCTGGTGGAGCAGGGCAAGCTCGACCTCGACAAGGACATCAATACCTACCTCGACTTCAAGATTCCGCCGTACGACGGCAAGCCGGTCACGCTGCGCAACGTGATGACCCACACCTCGGGCATGGAAGAGGTGATCCGCGGGCTCATCGCGAACAACGAAAGCGAAATCGCCCCGCTGGATTCCACGCTCAAGCACTGGATTCCCAAGCGCATCTACGAGCCGGGCAGCACGCCGGCGTACTCGAACTACGCCACCGCGCTGGCCGGCTACATCGTGCAGCGCGTGTCGGGCGAACCGTTCGAGAAGTACATCGCCAACCACATCTTCGCGCCGCTGCAGATGCAGCACTCCAGCTTCTCCCAGCCGCTTGAGAAGGAACTGCAGCCGCTGGTGTCCAAGGGTTACAAGACCGCGTCCGACGGCAAGCCGCAGCCGTACGAGTACATCAACCTCGCTCCGGCCGGCAGCCTCGCATCGACGGGCGCGGACATGGGCAACTTCATGATCGCGCACCTGAACAACGGTGCCTTCGGCCAATCGCGCATCCTGAGCGAGGCCACCGCCCGCCAGATGCATGAGACCGGCCAGGATTCGATCAAGCCGCTCAACCGCATGATGCTGGGCTTCTACGAGACCACCGTGAACGGCCATCGCGCCATCGCGCACGGCGGCGACACGCAGTGGTTCCACAGCGACCTGCAGCTGTTCCCGGACGACAACATCGGTATTTACGTGTCGACCAACAGCGCCGGCAAGGAAGGCAGCGCACGCCTGATCCGCGACGGCCTGGTCACCGGCTTCGCCAACCGTTACCTGCCGGGTCCGTCGAACGTCGCAAAGGGCATCGACGCGGCGACCGCGAAGGAACACGCGCAGCTGATGGCCGGCGCCTACAACAGCAGCCGCCGCGCCGATTCGAACTTCATGAACCTGGTCTACATGCTGGGCCAGACGAAGGTGACCGCGAACGAAGACGGCACCATCAGCGTGCCGATGCTCGCCGGCTACAGCGGCGCGCCGAAGAAGTGGCGCGAGATCTCGCCGTTCGTGTGGCAGGACACCGGCAGCGGCGACCGCCTCGCGGCGGAAGTCGTCGACGGCCGCGTGGTGCGTTTCAGCGCCGAGCCCATCGCCGCGATCATGGTCTTCCAGCGCGCATCGTGGTGGCAGACGCCGGGCGTGTTCCTGACGATGCTGTTCGGCAGCCTCGCGGCGCTGCTGTTCACCGTGCTCGCATGGCCGGTCTCGGCGATGGTGCGTTGCCACTACGGCGCGCGTTATCCGCTGGCCGGTGACGATGCCCGCGCGCATCGCTGGGTCCGCATCGCCTCGCTCGCGGTACTGGTTTCGATGGGCGCGATGATCGCCATGGTCTTCGCGATGATGTCCGACCTGTCGATGATGTCGCCGGCCAGCGACGTGTACGTCATCGCGCTGCGACTGCTGGTGACCATCGTGCTGCCGCTGGGCGCGCTCATCGCACTGTGGAATGCGTGGACGGTGCTGCGCAGCCGGCGCTCGTGGTGGGCCAAGCTCTGGAGCCTGGTGCTTGCCGCTTCGTGCCTGGCGCTGCTGTGGATCGGCTTCGCCACGCACCTCATCGGCTTCGGCGCCAACTACTGATCGAACCCACCTGCGCGGCGGCCGAGGCCGCCGCGCACTCCAGGGAGCATTGCCGTGAACAAGATCGACCGCGTCCAGCTCGGACTGCGGAACGAGGACCTGCGCCTGTCCGCTCCGTTCCGTATCTCCGGACATGTCTTCGAAGTATCGCCGGTGACGCTGGTCACCCTGCGCAAGGGCGATTGCACCGGTCGCGGCGAAGCGGCCGGCGTGTACTACACGCAGGACACGCCGGCGAAGATGCTGCCGGCCATCGAATACCTGCGCGACGTGCTGCAGGGCGGCGTCAGCCGGCATGAGCTGCGCTCGCTGTTGCCGTCGGGCGGCGCACGCAACGCGGTGGATTGCGCACTGTGGGAGCTGGAGGCCGCCATCGCCGGCGCGCCCGCCTGGCAGCTGGCCGGCATGAGCCAACCGAAACCGTTGCTGACGACGTTTACCGTCGGCGCGGACGACCCCGCCGTCATGGCGGAGAAGGCCCGCGCCTACACGCATGCGCGCGCGATCAAACTCAAGCTCACCGGCGAGGCCGATCTCGATATCGAACGCCTGCGCGCGGTGCGCGCGGCGCGCCCGGACGCCTGGATCGGCGTGGACGCGAACCAGGGTTACGTGCCAGGCACGCTGGAGCGTTTGTTGCCGGCGCTGGTCGATGAAGGCGTGTCGCTGCTGGAACAGCCCTGCCGTCGCGGGTTCGAAGCCGACCTCGATGGCGTGGATCGCACCGTGCCGATCGCCGCCGACGAAAGCATCCTCGACCTGGAGGAGCTGGAGGAACGCGCGCATCGGTTCGACGTCATCAACATCAAGCTCGACAAGTGCGGCGGCCTGACCGAAGGCCTGATGATGGCGCAGCGTGCGCGCGAACTTGGCAAGCGCGTGATGGTCGGCAACATGGTCGGCACGAGCCTGGCGATGGCGCCGGCGTTCCTGCTGGGCCAGTTCTGCGACATCGTCGACCTGGACGGCCCGTTGTTCCTCGACCACGACCGCAAGCCCGGCGTGGTCTACGCCGACGGACACGTGGATTGCCCCGCCAATGTATGGGGCACGCCGGACGCGGTGTTCGCATGAACGCCGCCACCGCGCCGCGCACCACCGCGGGGACGCGGTGGTTCTTCAACCAGCCGCCGGGGTTGGCGATCCTGTTCCTCACGCAGATGTGGGAGACCTTCTCCTACTTCGGCATGCGCGCGCTGCTGGTCTATTACATGACCAAGCAGCTGCTGATCGGCCAGCAGCAGGCGTCGATGATCTACGGCATCTACACCGCCACGGTGTACTTCACGCCGATCGTCGGCGGCGTCATCGCCGACCGCTGGCTGGGGCGGCGACGCGCGGTGATCATCGGCGGCACGATCATGGCGTTCGGCCATTTCCTGATGGCGTCCGAATCGCTGTTCTACTTCGCGCTCGCGGCCATCGCGCTGGGCAATGGCCTGTTCCTGCCGAGCCTCCCGAGCCAGATCGACGGGCTGTACGCGAAGGACGACCCGCGACGCGGTTCGGCCTACAACTTCTACTACGTCGGCCTCAATCTCGGCGGCCTGCTCGCGCCGCTGGTGTGCGGCACGCTGGGCGAGGTGTACGGCTGGCACTGGGGCTTCGGCGCGGCCGGCATCGGCATGCTGGGCGGATTGCTGCTGTACGTGTTCGGCCAGCGCTGGCTGCCACAGGAACCGCCGCGCGCGGCACGCGCGATCGAGACAGCGAACGACACCACGCCGCGCGATGCGTTGAAGCAACGCGTGATCGCACTGGTCGCGGTGGCGCTGTGCGTGATGATCTTCCGCGGCGCGTACGAACAGACCGGCAACACGATCGCGCTGTGGGCCGACGCGGGCATCGATCGCCACTTCGGGACGCTCGTCATCCCGATGACGTGGTTCCAGGCGTTGAATCCGCTGCTGGTCATCGCGCTGACGCCGGTGCTGGTCGCGCACTGGATGCGGCAGGCGCGTCGCGGTCGCGAACCCACGCCGGCGCGGAAGATGGCGATGGGTGCCTTCGGGGTGGGCGCTGCGTTCGCGATGCTTGCCGTCGTCGATGCCTACTCGCATGGCCAGGCGAACTGGGTCTGGCTGGCGGTGTTCTTCCTGGTGCTCACCACCGGCGAGCTGTTCATCCTGCCGATCGGGCTGGGCCTGTTCGCGCGGCTCGCACCGAAGGGGCATGGCGCGACCACGATCGCCGGCTGGTTCTTCACCTCCTTCGGCGGAAACCTGCTGGCCGGCGCGCTGGGGATGTTGTGGACCTCATTCGGCCCGTCGGCGTTCTTCGGCGCGATGGCGCTGGTCGCCGCAGCCGCGGGCACGCTTCTGAGGCTTCTGGACGGCGCCGTGGGGCGCGCGGAGGCGGGAAATGCGCCGGCGGCGACCGTCGATCAGCCGCGAGCCCAATTCGATTGACATGTTTCCAATCAGGATGTTTAGATCCTGATAAGGAATGAAGGAGCGCGTTATGGCGGCTGAGTTTCCCTTCGCAGATCGACGCCAGCGGCCCAGGGTGATGGGCGCCGCGGCCGCGTCTTCGCTGGGGCGTGCCGTCACCAGGCCGGACGCCGCCAGCGTCGCGCCTTCACCACACCGCATCGATCCGACCCGGGCCGTCGCCCGCGGTCGTTCCTACGTCGACTTCGCAACCGTGCCGGGCGGCTCCAGCTTCCCGCATCGCGACGTCTTGGGCTGACACAGACCGGTCGCAACCGGCGAACTCTGGGGAGAGGGGAATGCACATGCACGACAAGCGCGAGATGGCGATGCGGCGTCGCCCGTTGGTGAAGGCGATCGCGGTGACGCTGGCCGTCGCGCTGGCGGGGCCCGCGGTGGCGCAGCAAAGCGCGACGCAGGCGCCGGCGGCCGACGTCGCCGCCACCGCCACGCAGTCGATCACCACGCTGGACAACATGGTGGTCACTGCGAACAAGCGCGCGGAGAACATCCGCGAGGTCGCCGCCGCGATCACCGTGCTGGGTGGGGAGCAGCTGGAGAACTTCAGCGCGACGCAGATGTCGGACTACGCCAGCTACGTGCCCGGGCTGCAATTGCAGTCCAGCGGCACGCCCGGCCAGACGCAGGTATCGATGCGCGGCATCGCGGCGATGTCGCCCGGTTCCACCATCGGCACCTACCTCGATGAAACGCCGGTCGGGTCCAACAGCCTCTACCAGCAGGCGACGCTGTTCTCGCTGGATCTGTTCCCGTACGACATCGAGCGCATCGAAGTGCTGCGCGGTCCGCAGGGCACGCTGTACGGCGCCGGCGCGATGGGCGGCCTGCTGAAGTACATGACGCGCAAGCCGGACACCTCGCAGACGGAGTTCCGCATCGGCGGCGGCGTGTCCGATGCCGAAGGCGCGGGCGACCTCGGCTACAACTACCGCGTGGGCCTGAACGTGCCGCTGGTGCAGGACAGCCTGGCGCTGCGTGCCAGCTACGCGCGCAACGAGATCGCAGGTTACGTCGACAACCTCGTCGATGGCCGCCGCGACATCAACGAAGGCGACCAGACCAGCGCACGCGCGGCGCTGGCGTGGGAAAGCGATGTCGTCGACGTGCAGTTCGCGGTGATGCGCCAGGAGATCGACAGCAAGAACAACGGCACGATCGCGCTGGACCCGGAAACGCACGATCCCATCGCGGGCCTGAGCAACTACGTCTACGAGAACGAGCCCTTCATCAAGGACCTCGACCATTACTCGCTGACGGTGGACTGGGACCTGGGGTTCGCCGATTTCGTATCGGCCACCAGCTATTCCGACACGCACACCAGCATCACGACCGACCAGACGCTGACCTACGGGCCGTTCACGCAGGTGCTGGGCCTGCCGGACCCAGGCAGGGCGCTGCTGAACTACACGCTGGACCTCAACCAGTTCACGCAGGAGTTCCGCCTGACGTCCAAGTCCGGTCAGCCCTTCGAATGGCTGGTGGGCGCGTTCTACTCCGATGAGGACGGCGAGAACTTCCAGACCGTTCCGATCATGCAGTTCGACGGCTCGCCGATCCCGGGCCTGACCACGCTGGGCGACCTCAACATTCCCAGCACCTACGAGGAAACCGCCGTCTTCGCGAACGGTTCCTACAAGTTCAACGACGTGTTCAAGCTCGGTGCCGGCGTGCGCTTCTCGCGCAACGAACAGAACTTCGCACAGAACGTCACCGACGGCGTCCTGCTGCCCATCGGCACCGACACCAACAGCTCCAGCGAAGACGTCTTCACCTGGAGCATCACGCCCCAGTTCCAGCTGACCCCCGACGTGATGGTCTATGCGAAGGCCGCGACGGGTTACCAGCCCGGCGGCCCGAACATCCTCGCGCCTGGCCTGCCGCCGGTGGTCGACTCCTCGACGCTCACCAGCTACGAAATCGGCATGAAGTCCGCCTTCGCCGACAACCGCGTCGTGCTGGACCTCACCGCTTACCAGATCGACTGGGAAGACATCCAGGTGGCTTCGCAGGTGAACGGCATCAGCGGCCTGGTCAACGGTGGCGAAGCGACGAGCCGCGGCATCGAAGCGTCGGTGGTGTTCCGACCCGTCGACGGCCTCACGCTGGGCCTCAACGGCGCCTACAACGACGCGAACATCGACGAGGACTTCCCGACGATCATCGTGCCGGCGGGGCCGGCGCAGGTCGAAGTGAACACGGGCCTGAAAAACGATCGCATGCCCTACGTGCCCGACCTGACGTGGTCGCTCACCGCCGACTGGTACGTCCCGCTGGGCGGCAACTGGAGCGCGAACTTCGGCGGCGGCGTGCGTTGGGTCGACGACCGCACCAACGGCACGACCGAGCGCCAGATCGTGCGCCTGCTCGACCCGCCGACCGTGCTGGACGAAGAGATCACGCAGCCGCTGGTGATCGACAGCTATTATGCCGTCGACCTGTACGCCGCGTTCTCCAACGACAACTGGACGCTGCGCGCCTACATGAAGAACGCCACCGACGAGCGCGCGTACTCGACGATGAACGACATCGTCAACCAGGTCTCGGGTGAAACGCACCACACCGCGGCCTCGCCGATCCAGCCGCGCATGTTCGGCGTGGAAGTCGACTACCGCTTCTGAACTGCGTGAGTCGCGGGCGGCCGGAAACGGTCGCCCGCGCGATGCGGTGTGCGTGCTCTATCGGGGTGAATCACTTGAAGTCCGACGTTGTTCTGCCGCAACCCTATCTGTTGTTCCTCGGCGATACGACCGAGCCCGGCTATGCGAAAACCGCGTTCGGCCTGCGCGACTGGGCCGGCGAGCGCTGCATCGGCGAATACGCCATCGAAGGCGCGAGCGTTACCAGCGGCCTTGCGTCGCTGACGCCGGAGCAGGCCGCGGCAGCGGGCGCCAAAGCCATCGTCATCGGCGTCGCCAATTCCGGCGGCTTCATTCCACCCTCGTGGTGGCCGGCGCTGGTGCGCGCGATGGAAGCCGGCCTCGACATCGTCAGCGGCATGCACGCGCGCCTTCGCGACATCGACGTGCTGCGCGAAACGGCGCAGCGCCTCGGGCGTCGCCTGATCGATGTGCGCGAACCGCCGGCGAACCTGCCCATCGCCACCGGCAAACCACGCAGCGGCAAGCGCCTGCTGACGCTGGGCACCGATTGCGCGCTCGGCAAGAAATACACCGCGCTGGCGCTGACGCGTGCCATGAACGCGCGTGGCGTGGATGCCACGTTCCGTGCGACGGGACAAACCGGCATCCTCATCGCCGGCGGTGGCATTCCGATGGATGCGGTCGTCGCCGATTTCGCCGCCGGCGCGGCCGAGCTGCTGTCGCCGGATGCGGCCGAAAGCCACTGGGACGTGATCGAAGGGCAGGGCTCGCTGTTCCATCCGGCGTATGCGGGCGTGTCGCTCGCGCTGCTGCATGGAAGCCAGCCGGACGTGATCGTCGTGTGCCATGAGCCGGGGCGCGAACGCGTGCTGGGCCATCCCGGCTATGCATTGCCGTCCATCGAGGAAACCATCGATCTGGCGCTGCGGCTGGGCTCGCGCACGAATCCCGGCATTCGCTGCGGCGGCATCAGCCTCAACACCTCGCGCCTGGACGACGCCGCAGCAATGCGTGCGATTGCCCGCGAAGCCGATCGCCTTGGTCTTCCCGTCGCCGATCCCATCCGCGGCGGGGACGCGTTCGATCGCCTGGTCGACGCGTGCCTGTCCTGAACCTCTCCGGAGAAAGCACCATGAGTCTGTCTGCACCGGTTCGACTGGCCGCACTCGCGGCGGCGCTGTGCACGCTTCCCGCATTCGCCACGCCGCCGGCCGACCTCGACGCACGCGTGGACGCCGCGATGCGCGCGCACGGCGTGCCCGGCATGGCCATCGCCATTGTCGAGAACGGCAAGCCCGTGCTTGCGAAGGGCTATGGCGTGCGCAAACTCGGTTCGTCCGAACGCGTGGATGCCGACACGATCTTTCCCACCGGTTCGACCGGCAAGGCAATCACCGCCGCGGCGCTCGCCGTGCTCGTCGACGACGGAAAACTGCGCTGGGACGACAAGGTCATCGACCACATGCCGTGGTTCCGCATGTACGACCCGTGGGTCACCAACGAGATGACGGTGCGCGACCTGCTCGTGCATCGCAGCGGCCTGGGACTGGGCGCGGGCGATCTGATGTTCGTCCCGTCGTCCTCGCGCAGCCGCGCCGACACAGTGCGTGCGTTGCGCTACATCAAGCCGGCGACGAGCTTCCGCAGCGGCTACGCCTACGACAACCTGCTGTACGCCGTGGCCGGCCAGCTGATCGAGGAAGTCAGCGGGCAGACGTGGGAAGTCTTCACGCGCGAACGCGTCCTCAAGCCCGCGGGCATGGTCGATTCGGTCACCGAACAGTCCGCGCGCTTCGCCAATCCCAATCGCGCGTGGCCGCACGCGCGCACCAGCGGCGTGATGCGCGGCATGGGTGAGCAGGCCGTGCTCGACGAACGCAAGACGCTGGGCGACAACGGCGCGCCGGCCGGCGGCCTGTCGTCCAGCGCGAACGACATGGCGCACTGGTTGCAGGTGCAGCTGGGCAAGGGCACCTGGACCGGCGCCGACGGCAAGCCGGTGAAGGTGTTCAGCGAAGCGCAGTCCAGGCAGATGTGGACGCCCGCGGTGCTCACGCCCACGCCGACGTGGCCGGGCAAGCTCGCGGTCGCGGCGCCGAAGTTCTCCTCGTACGCGCTGGGCTGGAACGTGCGCGATTACCGCGGCGAGAAGATGCTCGACCACGGTGGCGCCGTGTTCGGCGTGCAGGCGTACGTCGCGATGATTCCCGACCGTGATTTCGGCATCGCCGTGCTGATGAACTCCGAGGATACGCAGGCGATGCGCGGCGTCGCGCTGGAGATCATCGACCACGCGCTCGGCCTGCCGGAAACCGACTGGGTCGCCGCGTTCGACGAATTCATGGACGCGCGCATCGACGGCGGGTTGAAGGCGCTGGAAGCGGGCGCGAAGGCGCGCCCGGCGTCGGGCGGCAAACCGTCGCTGGCGCTGGCGCAGTACGCGGGGCGTTACAGCGACCCGTGGTACGGGCCGATTTCCATCAAGCCGGAAAAAGGCGGGCTCCGGGTCGATTTCACGCAGACCCCGGGCATGGCCGGTCGCCTGGAACATGTGCAGCACGACACGTTCCGCACGGTCTGGGACGACGCGACGATCGAACCGGCGTACCTGACCTTCGGGCTCGGTGCGGAGGGCAAGGTGGACCGCATCACGCTCAAGGCCGCTTCGCCGATCGCCGATTTCAGCTACGACTACCAGGACCTGCTGTTCACGCCGCTGAGCGAGTGAACGCGGCACCGGTGCGGGCTGCTGACAGGAGCTGTCAGCAGCCCGTGCCATGATCGCGGCTCCACTGGAACGGAGCCGTGCCATGTCGATGATCGCGTCCTGCCATTGCGGCGCCACGAAGATCCAGGCCGCGCAAGCGCCGCGTTCGGCCAAGCAGTGCAACTGCAGCTTCTGCGCGCGCACTGGCGCGGTGTGGGCGTATTACGCGCCTGGCGAGCTGACGTTCCTGTCGCAGGTGGATGAGCGCACCTATTCGGCCCGCGGCATGAACCAGCACCACTTCTGCGGCACCTGCGGCATGCAGACCTGGGGCGATTCGCCGGACTACGCGTCGGTCTACAACGCCGATGGCACGCCGAAGGAAGGCTTTACGCCGGGGACGATGCCGCAGCAGCGCATCTATGCCGTCAACTTGCGACTGGTCGACGACCTGGACTGGTCGAAGATCGCCATCGAACAGATGGACGGACGGAACAACTGGTGAGCTTTTCAGCTGTCATTCCCGCGAAGGCGGGAATCCGGCTCTCCGCGACTGCATGCTCGACCGGGCGCGATTCGTCTGGCAGATGGATCCCCGCCTTCGCGGGGATGACAGCTTCAAAGCAGGGATGACGGCTTCAATGCCACGGAAGATGGCTGCAACGCCTACGAATGCCGCGTCCCGAAGATCTTGTCGCCTGCATCGCCCAGCCCGGGCAGGATGTAACCCACGTCGTTGAGGCGTTCATCGACCGACGCGGTATAAACCTCCACGTCCGGATGCTTGGCCTCCAGCACACGCAGGCCCTCAGGCGCGGCGACCAGGAACAGCCCCTTGATGCGCTTGCAGCCGGCGGCCTTGAGCATGTCCACCGTCGCCACCAGCGTGCCACCGGTGGCGAGCATCGGGTCGAGGATGATCGCGGTGCGCTCGTCCATGCGGCCGGTCAGCTTCTCGTAGTAGCCAACGGGCTGCAGCGTGCGTTCGTCGCGCTGCAGGCCGACCACGCCAACCTTCGCGGCGGGAATCAGCTCAAGCACGCCCGGCAGCATGCCAAGGCCCGCGCGCAGGATCGGCACCAGCGTGACCTTCGCGCCCTTGATGCGGCGCGTCTTCACCGGGCCGGCCCACCCCTGGACCGTGGCTTCCTCGGTTTCCAGGTCCGCCGTGGCCTCGTAGGTCAGCAGCGTGGCGACCTCCGAAGCCAGTTCGCGGAATTCCTTCGTGCTGATGTCGCCCACGCGCATCAGGCCGAGCTTGTGCTGCACCAGCGGGTGGCGGACTTCGACGATCTTCATGGGAGGCACCTGGCGCAGGAAGCCGCCAGTGTGCCGCAAGGCAGGCGACGGCCGCAGCCCCTCCGTCGCGAAGGGGGCGCGGCTCGTCGCCGCAAGCCTCAGAACGAGTACCGCATGATCAGCTGGTACACCGGGCCGGACGACTCGGTTTCCAGCTCGAACTCGTCGTAGTCGCGGTTGAACTGGTCGGCGGCGTTGTCGAACTTGTGGAAGGCCTCGTCCTTGCTCGCGTCGAGCAGGTTCGAACCAGTCAGGCGCAGCGAGAGATCGTCGCCGAAGCGCTTCTCGATGAAGACCTCCAGGTCGCCGTCGTAGCTCGTCGTCACTTCCTCGGCGAGCATGCGCGAGAACGCGTCGCCCTGGCGGCGGTAGCTCGCGCCGAAGGACATGCCCCACTCGCGGATGTCCTGGATGAAGCCGACGTTGTAGACGTATCTGGCCTGGTTGTTGAAGCGGCGCTCGCCGAAGTCGTCCTTCACGTCGCTGTCGAGCCACGAGTAGTTCACGAACAGACCCGTGTCCGGCAGGCCGAGCGCGGTCAGCGGCGTCGACAGGTCGAACTCGATGCCGTACACGCTGCCGTCGCCGACGTTGCGCGCGGTGTAGACGAAGCTGTCCGGATCGAACTCCGGAAAGCCCGGCGTGGTCGGCGTGCCGCCGGGGTTCTCGTCGAGGAATTCCTCGACTTCGTCCTCGTAGTCGCCCAGCGCGGTCGAGCTCGGCTCGCCCGTGTTGACGATCTCGATCAGGTCCTTCACGTCGCGATAGAACACGTTCACGCCGAACACGCCGCGCGTGCCCAGGCGACGCTCATAACCGAAATCCACGCCCCACGCGCGTTCGGGATCGAGCGTGGGATTGCCGGTGAAGTCGTTGTCACCGAATTCCTCTTCCAGCGTGAGCGGGAGGATCTGGTCGAAGTTCGGGCGACGCACGGTGCGGCCGACGGAGAACAGCAGGCGGTCGGCGCTGGTGAAATCCCACTTCAGGTGGGCCGACGGCAGCAGCGTGTTGTAGTCGTTGCTGGCGTTGTCGTCGTCGAAGGCGACATCGACATCGGTCGTCTCGTAACGCAGGCCTGCTTCCCACGCCAGCGCACCGGCAGAGCCGGAGAACATCAGGTACGGATCCACGCGCGTCTCGTCGATGCGGCTGTCGTTGCGGTCGAACTCCTCGTACGGCGGCAACGCGGCGCCTTCCTCGTCGGTGTCGACTTCGCTGACCTGTAACGTGGTCTCACGGCGCTTGTCCATGAAATCCACGCCGAACTCCATCGTCGCGCCTCCCACGCCGCGCTTGTGCGCGAGCTTGAAAGCGCCCTCGCTGTCGCGCGTGTCGGTCAGCGTGCGCGTGCCTTCGCGCTCGTCGAACGAGGGCGGCGTGTCCTCGTCGTCGAAGCCGCTTTCCTCTTCGGTCGAACGGGTGTCGTCGTCGAAGCGCGCGTAGTCGATGTCGAACTCGGTGCGGCCGCCGGCCATGTCGAACACGTACTCCACGCCTAGCGACCAGTTGTCCTGCTTGATCGTCTCGACCTGGTCGTTGATCGACAGCAGGTGGTCGCGGCTGGTGCTGGTCGGGTCGTTGTACTCGAGCGAATGCTCTGTTTCGGTGCGGTCGGTGCGCACGTAGAAGCCATCGACCGACAACCGGCCGGTACCGACATCGCGCGTGTACGAAAGATTGGCCGAATAGTCGTCGCCGTCGCGCGTGTCGTCCTGGTCCTCGCGGTCGGTGAAATCGCCGCCGGGTTCCTCGAAGCGGTCGCTGCGCTTGCGCTTCGGGTTGTAGCGGCCCTGCACGTTGAAACCGCCAAGCAGGCGGCCGCCGCCGACTTCGCCGCTGGCGACCGCGCCGTAGGTGGGTTTGATCTCGCCATCGTCGAAGCGCAGCGCACCCAGGCGCACGTACTTGCCGTCGAATTCGTACGCATCGCGCAGCACGATGTTCAGCGCGCCCGCGACGGCATCGCCGGAACGGTTGGCGCTGGTGCTGCGGATGATCTCGATGCGCTCGACCAGTTCGGCCGGGATGCGGTCGACGAAGAACGAGCGGTCGTTGCTTGCGCCCGGCACCTTCTTGCCGTTGATGAGGATCTGCGTGTAGCCAGGGTCCAGGCCGCGCAGCTGTGCGCCGTCGTATTCGAGGATGTCGGACACGAACGCAACGCTGGGCACGCGCTTGAGCATGTCGCCGACGGTGAGCGGTTCGAAGCGCTGGAAATATTCCAGGTCGTAGGACAGCACCGGCGCGATGGAATCGGTGCGGTTGCGGTAGGCGATGTCCGCCTGCACGACGACGGAGTCGAGCTGCTTGGGATCCGGCGATGCGTCGGCCGGAGCCTCTGCGGCGACGACGGCGAAGCTCGCCGGCGCAAGGAGCGCACACCACAACACCCGCGACACGGTCGCGGCGAGTACGTTACGTTTCATCGAGTTTGCATCCCCATGCAAGACGAGTGACTGGATGCCGGCGCAGGCGGCCGGACAAACTGCGCTTTGTACGCACCGTGCATGGCGGAAATATGACGTGCGGCCGCTGCGCGCCATGACATGCGACGGTCACAATCGATGCGTACAAACTCGCGGTTTGTTCACGCACTTCCAGGGGAAATCATGTTGCTGCGACTGACCACGCTCGCTGTCGTGTCCTGCCTCGTTGCCTGCACCACGACCGGCGCGCCCGTCGTGCAGCACGACCGGGAACCCGACGAAACGATGGAAGTCGATCCGCTGCTCGCGCAGTCCGGTATCGCGCACAAGGTCGTTGCCGAGGCCTTCCTTACTGCGGCCACGCCGGAGGAGAACGTCGATTCGCCCGCAAGCTGGCGCGCACCCGATGGCAAGCGCTGGTTGATCGCGACGGGCAAGGCGAGCGACCGCCTGGTCGTGTACGACGGCGACACCGGCGCGACGCTGCGCACCGTCGGCGGTCCCGGCACCGCGCTGGGTCAGCTGCAACGGCCCAACGGCATCAGCGTGATCGACAACTACGTGCTGGTCGTCGAGCGCGACAACCATCGCGTGCAGATGTTCCAGCTGCCGGACTTCAAGCCGCTGCTGGCGTTCGGCGCCGACGAGTTGAAGCAGCCCTATGGCCTGTGGGTTCGTGCGCAGCGCGACAGCTATGAGGTCGTCGTCAGCGACAACTACATGTCGCCGCAGAACGAGGACGCGCCGCCGCCGCTGGCCGAGCTCGACAAGCGCTTCAAGCGTTACCAGCTGCGCCGCGTGCCGAACGGCTGGCAGGCACGGTTGACGGGAACCTTCGGCGACACCGGTGAAGCGGGCGCGATCCGCATCGCCGAGTCGGTGTTCGGCGACATCGAGCACGACCGCCTGCTGCTGGCCGAGGAAGACGTCGCCACCGGTACGCGCCTGCGCGAGTACGGCCTGGACGGGACCTATCGCGGTCGCGACATCGGCGCCGACCTGTTCAAGGCGCAGGCCGAGGGCATGGCGTTGTATCGCTGCGAAGGCGGGGCCGGTTTCTGGATCGCCACCGACCAGTTCAAGGACCGCAGCCTGTTCCATGTTTTCGACCGCGTGACGCTGAAGCACCTGGGCGCGTTCGCCGGAAACAAGACCGCCAACACCGACGGCGTGTGGCTCGACCAGAGCAGCGACAAGCGCTTCCCGCAGGGCGTGTTCTATGCGGTGGACGACGACCAGGCAGTCGCGGCGTTCGACTGGCGCGATATCGTGAAGGCGCTGGCGTTGCCGATGTGCAAGGCGAAGTGACGGCAACAAAAGAGCCCGGGTAAGGCTTTCACCTGGCCCGGGCTGCAACAGGGGAGCGGTACAGCAGGCGAAGACGGCGGGTGTGGGGGCACCCGCCGCCTTCGCGGCGGCGTCGGGGGAGGATCAGGCCGCCGCTGCCTGCTGCGCGCGCGGGCCTTCCCGCAGCGCACGACCGACCATCGCGACCAGCAGGTCGATTTCCTCGCTGGTGATGGTGAAGGTGGGAGTGAAGCGCAGCGAGTTCACGCCGCCGTGGATCACGCCGATGCCGTGCTCGCGCAGCCATTCCTCGGTGGAACCGGTGCCGTAGCACTTGAACTGCGGCGACAGTTCGCACGAGAACAGCAGGCCCGTGCCCTGCACCTTGGTGATCATGCCGCCGAGTTCGGCCTTGAGCTTCTCCAGCTTCTGGAGCGACTCGGCGCCGCGGGCGCGGATATTCTCGCGAAGCTGCGGCGTGACCTGCGACAGCACCGCGCACGCGACATCGAGCGCGCGCGGGTTGGTGGTCATCGTGTTGCCGTACAGGCCCTTCTTGTAGAGCTGCGCGGCCTGCGCGCCGACGGCGAGCACCGACAGCGGGTACTGGCCGGCGTTGAGCGCCTTGGAATAGGTTTCCATGTCCGGCGGATCGAGCTGTTCGAAGCCGGGGTAGTCGATGATCGACAGCACGCCGTGCGCACGCAGGCCGGCCTGGATGGAATCCACCAGCAGCAGCGCGCCGTGCGAACGCGTGAGCTCGCGCGCGGCGGCGTAGAACGCCGGCGGCACGCCGCGGCCCGGGTCGCCTTCGCCCATCACCGGTTCCAGGAACATCGCCTCGATGAACCAGCCGTTCGCGTCGGCGTCGGCGAAGACCTTCCTGAGCGCGTCGACGTCGTAGGGCTCCACCGTCAGCACGGTGTCCTCGCCGCGGAAGCTGGCAAGGTGCTGCAGGTAGGTCTTGCGCGAGGAATCCGAATACAGCGCGGGACGTTCGGTGCGGCCGTGGAAGCTGCCCTTCACCACGACGCGCTTGATGGTGCGTCCGGCATGGCGCCCACCGGCGTCGGTCATCAGCTTCGTGTTCGCATCGGCGATGCGTGCGGCGAGGGAAACCGATTCGGAACCGGAGTTGAGGCAGAAGAACTTCGTATAGGGACAACCGCCGCGCTGTGCGCCGATGGCCGCACGCAGCATCTGGTCGAAACGCAGCTGCGACAGCGACGGCGTCATGATGTTGGCCATCGCCTGCGGGCGGGCCATCGCGGCCAGCACCGGCTTGGGCGCATGGCCGAAACCGAGCATGCCGTAGCCGCCGGAGTCGTGCAGCACCGCGCCCTTGAGCGTGACCACCCACGGGCCGCGCGCGACCAGCGCGATGTACGGGTTCACCGCATCGTCCGGATAGAAGTTCACGTACCCGCCCTGGACGGCATGCACCTGGGCATCTTCGTCCAGGTCCAGCAGCTGCGCGAAGTCGTCCTTCACGCGCTGGTATTCCTGCTCGGCCGCTTCGATCGCTTCGATCAGCTCGGCGTGCGTATGGGCGAAGCGGACGATGGTGGCATCGTCCAGGCCGTGGGTGCGGCGGGCGCCCGCGTGGGCGCGCAGGGGGGCGAGACGGTCGATGACGGCCATGAGGTCCTCCGGGGTCGAATCAGGC
>Ga0209676_1000960_pt1 | contig 34908 bp, 20 predicted proteins | sample AraplaCvi_mLB_r2_FD_184282 | JGI IMG/M metagenome (GOLD analysis project Ga0209676, IMG submission 184282) | Arabidopsis root microbial communities from North Carolina, USA - plate scrape MF_Cvi_mLB_r2 (SPAdes) (version 2) | ecosystem: Host-associated > Plants > Roots > Endosphere | place: USA... | reverse complement strand
CCGCGACGTTCTCCGACATCGCCAACGGCATCGCGCGCGCGCACGGCTTCTGGCTGGACGACGCGTTCGCCTCGGGCGGTTCGGTCGGTTACGACCACAAGGGCATGGGCATCACCGCGCGCGGCGCGTGGGAATCGGTCAAGCGCCACTTCCGTGCGATGGGCCGCGACAGCCAGACGCAGGACTTCACGGTCGTCGGCGTCGGCGACATGTCCGGCGACGTGTTCGGCAACGGCATGCTGCTGAGCAAGCACATCCGCCTGCTGGCCGCGTTCGACCACCGCCACATCTTCATCGACCCGAACCCCGACGCGGGCAAGACGTTCAAGGAACGCGACCGCATGTTCAAGCTGCCGCGTTCGAGCTGGGACGACTACGACAAGTCGCTCATCAGCAAGGGCGGTGGCATCTACCCGCGCTCGGCCAAGTCGATTCCGCTGACGGCCGAAGCCAAGACCGCGCTGGGCATCGATCCGGCCGTGTCGGCGATGAGCCCGGCGGAACTGCTCAGCGCAATCCTCAAGGCGCCGGTCGACCTGCTGTGGAACGGCGGCATCGGCACGTACGTGAAGGCGACCAGCGAAACCAACGCCGACGTCGGCGACCGTGCCAACAACGCGCTGCGCGTCAACGGTCGCGAACTGCGCTGCAAGGTGGTGGGCGAGGGCGGCAACCTGGGCATGACCCAGCTGGGCCGCATCGAGGCCGCGCAGCATGGCGTGCTGCTCAACACCGACTTCATCGACAACTCCGCCGGCGTGGACACCTCCGATCATGAGGTGAACATCAAGATCCTGCTCAACGGTGAAGTGCAGAAGAAGAAGCTGACGCTGCCCGAGCGCAACAAGCTGCTGGCTCGGATGACCGACGAGGTCGCGCAGCTGGTGCTCACCGATAACTACCGCCAGAACCAGGCGCTGAGCCTGATGGAGCGGATGAGCGTGCACCGCCTGGGTTCCAAGCAGCACTTCATCCGCACGCTGGAATCGCAGGGCCTGCTCGATCGCCAGATCGAGTTCCTGCCGTCGGATGCCGAGATCGCCGAGCGCAAGTCGCGCGGCCAGGGCCTGACGCGTCCGGAACTCGCCGTGCTGCTGTCGTACAGCAAGATCGTGCTGTTCCAGCAGTTGCTGGAATCGGACGTGCCGGAAGACCCGTACCTGTCCAAGGAACTGGTGCGCTACTTCCCGCAGCCGCTGCAGGCCAAGTACGCCAAGGCGATGGAAGGCCACCGCCTGAAGCGCGAGATCATCGCCACGGCGGTGACCAACTCGATGGTCAACCGCATGGGCGCGACCTTCACCCTGCGCATGACCGAGGACACCGGCCGCACGCCGGCCGAAGTCGCCGAGGCCTACACCATCGCACGCGAAGCGGTGGATGCACGCGGCCTGTGGGCGCAGATCGACGCGCTCGACGGCAAGGTGCCGGAGGCGGTGCAGGTGGATGCGCTGCAGGTCATCTGGCACCTGCTGCGTTCGATGTCGCGCTGGTTGCTCTCGCGCCCGGGCAAGATGCCGGAGATCACCGCCGCGATGACGCGTTACAGCGATGGCCTCAACGCCGTTCGCGCGTCGCTGCCGACGGTGCTGTCGGGCGTGCGTCGCGACGCTTACGACGCGCGCGTGAACGAGTGGAAGGGCAAGGGCCTGCCGGCGCAGCTGGCCGAACAGCTGGCCGCGCTGCCGCTGCTGGAGTTCGGTTGCGACATCGTCGAGATCTCGCTGGCCCGCAAGCTGTTGCCGGTGGAAGTGGCGAAGGCGTACTTCGCGCTCGGCGCGGCGCTGAGCCTGCCGTGGCTGTACGAGCAGGTCGAACAGTTGCCGGTCGACGGTCGCTGGCAGGCGCTGGCTCGCGGCGCGCTGCGCGATGAGCTGGCCACGCAGGCCCGTTCGCTGGTCTCGCAGATCCTCGCCGATGGCGGCAAGAAGGCCGTGGAGCAGAAGGTCGACGCGTGGCTCAAGCGCGACGATTCCTCGCTGCGCTTCACGCTGGCGATGTTCGCCGACCTGCACAACCAGAAGGCGCTGGACTACCCGACGCTGTCGGTGGCGGTGCGTCGACTGGCGCAGGTTGCGGCCGCAGGCGCGTAAACGGTCTATCTCGTTACGCATGAAAAGCCCGGCTTCGGCCGGGCTTTTTGTTTCATCCCTCTCCTGCGGCGACCCATGGGAGTGCAGGGCCGGGAAGGGGCCGAAGGGGCCGATGACGGGCAACGGAGTGTCATGGCTGGAACTTGCAGTGCATCGCTGCACTGCTGGTTCGCCCGTGAGGCTTCGTTACCCCTCATCCCGACCCCTCTCCCGGTGGAAGAGGGGCTCAGGCACGAGCGCGACGCTTACGCATCACCGGTTATGCTGCCCGCCTCAGCCTTGGAGCCGCCGATGACCGCGACGCCCCGCATCGCCTTCCTCGCCAGCCACGCCGACGGCGCCCAGCGCGCCCTCGAAGTCCTCACCGCCGTCCACGGCCAGCACGCGCCGGAAGATGCGGACATCCTCATTCCGCTCGGCGGCGACGGCTTCATGCTGTCCACGCTGCACCGTTACGGCGGCCTGGGCAAACCGGTGTACGGAATGAAGCTGGGCACGGTCGGGTTCCTGATGAACCAGCACGACGGCGATGGCCTGCTCGGACGCCTGCACGCCGCCGAACCGGCCGTGCTGAGGCCGCTGGAAATGGTGGCGCAGACGGAGTCCGGCGCGACGGTCGGCTCGCTGGCCTACAACGAGGTCTCGCTGCTGCGCCAGACGCGCCAGGCCGCGCACCTGCGCATCGACCTCAACGGCCAGACGCGATTGGACGAGCTCATCTGCGACGGCGTCATGGTCGCCACGCCCGCCGGTAGCACGGCCTACAACTTCTCCGCGCACGGGCCGATCCTGCCGCTGGGCGCCAACGTGGTCGCGCTGACGCCGATCGCCGCGTTCCGCCCCCGCCGCTGGCGCGGCGCCGTGCTCAAGGCCGACACCGAAGTCCGCTTCCACGTGCTGGACCCCTACAAGCGCCCGGTCAGCGCCACGGCCGATTCGCACGAAGTCCGGGACGTGGTCGAAGTGACGATCCGCGAATCGCACGACCGCACCGTCACGCTGCTGTTCGACCCGGAGCACAACCTCGAAGAACGCATGCTGGCCGAGCAGTTCGTCGCCTAGCGCCGGCAGCGACCCGGGAAGGCCGCGTCTGTCGCAATCCGCGCGACGGCGCTGCGGCATAATCGCTCCATGCCCGACCGTGATGCCGATCCGCTGATCGTCGCGATTTCCTCGCGAACCCTGTTCGACATGGAAGAAAGCCACGCGCTGTTCGAGCGCGAGGGCATCGACGCCTATGCCGATTTCCAGCGTTCGCACGAGGACGACCTGCTCACGCCGGGCATCGCCTTCCCGCTGGTGCGCAAGCTGCTGGCGCTCAACGACGGCGCGCCGCCGGAAGCGCCGCGCGTGGAGGTCATCCTGATCTCGCGCAATTCCGCCGACAGCGGGCTGCGCATCTTCAATTCGATCGCGCACTACGGGCTGGCGATCAAGCGCGCTGCCTTCAGCAACGGGGCGCCGCCGTACCCGTACATCCGGCCGTTCAACGCCGACCTGTTCCTGTCGGCCAATGCCGAGGACGTGCGCAGCGCCCTGGCCGCCGGCGTGGCCGCGGCGACCTTGCTCCCGGCCCGCGCACCGCAGCAGCGGCACGACCAGCTGCGCATCGCGTTCGATGGCGATGCGGTCATCTTCGACGACGAAGGCGAGCGCGTCTCGCGCGAGGGCGGCCTGGCCGCGTTCACCGAACACGAGCGCAGCCACGCCGCGCAGGCGCTGTCGGGCGGGCCGTTCCGCGGTTTCCTCGATGCGCTGCACCGGCTGCAGCAGGCCTTCCCGACGGGGCAGGCCTCACCGATCCGCACCGCGCTGGTCACCGCGCGCTCGATCCCCGCGCACGAGCGCGTGATCCGCACGCTGCGCGAGTGGGACATCCGCCTGGACGAGGCGCTGTTCCTCGGCGGCCGCTCGAAGGGGCCGTTCCTGGAGGCATTCGGCGCGGACATCTTCTTCGACGATTCCGAGCACAACATCCTGTCGGCGCGCGACCACGTCGCCGCCGGCCACGTGCCGCACGGCGTGGCCAATCCGTTGGTGGTGAAGTAAGCAGAACGGGCTACAGAAGCTTAGGGTCCGATGAGCGCCGCCAGCGGCAGCTGGATGTCGGTGAGCTTCCACTTGAAGCCTTCGCGCGTGAGCACGAACACCACCGGGTCCCCATCCGCATTGCGCACGGTGGCGGTGAAGCGCGAGGGCGACTCGAAGCGGTATTTCGCATCGCGCAGGGGGTCGGGCGGCGGCACGTGCGCCAGCCCGTCGTTCGGATCGACGCCGCCACCGCTCAACCGATGCAGCAGTCCGCGCCCCTGCAGCACCGCGCCGATGCCCGCGGGCGTGGCGAGCACGTCCACGATCCCGCCGGCCGCCTGGTTCGCCAGTCCCAGCGCGAACGCTCCCAGCGGGTTGTTCTGCGCATCGATGCCGGCCTTGCGGGCGAGGCTGTCCTCGACCTGCGCGCGCAGGCTGTGCCGCACCGCGACGAAATCGACGTGCTTGCCCAGCTCGGCGGTGTCTTCCTGAGCGACGGCCTCGCGGATCGCGTTGATGGTGAGGAACGGGCCGGCCGCGATCCAGCCGGCCAGCGCCAGCAGGGCGACCACGAGCGGGGCGATCCACTTCTTCATCGGCGACGGGCCTGGCAAAGGAACGGCGATGGTAGGTCGCCCGGGCCGTCCGTGCGATGAAGGCCGCCCCTGCGGCCCGGCCGTGCAACATCGGGCGGCTCGCGCGCAAGCTGCAGTGCACATCGCATCCGGCGGGGCGATGGCTCAGTATGTGCGCCTTCACAGCCCGCTCGAACGAGGTTTTCCATGCAGTCATGGCTCCGGCGCAAGGACATCGACAAGCTCACCGTCCATGAGGAAGGCCGGCGGCTGGTGCCCACCCTGGGCTGGCCGCACCTGGTCGCGCTGGGCATCGGCGCCATCGTCGGCACCGGCATCTACACGCTGATCGGCGTGGGCGCGGACAAGGCCGGCCCGGCCGTGCTGCTGTCCTTCATCGTCGCCGGCATGGTCTGCGCCTGTGCGGCGCTGGCGTACGCCGAGATGTCCACGATGATGCCGGCCGCCGGCAGCGCCTACACCTACAGCTACACGGTGCTGGGCGAGTCGATCGCCTGGATCGTGGGCTGGAGCCTGATCCTGGAGTACTCGCTGGTGGTCAGCACCGTCGCGGTGGGCTGGTCGGGCTATTTCGCGGGCTTCCTGCAATGGGTGCACACGCAGACAGGGTGGAACGTCATGCTGCCCACGGCGCTCATGGCGGGGCCGCACGCCGGTGGCGTCATCAACCTTCCGGCCATCGTCATCACCTTCCTCGTCGCGGGCATGCTGATCGCCGGCACGAGGGAGAGCGCCACCCTCAACGCGATCCTGGTGGTATTCAAGCTGATCGCGCTGGCGGTGTTCATCGCGGTCGCGCTGCCGGCCTTCGATTCGGCGAACCTGACGCCGTTCATGCCGTACGGCTTCCCCAAATCGATCGATGCGCAGGGCGTCGAGCGCGGCGTGATGGCGGCGGCGGCGATCATCTTCTTCGCCTTCTACGGCTTCGATGCGATCTCCACCGCGGCCGAGGAAACCAAGAACCCGGGCCGCGACCTGTCCATCGGCATCATCGGGTCGATGGTCGGCTGCACGCTGATCTACGTGCTGGTCGCGGTGGCGGCGGTGGGTGCGATGAGTTTCACCGTGTTCGGCAAGAGCGCCGAACCGCTGGCGCTGATCATGCGCGAGCTGGGCCATCCGCAGGCCGCGCTGGTGATCGGCATCGTCGCGGTGATCGCGCTGCCGACGGTGCTGCTGGCCTTCTTCTACGGCCAGAGCCGCATCTTCTTCGTCATGTCGCGCGACGGCCTGCTGCCGCGCAGCCTGTCGAAGGTGAACCCGCACACCGGCACGCCGGTGGCGATCACGCTGTTCACCGCGGTGCTGGTCGCCGCGCTGGCGGGCGTGGCGCGACTGGACGAGATCGCCGCGCTGGCCAACGCCGGCACGCTGGTGGCGTTCATCGCGGTGTCGGTGTGCATGCTGGTGCTGCGCAAGCGCGACCCGGACCGCCCGCGCGTGTTCCGCACGCCGATGGCGTGGGTGGTCGGCCCGCTGGCGATCTTCGGCTGCCTGTACCTGTTCTGGAGCCTGCCGCACACCACGCAGAAGTGGTTCCTGGTGTGGAACGTGGTCGGCGTGATCGTCTACCTGCTCTACAGCCGTCGCGCGAGCCTGCTCGCGAAGGGCCAGGAGGCCTGAGGCCTCCGGTTCGGATACGGGTTCGAGGAAAGGCGCCGGAAGGTGCCTTTTCCTTTTGCGGTGGCTATGGCGCCAGTGCGCTGCCCAGCACCGCGCCGGCTTCTTCCTCGATCTTCACCGCCGCCAGCTCGTCGGCCCGCGTGCGCCCGCGATTGAGGATCGCCAGCGGGATTCCTGCGTCCTGCGCCATCCGCGCGAAGCGGAAGCCCGAATACACCATCAGCGAGGAACCCACGACCAGCATCGCGTCGGAGGCCTTCAGCGCCTCGCCCGCGCGCACGGCGCGGTCGCGCGGGACGTTCTCGCCGAAGAAGACCACGTCCGGTTTCAGCATGCCGCCGCAGGACTCGCAGGCCGGCACGGTGAAGCGGGTGAAATCGTGTCCGTCCAGGTCCGCATCGCCGTCGGGCGCGGTGGAGGCTTCCAGGTGGGCCCAGTCGGGATTGCCGGCCGCCAGCCGCGCCTGCAGGTCCGCGCGGGCGGACTGTGCGCGGCATTGCAGGCAGACCACGCCGTCCAGGCGGCCGTGGAGGTCGACCACGTTCCGGCTGCCGGCGCGCTGGTGCAGTCCGTCGACGTTCTGCGTGAGCAGCATCGACACCCCGTCGCGCGATTCCCAGTCCGCCAGCGCCTGGTGCACGCCGTTCGGCCGGGCCTCGTCGATGCGCGGCCAGCCGATGAAGCTGCGCGCCCAGTAGCGGGCGTTCACGCGCGCATCGCCCGTGAAGGCCTGGTAGGTCACCGGCGGCGTGCGTTTCCACTGGCCGTCGGCGTCGCGATAGTCCGGGATGCCGGAGTTCGTGCTGCACCCGGCGCCGGTGAGCACGAACACGCGCCGGAACGGGGCGAGCCAGTCGCGCAGGATGGCGGCGGACTCGGCGATGGGGTTGGGCAGGGCAGACATGCCTCCATCTTATGGGCGAGGGGAGAAGCCCCAAGTCCACACCGCCGTATCGCACCGGTCTTCCTGCGCAACAACGCGCGCCCGGCGGGCTGAACAGGCCTGTCTTCGCCGCGTGCGGCGCGAGGCTGAACGCCTGGCCCATCGTCGTCTCACAACCTGAGACACCTGTCCCGCACCATCGACCGTCATGCCCCTGAGCGCCTTCCATCCCGCCGTCGCCGCCTGGTTCGCCAAGGCTTTTCCCGCGCCCACGTCCGCGCAGGTGCAGGCGTGGCCGGCCATCCGCTCGGGCCGCGACACGCTGGTGGCCGCGCCCACGGGTTCGGGCAAGACACTGACGGCGTTCATGACGGCCATCGACATGCTGGTCCGCCGCGGCCTGGAGCATGCCGGCGAGGGAAGCCTCTTCGATGAACCGGCGAAACTCCCCGACGAAACCTTCGTCGTCTACATCTCGCCGCTGAAGGCGCTGTCGAACGACATCCGCATCAACCTCGAAGCCCCGCTGGCCGGCATCCGCGAGGAACTGGCGGCGATGGGCCTGCCGGACGTCGAGATCCGCACCGCCGTGCGCACCGGCGACACGCCGCAGGCCGAGCGCGCGGCCAACCGCCGCAAGCCGCCGCACATCCTGGTCACCACGCCCGAATCGCTGTACGTGCTGCTGGGGTCCGAATCCGGTCGCGCGATGCTGTCGACGGTGCGTTCGGTGATCGTCGACGAAATCCACGCCGTCGCGGCGAGCAAGCGCGGCAGCCATCTCGCGCTCTCGCTGGAACGGATGGAAGCGTTGTGCGGCCATCGACTCACCCGCGTGGGCCTGTCGGCGACGCAGAAGCCGATCGAGGAAGTCGCGCGATTCCTGGTCGGTTCGGCCAATGTCGCGCCCGATGGCACGCCCGATTGCCGGATCGTCGACATCGGCTACACGCGCGAACGCGACCTTTCGCTCGAACTGCCGCCCACGCCGCTCAGCGCGGTGATGTCGTCGGACCAGTGGGAGCAGGTCTACACACGGGTGGTCGAACTGGTCGAGCAGCACCGCACCACGCTGGTGTTCGTCAACACGCGCCGCATGGCCGAGCGCGCCGCGCACCACCTGGGCGAGAAACTGGGCAAGGACGCGGTGGCCGCGCACCACGGCTCGCTTTCGAAGGAATTGCGGCTGGATGCCGAGCAGCGCCTCAAGCGCGGTGAACTGCGCGTGCTGGTGGCGACGGCGTCGCTGGAACTGGGCATCGACATCGGCGACGTGGACCTGGTCTGCCAGCTGGGCTCACCGCGTTCGATCGCCGCGTTCCTGCAGCGCGTCGGACGTTCCGGCCACTACGTGGGCGGCACGCCGAAGGGCCGGCTGTTCCCGCAGACGCGCGACGAACTGGTCGAATGCGCGGCGCTGCTCGACGGTGTGCGACGTGGCGAACTCGACGCATTGATCATGCCCGAGGCGCCGCTGGACGTGCTGGCGCAGCAGATCGTCGCCGAGGCCGCTTGCCAGGAATGGAGCGAGGACGCGCTGTTCGACTGGGTGCGTCGCGCATGGCCGTACGCGCGGCTCAAGCGCGAGGATTTCAATGCGATCGTGCGCATGCTCGCCGACGGCTTCACTACGCGTCGAGGCATCCGCGCCGGGTATCTGCATCGCGATGCGGTGAACCGTGTCGTGCGCGGGCGCAAGGGCGGTCGCACCACCGCGCTGATGTCCGGCGGCACGATTCCCGACACCGGCGATTACTCGGTGATCATGGAACCCGAATCGGTGTTCATCGGCACGGTGAACGAGGATTTCGCCGTCGAGAGCATGGCCGGCGACATCTTCCAGCTGGGCAATGCGAGCTATCGCATCCTGCGCGTGGAGCCGGGCAAGGTGCGCGTGGAAGACGCGCAGGGCCAGCCGCCGAGCATTCCGTTCTGGCTGGGCGAAGCGCCGGGGCGCACCGACGAGCTCTCGGTTGCCGTGTCGCGTCTACGCGAAGAGGTCACCGCAAGGCTTGCCCCGATGAGTGAGCCCCTCTCCCGCACGCGGGCGATGGGTGAGGGCAGGGACGAGGAAGCCCCGTCCGACGCCGACGACGCCACCGCTTCGCCCTCACCCCCAGCCCCTCTCCCGCACGCGGGGGCGGGACATGAAGCCGCGCACCTGGTTCGCGTCGAAGACAGCAACGCCTACGCCTACCTCACCGAAGACATCCAGCTCCCGCCCGAAGCCGCGCGCCAGATCATCGAGTACCTCGGCAGCACCGCCGCCACGCTCGGCGCGATGCCGACGCAGAACACGCTGGTGCTGGAGCGTTTCTTCGACGAATCCGGCGGAACGCAGCTCATCATCCACACGCCCTACGGCAGTCGGATCAACCGCGCGTGGGGCCTGGCGCTGCGCAAGCGCTTCTGCCGCAAGTTCAATTTCGAACTTCAGGCCGCCGCGACCGAAGACGCGATCATCCTGTCGCTGTCCACCAGCCACAGCTTCCCGCTGATTGAAGTGGCCAGCTACCTGCATTCGGCGTCGGCCGAACACGTACTGATCCAGGCATTGCTCGATGCGCCGCTGTTCGGCGTGCGCTGGCGCTGGGTCGCGACCACCGCGCTGGCGCTGCCGCGCTTCGTCGGCGGCAAGAAGGTGCCGCCGCAGTTGCAGCGCATGAAGTCCGAGGACCTGCTCGCCACCGTGTTCCCCGATCAGGTCGCGTGCGCGGAAAACCTCGTCGGCGAGCGCGAAGTCCCCGACCACCCGCTGGTCGCGCAGACGCTGCACGACTGCCTGCACGAGGCCATGGACATCGACGGCTGGCTCGACGTGCTGCGCGCGATGGAGGCCGGCGAAGTGCAGGTCGTCGCGCGGGACCTGAGCGCGCCGTCGCCGTTCGCCGCGGAAATCCTCAACGCGCGCCCGTACGCCTTCCTCGACGACGCGCCGCTGGAAGAGCGCCGCACGCAGGCCGTGCAGACGCGCCGTTATACCGATGCGCAAAGCGCGGACGACCTCGGCCGCCTCGACGCCGACGCCATCGACGCCGTGCGCGAGGAATGCTGGCCGCAGGTGCGGGGCGCCGACGAAATGCACGAGGCGCTGATGGGCCTGGGCGTCGTCACCGAGCGCGAGGTGCGCGAGAACGGATGGGCCGACTGGCTGCAACGGCTGGTCAAGGCGCATCGCGCGACGAAGCTGGCGCCGCCCGCGCTCGACAAGCCGGTGAACCAGCGCAGCGCCGACGGCAACGGCCTGTGGGTCGCGGCCGAACGCCTGCCGCAGTTGCAGGCGGTCTTTGCCGATGTGCCGATGCATCCGCCGATTGAAGCGCCGGCCGAATACGCCGCGCAGCCGTGGGATCGCGAGGACGCGCTGGTCGAATTGCTGCGCTCGCGCCTGACCGGCCTGGGCCCGACGCCATCGCCGATGATCGCCGACGATCTTTCCTTGTCGAAGTCCGACGTCGAACTGGCGCTGCTGCGCCTGCAGAACGAAGGCTACGTGATGCAGGGCCGCTTCACGCCCGGCATCGGCGTGGACGAATGGTGCGAACGGCATCTGCTGGCGCGCATCCATCGCTACACGCTCAAGCGGCTGCGTCGCGAGATCGAGCCGGTCGCGCCACGCGATTTCATGCGCTTCCTGTTCGACTGGCAGCGCGTGGCGCCGAGCGCGCGCGTCAACGGGCCCGAAGCGCTCGCGGGCGTTGTGTCGCAGCTGGAAGGCTTCGAAGCACCGGCGGCCGCGTGGGAAAGCGAGCTGCTGCCCGCGCGCATCAACGACTATTCGATCTCCTGGCTCGACGATCTGTGCACCGCCGGACGCACATTGTGGACGCGCCTGCGCGCCGGCCCGGCCGACACCGGCGCCGCGAAGGGCACAACGCCCGTGCGCGCGACGCCTGTCGTCCTGTTGCCGCGCCGCGATGCCACCGTGTGGACGCGTCTGGCGCCGCCGCCGGCGTCCGACGAAGCGCTGTCCTCGCGCGCGCAGAAGGTCGTGGATTACCTCGGCGAACATGGCGCTTCGTTCTTCGACGAACTGGTGACCGGCGCGCACTTGCTGCGCACGGAACTGGAGGACGTGCTGGCCGAACTGGTCGCGCGCGGTCGCGTGCATTGCGACAGCTACGCCGGCTTGCGCGCGTTGCTTGTGCCGGCTTCCAAGCGGCCTGGCGCGAATCCGGGACGTCGCCGTCGCGCCGCGTTGTTCGGCATCGAGGACGCAGGGCGCTGGGCGTTGATCCGCCGTCCGTCCGAACCGCAGGCCCACAAGGCCGAGGATGTCGAGCATGTCGCGCGCACCTTGCTGCGTCGTTACGGCGTGGTGTGCTGGCGGCTGCTCGAACGCGAGGCGCAGTGGCTGCCGCCGTGGCGGGAGCTGGTGCGCGTCTACCATCGCCTGGAAGCGCGCGGCGAGATCCGTGGCGGTCGCTTCATTTCGGGCCTGTCGGGCGAGCAGTTCGCGCTGCCCGAAGCGATCGGCCTGATGCGCCAGATCCGCCAGCGCGCGCCCGACGACGCGATGGTGTGCGTGTCGGCGGTCGATCCGTTGAACCTGGTCGGCACCATCGTCAGCGGCGAGAAGGTGCCGCGCCTGGCCGGTTCGCGCGTGCTGTATCGCGATGGCGTGCCGTTGGGGACGCTCGTTTCGGGCGAAGTCACACTGCTGGTCGAATTGCCGCACGAGGATGAAGCGAAGGTGCGTCGCATGCTGCTGCGCGAACCGGAGCATTCGATCGCGGGGTTCACGCCGATCTCGCTGCCGTCGCTGGCGCCGGTGGTTCGCACGACGCATTGACTGTGTGCCCGGCCTTGGTAGCCCGGGCAAGCGAAGCGCACCGCGCCTCCGGGCAATTCGGTCGTCGTGGCGATGAACGCGCCGCAGCGCGTTGCACCGGTGACGTGCGTATCTTTTCGGGTCGGTGTAGCCGACCCGGGTGCGTTGCACTTACCCGGACTACAAGAGCAAGAACGCTTGCGCCGCTGACGCACGACGGTCAACGACTGGCAACGTTCACCCGCGAGGATGGCGCGGCCGGTTGCACGGGGGAGCCGGCGTCCCCTGTCCGCAAGGAGCGAACCCATGCACCGCTTCACCCGGTTGTTCCGATTCGCCGCCGCGACGCTGTTCGCGTTCGGCATCGCCACGCCCGCCGCTTTCGCCGATGATGCGGCGATGAGCGCCTCCGACCGCCAGCGTCCTTCCGATCCGCCCGGCCGCCAGGGCCTGATCGTCATCGGCCATCGCGGCGCCAGCGGGTATCGGCCCGAACACACACTGGAGTCGTATCGGCTCGCGATCCGCCAGGGCGCGGACTTCATCGAACCGGACCTGGTCGCGACGAAGGACGGCGTTCTCGTCGCGCGCCACGAGAACGAAATCTCCGGCACGACCGACGTCGCCTCGCATCCGGAATTCGCCAATCGCCGCACGACCAAGACCATCGACGGCGTGGCGATGACCGGCTGGTTCACCGAGGATTTCACGCTCGCCGAACTCAAGACGTTGCGCGCGAAGGAACGCATCCCCGCGGTCCGCCCGGACAACACGCGCTTCGACGGGCTGTATCCGATTCCGACGCTGGCCGAAGTCATCGCGCTGGCGAAGCGCGAAAGCCGCAACGGACGGCGCATCGGCATCTATCCGGAAACCAAGCATCCGACGTACTTCGCGCGCGAAGGCCGGCGTCTGGACGGCACGCCCATCCACACCCCGCTCGGCGCGAAGCTCGTCGAGACACTGGTCGCCGAAGGCTTCACCGACCCACGCCGCGTCTACATCCAGAGCTTCGAGTTCGAGAACCTGATCGAACTGAAGAAGTCGCTGATGCCGGCCGCAGGCATCGACGTGCCGCTGGTGCAGCTGTACGACGACTTCCAGGGCGCGACGCCTTATGACGTGACGTACAACCTCGCGCACGGTGCGAACCTGTCGTCGATCTACGGCGGCCTCGTGCAGGCGGCGGGCGGCATCGACACGAGCACGCGTTACGGCGCATTCGCCACTGAACCGGCCCTGGCGTGGATGCGCGCGAACTATGCCAGCGGCGTCGGCCCGTGGAAGGGCAGCCTGCTGCCGCGCACGGCGCTGCCGGCGCCCGTCGATGGCAATGGCGATGGCAAACCGGAACTCGCCGCGCAGAACACTGGCGTCGTGCATCCGATGCTCGCGTGGGCGTTGAAGGCCGGGTTGCAGGTGCATCCGTACACGCTGCGTGCGGAGGAGTCCTTCCTTGCGCAGACGCCGGGCGGGGTGCCGCAGTCGGTCGTGGCCGAGGCGTTGCAGCTGTACGGTCTGGGCGCGCAGGGGTTCTTCATCGACCAGCCCGACCAGGGCGTGCTGGCGCGGGAGATCTTCCTCGAAGTCAACCGCCTGCGCGGACGCTGAACGGACCACTCCAGCGTTCGTCGGAGCGGGCTGGATGACCGGGACAACCCGCGCGTCCTGATGGAGGGCCCAAGCGTTGCGGGCCTGGGCCGCGTCCTGCGCCGGGATGACGGTGAAGGGAAGTTGCTTCGGGCTCCAATAAAAAAACCGCCCGGTTTCCCGGGCGGTTTTCCGTTTCATGCGACGAGCCGAACGCTTACTTCTTCGAAGCCTTCGTCGTCGGCTGTGCAGCGGCCGGCGCGGTGGTCAGGCCACGCTTCTCCAGCAGCGGCTCGATCTTCGGATCGTGGCCGGCGAAGTTGCGGAACAGCTGCAGCGCATCGGTGCTGCCGCCCTGCGAAAGCAGCGACTGGCGGAAGTGGTCGCCGTTCTTGCGGGTCAGGCCGCCGTTCTGCTTGAACCACTGCACCGAGTTGGCGTCCAGCACTTCCGACCAGATGTAGGCGTAGTAGCCGGCCGCGTAGCCGCCCATGATGTGGCTGAAGTACGGCGTCTTGTAGCGCGGCGGAACCGCGTAGAAGTCCACGCCGTCCTTCTTCAGCGCCGCGCCTTCGAACGCCATCACGCCCGAGGCCGCCGGCAGCTGCGCGTCGGTCGCCTGGTGCCAGTTCTGGTCGAGCATCGCCGCGCCCAGGTACTCGGTCGTCGCGAAGCCCTGGTTGAACTTCGAAGCGGCGATGACCTTGTCCAGCAGTGCCTGGGGCATCGCCTCGCCGGTCTGGTAGTGCTTGGCGTAGTTGGCCAGGATCGACGGCCAGTCGGCCCACATCTCGTTGACCTGCGAGGGGTACTCGACGAAGTCGCGCGGGACGCTGGTGCCGCTGAAGTAGGGGTACTGCACGTCCGAGAACATGCCGTGCAGCGCGTGGCCGAACTCGTGGAACGCGGTGGTCACTTCATCCCACGTCAGCAGCGTCGGCTTGCCTTCGCTGGGCTTGGGAATGTTGAGGTGGTTGGCGACCACCGGCTTGAAGCCGGTCAGGCCGGACTGGTCGACGTAGGAGTTCATCCACGCACCGCCGCGCTTGGACGCGCGCGCGTACGGGTCGAAGATGAAGATCGCCAGCTGCGAGCCGTCCTCGTTGAACACGTCGTACACGAAGGTGTCTTCGCGGTACTTCGGAAGGTCGGTGCGCTCCTTGAACTTCAGGCCGTACAGCTGGCCGGCGGCGAAGAACACGCCGTTCTCCAGCACGTTCTTCATCTCGAAGTACGGCTTGAGCTGCGACTCGTCGAAGCTGTACTTCGCCGCGCGCACCTTCTCGCTGTAGAAGGACCAGTCCCACGGCTCGAGCTTGAACGTCGGCTGGCCCTTGGCCTTCTGCTCGGCGTCGATCATCGCCTGCAGGTCGGCGGCCTCGCGCTTGGCGTTGGCGACCGCGGCCGGGGCGAGCTGGCCGAGCATCGCGTTGACGGCCTGCGGCGTCTTGGCGGTTTCGTCTTCCAGCACGTAGGCGGCGTAGTTCGGGTAGCCCATCAGCGCGGCGCGGTCGGCGCGCAGCTTGGTCACCTGCGACACGATGGCGGTGTTGTCGAACTCGTTGCCGCGGCTGCCGCGGGCAACGGACGCCTTGTGCAGACGCTCGCGCAGCGCACGGTTGGTCAGCTGCGCTTCCGGCGGCTGGCCGGTGGTGTTGAGCAGGGCGATGACGTACTTGCCGGGCAGGTTGCGCGCCTTGGCCGCTTCGGCGGCGGCGGCGATCTGCTCGTCGGACAGGCCGTCGAGTTCTTCCTTGGTGTCGACCGTGATCGCCGAGGCGTTCACTTCGGCCAGCACGTTCTGGCTGAACTTGGTGCCCAGCGCGGCCAGCTGCGCGTTCATTTCCTTCAGCTTGGTCTTGTCGGCGTCGGACAGGTTGGCGCCGGCGCGGACGAAATCGGTGTAGTAACGCTCGACCAGGCGCTTGCCCTGCGCGTCCAGGCCCAGCGAGTCGCGCGTGTCGTACAGCGCCTTCACGCGGGCGAACAGCTTGCCGTTGAGGTTGATCGCGTCGCGGTGCGCGGCGAACTTGGCGGCGTAGTCGCCCTGGAGCTTTTCACGCGCCGGGTTGGTGTCGGTGCCGACCAGGTTGAAGAACACGGTCGTCGCGCGGCCCAGCGTGCGGCCCGAGTTCTCCATCGCGATGATGGTGTTCTCGAAGGTCGGCTTCTCCGGGTTGTTGGCGATGGCGTCCATTTCCTTCAGCTGCTGGGCCATGCCGGCGTCGAAGGCGGGCGCGAAATCGGCGTCCTTGATCTTGTCGAACTGCGGGTAATGCAGCGGCAGCGGGCTGTCGGCGAAGAACGGATTCGCGCCTTTGGCGGCGTCGGCTTGCGCACTCACGGCGGTACCTTGCTTGGGGGTCTTTGCGTAAGTGGGGGCGGTCGCGGCGATTGCCACGGCCAGCGCCAGCGCGAGAGGGTGCTTCATGGACTCGAAACCTCGTCAAAGGGAGCCCGAAGCCTACCCGATGGCCCCCGGGCGGACCCATGACGAAAGGCATGGGGGAATGAACGGCCGGTGCGGGCACAGGCTGGCTACACTCCCGGAACAGTCGGGCCGCCGGTCCGCGCGAATGGATGGGGCAGGGATGGAAATGCAAATCTCAAGATTGCGTGGGAAGACTCGCATCGCGCTGGCTGGAAGCCTCGCCCTGGGCCTGCTGGCGATGGCACCCCACGCATTGGCGGCCGAGACCCTGCGCTACGTCGCCCTGGTCGACGGCGGCAAACAGGCCGGGCAGCAGGTGGTGACGCGCGGTGACGACGGCACCACGAAGGTCGACTTCATCTTCAAGGACAACGGCCGCGGTCCGGAGCTGAAGGAGGAATACACCCTCGCGCCCGACGGCACCTACAAGACCTACAAGGTGCAGGGCACGTCCACGTTCGGGGCGAAGATCGACGAGAGCTTCTCCCGCGACGGCGACACCGTGCAATGGAAGTCCACCTCCGACAACGGCAAGCAGCCGGTGCAGGGCACCGCGCTGTACCAGCCGCTGGGCGGGTCGCCGGCGAGTTTCTCGGTGGCGATGAACGCGCTGTCGCAGCGCCCCGACGGCAAGCTGCCGCTGATCCCCTCGGGCACGCTGACCTCGCGCAAGGTCGACCAGGCGCAAGTGCAGTGCGGGACGCAGACGCGCGACGTGCAGCTGGTCGCGGTGACCGGCGTGGGCCTGGTGCCGACGTTCGCGTGGGGGACCACCGGCGCCAACCCGCGCCTGTTCGCCTACATCTATCCGGGCTTCCTGCAGCTGATCGAGGACGGCTGCCAGGCCGCCGCGAACGATCTGGAAGCCCGCCAGAAGAAGGCCGAAGGCGCCGCGCTGGTCGATCTGGCCAAGCGCCTGGGCCATCCGCTCGCCGGCACCACGCTGATCCGCAACGCGCGCGTGTTCGACAGCGAGAAGGCGACGCTCGGCGCCGCCAGCGACGTGCTGGTGAAGGACGGGAAGATCGTCTCGATCACGCCGGCAGCGAAGAAGGCTGCCGCCGCCGACCACGTCATCGATGCGAACGGCAAGGTGCTGCTGCCGGGCCTGTTCGACATGCACGGCCACGTCGGCCGCTGGGACGGCGGGCTGAACCTCGCCGCCGGCGTCACCACGGTGCGCGACATGGGCAACGACAACGCCACGCTCCAGCAGATGCTGGTGGAGATCAAGGACGGCACGCTGATGTCGCCCGACGTCGTGCCGGCCGGTTTCATCGAGGGCGAGAGCAAGTTCTCCGCGCGCAACGGTTTTGTCGTCAAGAACATGGACGACGTGAAGAAGGCCGTGGACTGGTACGCGCAGCACCACTACCCGCAGATCAAGATCTACAACTCGTTCCCGAAGGACATCCTCAAGGACACCGTCGCCTACGCCCATTCCAAGGGCATGCGCGTGAGCGGCCACGTGCCGGCGTTCCTGCGCGCGCAGGACGTGGTGGACGACGGCTTCGACGAGATCCAGCACATCAACCAGCTGATGCTGAACTTCTTCGTCGACGACAAGACCGACACGCGCACGCTGGCGCGCTTCTACCTGCCGGCCGACAAGACCGACGGCCTGGACCTGGACAGCAAGCCGGTGCAGGACTTCATCCACACCCTCGCCAACAAGCAGGTGGTGATCGACCCGACCTTGGCGACCTTCGAGTTCCTGCACCAGCGCGAGGGCGAGATGTCGCCGATCGTGGCGGATGTGGCCGACCACCTGCCGCCGGACGTGCAGCGCGGCCGGCGCGCAGCGGAAATGAACATCCCCGACGACGCGACGGCCGCGAAGTACAACCGCTCGTACGCGAAGATGGTCGAGTTCGTCGGCCGCGCGTACAAGGCGGGCGTGCCGATGGTGGCCGGCACCGACGAGATGGTCGGCTTCACCCTGCAGCGCGAGCTGGAGCTGTACGTGCAGGCCGGCCTGACGCCCGCGCAGGCCTTGCAGGTCGCGACGTGGAACGGCGCCAAGTACAGCCGCACGCTGGCCGAGCGGGGTTCGATCGCGCCGGGCAAGCGTTCGGACCTGGTGCTGATCGACGGCGATCCGACGAAGAACATCGCCGATATCCGCAAGGTGGCGCTGGTGCTGAAGGGCGAGACGGCGTACTACCCGGAAGAGATCCACGAGGCGCTGGGCATCAAGCCGTTCGCGCCGGCGGTGCGGGTGGCGGCGGGGCAGTAGGCCAGCGCCGTCGTTCCGGCGGACCAGATGGCCCGGGTAAGCGAAGCGCACCCGGGGTCATGCGTTCCCGTGACGGCCGCTCCGGGGCGCTTCGCTTACGCGGGCGACGTCGCTGGATCCCCGCCTTCGCGAGGATGACGGCGGGGTGGGCGCTGGTGAGGGAGTGCCCGGGCGTTGCGGCCGGTCCCGGCCTTCGGCGGGATGACGAGCACGAACAAGAGCGACACGTCGCTTCTGGCGATCGAGTGTTCGAGCCTGACGCGCCAGTTCCGGACTCTCGCGCTCCAGTATTTGAGACTGGCGCTCCAGTCCTGGAGACTCGCGTTCCAGTCTCGGAGCCTCGCGCCCCAGTTTCGGAGACTGGCACTCCAGTCTCCGCACCTCGCGCTCCAGTCCCAAAGACTGGCGCTCCAGTCTTCAACACTCGCGCCTCAGTCCCGATGACTGGCGCCCCAGTCCCCAAGCCTCGACCGCCAGGCTCCAGGACTGGCGTTCCAGGCCCCAGCACTGGCGGGCCCGGCACCGCCCCCATTCGTCCCGGTACGGCCTTTAACACTCTGGTAACATTCGCCCGTCATGTCGAGCTGCCGTGGCGCGGGACCGGGTCCGCGCCGAGGCCGTCAAGGGACGGCCCTGAGTAGATTTTTTCGCTCATCGCATCGCCGCACCGCGCGCCGGAGAGAGGCCGCGTTGCGTCGGCCTTCGAACCTTTGGTGCCTCCATCGTTGGCGCCACCCATCGAGACCGTCCCATGCCTTCCATGCTCGCTTCGCGCAAGCTTCCCCGCCACGCCCTGACCGTCGCCATCGCCCTGATGCTGCCGGCGCAGGCCGCCTTCGCGCAGGATGCGCAGACCACGAGCACGCCGTCGGCCACGACGCTGGACACCGTCCAGGTCACCGCGCAGCGCAAGGTCGAGAACCTGCAGGACGTGCCGGTTTCGGTCAGCACGATCAACGCGCAGGAACTGGACGTGTTCGGCGCCGGCGGCAACGACGTGCGCTTCCTGTCCGGCCGTGTGCCCAGCCTGAACATCGAGTCCTCGTTCGGCCGCGCGTTCCCGCGCTTCTACATCCGCGGCTACGGCAACACCGACTTCCGCCTCAACACCTCCCAGCCGGTGTCGCTGGTGTACGACGACGTCGTGCAGGAAAACCCGATCCTGAAGGGCTTCCCGGTGTTCGACATGGACCGCGTGGAAGTGCTGCGCGGCCCGCAGGGCTCGCTGTTCGGCCGCAACAGCCCGGCCGGCGTGGTGAAGTTCGAATCGGCGCGTCCGTCGCAGGAAACCAGCGGCTACGGCAAGCTGGGCGTGGGCAGCGACAACATGGTGAACTTCGAGGGCGCCGTCGGCGGCGCGCTCAGCGAGAACTGGTCGGCCCGCGCATCGGCGCTGTTCCAGCGTCGCGACGACTGGGTCACCAACGACTACCCGGGTCCGAACGACGGCTTCGAGGGCTATGACGAATCCGCCGGCCGCGTGCAGTTCCTGTACGAAAACGGCGACTGGGACCTGCTGCTCAACGCGCACGCCCGCCGCCTCAACGGCACCGCGCGCCTGTTCCGCGCCAACATCATCGAGCCGGGCACGAACGAGCTGGTGTCGGGCTTCAGCGAAGACCACGTCTCGCTCAACGGCCTGAACCACTCCGAGCTGGACAGCCAGGGCGCCAGCGCGCGCCTGAGCTGGAACCTCAGCGACACCTACACGCTGTATGCGATCACCGGCTACGAGTCGGTGGAAACCTACAGCCGCGGCGACATCGACGGCGGCACGCCGGACGGCCCGGGCTTCATCCCGTTCCAGTCCGAAACCGCCGACGGCATCCCGCGCCACGCCCAATGGACGCAGGAGTTCCGCCTGGAATCGAACACCGGCACGCCGTGGAACTGGCAGGGCGGCGTGTTCTATTTCAACGAGGACTACGACGTCGAAAGCTTCAGCTACGACTCGCTGGCGGGCGGCATCCAGGACGGCTACGAGCGCGTGCGCCAGACCAACGATTCGTGGGCCGTGTTCGGCGCCGCGACCTGGCAGGCCACCGACGCGCTCGAACTGCGCGCCGGCGCGCGTTACACCTGGGACGAGAAGGAACTGAACGTCCTGGACTACTGGAACACCGGTTTCGCGCCGTGCATCGGCCCGACGCTGGGCATCATCCCGGGCCCGATCCTGTGCACGAAGGACGACCTGCTGGCAGCCGAAGGCCCGGGCGGCACGCTGTCGGCCTCGCCGAAGGACAAGAAGTTCAGCTGGGACGTGTCGGCCACGTATGAAATCAACGACGACGTGAACGTCTACGGCCGCGTCGCTACCGGCTACCGCGGCAGCTCCATCCAGGCCGCCGGCGCGTTCAACCGCATGTCGGTCGCGCAGCCGGAAACCTCGATCTCGTACGAGGCCGGCGTGAAGGCCGACTTCTGGAACAACCGCGCGCGCATCAACGCCAACGTCTTCTACTACAAGGTCGAGGACCAGCAGCTGACGGCGGTGGGCGGTTCGTCCAACGCGAACGTCCTGCTCAACGCCGAGGAATCGGTGGGCCAGGGCTTCGAAATGGACTTCCAGGCGTATCTGACCGACACGTTGCTGGTGACGCTGGGCAGCAGCTACAACGACACCGAGATCAAGGACAGCGATCTGGCCGTGTCGGTGTGCGCGCAGTGCACCGTCACCGATCCGCTCGATGCCAATGGCAAGGCGCTGATCGACGGCAACCAGCTGCCGCAGGCGCCGAAGTGGACGCACAACCTCACCGCGCGCTGGGGCCTGCCGCTCAACGACGGCGACGAGTTCTACGTCTACACCGACTGGGTGTACCGCAGCGACGTCAACTTCTTCCTGTACGACTCGGTGGAATTCACCGGCAAGTCGCTCACCGAAGGCGGCCTGCGCGTGGGTTACAGCTGGAACTACGGCAAGTACGACCTGGCGCTGTTCGGCCGCAACATCACCGACGAAGTGCAGGTGGTGGGCGCGATCGACTTCAACAACCTCACCGGCATGATCAACGAGCCGCGCACCTGGGGTGCGGAGTTCCGCGCTTCGTTCTGATCGTTGTTGGATTCGAAGTCGTAACGACGACGCCGGGCCTGCCCCGGCGTTGTTGTTTTCCAGTTTCGTCATTCCAGCTTTTGCTGGAATGACGAGGGTTGTGGTTTCGTCGCGCGCTTCCGCCGGCCGGCGTATCCTTCGGACAACCCCTCCACCGGAGCGCCCCCATGACCACCGCCTACGACTTCACCGCCACCGACATCGACGGCCACGCGCGCGCGCTGCGCGAGTTCGAAGGCAAGGCGCTGCTGATCGTCAACGTCGCCTCCAAGTGCGGTTTCACCCCGCAGTACACGGGCCTGGAAAAGCTGCAGCGCGACTACGCCGCGCGCGGCTTCGACGTGCTGGGTTTTCCGTGCGACCAGTTCGGCCACCAGGAGCCGGGCGACGAAGCCGAGATCAAGAATTTCTGCTCGCTCACCTACGACGTGAGCTTCCCGATGTTCGCCAAGATCGACGTCAACGGCGACGACGCGCATCCGCTGTGGAAGTGGCTGAAGGACGAAAAGGGCGGCTTCCTCGGCATCGACGCGATCAAGTGGAATTTTTCGAAGTTCCTGATCGGCCGCGACGGCCAGGTGCTCAAGCGCTACGCACCGACCGACAAGCCCGAGTCGATCGCGAAGGACATCGAGGCGGCGCTGGCTGCCTGAGGGTTTCTGCACGACGTCCGCGCGCACGCGCGCCGGACGCCGCGTTGCGGGCCGATTGGCCGCTCGTCTTGATACCCGGCGTTGGCTTCCTCGGAGGTAGCCGATGCGCAGGGACGTGGACCCGGGGACGCAGGCGCCGGGACGCTGCAGGGAGCGGATCGCGGCACGGGACGACTCGCGCCGTCGTTCGAGGGCGCATGCGGCCGCCTTCGCGCTGATGTGCCTGGTCGGCATGTCGACCTGGGCGATCGCCACGCCACCGAAGCTTCCGCCAAGCCCGCCCGCGGCCCCCGCGACTCCCGCGCCCGCCGCGAACAACTACGCCATCACCACGCCACAGCTTGAGGATGCGCTCAGGCCGCTGCGCCACCTTCCGTCCGACGGGCGCGTGGAACTGCACGCATCGGTGGCCACGCTGCCGGATCCACTGGAAACGTCGATGGGAAGGGCCTTCGACATGGCGGTGGCGGCCGTGATCAGCGCGTACCAGGCACGTGGCTACGAACTGGACGGTTTTGCGCTTTCGTGGAAACCGCGCACGTCCGATGCTTCCGATACCGTCGCCGTGTCGTCGGATGCGACACATCGCAACCTGCCCAGCCTGCTGCTTTTCCGGCGGGATCTGTGGCGCGAACGCATCGAACAGGGGGAGGGCGATCCCACCCGCGTACGTGCGCAGGACGCGCCCGACGTCGCCTACGACCTGGTCTATCTCGTGGGTGACTCGCCCGGCTATGGCATCCAGCCGCGCGCGTTCGCGGTGGCGGCGCGCTGCGCATTGCTGTTCAACAACGTCCGGACCACGGTCGCCGCGTTGTCGCCCGACGACTCCTGCGATCGCACTCCCGCGGCGGGGCCGAAAACGCTGGATGTCATCGGGCCGTCTTTCTCCGGCTCGATGCAATCGCTGGCGGGCGCCATCGGCAGGCTCGGCTGCGCGAACGACGGCTGCGAGGGGCGGCGTGACGACATCGCGGTGAAGCTGGTCAGCCCGTCCGCGTCGGTGCCGAGCAACGACGCAATCATGCACCACGGTTTCGTGCGCCATGCCAACGTGGAATACGGCTCGCTGGCATGGACGCTCCAGGAGCAGATGCTGGCGCTCACGCGTTACCTGTGCCGCAACGACCTGTTGCCCGATCGCAAGATCGTCTTCCTGGTGGAGGAATCCACGTTCGGACGCGGCGCCCAGGAGCTGGCGGCGGGCCTGGAACAACAGCTCGGTCAGGGCGGCCCCGATGCCGGGGCGATACGGGCGAACTGCCTGGGCCCGACGCCGCTGTCGATCCAGGTCAGGCAGTTCTCGCCGAACATCTCATCCATCCGCGCCGAACATTCACGCCTGCGCAAGGCGGAGCTGGCCGAACGCGACAAGACGCCCGGCGGCAGCGGCCGCCTGCTCGAACTGGACCTGACCGGCGTCGAGAACGGCGTGGAGCGGCCGCCGGCATACCAGCCGGCGCTCACGTCGCGCTCGGACGAACTGATGCTCTACCGCATGTTCGATTCGCTGCGCGTGTGGGGAAAGCCCAATGCGGTGGTGATCGTCGCAACCGACGTGCGCGATCGAATCTTCCTGCTGAGCGAAGTCCGCAAGGCGCTGCCGTGGGCGCTACCGGCGATGCTGGAGATGGACTACCTCGTGGTGCACCCCGACTATCGCTCGATCAGCCGCGGCGCCGTGGTGGTGTCGATGCGCGATCCGATGGTCTGCGTGCTCGGCGATCGCATCGTCCAATGCCAGTCGCGTGGCACGAAAGCCGACGAGGCGGCGCGGTGCGGGGCACCGTACGGGCTGCGATGGGTGTGCCGGTTCATCCGCGACGAGGAGGAGCGGCGCGCACGTCGCGAAACCCGGCAGAAGCAGACGCGATTCGCGTTCTCGACCGACCAGGCGGCGAACACGTTCCGCGCCGTGCATCTGTCGATCGGCCATCGCCAGCAGGGCGTCGCTGCATCGGGGCGGGACATCGCGACATACCTCCGGGAGGCGGTCTGCCCGGATGACGACTGCCAGCCGCGGCTCTACGTCGCGACGCTGGCAGGTTTCGCGAGCCTGGACGAGGAACGTCGCAGCACCATGGTCGCCGCGGATGCGCGACTGGCGCTGCAACGGTTGTGGTACCTGGCAACCGCGCTCTTCGCGGGCTTCTTCTTCCTCGTCGGCGTGTGGCTGCTGCGCGGTGCGCCCGGTGGCAGCGTGATGTCCAATCTCGCGCGGTACGTCATCACCGACTCGCGATGGCTCACGCGCCGCCTTCCGGGCTGGCTTGGGGCGCGCGGTAGTTCTTCGTCCGCGTCCGGAAGCGATCTCGCCCAGGATCCCGAGGCCGTTTCGATGTTGTTCCCACGCCGAAGGACGTCGCTGCTCGCCATCGCGATCATGGCGGGGCTCGTGCTGCTGGTCGCGGTGCTGCGGCTTTGGCAGACGGGGCGTTGGGGCGGCAACGATGCGCTGCTGGATCCGTGCCTTGGCGATCCCTCGTGTCCCTTCAACCTGGCCCATGGACGCGACGTGTTGGCCGTGTATTGCCTGTGGGGGCTGTACGCGTGCCTCGCGATCGTGGGCGTGATCAGGTTGAACGTCGCCGGCCGCAGGCAGGCGGTGTACGGCCGGCAGTTGCAGTGGTCGGGTGCGGGCGAACGGGCGCGGCCATGGCTGATTCCGGTGGGAATCCTGGTCGTCGTGGTCGTCACGTTCTACTTCTCCGACAGCCGACCGGTGAGCGTGGACGCCCGCAGTCCCTGGCTGCTGGCGATGCTCGCGCTGGTGTGCAGCGTGGCCTTCATGGTCGCGCTGGGTTCGCACATGCGCACGCTCGTGCGCATCACGCTCTGGCTGTCGAAAGCCATCGCCCCGATCCAGAAACGCAAGGACCTGTCCGACTGGCCGTCGCCACGCGCGCTGCAGGAAACGATGCAGACGCCGTTCAACCTCTCGTTGAGCCGCAAGGACCTCGCAACCCTCAAGGCGCGTCCGCTATCCGAATGGATCAACACCACGCGCCTGATCATGGATGGGAACGGCGTCTATCCGCCGTTCGCCTCGACGTTCGACGAATGGCAGCGCCAGCTCGTCGCCGAACTCAAGCTGCTGGTGGTCGCGATCCGGTTCGCGGCCTGGTGCGCGATGGCGGCGCCGCTGGTCGTGCTGCTGGCGATGACGGCTTATCCGCCGGTGTACGAGCGCTGGCTGAAGACGATGTCGATCGGCCTGCTGCTGCTCGGTTTCGCCTTCACGATCATGGTCGTGCTGCGGCTGGAAAAGAATCCGATGCTCGGCCCGATGTTCACGCGTCACGGCGATGACCTGAGCTTCGGTGGCGCATTGCGCGCGCTGTGGCCGAAGTTCGTGGCGATGGCGGCGGTGCTGATCCCGCTGGTGGTGCCGGACGTGTGGGATGGTCTCCACGCCCTGGTGCGTTCGATCGATTCGCTGCGCTGAAGCGGTAGGCGCCTACTTCTCCACGAACGCCCGCTCGAACACGTACTGCCCCGGCGTGCCGATGCGCGGGGCGGCGGTGAAGCCGCGGCGGTCGAGGATGTCGCGGAAGTCGGCCAGCATCTGCGGGCTTCCGCAGATCATCGCGCGGTCGTGTTCGGCGTCCAGCGCGGGCAGGCCGAGGTGTTCCATCATGCGGCCGCTGTCGAACAGGTCGGTGAGGCGGCCGCGCTGGTCGCGGCCTTCGTACTCGAACGCCTCGCGCGTCACGGCCGGGTAGTACTTCAGCTTCGCGGCGATCTGCTCGCCGAGGAATTCGTGGCGGGGCAGTTCGTTGACGAAGTAATCACGGTACGCGAGGTCCTGTGCGCTGCGCACGCCATGGGTGAGGATGACGTTGTCGAAACGCTCGTAGGTTTCCGGGTCCTTGATCACCGCCAGCCACGGCGCCAGGCCCGTGCCGGTGCCCAGCAGATACAGATTGCGGCCCACATGGAGGTCGTGGATCAGCAGCGTGCCGGTGGGCTTGCGGCCGACCAGCACCTGGTCGCCGGGGCGGATCGACTTCAAGCGCGACGTCAGCGGACCGTTGGGGACCTTGATGCTGAAGAACTCCAGCTGCTCCTCCCAGTTCGCACTGGCGATGGAGTACGCGCGCAGCAGCGGCTTGTGCGAGCCGTCGGGCTGTTCGACCTGCAGGCCGATCATCACGAACTGCCCGTTCTCGAAACGGAAGCCGTCGTCGCGCGTGGTGGTGAAGCTGAAGTAATCGTCCGTCCAGTGACGGACATCCAGCACCGTTTCGGTGCCAAAAGCGGAGGACATCGGGGTGTCTGGGGCGAGTGGGGGAAGCGGCGGCATTGTAGCCCAGCCGCCTTTACCCAAGATTGATTCTCATCTTGGCGACGGGTCGCCGACTATGCTCAGGGCATGCGAGCGATCTGGACCGTGGGCCATTCCACGCGGCAATGGCCGCAATTCCTGAGCCTGCTGATGCAGGCGGGCATCGAGGCCGTGGCGGATGTCCGCCGCTATCCGGCCTCGCGCCGGCACCCGCAGTTCGCAGCCACGACGATGGCCGCCGGGCTTGCGGAGGCGGGCATCGGGTACGTGCCGATGGTCGAGCTGGGCGGGCGGAGGAGCCCACGGAAGGATTCGCCCAACATCGCCTGGCGCAATGCGTCCTTCCGCGGCTATGCGGACTACATGGCGACCGGCGACTACCGCCTGGCGCGCGATCGTCTCGAAGCGATCGCCTCCGCGCGCCGTACCGTCGTGATGTGCGCCGAGGCGTATTGGACGCAGTGCCATCGCAGCCTGATCAGCGACGACCTGAAATCGCGCGGATGGACGGTGGTGCACCTCATCGCGCCGGGTCGTGCGGAAGAACATCCGTACACGAAGGCGGCGCGGGTCGTCGATGGACGGCTGGATTACGGGGCCGTCGCGCAGATCGCGCCGCAGGGCGACCTGTTCTGATCGTCACTGGGCTTCGGTGATGCGCGAGGAGTGCGAGGCAATCATCTTCCACGCGCCATCGTGCTGCACCCACACGCGCGTGAAGCGGAAGCGGCCGTTCCACGGCGCCCCGTTGCTGATGCCCGACTGCACGCTGGTGCCGGTCACGACCATCGTGTCGCCGTAGCGGCGCAGGCGCATGTCCTCGTTGTCGATGCCCTGGTTGCGACGCGTGGCGGTGCGCAGTTCGTCGAGGTAGTCGGCCTTGTACTGCACGCGGCCGTCGGAGTGGGTGAGCATCCAGTCGTCGGCGAGGATGCGCGAAAGGCCCTCGACGTCGGGCTTCATGCGCAGCTCGTTCCAGGTGGCATCCATGGCGAGCAGGTCGGCGTCGCTTTCGACGGCGACGGCCGGAATCGAGAAGAGCAGGGCGAAGGTGAGCAGGATCTTCCGGAGCATGGTGTCTTCCCTGGTGCGCCGCACGGTCATTGCCGCTTCCAAGCCGTCATCCCCGCGACGGCGGGGATCCCACTGTCCGGACCTTCATGCTGTCCGGAGAGCGTGACTCGCCTGCAGGTTGGATTCCCGCCTTCGCGGGAATGACAGCTTCAGCGCGTGGCCCGGGTAAGGCGCAGCCGCACCCGGGGCGTGGTGGCGGGTGTTCCCCGGGTGCGCTTCGCTTTCCCGGGCTACGTCCGCCATGTCCGCATGCGCAGAGTCAGTTGTTCGGCGGATCCAGGCGCAGCAGCTTGCCGTCGGTCTCGTCGGTCAGCACGTAGACCTTGCCGTCGCCGCTTACGCGCACGTCGCGGATGCGTGCGCCCACGTCCTTGAGCAGACGCTCTTCGCCGGTGATCTTGTCGCCGTCCAGCGACAGGCGGATCAGGCTGCCGTCGGCCAGCGCGCCGAGGAAGAGGCTGTTGTCCCACTTCGACGCGGGCTGGGCGGTGAGGAAGGCCATGCCCGACAGGCCCGGCGAGATTTCCCACACGTGGTAGGGCTGCTCCATGCCTGGCGCTTCCTTGCCCACGGCTTCCGGGATCTTCAGGCCGGAGTAGTTGATGCCGTGCGTGATGATCGGCCAGCCGTAGTTCTTGCCCGGCTGCGGGATGTTGATCTCATCGCCGCCCTTCGGGCCGTGTTCGGCTTCCCACACCGTGCCGGTGCGCGGATCCAGCGCCAGCGACTGCATGTTGCGGTGGCCGTAGCTCCAGATTTCCGGACGCGCGTCCTTGCGGCCGACGAACGGGTTGTCGGCCGGCACGCTGCCGTCGACGTTCAGTCGCACCAGCTTGCCCTGCAGCATGTCGAGCTTCTGCGCGGTCGGGCGGTCGTTGCGCTCGCCCTGCGTGATGAAGACGTGGCCCTTGCCGTCGAAGACGATGCGCGAACCGAAGTGGTTCGGGCCGACGAGCTTGGGCTCCTGGCGGTAGAACAGCTTTACGTCGGTCAGTGCGCCGTCGCCGAGCGTCGCGCTCGAAACGGCCGTGCCGGCACTGCCGTCCGGGCCCGGCTCGGCATAGCTCAGGAAGATCTTCCTGCTGGTCGCGAAGTCCGGTGCGAGCACGACATCCAGCAGGCCACCCTGGCCTTCGGCCCACACCTGCGGGACGCCGGTGATCGGAGCGGAGATCGCGCCGTCGGCGAACACGTGGCGCAGGCGGCCCGGCCGTTCGGTGACGAGGAAGCCGCCCTCCGGCAGCAGGGCGACGCTCCAGGGGTGCTCGAGACCGGAGGCGATGGTGGTGACGGTCACCGGGCCGTTCTGGCTGGCCACCGTCCGCGTCGGCAGCGCCTTGGGCGCGGCGGTCGCGGCCTTGGCCGGAGCGGCGTCGCCTTCACCCTGGCGCGCCTGGCAGGCGACGAGGGTCATCGAAAGGGCGAGGGCGAGCGAAGTGCAGTGCAAGGCGTGGCGCATGGGGGCAGGGCTCCTGTCCATTCGTGCGTGGGGTGTTTGCCGGGAATGCGGGCTCGTGCCCGGCGCGGGATGGCTCAACGATAACCGGCCGCCTGCAACTCGAACAATTCCGCATAGCGCCCGCCCTGTGCCAGCAACTGCTCGTGCGTGCCGCTGGCCTCCAGGCGGCCGTCGGCCAGCACGAGGATGCGATCGGCCATCCGCACGCTGCTGAAACGGTGCGAGATCAGCACCGCCGTCTTGCCGCGCGAGAGGTCCTTGAAGCGCTGGAACACCTCGAACTCGGCGCGCGCGTCCAGTGCCGCGGTGGGTTCGTCCAGGATCATCACCTGCGCATCGCGCATGTACGCGCGTGCGATGGCGAGCTTCTGCCACTGTCCGCCGGACAGGTCCACGCCGGTCTTGAAGCGGCGGCCGATCAGCTGGTCGTAGCGGTGGGGCAGCCGTTCGATCATCTCGTCGGCCATCGCGCGTTGCGCGGCTTCGCGGATGCGCACGGCGTCGTCCATCGCGTCGATGCGGCCCACGCCGATGTTCTCGCCGGCGGTCAGGTGGTAACGCACGAAGTCCTGGAAGATCACGCCGACATTGCCGCGCAGGTCGTCCAGGTCGTAGTCGCGAAGGTCGCGCCCGTCCAGCAGGATGCGGCCCTCGTCCGGGTCGTACAGCCGCGCCAGCAGCTTCACCAGCGTGGTCTTGCCGGCGCCGTTCTCGCCGACCAGCGCCAGCACCTCGCCGGCTTCCAGCTCGAAGTCGAGCCCGCGCAGCGCCCACTTGTCCGCGTCGGGATAGCGGAAGCCGACGTTCTCGAACGTGAAGCCGCGCGCGATGGGCCGCGGGATCGACAACGCATTGGCGGGCGACACGATTTCCGGTTCGATCTCGAAGAAAGAGAACAGGTCGTCCAGGTACAACGCCTGCCCGGCGACCTGCGAAAAGCCCACGAGCAGACCTTCCAGCAACTGCCGCAGCCGCAGAAAACTGCCGGCAAGGAAGGTCAGGTCGCCGATGCTGAAATCGCCCCGCACCGTGCGCCAGGCGATGTAACCGTAGGCGACGTAATAGCCCACCGTGCCCAGCGCCGCCAGCAGCGCCCCCCAGATCGCACGCTTGCGCGCCAGCGCGCGGTTGGCGCGGAACAGCGACTGCGCCAGCTCCTGGTAGCGCGCGATGAGGAAACGATGGAGGTTGAAGATCTTCACCTCCTTGGCCGTGTCCACGCTCGCGCCCATCTGCTTGACGTATTCCAGCTGGCGCCGTTCGGGCGTCCAGGCGAAGTTGAGCGAGTAGCCCAGCGTGTTGAAGTGGGCTTCGCCCACGAACGCCGGCACCAGCGCCACCGCCAGCAACACGATCAGCCACGGCGCGAACACCATCAGGCCGGCGGCGAAGCTCACCACGGTGATCGCGTCCTGCGCCTGGCCGAACAGCTGGCTCATCAGGTTCATGCGGCCCATCGTCTGGCGGCGCGCGCGGTCGAGCTTGTCCTGCAGGTCGGGGTCTTCGAAATCCTCCAGGTCCAGCGTCGCCGCGTGTTCCATCAGGCGCACGCTGGTGGCGTTGGTGAACAGCTCCGACAGCAGCGCGTCGCCGTAACTCACCAGCCGGCCAAGCAGGTCCGAGCCGATCGCCAGCGCGAATTCCAGTGCGAGCAGGCCGAGCAGGGTGTCGAGCTGCCCGCTGTGCCAGGCCGCGCCGATGGTGTCGAACCCATTGCCGGCCGCGACCAGGCGCACGGCTTCATCGATGATGAGCTTGCCGACGTAGAGCGTGGCGACCGGCAGCAGCGCGCGCACGAGGCGCAGGCCGATGGTCATCAGCGAAAGCGCGGGGCTGGTGGACCAGATCTGCCGCAGGAACGGTGGCAGGTTGCGCAGCGCGTCGAAACGCTCGCGAAGGCTGGGGCGAGGGGCGGGACTGGCCGCGTGGGGATCGCTCATGCGGCGATTGTGCACCGGGGGCGTGCACGGGCGATGTCACGGTCCGTTGCGAGCTGTTTCCGTTTCGTTTCCTTGAAGCCGTCATCCCGCGAAGGCGGGGATCCCTCTGTCAGGTGTTGCATGCCCGACGGAGGGTGAAGGCGCGGATGGATGGATCCCCGCCTTCGCGGGGTGACGGCAACAACAGCGGCAAGGCGCGCCTAGTGCTCCCGCGAGCGCCGCATCGGCTCGCGCCGGTTCTGGTCGTGCGCCCTGTCGTCCTCGTCGTCGCGCTGGTCGAACGAAGAGCTGGAGAACCCGCTTCCCTGCTGGTCCTGGCCGCTGCGCACCGCCTGCCCGGGCGGGCCGAAGGACGCCGAGCCGTTATCGACCAGCAGGCGGTTGTGCACGTCGCGAACGCCCTGCACGGCGACGGCGAGGTTTTCCGCCAGATGCTTCATGCGACGCTCGGGCACTTCGCCGGTGAGCGTGACGGTGCCGGCATCGACGGCGACGAGGATCTCGCTCGCGTCGATGTCCTCATCGCGCGTCAGGCGCTCGATCAGGTCGTCGGCGATGCGTTCGTCCGAACGCAGGATGTTGCGCGGACCACGCCCGCGATGCCCCGTGGGCCGCTCCGACAGCTCCGGTCGCGATTCGCCGTAGCCTCCTTGGCCGGGGTAGCCGAACCCGTCGTCCTGCCTCGGGGCACCCCACGAGCGGTTCGTCACCGATGGCATGCCGCGATAGAGGTCCTGCCGATGCTTGTCGTCCGGATGCCTGGCCATGATCGCTCCCGTCGTGTTCGATGCATGGATGCTGCGAACTTCGCGGTTAGCGCGACGGCAACGGCTCGTAATCGCTTCGTTTCATCGTGCGGGCCGGCGCGTGCGCTTCGCGGGCGCAGGCGTCTTCTTCACGGCCTTCTTCGCCGCCTTCGCGACGGTTTTCTTCGCCGGCTTCTTGGCCGCCACGCGCGATGCCTTCGCCGGCCCCAGTTCGATCCACGTCGGCGCGTGATCGCTGGGTTTGACCTGCCCGCGCACCCAACGATCCACGCCCGCCGCACGAAGGCGCGGCAGCAGTTGCGCGTTGAGCAGCAGGTGGTCGATGCGCAGCCCGGAATTGCGTTCCCAGTGCTGGCGGAAATAGTCCCAGAAGGTGTACACGCGTTCCTGCCCGAACACGTGGCGCACCGCGTCGGTCCAGCCCTGGTCGAGCAGGCGCTGGTAACGCTCGCGGCTTTCGGGCTGGAGCAGCGCGTCCTTGAGCCAGGATTTCGGGTTGTAGATGTCCTCGTCGGTGGGCACGACGTTGTAGTCGCCGGCCATCACCACCGGCTGGCCGCTGTCGAACCAGTGCTGCGCACGCGTGTGCAGTCGGTCCATCCACGCCAGCTTGTAGTCGAACTTCGGCCCCGGCTGCGGGTTGCCGTTGGGCAGGTAGAGGCACACCACCACGATGCCGCCGACGGCCGCTTCGATGTAGCGGCTCTGGACGTCGTCCGGATCGCCCGGCAAACCGCGGCCGATCTCGATGGGCTCGGCATCGCGCGCGAGGATTGCCACTCCGTTCCACGATTTCTGCCCGTGCCAGATGGCGCCGTAACCGGCCTGGGCGATCGCCTCGGCGGGGAAGGCCTCCTCGGGCGCCTTCAACTCCTGCAGGCAGGCGACGTCGGGTTGCTCCTTGTGCAGCCATTCGAGCAGGGCCGACAGGCGCGTGTTGACGCCGTTGATGTTGAACGTGGCGATCTTCACGCGCGCTGCCACCGTCGAAGGGATGGGCGCACGCTAGCCCGGCCGTCGTGAAGGCATGGTTCCCGGCATTCCGGAACAAACCTTCGCGGGCATGGCCCGGCTAGACTCGGCCGACGCTCTTTCCGGGGGAATGCCCATGCTCCGACACGCACTGCTCGCCGCGGCCGTCGCCGCCTGCCTGTCCGCTTCGCCTGTATTCGCGCAGGCGCCTTCCAGCGCGCCAGCCATGCAGGGCGCGACGACCCGCAGCCCCGCCGCGACCGCGCTGCACGCGCTCTTCGACGAGGAGTGGGAGCGCGGCATGCGCGAGAACCCCGAAGAGGCCACCTACCGCGGCGACAAGCGCTACAACGACCGGTGGACCGACATGAGCATGGCGGCGATCGAGCAGCGCATGGAGGGCGACCGCAAGGCCCTGCAGCGGCTGAAGGCGATCGACCGCAACGCGCTGACCGAAGACGACCGGCTCAGCTACGACGTCTTCGCGTGGAGCGCGGAGAAGGCGGTGGAGCGCCAGAAGTATCGCGAGTACCTGCAGCCGATCGGCCTGAGCGGCGGCGTGCAGACCGCCGAAGGCATCGCCGAGGTGCTGCCGTTCGCCACGGTGAAGGACTACCGCGACTGGCTGGCCCGCATGCGCGCGCTGCCGGCGCTGATCGAGCAGAACCAGGCCCTGCTGCGCGAAGGCGCCACCACCGGCAACACGCCGCCGCGCGTGCTGATGGAGCGCGTGCCGGGGCAGATCCAGTCGCAGTTGGTCGACGATCCGACGAAGAGCCCGTTCTACAAGCCGTTCGCGAAATTCCCCGACGCCATCGGCGAAGCCGACCAGGCCGCGCTGCAGGCCGAGGCGAAGCAGGTCATCGCGCAGACCATCGTGCCGGCGTACCGCCAGTTCGCGACGTTCTTCAAGGACGACTACCTGCCGAAGACGCGCACTTCGATCGCCGCCATCGACCTGCCCGACGGCAAGGCGTACTACGACTTCGTGGCGCGCTACTTCACCACGACGGACCTGTCTGCCGACGAGATCCACAAGATCGGCCTGAAGGAAGTCGCGCGCATCCGCGCGGAGATGGAGAAGATCAAGGCCGAGGTCGGTTTCAAGGGCACGCTGGCGGAGTTCTTCCAGTACCTGCGCACCGATCCGAAGTTCTTTTACAAAACGCCGGAAGAACTCTTCACGGCCTACCAGGCCATCGCCAAGCGCATCGACCCGCAACTGGTGAAGGTGTTCAAGACCATCCCGCGCCTGCCGTACGGCGTGCGGCCGATCCCGGACAACGTCGCGTCCGATACCACCACCGCGTACTACCAGCCCGGCGCCGTGGACGGCACGCGGGCCGGCTATTACTACGTGAACCTCTACAAGCCCGAAGTGCGGCCGAAGTGGGAAATGATGCCGTTGTCGCTGCACGAGGCCGTGCCGGGGCACCACTTCCAGTTCGCGCGCGGGATGGAACTGCCGGACGTGCCGATGTTCCGCCGCGTCGGGTACTTCGTCGCCTACGGCGAGGGCTGGGGCCTGTACGCCGAGCGCCTGGGCTTTGACATGGGCCTGTACGACGATCCGTACGACCGCATGGGCCAGCTGGCCTACGACATGTGGCGCGCGGTGCGGTTGGTCGTGGACACCGGCATGCACAGCAAGGGCTGGAGCCGCGACAAGGCCATCGCCTTCTTCATGGACAACTCGCCCAAGACCCGCCAGGACGTGGTCAACGAGATCGACCGCTACATCGGTTGGCCGGGACAGGCGCTGGCGTACAAGATCGGCCAGCTGAAGATCTCGGAGTTGCGTGAGAAGGCGGCGAAGCGACTGGGCCCGAAGTTCGACCTGCGCGAGTTCAACGACGCCGTGCTGGAAACCGGTTCGGTGCCGCTGGAGGCCCTGGAAGCCCACATCGACGATTGGGTGAGCCAGCGCGCTCGCGAGCCGTAAGGCTCGCGCGCTGGCGAACGACCGGCCATGGATGGCCGGGCAGGGCGACCCGAAGCCGGTCGCGCACCGCCCGGGCGCCTCGAAGCCTCGTCGGAACGGCAGCGGACACCCCCGGCACCGCCGCCGCCACGACCCAGCCGGCCCGTTTGCCTTCAACCCCTTGATCCGCCATACTTTCCGGCTCCCGCGGCTCCGGCCGGCGGGAGACCTTGCTCCACCGCGCCCACTCCGGGCGTTGGGGAGCTGATCCGGACGCGGCAAACGCCGTGGCCATCATCCGAAAGGAATTACCAATGCGTCATTACGAAGTCGTGTTCCTGGTCCATCCGGACCAGAGCGAGCAGGTGCCGGCCATGGTCGAGCGCTACAAGAGCCTCATCGAAGGCGGCGAAGGCAAGATCCACCGTCTGGAAGACTGGGGTCGTCGCCAGCTGGCCTACCCGATCGAGAACCTGGTCAAGGCCCACTACGTGCTGCTCAACATCGAGTGCACCCAGAACGTCC
>Ga0209676_1000957_pt1 | contig 35083 bp, 29 predicted proteins | sample AraplaCvi_mLB_r2_FD_184282 | JGI IMG/M metagenome (GOLD analysis project Ga0209676, IMG submission 184282) | Arabidopsis root microbial communities from North Carolina, USA - plate scrape MF_Cvi_mLB_r2 (SPAdes) (version 2) | ecosystem: Host-associated > Plants > Roots > Endosphere | place: USA... | reverse complement strand
CGGCGATTGCGTGGCCACCTGTGCCTGCGCGCCGGCGGCGAGCAGCATCGTTGCCGATGCGAGCGCCACGCTCAGCAGATTGCGCTTGAGTTGCATCTCCCCTCCCACTCAAATCGGTTCTAGTCGTTGTGTGTCGGCCCGCGTACGTCGCGACGGATGTCGCGCTCGCCGGGAGCCCGCGCCGGAGTCGGCAAAGAAAAACCGCTCAGTACGTAGCGGCGATGGTAGTTCGGCCCATCCCCGCACAAATTCCTTTGCATACGTATTCATCGCCCGCGCCAGCGGGTAAATGCACGTGCAAGCGTTTTCCCGGCGCGCGGTCATCCACCCCGCGCATGCGCGGGAGCATCGGGTCCGCGCTGGTCCGTCAGCGCCCCAGCAGGAACTGCAGCGGTACGTCGAGCCGATCGCGCCAGGCGCGTTCGTTGTGTTCGGCCCCGGGGAATTCCCGGCTCATGAACTGGCGGCCCTCGCGCCAGCCGGCATCGCGCAGGACCGCGTCCATGCGCTGCTGGTAAGGCGCGTACTCCGCGTCAAGGGTCGCGGTGCCGTGGTCGAAATAGAAGCGATGCGTGCGGCGCGCGGGCAGGTGCGCGGCCAGGTAGTCGATGAGCGCGCCGTCGTTGGCCGGCCAGTGCGTCGACAGGCCGCCGGCCGCGCCGAACACGTCCGGATATTCGCTCATCGCATAGGCCGAGATCAGTCCGCCCAGGCTCGAACCCATCACCATCGTGTCCTCGCGCGAAGGCTTCGTGCGATACGTCGCGTCGATGGCCGGCTTGAGCTCTTCGACGATGAAACGCAGGTAGCCGTCGGAGAGCAGCTGCGCGCGCTGTTCGGGCGAAATCGCCGCCGAAGGTATGGCCTTCGCGGGCCAATATTCGTTCGAACGCAGCGGCGTGTTCGAGATCGCCACGACGATGGCCTCGCGCACGCGATGGGCGTCGATCAGCTTGGTCATCGTGCCGTCCACGTCCCAGTCGATGCCGGTGAACGACATCGACGGATCGAACAGGTTCTGGCCGTCGTGCATGTACAGCACGGGATAGCGACGTTTGGGGTGGGTGGCGTACGACGGCGGCAGCCACACATCGATGTTGCGCGCGGGCACGTGCGCGGAAGGCACGTCCTGGTAGCTGTCGACGCGCCCCGTCGCCTGCAGCGCGGGCGCATTGACCGCATACGCCCAGCGCAGGAACACCGGCAGCATCCGCGCCCATGCGGCCTGTTCATGTTTGCCGCCGGGCAACAGGTAGAGCGAGGCGTCGGCGCGCGTGGCCTTGGCCGCGTAGTCGTCGTTGACGCTGTAGCCGAGCTGTTTCAGGCCCTTCATGCCGCCGGTGCTGGCATTCCAGCCGTCGAGCATGTCGCGCGTGTCGTCGATGGCGTCGTTGATGTCGTCGCCATCGCGGTCGTCGGTTTCCTCGTCGGTGCCCACCGCGAAGAACCATCGCGCGCCGTTGCGGGGCTCGCTTGCATCGACCATGCGCTGCGCCATGCGCGTGCGCTGCATGCGGGCATTGTCGGTGGTGTCGGACGCCGGCCAGAACGAGGGCGAGAACGCGCCGACGCGCCCGAACACCTCCGGGTACTGCCAGCCCAGGTTGAACGCGTTCAGCGCGCCGAGCGACCAGCCCAGGATCGCGCGCGCGTCGGGCGTGGTACGTGTGCGAAACCGCGCGTCGATGGCGGGCACGAGCGTATGCGCGAGCCATTCCGAGTACGCATGCGCGTTCGCGCCGATCGCGCCGTAACGCGTCTTCGCAATCAGATTCGTGCCGGCCTTGCGATCCGACAACCCGTAGGCGCCCATGCGATCGGGTGGCATGTCGATGGCGACGACGATCGGTGCGCGGATATCGCCCGACGCGACGAATTGCTGCAAGGTTTCCCGAAGTCGCACCGCCTCGCGGTCCTGCCCGTCGTTGACGTACAGCACGGGGTAGCGCCGCGTTCCGCCCGCGTAATCCGGCGGCAGGTAGACCGTGGTCTTCATGCCCTGCGGCGCGAACGAGGTGGCGTCCAGCGCGAACGTTTCGACAACGACCTCGCCCTGCACTGCCGCCGGAGCCAGCGGTTCCACGGCCATCGCCGCCTGTGCGATCAGCAGCACGAAGGCAGCGCAGGCGGGTCGAAGGCGCATGTTAAGGTCAGCCGATGCGTGCGTAGAACACGCCGCGCGGCGGCAGGTTCAACGTGTCGCCCTGCAGTTCGCCGGCACGCAGGCCGTGGTCGGCGATCGCGGTCGGCGAGCCGAGCGATGCCGGCACCGTCCACGTTTGCGCACTGGGCGAGAGGTTGAACACGACCAGCAGCGACTCGTCCGCGCCGCGTCGCGTGAAGGCCAGCACCGGTTCATCCGCGTCGAGGAACGCGATGTCGCCCGTCACCAGCGCCGGATGCGACTTGCGCCATTGCATCAGGTGACGCACGCCGTTGAGCACCGACCCGGCGTGCGAATCCTGCGCGGCGACGCTCAGTTCGCCATGTTCGGCCGGCACCGGGAGCCACGGGCGCGCGGCACTGAAACCGCCATTGGCATCGGAGTTCCACGGCATCGGCGTGCGGCATCCGTCGCGGCCCTTGAACGTCGGCCAGAACGTGATGCCATAGGGGTCCTGCAACGATTCGAACGGCACGTCCGCTTCGGTCAGTCCGAGTTCCTCGCCCTGGTACAGGCAGACCGAGCCGCGCAGCGAGCACACCAGCGCGACCAGCTGCCGCGCGAGGTCCGCATCGTACGCGCCGCCGACGTTCCAGCGCGTCACCGCGCGCTGCACGTCGTGGTTGGAAATCGCCCAGCACGGCCAGCCTTCGTGCATCTTCGCTTCGAGGTTCTCGACCGTGGCGCGGATGTACGCGGCGCTGGAGTCGTCGGTCAGCAGCTCGAAGCTGTAACCCATGTGCAGCCGGCGCTCGTTGACGTACTCGGCCATCGTCGCCAGGGAATCCTCCGACGAGATCTCGCCCAGCGTCGTCGCGCCGGGATAGCGATCGAGCAATGCGCGCAGCGCTTCGAGGAACGGGATGTTCTCCGGCTGCGTGTTGTTGTGCCAGTGGTACTGGAACGCGTACGGATTGTCCGGGCTGAAGCCGCGGCCGGTACGCAGTTCCAGCGGTTTGGCCGGGTTGTCGCGCAGCTGCGTGTCGTGGAAACAGAAGTTGATCGCGTCCAGGCGCAGGCCGTCCACGCCGCGGTCGAGCCAGAACTGCACGTTGTCCAGCGTCGCCTGCTGCACCGCGGGGTTGTGGAAATTCAGGTCCGGCTGCGAGGCCAGGAAGTTGTGCAGGAAATACTGCTGCCGGCGCGGCTCCCACTGCCACGCGACGCCGCCGAACAGCGACATCCAGTTGTTGGGCGGCGTGCCGTCGGGCTTCGCGTCGGCCCACACGTACCAGTCGGCCTTCGGGTTGTCACGGCTTTCGCGGCTTTCCTTGAACCAGGCGTGCTCGATCGAGGTGTGGCTGAGGACCTGGTCGATCATCACGCGGATGCCCAGCGAATGGGCCTTGGCGAGCAGGCGGTCGAAGTCGTCCAGCGTGCCGAACAGCGGGTCCACGTCGCGGTAATCGGCGATGTCATAGCCGAAATCGGCCATCGGCGACTTGAAGAACGGCGAGATCCAGATGGCGTCCACGCCGAGGCTGGCGACGTAGTCCAGCCGCGCTTCGATGCCGGGCAGGTCGCCCACGCCGTCGCCATTGGTGTCCAGGAAGCTGCGCGGGTAGATCTGGTAGATCACCGCGCCGCGCCACCAGTTCGTTTCTTTCGCGTTGCTGCCTGCCGCCATCTGCCTTCCGTCCCCGCCGCTGCCTGAGCGTGTGTCTGCCGTGTCGTCCATGCCGAACTGGACGCGCGCCCCGGGCGCGCGATGGCGTGCACTATTCCACGGTGCGTCCCTGCCGCGCATTGCCCGGAGCCGCCGTCGGCCATGAATACGTATGCAGCCCGAGCCCCCGCCGCGCCCGCCGTCTACCATGGGCAACCGAGTTGGGGATGCTGCATGAAACAAGCCCGCCCGGCGCAAGCGACGCGCCGTTCGCCACGCATTGCGCTCGCCGTCGCGCTGGCTTTGGCCGCCGGCCCCGCGCTTATTGGCAACGCGCTCGCCGGCGACGCGCCGTGGCGCGACACGATCCAGTGGCGCGACGCCACCGCACGCATGCAGGCCGATGGCGAAGGCTGGCGCCTGCAACCCGGCAGCGGCGCGGAGGTGCGCATACCCGCGCAGCCGATGCGCACGCAGACCGCCAGTCCGATGTTCGACGGCCTGTTCGCGCTCGCGCAGGCCGAACTCACGCAGGCGCAGGTCGAGTCGATTTCCGACAGCGCCTACGACCACGGCAGGCCCATTGCCTGTTCGTGCTTCGAGACGGGCGAGAAGTGGCGCTACGTATGGACGCGCGATCTTTCCTTCGCAGCCGATCTGGCGCTGGCAAAGCTCCGCCCGGAGCGCACGCGCAACTCGCTGCGCTTCAAGTTGTCCGACCTGCGTGCGGGCGCGCCGCAGGGCACCTACGTCGTGCAGGACACCGGTTCGGGCGGCAGCTGGCCGATCAGCAGCGACCGCGTGGTGTGGTTCCTCGCCGCGCGCGGGCTGGTCGATGCACCCGCTGGCGATGCCGATGCGAAGCGCTTCAGTGAAGAGGTCTGGCAGGCGCTGACCGATACGCTCGCGCAGGACCGGCAGTTCGTGTTCGATGCGGACATGGGCCTGTATCGCGGCGAGACCTCGTTCCTCGACTGGCGTGAACAGTCGTATCCGCGCTGGACGTCCGACGACGTCGCGTTCCTCGCGCAGTCCTTCGCGCTGTCGACGAACGTGCTGCATTACGAAGCGCTGCGCCTTGGCGAACGCATGGCGCGCGAGCGCGGCGATGCGCGTGCGGACGAATACGCGCAGCAGGCGCGCTCGCTCGCCACGCACATCGAGCGACGCTTCTGGCGCGAGGATCGCGGCCTGTACATGAGCTACATCGGCACCGCCGCGCATCCGGTGCCATTGGAGGCCTACGACCTGCTCGGCCTGTCGCTGCTGATCGACAGCGGCATCGCGCCGGACACGCGTGCGCGCCGTGCGTTGGCGAACTATCCGCGGCTCGAATCCGGAAGTCCGGTGATCTGGCCGCAGCAGCCGGGCATCGCGATCTACCACAACCGCGCGATCTGGCCGTTCGTCTCGGCATACTCGCTGCGGGCCGCGCGCAAACTGGATGACGCCGACCGCATCGCAAGCGAAGTCCACTCGCTCATGCGCGGCGCCGCCTTGGCCGGCTCGAACATGGAGAACTACGAGCTGACCACGCAGGCGGTGCATGTGGACGATGGCGCGCTGAGCGGCCCGGTCGTCAACTCACCGCGCCAGCTGTGGTCGGTGGCGGGCTATCTGCAGATGGTGATGGAGGGTGTGTTCGGGCTACAGGCCGATGGCACTGTCGCGCCGAAGATCCCCGCGGCGCTTGTGCCGCTGCTCTTCGGCGAACGCGACCGCATCACGCTGGAGCTCCCGGATCGTCGTATCGTGCTCATCCGGCCATCGGCTATCGAAAGCGATCTGCTGGTGGCCGGAAAGGTGGAACGCGAAGGCACGCGCGAGACAGTGCGGCTTGTTCCGCAACGTGGTGCCGCGCGCCCGAAGGCTTCCCTGCTCGATGCCGCCGCATTCGCGCCAGCCTCGCCGCCCGTGCCAGAGCCCGTGCAGGACAAGAGCGGCTGGCGCGTCGAAGTCCCCGCGCATCAACGCCTTTACGTCGATGGCGTGCTGCGCGCGGATGCTTCGCCACAAGTGCGGACGCAGCGCCTGCTCAAGCAGGGCACACAGCAATGCATGAGCCTGACGCGCGTGGAGAGCGGCATCGAATCGCTGCATTCGCCCACGCGCTGCGTCGCAGACGACACCCGGATCGAAGGCTCATGGCCGCGCACCTGGCGTGCGCCTGGTGCCGGCCGCTACGCGTTCAGCGTCGAGTTCACCAACACGCATGGCCCGATCAACACTGGCATCACGGCCGCGGTGAAGACGCTGGTCGCGCAGTGTGACGGCACCGGCGAACAGCGCGGCACGCTCGTGATGCCGCATGGCGCGGCGATGCAGCGATCAAGCAGCGTCGTGATCGATGTACGCGAAGCCACGACATGCCGTTTCACGCTGCGCGACGGGGTGAACATGTCCTACCTGACGCACAACGCCCGCTACACCGGCGGCGCCGGCGGCATCGACGGCCCGCTCAACGATGCCACCATCGGCGCGTTGCACGCCGTACCGCTGCATGCCGCCCAACAGGAGAAGCCCGCGCGATGAGCACGAAACCGCAGCTGTCGTTCTGGCAGATCTGGAACATGTGTTTCGGATTCCTGGGCATCCAGTTCGGATTCGCCCTGCAGAACGCCAACGTCAGCCGCATCTTCCAGACGCTGGGCGCGAGCATGGACGACATCCCCGTGCTCTGGATCGCCGCGCCGCTCACGGGCCTGATCGTGCAGCCGATCGTGGGCTACATGTCAGACCGCACCTGGACGCGCCTGGGTCGCCGTCGACCGTACTTCCTCGTCGGCGCGGTGCTGGCGACGCTGGCGCTGTTCTTCATGCCGAACTCGCCGACGCTGTGGATCGCCGCCGGCCTGCTCTGGGTGCTGGATGCGTCGATCAACATCTCGATGGAGCCGTTCCGCGCATTCGTCGGCGACCAGTTGCCGACGTCCCAGCGCGCCAGCGGCTATGCGATGCAGAGCTTCTTCATCGGCGTGGGTTCGGTGATCGCGAGCCTGTTGCCGTGGATGCTCGCGAAGGCTGGTGTCGGCAACACCGCGGGCCCGGGCGAAGTGCCGGACACCGTGCGTTACGCGTTCTACTTCGGCGGCGCGGTGCTGCTGCTCGCGGTGGGCTGGACGGTGCTTCGCACGCGTGAATACCCGCCGGAGGTGCTGCGTTCGCACGACACGACGGCACGCGCGCCGACGAGTGTGCTGGACGGCGCCCGCGCCCGGTTCAACGGCGTCGCGTGGCTGCTGGCCGGCATCGTCGGCGCGTTGGCGGTCTGGCGCTTTGCGCTAGACAAGCAGCTGTACATCCTCGGCGGACTGCTCGCCGGTTACGGCGCGGCATTGATCGCCGCGAGCTTCATGCGCCGCGACCGCGCGTTGGCACAGATCGTCGGCGACCTGCACGACATGCCCGGCGAGATGCGCAAGCTCGCCGTCGTGCAGTTCTTCTCGTGGTTCGCGCTGTTCGCGATGTGGATCTACACCACCGGCGCAGTGACGCAGGTGCATTTCGGCAGCACCGATACCTCGTCGGCGGCGTACAACGAGGGCGCGAACTGGGTCGGCGTGCTGTTCGCCGGATACAACGGCTTCGCCGCGCTGGCGGCCATCGCGATTCCGTGGATGGTGCGACGCCTCGGCCTGCGCGTGAGCCATCTGATCAACGTGACACTGGGCGGCCTGGGCCTGCTGTCCTTCCTGGTGATCCGCGATCCGCAGTGGTTGCTGCTGTCGATGGTCGGCGTCGGCTTCGCCTGGGCGTCGATCCTCTCGCTACCGTACGCGTTGCTTTCCGACAGCGTGCCGGCCGCGAAGATGGGCGTATTCATGGGCATCTTCAACTTCTTCATCGTCATCCCGCAGCTGGTGGCGGCGAGCCTGCTGGGCTTCCTGCTCAAGCATTTCTTCGCTGGCGCGCCCATCCAGGCGCTCACCATCGGCGGTATCAGCCTGATCGTCGCCGGCCTGTGCGTGCTGCGCGTGCAGGAGCCCGGCGCCGTCGCCGCGCCCGCGACCGGTCATTGAGGAGTTTCGAATGGGTTTGAATGGATCGCTTCGCCTGCATGCACTGACGCTCGCGCTGGTCGCGTCGTTTCCCGCCGCGCACGCGGCCGATGCGCCGGATTACTACGGAACGCTGGAACCGTTCGCGAAGGAGGCGGTGTACTTCGTCGTCACCGATCGTTTCGTCAACGGCGACCCGTCCAACGACCACCGCGACCAGGGCGGCACGAACCCGGCGTTGCGCACGTTCGACCGCCCCACGCCCGGCAGCGATGCGGGCGACAACATCGGCTACCTCGGCGGTGACTTCAAGGGCATCGTCGATCACCTCGATTACATCCGTGGCATGGGCTTCAGCGCGTTGTGGATCACGCCCATCGTCGACAACCCGGACGAGGCCTTCACCGGCGGAAAGCCCGCGCAGAAGGGCGGCTTCCTTACCGATGGCGGCAAGACGGGCTATCACGGCTACTGGGGCGTGAACTTCTACAAGCTCGACGAACACCTGCCCAGTGCGGGACTGGACTTCAAGGGCCTGGCCGACGCCGTGCACGGGCAGGACATGAAGCTGGTGCTCGACATCGTCGGGAACCACGGTTCGCCCGCGTACTCCATGCCGAAGACGCAGCCGATGTTCGGGCAGGTGTTCGATCGCGACGGCAAGCTCGTGGCCGACCACCAGAACCTGCCGCCGGGCAAGCTCGACCCGAAGAACAACCCGCTGCACCGCTTCTACAACACGGCAGGGGGGCTGGCGGAGCTGTCGGACTTCAACGAGAACAATCCGGACGTAATGGACTACCTCGCCGGCGCGTACGCGCAGTGGATCGGGCAGGGCGCCGACGCGTTCCGCATCGACACCATCGGCTGGTTGCCGCATCCGTTCTGGCACGAGTTCGTCGCGCGCATGCGGCGCGAGAAGCCGGGCATGTTCATGTTCGGCGAAGCGTTCGAGTACGACGCGAAGAAGATCGCCGAGCACACCTGGGCGCGCAACGCGAACGTGAGCGTGCTGGACTTCCCGCTGAAGCAGGGTCTGGAGAAAGCGTTCGGCCACGAGCGCGCCGGCTTCGAGGTACTAGCCGACCGCCTGTACCTCGACGGTGGCCCGTACGCGAATCCATACGAACTGGCGACGTTCTACGACAACCACGACATGGCGCGCCTCGACGCGAGCGACGAAGGCTTCGTCGACGCGCACAACTGGCTGTTCACCGCGCGCGGCATTCCGGTCGTGTACTACGGTTCGGAAATCGGCTTCATGCGCGGGAAGCCGGAGCATGACGGCAACCGGAACTACTTCGGCGCGGAACGCGTCGCGGCGGCGCCGTCGAGCCCGATCCACCGCAACCTGACGCGCATCGCGCACGTGCGCGCGGCCTCGCCCGCGTTGCAGCGCGGGCTTCAGGTGAACGTCGAACTGAAGGGCGATCGCGCGGCGTTCTACCGCGTCTACCAGCATGAGGGCGTGTCGCAGATCGCGCTGGTGCTGCTCAACAAGGGCGATGCGGCCGCGAACTTCGACGTGAAGCAGTACCTGCAGCCGGGCACGTGGCGTGCGGCGATCGCCGGCGGCGAAGCAAAGGTGCGCGACTCGCTCAGGACGACGGTGCCGGCGCACGGCGTCGAGGTGTTCCTGCTCGACGCGCCCGTGACGCAGCCGAAGCTGCGTGCCGAGCTGGACCGGTTGATGGCGGTGAAGCGGCCGCAGTGAGGTCTGCGGCCGCTTCGGCGCGGTCTCACCGTGCCGTCGCGCTGGCGCCTGCCTTGGCGTCGGCCTTCTCGCCGCCGATGTTGCGCGAGAGGAAGTCCAGCAGCCGCTCGTAGAACTCGCGGCGGTGCGCGTCGGTGTAGAAGCCGTGGCCCTCGGTGGGGAAGTACAGCGTTTCCACCGGTGTGCCCGCGGCCTTGAGCGCCTTCTCCATCTTCTGGCTGTGGTGCAGTGGCGCGATGTCGTCCTTGCCGCCCGCGGCCAGGAACACCGGCATCCTGATGCGGTCGGCCATGCGGCTGGGCGATACCGCGCCGAGCGCTTTCGGGTCGCCGATCCAGTCGACCGACCAGTTGCGCATCCAGCGCGCGTTGTCGGAGTTCTCATCAACGACGTCGGGCAGGTCGTAGACGCCGACATACCCCACGGCGCAGCGGTACAGGTCCGGCTCGCGCGCCGCGCCCATGAGGGCCGCATAGCCGCCGTAGCTGCCGCCGAAGATGCAGATGCGCGCCGGGTCGACGATGCCCTGGTCCACTGCCCAGCGCGTCGCGTCGGTCACGTCGTCCTGCATGGTGCCGCCCCACTGCAGCGCGCCGGCATGGAGGAAGTCGCGGCCGTAGTTGCCCGAGCCGCGGAAGTTGACCTGCAGCACGGCGTAGCCGGCGTCGGCCAGCATCTGCGTTTCGCGGTCGAAGCCCCACTCGTCGAATACGCCGAACGGGCCGCCGTGTGGATGCACCACGGTCGGCAGCTTCTTTCCATCCGAACCCCGCGGCAGCGTCAGGTAGCCGTGCAGGGTCAGGCCGTCGCGCGCCTTGAGTTCGACCGGGCGAACCGTCGCCGTGCGTGCAGGATCGAACCACTCGGCGCGGCCGAAGATCCGCTCGGCCGTGTTGGTCTTGGAGTCGAACAGGAAGAAGTCGCCCGGATTGCGGTCGCTGGATGCGACCACAAGGTGCAGGCCATCGCGCGTATCGGACAGAAAGCGGATGGACGAATCCGGGATCGCCTTCTCCAGCTGGCGATGGAGCCGCGCGTACGGCGCCTTCTCGTCGAAGAAGCGGTTGACCAGCCGATCCTTCATGAAGGACGCGCCCACCGGCACGTTGCCGGCGTCGTAGATGATCGCGTACGGATCCACCACGTCGTCGCGCAGCAGCTGCGTGCGCTCGCCGCTGGCGATGTTCATGGCGACGATGGCGTCCGGTCCGCTGGCCTGTTCTACCTGGAGGTAGGCAACGGTGTTGTCGGCGGAGAAGCCCAGTGCCGCCTCGACGCGACCGCTTTGCGCTTCATCGTTGATCAGCTGCCACTCCGACCCGCGCGCCTGCCGGTAGTACAGCTTGTTGACGTTGTCGTTGCCTGCGCCGCGCGCGAAGCGCACCTCGCCCGCGTGATCGGTGGTGAAGCCCGCCCGGTGCACCGGCGCGCTCGCGACCGGGGAGCGCCGGCCGTTGTAGACGTCCATGCGCTCGATGCGCGTGTTCGGGTCGTAACCGAACGCCTGCACCGAGATCAGCACGTTGCGGTCGTCGCCCGGCAGATCGTCGGCGAGGAAGCCGGCGACGAAGTTGTCGTACTTGACCGTTTTCGAATTGGCGCTCTGGTCGAAATGCGCCATGAGGGTGCGCCCGCCGCTGCCATCGGCGTTGATGGCGTGCAGCTCGCCGGTCAGGCGTGGCGTTTCCAGCGAGCTGAAGCGTTCGGCCATGCTGACCAGCACGCGCGTGTCGTTGACCCAGTGGAAGTCGGCGACCACCGAATTCTTCACGCCGGCCACCCGCGCGGTGAACGCCTTGTCGGCGCGCCGGATGATCAACAGGATCGTGCGATCCTCCAGCGGGACGGTGGCGGCGTAGTACTCACCGGTGGGGGAGATCTTGATCTCCTCGTAGGTGTCCTTCTTCAGGTAAGGCGCCAGGTCCACCTGCGCGACGGCTGGAAATGCGAGCGCGGCCAGTACTAGGCCCGCGACCGGGCCCATCAAGTGCTTCATCCGTGATTCCCCTCCGCGCCCCCGCGCGGTTCGGGAGAAGTCTAGCGGGGGTGGCGCTCAGGCGCCGCTGGACTTTCTCACCACCAGCGACGCCGACAGCGTGATGCTGCGCGTCTGCTCGCCGGCGATCTGCCGCAGCAGCGTTTCGACCAGCAGCTCGCCGGCGCGCTTGGTGTCCTGGAACACCGTGGTCAGCGGCGGGCTGGTGAAACGGGCCATCGGGAGGTCGTCGAAGCCGACTACGGCGATGTCTTCGGGCACGCGCAAGCCGGCGTCGGCCAGTGCGCGCATGGCGCCCACGGCGATCAGGTCGCTGGCGGCGAACACGGCATCGAAGGCGCCGCCGCGTGCCAGCAGTTCGCGCGCTGCGGCGTAGCCGTCTTCCTCGGAGCTTTCGGCATCGACCTGGAGGATCGCTTCCATCGCGCCGCCGACTTCGCGCAACGCGGCGTCGCAACCGCGGAAGCGGTCGAAGAATTCGGGGCAATGACTCGACGCGCCGCCAAGGAAGGCGATGCGGCGACGGCCCAGGCCGACGAGGTGCTCGCCGGCGATGCGCCCGCCGTTGAAGTTGTCGCAGCCGATGGACAGCCCCGGCTGGTCGGGCAGCACCGCGCCCCAGCGCACGAAGCGCGTGCCCTGCGCGACGAGTTTTTCCAGCTTGCCGGTGTAGGCGAGGTAGTCGCCGTAGCCCAGCAGGATCAGGCCGTCGGCCTTCATGCTGTCCTCGTAGTCGGCGTGCCAGTCGTCGGACAGCTGCTGGAACGAGATCAGCAGGTCCTGGCCCTCTCGCGCGCAGGCGCGGGTGATGGAGCCGACCATCGACAGGAAGAACGGGTTGATGTGCGACTCGTCGGGCGTGGGGTCTTCGAACAGCAGCAGCGCCAGCGTGCCCGAGCGCTGCGTACGCAGGCTGGAGGCGTGGCGGTCGACCTTGTAGTTGAGCTCGCGCACGGCGTCTTCGACGCGCTTGCGGGTTTCGGCATTGACCAGCGGGCTGCCGCGCAGCACACGCGATACCGTCGCCTGCGACACCCCCGCGCGGTGGGCGATGTCCAGCGAGGTGATCTTGGTTTTCTTGCTGCGGCCGAGGTAGTGCACTTGCGACATGCCGGCAGTATGTAAGCCCTTGTACGCAAAGGCTTGCCGCAGTGCGGCATGGGGCCGCGCCGCGTCCTCAGACCGACACGTCGAACAGCGACCCCACCGCCGAGGACGCCGCCATCGCCAGCGCGCCCCAGAACGCCACGCGCATCGCACCGCGCAGCCTCGACGCGCCGCCGGCATGCGCGGCCAGGGCGCCGGACAGGAACAGCGCGCACAGCGTCGTGGCGATGGTCACCGCCTGCATGATGGCCGGGGGCGAAAGCAGCACCGCCGCCATCGGCAGCAGGGCGCCGCTCACGAACGCGAGCGCCGACGCCAGCGCCGCCTGCACCGGCCGTGCGCGCAGTTCGTCGGTGATGCCCAGTTCGTCGCGCGCGTGCGCGGCGAGCGCGTCGTGTGCGGTGAGCTGTTCGGCCACCTGCCGCGCCAGTACGGCGTCCAGCCCGCGGCGCATATAGATATGCGTCAGTTCGTTGAGCTCGTACTGCGGTTCGGCCGCCAGCTCGCGCCGTTCGACGGCCAGGTCGGCGTCCTCGGTGTCGGCCTGCGACTGCACCGAGACGTACTCGCCCGCGGCCATCGACATCGCGCCGGCCACGATGGCCGCCACGCCGCTGGCCAGCACCACGTCCGGCGCCGCGCCGCTGGCGGCCACGCCGACCACCAGCCCGGACACCGAGACGATGCCGTCGTTGGCGCCGAGCACCGCCGCGCGCAGCCAGCCGACGCGGCTGGAGCGGTGCGACTCGCTGTGGCGGGTGGGGATGTCGGGCATCCGGTGCGGGGGCGGCGACGGCGCGCGCGCGGGCGTCTGGCTGGTCATGGCCGCAGCGTAGCCAAGCCGGTGCGTCGACGCGACAGCGAGACAGTCGTGCGATTCCGGATTACTGCGTTGCACCGCCGTGGATGGGGTCATTCACGCCGCCTCGCTACACTGGCGTGATCGCCGCCACAGTCCAGGGACTTCGTCCCGCTGCAGCCAGGCTCCATTCAACGAGGTGCGTGTGTCCGGTCCCAGCCAGGTCAAGGATGTTCCTATCGAGGGTCGGGCCCAGCTCGTCGAATACCTCAGCTCCGGCATCCGGGCCCGCGAGGACTGGCGCATCGGCACCGAGCACGAGAAGTTCGGCTTCCGCACAGACGACCTGCGTCCGCCGACCTTCGATGGCGAGCGCGGCATCGAGGCATTGCTCAAGGGCCTGACCCGCTTCGGCTGGACGCCGGTGACCGAGCACGAGCGTGTCATCGCGCTCACGCGCGAGCAGGCCTCCGTGTCGCTGGAACCGGCGGGCCAGCTGGAACTGTCCGGCGCGCCGCTGGAGAACCTGCACCAGACCTGTTCGGAAACCAACAGCCACCTGCGCGAAGTGCGCACCGTCGCCGAGCCGATGGGGCTGGGTTTCCTGGGCATGGGTTTCCAGCCCAAGTGGCGGCGCGACGAAATGCCGTGGATGCCCAAGGGCCGCTACAAGATCATGCGCGAGTACATGCCCAAGGTCGGTTCGCTCGGCCTGGACATGATGACGCGCACCTGCACGGTGCAGGTCAACCTGGACGTCGGCTCGGAAGCCGACATGGTGAAGAAGTTCCGCGTCTCGCTGGCGCTGCAGCCCATCGCCACCGCGCTGTTCGCCGATTCGCCGTTCGTGGAAGGCAAGCCGAACGGGTACCTGAGCTACCGCTCGCACATCTGGACCGACACCGACGCCGGCCGCACGGGCCTGCTCGACTTCGTCTTCGAGGACGGCTTCGGCTACGAGCGTTACGTCGATTACCTGCTGGATGTGCCGATGTACTTTGTCTACCGCGACGGGAAGTACATCGATGCATCGGGCCAGTCGTTCCGCGCGTACCTGGACGGAAAGCTGCCGGCGTACCCCGGCCATCGCCCCGTGCTGCGCGACTGGGCCGACCACAGCACCACCGCGTTCCCCGAAGTCCGGCTGAAGAAATACCTGGAAATGCGCGGCGCCGATTCCGGCCCGTGGAACCGCATCTGCGCGCTGCCGGCGTTCTGGGTCGGCCTGCTGTACGACGACACGGCGCTCGACGCCGCGTGGGACCTGGTGAAGGACTTCACTCTCGCCGAGCGCCACGCGCTGCGCGACGGCGTGCCTTCGCGCGCGCTGAAGCTGCCGTTCCGCAACGGGACGGTGCTCGACCTTGCGCGTCGCGCGCTGGAGATTTCGGCCGAAGGCCTGCGTCGTCGCGCCCGCCGCAACGCCAACGGCGCGGACGAGACGGTGTTCCTGGAACCGATGATGGAATTCGCCGAAGCCGGCATCACGCCGGCCGAACGCAAGCTCGAGCTGTACCACGGCCCGTGGCAGGGCGACATCGACCACGTCTTCCGCGAATTCGCCTACTGACGGCCGCGCCCGCGGCCGTCGCGCCTCATCGCGCCACCCTCAGAACCGCGACGCCACCAGCTTCACGTCCGCCCATTGCCATGCGGCGGCCTGGCGGCGCTCGGTTTCGGCGGCGGCGTCCTTGAGCTTGAGCTTGCGCTGCGCCTGCGCCAGGCCGTACAGCGACCAGCCGTTGTCGGGGAAGCGCTTGAGGTCTTCCTCGTACACCGCGACGGCTTCCTTCGCACGACCGGCATCGAGCAGCGCCGCGCCCAGGAACGGCCGCACCGGCAGCGGCCAGTCCGGCGGCTCGTTGTAGTTGAGCAGGTCCTCGGCGGCGACGGCCTTGCGCAGCGAGGCAATGCCGGACTTGCTCTGCTTCGTCGCCAGCGCGATCTCGCCGGCGAGCATGTGCTGGGCGACGTCGAGCACGCGGTCTGCGCGGTTGATGTCGAACAGCATCACCTTCTCCATCGCCGGATCCGACGCGATGGCCTGCAGGGCCTTCAGCTCCTTCGTCGCGGCGGAAGGCTTGTCCGTGCGCACCAGGGCCATGCCGCGCGCGAAGTGCCAGATCGCCTTGGGGAACGGCACCTGCGACGGCGGCGCGTCGTCGGCGAGGATCTGTTGCCATTCGCCGAAACGCACGCGCGCGAACAGCGGCGCGACGAAGAACTGCTGCATGAAGGGCATCGCCTCCAGCTGCTGCATGTCGACCCGTTGCGCGGTCTGGTCGGCCGCTTCGATCGCCAGCGTGCGCGAGCCGTGCAACGCCGCCGTCATCGCCGCGAAATGCCAGTTGTGCGGCACGTAGCCCAGCGGATACGCGCCGTTGCTGCCGCGGCAGACGGCGAGGAAGGCCTTGTCGGCGGTGCTGGCGGCGAGGTTGCTCAGCGTCGCGTCGTGGTAACGGCCCACGCGGATGTAGACGTGCGCGGGCATGTGCACCAGGTGGCCCGAACCCGGCGCGAGCGCGGCGAGGCGGTCGGCGTAGGGCTCGGCGCGCTCGGGCTGGTGAGAGGCTTCCACTGCATGGATGTAGTAATGCGCCGCGCCGATGTGGCGAGGGTTGCGCTTGAGCACGCCTTCCAGCGTGGCCAGCAGCGTGTCGGTGTACTCGGTCGGCTGGCCCTGCGCGTTCCAGTACGCCCACGGCGTCAGGTCCATCAGCGATTCGGCGTAGAGCGTGGCGATATCGTCGTCGTCCGGGAACTGCCTGTGCGCGTCGGCCATCGCCTGCGCATAGGCCTTGTCCAGCGGAATGCGATCGGCCGGCGCGGGCGTCTGGTAGCGCTTCACCAGCGCGGCGATCAGCGCCTGCTCGGCGGGCGTGGCGTTCTTCGACAGCTTCTGCGCGCGCAGCGCGAGCGTGGTGGCATCGGCGGCGAGGTCCGGCGACATCGGCAGGTTGATGTTCGGCCCCAGCACGAGCGCCTGGCCCCAGGCGCACATCGCGCACGTGGGATCCAGGCGTTCGGCCTCGGCGAAGGCGCGGCCGGCGGCTTCGTGGTTGAACCCGTAGGCCAGGCGCAGGCCCTGGTCGAAATAGCGCTGCGCTTGCGGCACCTTCGATGCGATGTCGCGATGCAGCTCGCCGAAATTGTCGAACAACGGCGGCGCGTTGGTCTGTTGCGCCGCGTTCTCCTTCGGCGGCGCGGGGCAGGCCGTCAGGGCCAGGCAGGTCAGGGCGAGGCTGAGCAGGCACAACCGCGTCGTCATGGCGCACTCCAGCACAAGGGTCATCAGGAACGAGAACGTGGGAACCGGGCCGGGGCGGTCAGAACCGTTGCACTCGCAACCGTCGCGCCGTGCCATGTTGCAGTGCGGTAGGCTCGGCGGATGACCCGACAACCCGTGCCCGCCGAGTCCGCCAACGATCCCCTCCGCGTCGTCGAGTTCGCATCGCACGACGCCCTGCTGCGCGAGGACGTGAAAACCGTCGGCGCGCTGGTCGGCGACATCCTGGCCGAACAGCGCGGGCCGCAGTTCCTGGCCGAAGTCGAGAACCTGCGGCGCGCGGCGATCCGCCGTCGCGAATCCAACGCGCCGGTCTCGGAACTGGCGCAGGCGCTGGGCGGTGTGGAGCTGGAACGCGCCGGCGACCTGGTCCGCGCCTTCGCCACCTACTTCCAGGCGGTGAACGTCGCCGAGCGCGTGCACCGCATCCGCCGTCGCCGCGACTACGAACGACAGGGCGCGAGCCGCCAGCCGGGCGGATTGCGCGACGTACTGGCAACGCTCGCCGCGCAGGGCGTGAGCCTGGAGGAAGTGGTGGCGCTGCTGCAGCGGCTGCGCATCGAACCGGTGTTCACCGCGCATCCCACCGAAGCGGTGCGTCGCGCGCTCCTGGAAAAGGAGCGCCAGATCGTCACCTGCCTCATCGACGACATCGACCGCACGCGCACGCCGTACGAACATCGCGCCGACTTGGAACGCATGCGCCTGGCGCTCACCGCGAGCTGGCAGACCGCCGAAACGCCGCCGGTGAAGCCCAGCGTCGCCGATGAATTCGAGCACGTCGGCTTCTATCTGTCGGACGTGCTGTATCGCGTGCTTCCCGTGTTCTACGAACTGTTCGAGGACGCGCTGCGCGAGACCTATGGTGAACACGTCTCGATGCCCACCGTCGTCGGCTTCGGCACGTGGGTGGGCGGCGACATGGACGGCAATCCGAACGTCGGCGCCGACACCATCGCCGCCACGCTCGCCGGCCAGCGTTCGCTGGTGCTGCGCGCGTATCGGCAGGAAGTCGCCGCGCTGGGCGAGATGCTGAGCCAGTCGCTGGAGCGCGTCGGCGTGGCCGACGCGGTGTCGGCCCGCATCGAGGAATACCGCTACCTGCTGCCCAAGGCCGCCGCCGCGCTGAAGCCGCGCCACGCCGACATGCCGTACCGCAACCTGCTGGCGCTGATCGCCGCACGGCTGCGCGCGACGGCAGAAGACCACGTCAACGGCTATCCGGATGCGGCGGCGTTCCTGGCCGACATCCGCATGATCGAGGACAGCCTGCGCGCGCACCAGGGCGAGCACGCCGGCGGCCACGCGGTGCGGCGCCTGCGCCGTCGCGTGGAGTGCTTCGGCTTCCATCTGGCCAGTCTCGACCTGCGGCAGGATTCCTCGACGCACGATGCGGCGCTGGCCGAAGTGTTGGGCGATGCACAGTGGGAAACGCATTCGCGCGAGGATCGCGCGCAGCGCCTGCATGGCCTGCTCGACGGCAGCGAACCGGTGCACGGCATCGGCAACGGCACCGCGCGCCCGACGCTGGACGTGTTCCGCGCCGTCGCCCGCCTGCGGCCGCGTTATGGCGCGCAGGCGTTCGGGCCGTACATCGTCAGCATGAGCCGCAGCGCGGCCGACGCGCTTGCGGTGCTCGCGTTGGCGCGCGTGGCCAACTGCGTCGACGCCGACGGCCGCGTGCCGCTGGATGTCGCGCCGCTGTTCGAAACGGTGGACGACCTCGACGCCGCCAGCGACACGCTGCGCGCGCTGTTCGCCGATCCGGTCTATCGCGCGCACCTGGCGGCGCGCGGGAATCGGCAAGTGGTGATGCTGGGTTACTCCGACAGCGCGAAGGACGGCGGCATGCTGGCCTCGCGCTGGGCCTTGCAGCGCACCCAGATCGCGCTGACGGAACTGGCGCGCGAGAGCGGCGTGCGCATCGCCTTCTTCCACGGCCGCGGCGGGTCGATCAGCCGCGGCGGCGGCAAGACCGAGCGGGCGGTCATCGCGGCGCCGCGCGGCTCGGTCGATGGCTACCTGCGCCTGACCGAGCAGGGCGAGGTGATCCACCGCAAGTACGGCATTCGTGCGATCGCGCTGCGCAACCTCGAACAGGCCACCGGCGCCGTGCTGCGCGCAACGCTGCGCCCGCGTGCGCCGGAAACGCGCGAGGCGCAATGGCGCGCCATCGCCGGCGAACTGGCCCGCGACGCACGCACCCACTATCGCGCGCTGGTGCACGAGAACCCCGACTTTCCGGCGTACTTCCGGGCCGCCACGCCCATCGACGTGATCGAGCGGCTGCGCATCGGATCGCGGCCGAGCAAGCGCGCCGGTACCGGCGATGTGGGTTCGCTGAGGGCGATTCCGTGGGTGTTCGCGTGGTCGCAGAATCGCGCCGGTCTTACCGCGTGGTACGGCGTCGGCACCGCGTTGCAGCGCGCGCTCGATGCGCATGGCCGCGACACGCTCGCCGAGATGGCGCGGGACTGGCCGTTCTTCGGCACGCTGATCGACGACCTGGAGATGATGCTGGCGAAGTCGGACCCGGGCATCTTCGAGCGTTACTCGTTGCTGGCCGGGGAGCTGCACGAACGTTTCCATCCGGGCATCGCGGAAGAGTTCGAGCGCACGCGCGCGGCGGTGCTGGCGATCAAGGGCAGCGACGAACTGCTGGCCGGCGATTACCGCCTGCGGCAGTCGATCCGCCTGCGCAATCCGTACGTCGATCCGATCAGCCTGTTGCAGGTGGACCTGCTGGCGCGCTGGCGGGCGCAGGACCGCCCGGACGGCGCGCTGTACCAGGCGCTGGTGGCGACGGTGAACGGGATTTCGGCGGGGATACAGAACACGGGGTGAGCGCCCGCGCTTGCGAGCCACGGGCTCGCGCGGGCGCGAACGACCGGCCATGGATGGCCGGGCCGGGCGATCCGGAGCCGGAAGCGCTGCGCCATGGATGGCTGGTGTTGCCATCGCAGCGATGCAAAACCCCACCCTGAACCATTCAGCAAGAACGATTACGCTTCACGCGTTGCGCCCGCGCGTGGGCGTATTCTCAACTTGCCGTCACTGTGGGAGTCGGCCATGAAACGCTTCGCACCTGTCCTCATCACCATCGCCCTGCTGGCGGGGTGTGCCACGACGCCGGCCGTCTTCACCGACTACGACCCGGGCGTGAACTTCGGTCAGTACCAGACCTATCGCTGGACGCAGCGGCCGGAAGGGTTCTCGCCATTGCAGTCGCAGCGCCTGGTCGCCGCGGTCGACGCCAAGCTGCGCGAACGCGGCTGGACGCAGTCCACCAACGCACAGGTCACCCTGAGCGGCACCATCGTCACCGAGCGCCGCATGCGCATCGACACCTGGAACAACGCCCCGATGTGGGGCGGCTGGGGCTGGGGCGGTTGCTGCTGGGGTCCGGGCTGGGGCGCGTGGGGCGGCTGGAACACCTCCACCACCGTGCGCGACTACACCTACGGCACGATCGTGCTCGACATGTTCGACGCACAGACGCAGCGGCCGTTGTGGCGCGGCATCGCGATGGGCACCGTGCCCGACTCCCCGATCGCGCAGACCAACGCGATGCAGGCCAGCGTGGACCGCATCTTCGCGCAGTTCCCGCCGACCTCGGCCACCGCGCAGATGCCCTGAGAAACCACGCGCATGCAGTGCCGGAAACGGGAGCCAGGGGCTCCCGTTTTTCGTTCCGGGCAGTCGTCGGGCCCCGCTGGCGTATACTCCACCCCAGTACCCGTCCCGGGCCGTCGCCGTGCCGCATTCCGCCGATGAAAAGAAGCGCGTCCACGCCCGCATCCGCCGCATCAAGGGCCAGGCCGACGCGCTGGAGCGCGCGCTGGACGCCGGCGCCGACTGCGGCGCCGTGCTGCAGCAGATCGCCGCCATCCGCGGCGCGGTAAACGGGCTCATGTCCGAGGTGCTGGAAGCGCACATCCGAGAGGAATTCGGACAGGCCGCGACGTCGACGCAGGAGCGCGAAGCGCGCGTGGCCGAACTCGCAGGCCTGGTGCGCTCCTATCTCAAGTAGCCGCATTGCATCGCATCAACCCACGTCATCTTCCAGGAGTCGCCATGAAATCCCGCGCTGCCGTCGCCTTCGCCGCAGGCCAGCCCTTGCAGATCGTCGAGATCGACGTCGCGCCGCCCAAGGCCGGCGAAGTGCTGGTGAAGATCACCCACACCGGCGTGTGCCACACCGACGCGTTCACACTCAGCGGCGACGATCCGGAAGGATTGTTCCCGTGCGTGCTTGGCCATGAAGGCGCGGGCGTCGTGGTCGAAGTGGGCGAGGGCGTCACCAGCGTGAAGCCGGGCGACCACGTGATTCCGCTGTACACCGCTGAATGCGGGCAGTGCCTGTTCTGCAAGTCCGGCAAGACCAACCTGTGCGTGGCCGTGCGCGCGACGCAGGGCAAGGGCGTGATGCCCGACGGCACCACGCGCTTTTCGTACAACGGCCAGCCGCTGTACCACTACATGGGCTGCTCGACTTTCAGCGAATACACCGTCGTGGCCGAAGTCTCGCTGGCGAAGATCAACCCGCAAGCCAACCACGAACACGTCTGCCTGCTCGGCTGCGGCGTCACCACCGGCATCGGCGCGGTGCACAACACGGCGAAGGTGGCCGAAGGCGACTCGGTCGCGGTGTTCGGCCTTGGGGGCATTGGCCTTGCGGTGATCCAGGGCGCGCGCCAGGCGAAGGCCGGTCGCATCATCGCCATCGATACCAATCCGTCGAAGTTCGACCTGGCGCGCAGCATGGGCGCGACCGACTGCGTGAATCCGAAGGATCACGACAAGCCCGTCCAGCAGGTGATCGTCGAGATGACCGGCTGGGGCGTGGACCATTCCTTCGAATGCATCGGCAACGTCAACGTGATGCGCGCCGCGCTGGAATGCGCGCATCGCGGCTGGGGACAGTCGGTGATCATCGGCGTGGCCGGCGCGGGGCAGGAAATCAGCACGCGTCCGTTCCAGCTGGTCACCGGCCGCAAGTGGATGGGCACGGCGTTCGGCGGCGTGAAGGGCCGCTCGCAGCTGCCGGGCATGGTCGAGGACGCGATGCGCGGCGACATCGAACTGGCGCCGTTCGTCACGCACACGATGCCGCTGGACGAGATCAATGAAGCGTTCGACCTGATGCATGAAGGCAAGTCGATCCGCAGCGTGATCCACTACTGAGCGCCGCCATGCAACGCATCGAACACCGCGCCTGTTTCGGCGGCTGGCAACACGTTTACCGCCACCATTCGAAGTCGCTCGACTGCGAGACGACGTTCGGCGTCTACCTGCCGCCGCAGGCGGAGCAACGCTCCTGCCCCGTGCTTTACTGGCTGAGCGGGCTGACGTGCACCGAGCAGAACTTCATCACCAAGGCCGGCGCGCAGCGTTACGCGGCCGAGCATGGCGTGATCCTCGTCGCACCCGACACCAGTCCGCGCGGTCCGGGCGTCGCCGATGCGGAGGGGTACGACATCGGCATCGGCGCCGGCTTCTACGTCGATGCGACGCAGGCGCCGTGGTCGAAGCATTACCGCATGTTCGACTACGTTTCGCGCGAACTGCCGGACCTGATCGAAGCGCAGTTCCCGGCGACGCAGGCGCGTTCGATCAGCGGGCATTCGATGGGCGGGCACGGGGCGCTGATCGTCGCGCTGAAGAATCCGGGGCGCTATCGCAGCGTCTCGGCGTTCTCGCCCATCGTGTCCCCGACGCAGGTGCCGTGGGGGCAGAAGGCGTTCGCCGCATACCTGGGCGAGGATCGCGACGCGTGGAAGGCGTGGGACGCGAGCGCGTTGGTCGCTTCGGCGGGCGAGCGCCTGCCACTGCTGGTCGACCAGGGCGAGGCCGACGAATTCCTCGCCACGCAGTTGCAACCGCAGCGTTTGCGCGAGGCCTGCGATGCGGCCGGGCATCCGCTCGACCTGCGCATGCGGCCGGGTTACGACCACAGCTACTACTTCATCGCCAGCTTCATCGGCGAGCACATCGCGTACCACGCCGCGGCGTCGAAGGACTAGGCGCCGGTCAGGCCAGCGTGAAATCGGTATAGGCGAAGCGTGCGTCGCGCAGCACGGTTTCGCCTTCGCTTACGGCCAGCGGCGTGCGGAACATCGGGCCGTCATGCACCAGCGTGTGGAACTCACCGTTCTCGCCGCACGGATCGCAACCAGCGGGCAACGCCGCGACGAGGCTGGCGTCGAACGCACGGCCGGCGAAGCGCGCATCCAGTTGCGCCGTGTCGACGCAGCACACCCGGGCGCGCAAGCCGCCGGCCTGCATCTCGCGCGCCAGTTGCGCGGTGTCGCGCCCGAACAGCGGCGTTTCGATACGCCAGCCGAGCGCGCCGCACATCGCTTCGCGCCAGGCACGCACGTCGGCCAGGAGCAGGTCGCCGAACGCGATGGTGTCCAGGCCGGGCCAATGCTCGCGTGCGTGCTCGAGTCCGCCGGCGAACGCCGCTTCGTACGTCGCGTTGTCGCATTGCGGTGGAATGCGCACTTCGATCAACGCAAGCCCCACGGCCTGGGCCTGCGCATGCAGCACGTCGCGCCGGATGCCCTGCATCGAGACGCGCTCGAAGCCGTCGGTGACGGTGGTCAGCAACGCGACGACATCATCGCCGCGTTCGCGCATGGCCTGCAGCGTCCATGCGGCATCCTTGCCACCGCTCCACGACAGCAGGCGTTGCCTCATGCCGCCGTGACGTCCCTCAGTTCCCACGCGCTGCCCGCCAGCCAGCGCAGGCGCTGGCGCAGCAATTCACCGGAAATGCGCGTGGTGGCGACCAGGTCGATATGAAGATCGTCCTGCGCGCCCTGCACGGTCGCGTCCGGATCGGTCGCACCCAGCGCGGGATCCACCGCATCGGGATCGTCCTGCTTCGCCTTCCAGCGTTCGAACAGCGACGGCTCGCGCAGCGCGGACTGCAGCTGCTCGGCGAATCCATCGGGGCTGACAGCGGTGAAAGACAGCGACGGGTCGCCGCCGCGCGCGCGTTGCGCGTCGGGAAGGCGAATGTAATAGCGCGTGGCCATCGTGGGTCTCCTTATCGGGAGACCCAGTTTAGTAAGGTGAGGATCCGCGCGCCGTGATGGCCCGCGCGCCGCGCGGTTGCGGGCATCCCGTCACGCGGTGAACTTCTGCCCTTCCGCCGCGAAGCCGACCACGACCGCGCCCTTGCCGACGTTCACCATGCCCGTCAGGCTCATCACGCTTTCGAACAGCTCGACGTTGTTCGACGCGCACGCATCGCGCAGGCGTTCGTAACCCGGCAGCACGCGCAGGCCTTCCAGTTCGCCGCCGTAACTCAGGCACATGGTCGGCGTCAGCAGTTCGTTGCGTTCCACGCGATGGGCGACGTGTTCGAACAGCTTCTGCACCGCCGGCTCGAAGCCCTTGATCTTCGCCACCGGCCCGGTTTCACCGCGATTGGCGTGCAGGATCGGCTTGATGTCCAGCGCGCTGCCGAGCGCGGCGCTGAGCAGGCCGACGCTGCGGTCGCCCTTGGCGCGTGCACGGTTGCGCAGGTAATACAGGTCCGGCGGCACCATGTAGCCCTGCGTGTGCAGCGCCAGGTGCTCCAGTCGCGCGCGGATCTTCGGCGCGCCTTCGCCCGCGGCGCGCAGGCGGATGGCTTCCACCGCGGTGACGCCCTGCGCGGCGAACAGGTTCTGCGTGTCGATCACGCGCAGCGCGAACGGCGTCGCGTTGCCGGCCGCGGCTCGCACGGGGCGGTAGTCGTTGAGGATCGCGAAACTGGCCTGCTGCGCGTTGTCGAAGATCGGGCTGCGCGTCTTCGTGATCGTCATGCAGAAGACGTAGTCGTAATCGATGACCAGCCGCTTCAGGAACAGGTCCTGGATCTGCTGCACCGTGTACGGCATGGTCTGCGCCTCGTGGCCGCGTTCGGCGACGTGGGCGTGCAGGAACTCGAGCGTGGCCTGTTCGTCGCGATGGTCGGCGAGTACCGCTTCGCCGATTCGCACGGTGATCGGCAGCACGTTGACCTCGTGCTGCTCGAGGTAATGCAAAGGCAGGTCGCAGGCGGAATCGACGACGAGTCCGATGCGCATGGTTCCCCTCCCGGAAAGAGCGCTGGGCTTTCGAAGTGTGACGGCCAGCATACCCTGTTCGCGACGGAAGTCCGTGCGGCGCCGCCGCATGACGCTGCGCGTCAGCGTCGGCGCTGCAATCCCACCGGGAGTTCGGTGACGCGGCGCATTTCCTCGTCCTGGAGCAGCGCGGGGTCGCGCATTGCCGCCTGCGCGAAATCGAACGCGTCGTTGCCCCAGAACAGTTCACCTCCCACCGACAGCGTCGGCACGCCGTAGACGCCGGCGGCGATCGCCGAGGCGGTGTTCGCGCGCAGGGCGGCCTTGGTGTCGTCGGCGTCGAGCGCGTCGGCGGGGACGTCCAGCGCAGCCATCAGCGGCACCAGCGCCTCGACGCTGTCGCCGGCGCGGCCGTGGGCCCAGATCCAGTCGAAGATCGAATCCACTGCTTCGGGCGTGTCTCCGGCGGCGATGCTCAGCCGCAGCGAAGCCAGCGGATTGAACGGATGCGCGGGCGGGAAGCGCAGCGTCACGCCGGCCTGCCGCGCCAGCCACAGCACGTGGCGATACGTGAATTCACGTTTGCCCGGGATCTCCGCCGGTCCCTTCTGCCCGCAGGCATCGAGCACCGCGGCGAAGACGATCGGCACCAGCCGGACGGGCCGGCCGGTGGCCTCGCATTCGCGCAGCAACGGCTTCAGGCGCTGCCATTGCAGGTACGAGAACGGCGAGATGAAGTCGAAGTACCAGGTCAGTGGGGCATCCATGCGAGCGGCCTCAGTGCCATGCGCCGAGGATCAGCCCGTACAGGCAGAACTGGGCGATGTGGTAACCGGCGTCGATCATCCACAGCTTCAGGCTGCGCTGGGCGAAGGCGTAGTTGATGCCGAAGCTCATCGCGACGAAGAACAGGCCGACCACGAAGCCCGCGCCGAAACCGTCGGCGGCGCTCGCCTCGTGGCCGAGGAACACCGCGAAGATCAGCGCAGCCAGCAGGCTGCACACGAAGGCGATGGCGAAGATCAGCGCCGGGTGCGAGGGCGCGGAATCCGGATCGACGCCGGCCTCGCGGCACCAGGCGCGCTTGAACAGCGGCCCGTACCACAGGCCACCAAGTACGAAGGCCGAAGCGGCGGCGGCGATCACTGCCAGCCAGTTGAGATCGATGTGCGGAAGCGCAGGCATGGCGGTGTCCCCGGAGTGGCGGGCGCGGTGCGTGGCCCGAAGGCATTCAGGATAAGCCCCTATCGCAACTCCGGCGAAGGCGCTGGCGCTTCCCTTCTCCCTCCGGGAGAAGGTGCCCGAAGGGCGAACGCCCGGCCAGGAAGGCCGGGCTGGGCGATCCGCGTCCGCGAGCGCTTTGCCATGGATGGCTGCGATGGGTTCTATCAGAGGAAGCGAACCCACAGTGCGGTGATGCACCGCGGTTCGCAGGTTGCCCCTCCGTTACTCCTCACCCCAACCCCTCTCCCGAGGGGAGAGGGGCTCGAAGCAACTCAGCGACCCGACGCCGGATACGCCCGCGGCATGCCGCCGTCGGCCGCCGGTGCGGCGGTGTTGAGGTAGCGGTCGCGCAGTTCGGTCTGGCGGCTGCGCATCGGGATCGCGCGGCCGTCCATCCACACCTGCAGGGCGACGGCGTTCACCTCCAGCGGGTCGCCGCTCCACATCACCAGGTCCGCGCGCTTGGCCGGGGCGATGCTGCCCAGCCGATCCGATACGCCGAACGTTTCAGCCGGCACGCGCGTCAGGCCGGCGAGGCCGTCCTCCCACGGCAGGCCGTTGGCCACCGCGTTGCCGGCAAGCTGGCGGATCTTGCGCGCGTTGTGCGACGCATCGCCGGCCTGGGTGAAGCCGACCTGCACGCCCGCGGCGCGCAGGCGCGCGGCGTTCTCCATCGTCGCGCCGATCTGGTCGAAGTCCGCCGGCAGGTTCCCCAGCGGATCGACGAACACCGGCACTTTCGCCGAGGCCAGCATCGGTGCGACGCGCCAGGCTTCGGCGCCACCGGAAATCGCGATGCGCACGTTGTGGCGCGCCGACCAGCGCAGCAACTGGCGAATGTCGGCCGCACGGTTCACCTGCACCACGACGCGACCGCCGCCGCCCAGGTACCTGGCCAGCGTGGCGCGACCGGCCGGCGTCAGCAGTGCGGCGTTGGCATCGGGCGGGATGCGCCCGCGTGCCTCGTCGATCAGCTGGTCCAGGATCATCCACTGCGCCGCGCGCGAGTTGCCCGTCAGCCCGGACGCGTCGCCGCCGATGCGCAGGAACAGCTCGCGCGGTCCGATCGGATCGGCGCTGCCGTCCAGGCGAACGATGCCGCCCTGGCCGGCGACGATCGAACCGCCCGTCGCGGTGCCGGCACCCAGCAGCGTCCAGCCGATGCCTTCGATGCGCGTCACCGGGATCAGGATCGAATCCGGGTTGAAGGCGAGCGTGACGTCGAACTCCGGACGCACCGTCATCTGCTTGGCTTCTGCGCCCAGCGCGAGCGTGTTGTCGACGGTTTCCTTCTCGCCGGACACTTCCTCAAGGCCGATCTCGGTGATGCCGCCGAACAGCGTCGGCGTCACCGGACGGCCCTGCGCGTCGATCACCTGCGCACCGGCCGGCGCGGCCAGCCCGGTGCCGACGGCGCGGATCGTGCCACCCGACACCAGCACGTCGGCATTGTTCAACGTGCCCTGCGCGGTGGCGGTATGCACGGTGGCGTTGCGGATCAGCAGCTCCTGCGCGCCGGCGCCCATGGACGCCAGCAGCAGGCCGATCAGCAGGAAGCTGCGCGTGGGCGAGTACCAGTGCGACCAGCCCGCGTCGCGCTCGCAGCAGGCCAGTTCGAAGGTATCGGTCGGGCGGTTGTGCCGCGAACGACGGAATTCGATGAAGCGCCTCATTCCACACCTCCCGTGCCCGTGCCGGCGGCGGCGCCCTGGCCGAGCATGAAATCCGATAGCGGCTGGCGCGAACGATCGTTGCGATCGAACACGCGCGCCCCGTCGATGTACACCTGCTCGGCGTGCGCGTAGACGCTGAAGGGGTTGCCGTTCCACACCACGACGTCGCCCATCTTCCCCGGCTCCAGCGTGCCGGTTCTATCGACGATTCCCAGTGCCTTTGCGGCGTTCTGCGTCATCCAGCGGATCGCGCGCTCCGGCGGGATGTCCATCCCCGACAACTTTGCGTGCGCCATCACCTTCGCCGCTTCCTGGTTGAGGCGCTGGATGCCTTCGCCGGAGTCCGAATGCACGATCGCGCAGCTGTTGGGCGGGCGATCGACCAGCGCGAGGTTCTCCTGGATGCCGTCGAAGGCTTCCATCTTGAAGCCCCACCAGTCGGCCCACAGCGCGCCGCAGACGTTCTCGGCGGCGAGGCGGTCGGCCAGCTTGTAGGCCTCCACGCCGTGGTGGAACGCGGCGACCTTGAAGCCGAACTCCTTGGCCAGGTCGAGCATCACCGCCATCTCGTCGGCGCGGTAGCAGTGGATGTGCACCAGGATGTCGCCGTTGATCGCGCCGGCCAGCGTGTCCAGCTTGAGGTCGCGCTTGCCGCCGGTGTCCTTCTCGCTGTCGGCGTTGCCGTTGGAGGACTGCCACCAGCGACGCTTCTTCGCCGATTCGTCCTCCTTCTTCCTGCCGCCGTTCTTGCCGAGGTATTCGCTGGCGTCGATGAACGCCGCGCGATAGCCGGCGACATTGCCCATGCGCGTGGACGGGCCGCTTTTCTGGCCGTAAACGCGCTTGGGGTTCTCGCCGCAGGCCATCTTCAGGCCCCACGGCGCGCCCGGGAATTTCATGCCCTGGTAGGTCGTGGCGGCGACGTTCTTCAGCGTCACGCCCCGCCCGCCGATCAGGTTCGCGCTGCCGGGCAGCACCTGCAGCGAGGTGATGCCGCCGGCCAGCGCGGCGGCGAAGCCCGGGTCCTGCGGCCAGATCGAATGCTCGGCCCACACGTTCGGCGTCACCGGGGCGGTCATCTCGTTGCCGTCGCTGTGCGCGCTGACGCCGGGGGTCGGGTAGACGCCCAGGTGCGAGTGCACGTCGATCAAGCCCGGCGTCACCCACTTGCCGGTGCCGTCCACGCGGGTGGTGCCGGCCGGTGCCTGGAGCCCGGTGCCGACGGCGACGACCTTGCCGTCCTGCAGCAGGACGTCGGCGCCGTCCAGCCGCTGGCCGGTGCCGGTGAGCACGGTCGCGCCGGAAATCAGCACGGGCGCTGCGGCGATGCGCTGGTAGGTGCTGGGATACGGGTCCTGCGTGAAGCGGGACTGCGAGGTGGACGCGGCGGGCGAGTCGGGCGGCGCGGCCTGCGCGGCGCCGATCGCCAGCGCCGCGACGAGCGCGGCGGCGAGAGGTCGGATCATGGATGTCCCCGGTGAGTACGGCTCACAACCTTCGCACCGTAGCCGTGCCGGCGACGGACTGCCAACCCTGACGATGGTCATGGGGTGCGTGACACAATGCCCGATTAGGTGGGTCGGCCCGATCAGGCACGATCCGCCTCGCGACACAGACAACTAAAAGAGGAGACAACCCCCATGAAAGACAAGGAACAGATCGTCGACAACTGGTTGCCGCGCTACACCGGCGTTGCGCTGGACCAGTTCGGCGAACACATCCTGCTGACCAATTTCGGCGGGTACGTGAACATCTTCTCGCGCATGACCGGCGCACCGGTGGTCGGCATGGACCGCCCGATGCCCAGCTGCACGCACGACGGCATCACCATGATCAACTTCGGCATGGGCAGCCCGAACGCGGCGACCATCATGGACCTGCTCAGCGCCATCTCGCCCAAGGCCGTGCTGTTCCTGGGCAAGTGCGGGGGCCTGAAGCGGAAGAACCAGCTGGGCGACCTCATCCTGCCGATCGCGGCGATCCGCGGCGAAGGCACCAGCGACGACTACCTGCCGCCGCAGGTGCCGGCACTGCCGGCATTCGCGCTGCAGCGCGCGGTGTCCACGATGATCCGCGACCTCGCGCTCGACTACTGGACCGGCACCGTCTACACGACCAACCGCCGCGTGTGGGAACACGACGAGGCCTTCAAGGAACGCCTGCGTGCGATGCGCTGCATGGCCATCGACATGGAAACCGCGACGATCTTCGCCGCCGGCTTCGCCAACCGCATTCCGTGCGGTGCGCTGCTGCTGGTGTCGGACCAGCCGATGATCCCGGAAGGCGTGAAGACCGAAGCGTCGGACGCGCGCGTCAGTGCGGACTATGTCGACAACCACATCAACGTCGGCATCGAGGCGTTGAAGCTGATCCGTCGCAACGGCAAGTCGGTGCGCCACCTGCGTTTCGACGAATAGTCGGCCCCATACCCGTCTGCGAAGAAAGAAGGCCGGCAACTGCCGGCCTTCTTGCATCAACGCGTCACGGAGCCGTGCGCGTCAGTCGCAGACCATCTGCCATTCGTAGGTCTGCGTGTCTTCGTCGAACACTTGCTGCGCCGAGCACGCGGGCGGTGGGCTCTGCGCAGATTGCGTCGTATCCAGCGAGGCAGCGAGCGAATCCGGTGCGGGCGCACCGGATCCCACGCCGCAGAGCTTGTAGATCGGTGGCATCGGTGCACCGGAAGGCTGGCAGTACACGCGCGCGGGCGAGCAGATCAGGTAGCAGTCGTACCCGGCGAAGGCGAAACCGGGAACGAGCAGGCCCGCCAGCGACAGGGCGGCGATGAGCAGCTGTTTCATGGGATTTCCCTCAGGAAAGGGGGGCGGATCGGGGGACTTGCGGTGTGTCGTATCGGGCAGGGGACGCGGTGGTGCGAGCGTAGCGAAGCCGCCGTGGCTCCGATACGAAGACGGCCTGTTCAGTGTTGTGCAGGCGGCGTCAACGCCTTGTGCAGGACGCTGGCGCCGCCGCGGCGGGGCCATTCAGGGGCGTACGGGCGCAAAGGCCGGGCAAATGCGCGGTGAATCACGCAATCGCGCCGGGCGCCGGCCCCAGGTCGCAGTGCATGCGACCTCCTGCGGGCACACTGTCTTCCGTACAAGGAAAGCATTGGGGAGGCCCATCATGGAGAAGCTGCTGTACCTGGCGCTGGGAGCCGTACTGACCTGGGGGTTCTATTTCCTCCAGCGCCGCGTGGAAAAACGCAGCGCGGTGGAGGCCATCGAACGCAACCAGAAACTGCTCCAGCTCAAGCAGGGGCTCGACGAATCCAACACCAACCTCGACGACCTGCGCCGCTTCGAGCAGCGCCTGATCGGCAAGGCCGAAACCGCGGCGCGCATCGCCGACAACTACTTCACCCGGGCCGAGGAGGTCGCACGGCAGAGCGACGATACGGCCGTCACGCAGCACGACATGAACCAGCAGGCGCTCGAGGAATTCCACCGCGCCGATGCGCGACTGACGACCGTGGTGGCGTACCTGCGCCGGCAGCTGGACGAGGAAACGCTGGCGGTCTTCGACGACGCGCATCGCAGCTGGTTGCAGTTCCGCGATCGCTACGCGCGCTTCGTCTCGCAGTCCTACGCCGGCGGCGCGATCCGCCCGTTGATCCACGCCGTCACGCTGGAGAGCATCACGCAGTTGTGGAGCGACGAGCTGGAGACGCAGTTGGGGGATGACTCGTTGTAGCGCGGGCCCGCGACGCACGTTCACCCAAGGCGGCGAACCGCCTCATCGTCATTCCAGCGCAAGCCGGAACCCACCCTGATTCCGCTTTCCAGGAACAAGCGCCCGCCCATCCATTACGCTCCACCTTCCCCCGATTCCCAGGCACCGATGCACACCACGCCCCGCGACCTCCTCACCTTCTGGCACCAGGCCGGCTACGACCGCTGGTTCGCCCGCGACGACGCCTTCGACGCGCGCTGCGGCGATTTCCTCGACGCGCATTTCGCCGCCGCCCGGCGCGAGCTTGAACACTGGATGGACACCGCCGACGGCGCGCTCGCGCTGTGCATCCTGCTGGACCAGATCCCGCGCAACGCCTTTCGCGGAAGCGGCCACGCATTCGCCACCGACCCGCTCGCGCGCCATTACGCGGCCCGTGCGATCGATCGCGGCGACGACCTCAAGGTCGACCCGCAGTTGCGTGCGTTCTTCTACATGCCTTTCGAGCATTCCGAAGCGATGGCCGACCAGGAGCGCTCGGTCGCGCTGGCCTCCACGCTGGAAGGCGAAGGTGGAAGCGGCTATCTGGAATACGCGCGAAAGCATCGCGACGTGATCGCTCGGTTCGGCCGCTTCCCGCATCGCAATGCGACGCTTGGTCGCGAGTCCTCGCCCCAGGAGCAGGCGTACCTCGACGCGGGCGGCGGCTTCTGAGTCGTCGCCTTGAAAGAAAAACGCCGTAGCCGAGGACGCACGGGTCCGGGGAGCGGCTACGACGTTCGGGAAATCCGCTGGTTCCACACCGACCTTCGTCGGGTGACCGGTCAAGCCTAAGCGGCCCGTGCGTCGACGGCGGCGTGCACGCGGTGAACCGTGGCGGGGATGCGGCGAAGCGAGCGCGCGGTCCTGACCGTCGCCGGGTCGTCATCCGGCGCAGCGCGATGCGGCCGCCGGAATGACGACCGCATCGACATCACACGAGCTCCGGCCCGGTCGGATGCGACCAGGCCGGCAGGCGCGAATCAGTACTTCGGAATCGTCGAGTCGAAATCGGCCCAGGCGTCGATGCCGCCCACGACGTTGTAGACCTCGCGGAAACCCAGGCCGCGGAAGTGCTCCGCCGCCTGCTGGCTGCGGCCGCCGTGATGGCACAGGAAGGCCAGCGGCGCGTCCTTGGGCAGCGACTGCAGCGCGTCGGTGCCGTTGTCGAGCGTGTCGAAGGCGACCGGCGCGGCGGCAAAGGCGCGTTCGGCAGCTGGCCGCACGTCCACCAGGCGCAGCGCACCGGCGCGCACGCGCGCGTCGGCCTCGTGCGGCGAAAGCGTCCGCACCGCCGGCGCGGCGAGCGGATGACTCACGGCCAGGCCGCGGCCGCGCTCGTCGTCGACCCAGTCGATGCTGATGCCGTCCGCGCGGCGCACCTGCAGCGCGTCGGTCTGCAGGCGCACGCCGTCGATGTCGATGGCGACGGCGTTCGCATCGATGGGCGCCAGCTGGAGGCGCACGTTGTGGCGCGCGTCGATGTCGATCTGCACGGCGTAACCGCCGCCGGCGTTGTCGATCGCGCTGCGCAGCATCTCCAGCGCCTCGGGGGTGATGGTGAACTCCGGCGGGCGACGGTCCGGCTGCGGCAGGCCCAGCACGTTGTGCAGCTCGCCGCTGCCGGCCATCTGCTCGACGATGTCGCTGCCGCCGATCAGTTCGCCGTCGATGTACAGCTGCGGGATGGTCGGCCAGTTGCCGTAGACCTTGATGCCTTCGCGGATGTCTGCGTCGGCCAGCACGTTCACGTGCGCGTAGCCCTGCGGCAGCAGCGCGTTGAGCACGCCCACGGCCTTGGCCGAGAACCCGCATTGCGGCGCATCGGGCGCGCCCTTCATGAACAGGACGACGCGGTTGGACTGCAGCAGGGTTTCGATGCGCGAACGCAGCGCGGGGTCGAGCGACATGGCGGGCTACCGGGTGGGAATGAGGTGCATGTTGGGGCGGCGGGGGGCTTTGGCAAGGCGCAGAACCGTCATCGGCGAAGGCCGGGATCCAGGCGTCGAACGGAAGGGGACTCCCGGTTGGGTCAACCGTGGCCCCGTCATTCGAGCGGAACCTGGAGCCCTGCACCGGCGGTTCACCGCCGCCACCTCGTTACCTACCCGGCCCGAACGCACAGCGTTCGGGGCCAGCGCGCTCCGGAAGGCGAGGGGCTTACCATCGGCCAATGCAGACGCCATCCCTCCACCAGCCACCCCGCCATCCGCACGCCTGGGGCTGGGTCTTCGGACTCTCGCAACTGGCCGTCGTCGCGATCTGGTGGCTGTGGGGCTGGAAAGCCGGCTTTCCGGCGCTGCTGGTCACGCACGGCGCGCTCGTCTGGGCGACGTTGCGCCCGCAGTCCGGCCTGCTCAGTCCAGTATTGAGCAGGCTGCCGACGAACGAACGCGTCGTCTGGCTCACGATCGACGACGGCCCGTCCGACGACACGCGCGCGATCCTCGACCTGCTGGACCGCCATGCCGCGAAGGCCACGTTCTTCCTCGTCGGCGAATGCGCGCAGGCGCGGCCGGAGCTGGTCGCGGACATCGTCCGCCGCGGCCATGGCATCGGCCAGCACAGCCACACGCATCCGCAGGCATGGTTCTGGGCGTTGCCGCCGTCGGCGATGCGCGCGCAGATCGACCAGGCGCAGTCGGCGCTCACCTTCCTCACCGGCGCGCGGCCGCGCTGGTTCCGCGCGGTGGTGGGCATGTCGAATCCCTTCGTCGCCGCCTGCCTGAAGCGACACGCGCTGGCGCGCGTGGCGTGGTCGGCGCGCGGCTATGACGCGGTGCTGCGCGATCCGGCGGGCGTGGTGGCGCGCATCGAGCGCGACCTGGCACCGGGCGCGATCGTCCTGCTGCACGAAGGCGCCGCGCATGGCCGCAACGTCGAAACGCTCGCGGCGCTGCTGTTGCGGCTGGAAGCGTTGGGGTTCGGAACGGTGCTGCCGGAGAATCTGGACATTCCGGCGAACACGCCGGAGGCGCTCAGTCCCGCGTCGCCACGATCCTGAAATTGTTGAACGGCGTGTTGCCGCGCAGCGACACGAACTCCGAACGCAGCCCCGCGGCATCGAAGCGCGCCCGCAGCATGTCCGCATCGGGATAGTGGATCGGCGCGGCATTCATCCAGCCCACGACCTTGGCGAACACGTCCACCGCGCGCGTGACCTGCGCGCGATGGCTGCCGTCGGCAAGCCCCGTGCGGATCACCAGCTTCGCGCCGGGTTCGAGCATGCCGATGCAGGCGTCGATCGCGCGCACCTGCGCATCCTCGGGCACGAACTGCATCACGTCGAGCAGCGCGACGCTGCCTCGATGCGCGGGCAGTTGAGCACCGAGGTCGGCCGTACCGAACTGCACGTCGTCGAGCCCGCAACGCTGCGCCGCGCGGCGCCCGCGTTCGACCTTGCTGGCATCGTTGTCGTAGCCACGATACGGCATCGCCTGGCCGTCGGCGCGCAGCGCGTGCGCGAGCAGCCCCAGCCCGCAGCCGATGTCCAGCAGCGGCGCACGCGTGCCGCGCAGCACGTCGCACACACCCGGGTACAGCGGGTCGGTGCCGAGCTTGGTGCGCGCGTAGTAGTAGTCGTAGCGGATGTACCAGCGCGGCAGGAACGCACGCGCGATGTCGTTCGCGCGCTGCGGCGGAAGCGGGCGGACCACGAGGCCGTCGGCGTTCACGTCCACTCCTTTCAGCGTTGCAGCAGCGTGCGCGCGGCTGGCAGCGCCAGCGCGGTCCACAGCGTGTACATCGA
>Ga0209676_1000955_pt1 | contig 35269 bp, 26 predicted proteins | sample AraplaCvi_mLB_r2_FD_184282 | JGI IMG/M metagenome (GOLD analysis project Ga0209676, IMG submission 184282) | Arabidopsis root microbial communities from North Carolina, USA - plate scrape MF_Cvi_mLB_r2 (SPAdes) (version 2) | ecosystem: Host-associated > Plants > Roots > Endosphere | place: USA... | reverse complement strand
CCGCTAGAATTTGCCCTTCGTGGGGCGGTAGCTCAGCTGGGAGAGCGTCGCGTTCGCAATGCGAAGGTCGGGAGTTCGATCCTCCTCCGCTCCACCACTATTCCTAGCCAGAACAGCGCGTTACACCTTGCGGTGTGATGCGCTGTTTTGCTTTGGGGTGCCATGTTTGCCACACGACCCGTGGCGGATTTGTGGCAGGCAACCCGGAGCCTAGAGCCGAATCTGCCCTCGCATGCACGTCTTTGCCCACAAGTGCGTCGATCAGCAGACTTCGAACCGGGGAGTGTTCCGGCCGGATACGTCCGTATCGTCGACTTCGACCGATGGCCCCAAGCACAAGGTCAACCCCGCGCAAGGGCCTAGCGAGTAGTAGCTGCTACTAGAATCCGTTTCCTAAGCTCGGCCAGGTCCGAAGGATCGTCTTGGCGATGGATCATCCGGTGGCAATTCGCACAAAGGACACAGAAGTCCGCTGCCACGCTCATCTTGACCGGGATGCCCTCCGCCAGCGTTGCGAGAGGTGTCAGATGATGCGCCTCGATATAGCCAGCACCGATGGGACCGTAGGTGACCTCGAAGGTGACCCCACATGCCTGACATGTACAGCCGTGGAATGATTTAACAAGGGAAGCATTGGCTGACCTGCGTTCAATGCTCCGGTGTGCTCGGTATATCCGTTTCTCGATCAAGGTCGTCGCCTGCGGACGCTCCGCTTCGATTCCGTCGTGATCATCGTCAGAACCCGGCGGATCGATCCCTCCCGCCAAGAAGAGCTGCCCGTACGCAGCGATCATCGAATGTAGATCGCCCTCTAATGCCGCTTGCGAAGGCATTCGCCCAACATCGTACGTCACGCCGATGGAATGCCCCGGTTCATAGCTGCGTCCTAAGGGTGTCTCTGCGTCGAGCTCAATGGGCGTGCTCGAAAATGGGGGAACAAAATTGGTAACGCGCGTTCGCATTCTTCCGGCGCGCTCAGCGAGCATGCTGGCATGCGCTGAACCGTAATCCTCGCGAAGTTGTGTCGACCCCTGATTGAGTGAAAGCGAGATCTTTAACCGCCGCCAGTTGAACAAGTACGCTATGTAGTAGCCCCTCGTAGGACTAGTTGTTACACGTGGATCCATCACTGTGATCCATGGGATATCCGCCCAGCGGCCGGCCCCGGGGCTGCTATCGACGCTCAACAAAGCTTTGCGCGCGCCCAGGGCCGATCGCACGCTCTCAGCAGCATCTTGGCGAATGAAATCCGCCAGCTTGTGCTGTTTGAACTCCTCGCCCCTTGCAGCAGAAAACTCGGTACAGATTCGGACCAGAGCATCTCGTAGCAAGTACCGCCCCCTTTTGGCAGGTCCCGCAGCCCACTGCGGAAATAGTGGTGACGATATGTCAAAACCCGCAAGCGCAGCAACGCACGCATGCAGCCGTGACGGCATTGAGGTACGCTTTCGCGGGCGGTGGCGGCCGGCGCAGGGCCGAGAACAGGGGGAAGCATGGAGATACTTCCGAGGGTGGCGTTACAGTCGCGGTTTGTGGGCGAGCCCAACCGCGCGGTGGCCATATGACCGACTACAGGGTGGTCATACCAATTCTAAACAAGAAGGTGACCGGCCTGATCGGGCCACCATGGCAACTATCCGCCGACATGGCGGTAGAGACCATACTGGATGAAGATCATGCGGCGCTCCTACGCGACCCTCCCAAGAACGAAGCCGAACAGGTCTCCATCACCTCGCGGGTGATAAACGTCCGAGTAGGCACCGCAAAGCCGACACGGGAGACGGTCCTAAACCTGGCGGCAATCGTGCAGTTCTGCTTGAACTACTTCGCCATTGACCCAGGCCTATCTATTTCTTGGGCTTGTACAGTCAGTCCCGGGAAAAGGAGCCAGATGTCTGTGGTCGAGTTCTTCGATCTCGCAACTGCGCCTATCGCGACTGCTGGAAGACATCGCGTATTCAAGTTCGACAAGGACATTAAGCGATCTTCGCTGTCCAGCATGTACCAAGCGTCGACAATGGCCGCAGCTGCGTTCCCAGGCGCAGCGATGGCAATGGATCGCTTCTGTAGGGCGCTTTCAAGAGACGATCGACACGACAGACTCGTGGATCTATGCATATCTCTTGAGTCGCTGCTAGATGGGAGCAACGAACTCCGCTTTCGATTCTCGCAGCTTCACGCAATGCTCGGCGAGCGAGATCTGGATCGTCGACTTGCCGCGTTCAAGCTGTTTCAAGATTTCTACGATGCCCGGAGCAAGGTCGTTCATGGCGATCCAACTGCGTCCGCGAAGGTCGCCGCCGTGGAGGCGCGCTGGGATGAACTTCTAGCGTACGCAAAAAGCTCTCTGGCCTACTACTTGGCCTTCTTAAGCACAGGCACTCGCGAGACCTGGAACGACCATGTTCGCAAAGTCGCTCTTGGCATCGAGTCGCCGAGCAATGGGGATTGATACGAATGACTAGTCGAGTGTTAGTTAAAGTTTCCGTGATTCATGGCAAGGTACTTGGAGTCTCCGTGTACCGCGGCTTTGCGCGGCTGTGTGACTTAGCGAAGGTTTCTGACGCCGACATCTATGATCGGGAGAAAAACCCCACTGGCACTCAGCGCGACCTCAGTCCGAAGCACGCTAAGGAGGCGTATGAGTACGTGACTACAAGTGATACCGGCTTCTGGCCGGAGATCGTCCTTTGCGCCCGTGACAAACGGAGCATATCGTTCGCAGCCAGCAAAGGGGCCACGCCTTGTGGAACACTAACGATCGACGTCCCCTCAAGCCGCAAGGGCGTCCAGATTAGTAGGCTAGATGGCAACCACCGGCTTTACTACGCAGCCGGCGACACCGAAGGATATGAGCCGGTGAAGCGGCTCGTGTCATTCTGTATTGCACATGGACTTACCCTTGAAGAGGAAATTCAGCTCTTCCGGGACATCAATGCCAACCAGCGCGCGATGAATACAAGCCACCTCGATAACATCAAGTCGAGGCTTTCCGAATCTGACGCTCTTAAGATAGAAGACAGAGAGCTATACATAGCGAAGCAACTCGGCTCGGATCCAAAGAGTCCGCTACACGCAAGAATCTACGAAGGCGGGAAGAAGCCTGCGGGCTTCTTCATTCCTTTGCGCGGCCTGAAGACCGGCATTCAGTACATGCTTTCGAGACAATCAAAGCTCTTGTCTCTTCGCGAAACCGATGCTCAATACAAGGTGATTCGCAACTACTTTCTTGCGCTCCGCAAATGGGCACCAAATACGTTCGACGAACCGAAGAAGTATCTGTTGCTTCGCGGTGCCGGCCTATGGGGCGTCTGCTTCCTGGGCACTGAAGTGATAGACCGAGCGCTCGCCCAAGGAAAGTTTAGTACAGAAGAGATGCTTGACATCTTACGGTCCGGTCGAAAATGGGATTGGTCTAATAGCGGGGACTTCGCGGGGTTTAGCGGCCGAGGAGGCGCGCTCAAGATCTCTCAGCAAATTGCCGCGGAATTTAGAGATGCGTCCGGCGTCTCTGCGCGACAGCTCTATAAGCAGATCATGGATATGAAGTGACCAGAGCAATGGGTAGCAACAGGTAGGAGATCCGGATCAGGCGGCACGTTTTGCGCTTGAGCGGGAGCTTTTTGCACCGGGGAACAAGTGCACGAATGAAGATTCAATCCGTTCGCATCGCGAACTTCCGCGCGTTGAAGGACGTGACGATACCGTTCGACTCAGTGACGACGTTCATTGGGCCAAATGGCACGGGAAAATCAACGGTACTTCGCGCGCTTGACTGGTACTTCAATGGCAAACCAGGTTCGCTAACCGAGAAGGACTGTTCTTTCGGGGCGACGAACGAGAACATCGAGGTCCAAGTCACATTCGGAGACCTCACTGACCGAGATCGCGAACAGCTTGGAAAATACGCGCCGCCTGGAGCGACCACGTTTACGGCTTGGAAGCGTCGCAGCCCAGACGGGGTTGAAGTACTTTCTGCTAACTCAAAAAGCTACCCGCCATTTAACAACATTCGCGCGGCTAGCTCGGCGGCCGACAAGAGATCTGCATATATCAAATTGAAGCAGGCGGAGCCGTCACTTGGCCTCTCGACGTGGATCAGCGTCGATTCTGCCAGTCAAGAAATGACAGCATGGGAAGCGGGACACCCCGACCAGCTCAGCGACGCACCGGAACCCCTGCAGACAAACTTCTTCGGATTTAATAGCGGCGGAAAGATGAGTGGTCTCTTCGACTACGTCTTAGTCACCGCCGACCTTCGCGCAAGTGAGGAGTCGATCGATGGAAAATCAAGCATCATCGGCCGAATTCTAGAGCGCTCTGTCGATCGGACGGCGGCTGATGGGGAAGTCGCCCAGATCGTTGAGGAGTCGCGCGCAAAGCAACAGCATGTTTACGAGGTGAAGTTCAAACCGCAGCTTGAGGCCATGACGACAAAGCTTAATGACGTCATCGCGTCGTACTCACCGGGTCGCGCCATTTCAGTGACGCCTGGGGAGGTACAACTCAAAGCTCCTCGCACCACCTTTGACGTGGCGGTGCACGATGGCACGACCGAAACTGCGGTGGATCGCCAGGGGCACGGGTTTCAACGTACGCTCTTAATTTCGGCACTGCAGCTCCTTGCGCAGTCAGGAGCAGCATCTTCAGATGGCGTCATTTGCCTCGCAATAGAAGAACCGGAGCTGTACCAACATCCGATTCAGGCTCAAACATTCTCGAAGGTCCTAAGGGCACTTGCTGAGGATCCTGACAAGCGCATCCAGGTAACTTATGCGACCCATAGCCCGCATTTCCTTGAAGCCCGCCATTTCCACCAGGTTAGGCGACTAACGAGGTCACCTGATCAGACTCCGGTGGTCTCGGTCCACTACGCTTCGGTGGCTGACGTGAAGGTCAAGCTGGATGGGGTGATGAGCGCCGACGCAGTCGAACGCAAGCTCGATGGCATCGTGGCAAATCAGCTTGCCGTTGCGCTCTTCGCGCACCGCGCTTTCATTGTCGAAGGCGCGACCGAGGCCTCGGTCTTCTATGGGATTGGTGACAGAACTTCCGTCGGCGCGCTGGAAGCTTCCGGCGTATCCATTGTGTCTGCGGGTGGCAAAACGCTGGTCCCGCTAGCGCATGCGATTCTCACCTCTGTCGGCATTCCAGCCTTCGCACTATTCGATGCTGATGGCGGGTTTGAGGCTCGCGCGCGCGGCAATGGGAAGACTCAGGGCAAGATTGATGAGGAGCGGAGGAGTCACGTAGCAGGAAATCGCGCGGCTTTGAAGTACTTTCGCAGAACTGAAGAGGACTTCCCAGCCGCCGTCGTCGCAGAAGATGTGGCGATCTTTGATGATCAGCTGGAGTCGTTTTTGCTGGCCAACTGGAGCGAATGGGCCAACGCTTGCAACGAGATTGAGGCCTTAACTGGGATCTCACTTCCAAAAAATCAGCTCGCTTACCGAGCGGCTACGCTTAGGGCCGCGGGAACTGTGCCGAGCGTGCTCCTGCAGATCTTGGCCAAGGCAGAAGGCAAATAGGGTCCTAGCGAAGCTTGACAATGCAAGGTTCACGCATCAATCTGCATCGCAATGCGGATGAGGCAGTGGCGCTGCTGATGTCTCGCTTCGCATAGTTGTATCCAGGTACGGCCCTTGTGCGTACAGCCTGGCATCTGTTCAGAACGCGCTCTCTCTAGATAATTGGTGGTCCTGGGCTTGGAAGCCCATATTCCCCAGCTCCCAAGTGCGGCGGACTGCACCTGGTAGAGCCAGAAACTCGGCCGAGCATGGCGCTAGGAGCGACCACGGCCTACCTGCAGGGCGATCAAGTCGCCCTGCGGTTTCGACACTCAGATGGTGTCGCGACGTAGAGGGGCGAGTCCGGAAATCTGACCCGCTTAACCGTACTCAGTGCGGCGAGGCATCTCATTTCCGAGGCCACCATGCGCAACCTATCAGGCGATGTCCGAGTCGCTTCCTCTAGCGATGCCCCTCAAGCACGCGCCCTGCTCCGCGTTGAGGATCTAGCTAAACGCATCCATAAGTCGGTCGCGTCAATTCGAAGCGACGCATGTCGAAATCCACAAGCGCTCCCCCCGATGTGTCGGCTTCCCGGCACCAAACGCCTCCTATGGCGTGAGGAAGATGTGACCCAATGGCTGGCAGAGCATGTGGTCACTCGCGCTGACCTGACCATGCAGGTTGTCACCACCCCTGCTCGTCGCCGCGGCCGTCCAACGAAAGCGGACCAAATACGGCGTACCGCGAGGGAGCGTTGATGCATGAGCATCAAGCTAATGACCCTGTCGTGGGAGCTGGAAATGCAGCCTACGCCTAAACTTGTCCTACTGGCGCTCTGCGACTGGGCAAACGACGAGGGCCTCTGCTTTCCGAGCATCAGGAGCATTGCTCGGCGTGCGTGCCTGTCTCAGCGGCAAAGCCAAAGAGTCATGCAAGCGCTCGTAGCCGCCCATTGGATTCGTGTAGTCGGCAACGAGAACGGGGGCAGGCTGTCGCGGAGATATCAGATCAACGTCGACGCCTTACGCAGGGGTGACACTGATGTCAGGGGTGACAATTTGACACCCTTGGCACCAACGTCGTCCCAGGTGCGTCGCTCGCGTCACCCCAGTCGTGACATCGATGACACCCCAGGGGCGTTGTCCGCGTCACCCGAACCGTCATTAGACCCGTTAGATGAACCATCAACGAACCATGCCGACGCCAAAGAACTCGTATGGCCTCACCCCCTAGAAAGCGAGGAAGTAGTGATGGTTGGGTCATTGATTGAGGGCTTAGATCAGGAGCTCCGGCAGCTCGTCCTGGATGAAATGCAAGGGGCATTCGATCAAGGAAGGCCGCCGAAAGAAATCGACAAGTGGACTCAGGCAGTCGTAGAGCTCGCAAAGCGAGGCGAGCTAGTTCCAAAGCGCGCGCTTAAAGTGGCGCAAAAGCGCCGGATACTCGAACAACAGGCGGCGGACGCGATGGCCAGACAGCAGCTATCTCGCGAATGGACGCGCGCTAAGACCCCAGAAGAGCTCGCGCGGCGGCGCGCGCGGGCAGATCAGGCCGCCGCGGACCTCAGGCGCTGAAGGGATTGCCGTGGCGCACACCGGGCAGGCACATCGGACGAATCGCGCGACTGCTTAGCAACTCCGATCGTCAGCACGTGCGATCGCCGATGGCTTCGACCGGGCATCAGCGATCAGGAGTTCGCGCGCTTCGTTATGAGTGATCTCTCCGGCAAGCATTCTCTTGGCCACTAAAACTGCGTACGGTGACATGTGCAGCCCATCAATGCGCTGCGATGCCTGCGCATAGGCCAAAGCCTGATCGGGCGTCAACGGCATAGAAGAACGAGGCCATAGGAAGATCAGTGATTCTACCTCCCTCCACGGCCACATCGTCCGCAATGCCTAGGTTGCGAATACGCGGACATCCGCGGGCACTCTCCCCGGGGCTAGCCGGCGCGGGCGACTGGTGATTTTGACGAAAAGTCAAAAAGGACCGATCCGTTTGGCCTCCCCACTCTTCGATCTTCGCTCTCCCCTTTTTGACGAAAAGTCAAAAACGAGCCCGTTGCTCAGTCGCACCCCGATTTGGCGTTGGCTCTTCTAGCTACAACAACCCCACATCCTACAGCGGCAACCTTGGGTAGTGGAACATAAAGGACGGTATGCGCGTCGCGCTCAGAGAGCCCTCCCCGCTTAGCCATAGCTCGCTTTGAGCTGCATACCAGTCGCCCACACCCTGCATACCGGATGCATACCCGAACGGCGGTCATATCGCACTTCGATCAGCCGACCAACCTTTAGCTTGGGGAATCTGGCCAGGAAGCGCTGCATGAGACCGACCGGGGCTTTCGCACGGAAGCGAGCCACGTCATGCCGTTGACCGTTAGCGCAACAAGATCGCCTGCGGAGACGCAGACGCATCGTGGGCGCGCCGCACATCTCCAGGCATGTGTGAAGAGCCAAAGACATCACGACGAACGATGAGCCAGTCGCGGCACGTTGCCTGCGGATTTTCCCGGGCCCAGGCCGGCGGTGGAAACCTCGCCCCGCGCCAGAATGAAGGCTGCAGAAGAACCTCAACCTCTGGCCGCCCCTTTTTTGACGAAAAGTCAAAAAGCGCGGCTTCGCAGGAACCGGCTGCTGAGTGCTGCCATCGCCCCACTACGTCACAGAGGCAGTGTTCTAGTAGTGGAACATAAAGGGTGTAGTACAGGAGGCGGTCCGTTGCGGATCTAAGCCCCACCATTAGGTGGCTTAGTGCGTATTACACCCTGCCCGATCATGTATTACGACGTACTACGCCTGACATCATCGCGGCAATGCTCTCGCTTCCGCATAAGGGCGACTGTCCACCACGGCGACTTGGCCTCGATTGACAATGGCCTTCGTTAAGACTCTGGGGAGTCCTACTGGATACCGCCCTTCCCGGATGAGGCGCTTGACGCGGCAGCCGCGTAGGCGACGTACCGTTACCGGAATGCCTTCCAACCTGCACGCGGCGAGGTCTCCGGTCGGAGCTGCATGGCGAACTTGGCGGGACGGAGATGTTGGCCGGGCTGACGGCGAATGACCCACGAGTCTCGACCTATTTTTTGACGAAAAGTCAAAAAAGGACCCGCCCCGTCGATGGCCTCCATCGCTCTGAACAAGGCCTGCGGGTCGCCGTTTCGACGTTTCGGTCAGTCCGCGCTACATGCGCTGGTGCCCTCCGGCGCGGCTGGGACCTGCGCTCCCCAACTGCCGGCCAGCTAAAATCGAGCTTGCAAGGACGAACCGACGGCCGAAAGTAAGCCTGCCGCGGAACTGGCTGATACATCTATAGAGGGCTGTGATGGCGTCGATTGCTGATCAAATTCAGAGCGCGAGCGCGGCAATCTGCCAGAACATCGACGCTCTTGGCGAGCAGCGTCCGCTGCTGTCTCAGAACGTGCTCGCGCAGCTTCGCAACCTAGTCGAGGGCGTCCTGGTGCGCTTGCACCTAGGGGCAGGTGACGCCCATTTCAGCTATAGCGCTGTCAATCCGGCGCTGGCGTTCGTTCGAGGCCAGGGAAAACTCAATTTCCTGGGCCGCTTCCATAGCTTGCTTCAGGTCAGCGCCTCGCACTACACCCTCGACGGCGACGCTTCCGAGCGGCTAATGCTCAAGTACTACGAATACATGCACCGCCTTCGCAGTCTGGTCCGGACCAGCTGCGGCTTGGACGTACTGCACAACCTGGAATCTTTCCCTGTCAATCTGGATCCGTCGCTGCGCGAGTACCACCTAAAGATCGCTCAGCGGATCGAGGCCGTACGCGGTACGAAGCTAGATCGGGAAGCTGGCACGCGGTACTACATCCACAAGGTTCGGCCTTTTTTCGTAGAGGGGCGCATCTACTACGAGGTGACCTTTAATCGTGCCGTGAACCGGACGAGCAAGTTCGATCGTGCCATCGCCTTCACCGACATTGACATGACCGACAAGTACTCAGCCTACCTAGTCCTGCAGCGCGATGCGATCCACGTCCTAGATCAAACGATGCCCATCACACTCATCCGCGCTTGGGAAGTATCGATACGCCCGTGCGAACTGGACAATTTTGCGCGACTGCTCGGCATCAGGACCAAAGTCAGGAGCAGTTCCGCCGAGTTTCGCTATCTGATGCAGTGGTTGACGGCGACCTCAGGAAGCCTGCTGGACCTGGTCGACATGGACGAGGAGGCATATCAATCAGTCCGTTTTGTTCCCAAGGCCGGAGACACCGCCCCAATCATCTTTTTGATCCTGGACGAAGCTCGACGGATCGTCCGCACTCGCGCCGCGGGTCACAACCTCATCCGCTATTTGATGCTTCGCATGCACAATCAGGTGCTCAAGCCACAGTACGCCAACGATCCGTGCTGGCGGCTTTCTAACCTGCACTTGCAGATGGGCTGCATCCCGTTTGAGACGATGCCGTTTTGCACCTCGCCTCGTGACCACAATCCGCGCTCGTCGGACCTCTTCGAGGCACTTGACGCCGGTGAACGGCGGCACGAACTCCTTGCGAGACGACTACAGATAAATGTAGAGCAACACGGCATGCTCTATACGCCGATCAAGGATCTGGAAGCATTCGGCGACCTTGGCGCATTAATCAACGAGTTCAATGGCAAGGTCTACTACAAGCACGGGCACAGAAAGCTTGTTCAGGACAAGGGGCACGTATTCATCTGTGGCTACGAGGACGAGACGACTGACATCGTCTTGACACTGCAAGCCGCGGCAGCTAACGGCATCGGTGGCTACACGCAATCTGTCAGGCGATGGCTAGAACAGACACCCCGAGAGATCGACGACTCGGCAAAGAAGGATGCACTTGAGCGACTTTTCAGCGACTCCAAGGTCGCCTTGATATACGGCGCCGCTGGTACAGGGAAGTCGACTATGGTTGACCATATCGCAGCCTACTTCAACGACAAGTCCAAGCTCTTTCTGGCACACACCAATCCAGCACTCGACAACCTCAAGCGTAAGGTCAATACCCAGAACGCCACGTTCCGAACGATTAGTAGCCATATCTATCGGACTGGCGACCCTGAGTACGACCTTTTGATCATCGACGAGTGCAGCACGGTCAGCAACGCAGACCTGCTCAAGGTACTCAAGAGAACATCATTTAAGCTGCTGGTACTAGTTGGCGACGAGTACCAGATCGAATCGATCCAGTTTGGTAACTGGTTCTCCATCATTCGCGCGTTCCTAGCTGACAGCGCGATCTTCGAACTGACGACGCCGTACCGAACACGAAGTCCGACGCTGCTGCGGTTCTGGAACAAGGTTCGCAGCATTGATGACGATATCGACGAAGTGATCGCGAAGAATGGCTACTCCGGCATTCTGGATACGACTCTTTTCGAGCGCGTCGGCGACGACGAGATCATCCTATGCCTGAACTACGATGGCCTGTACGGCATTAACAACGTCAACCGCTTCCTTCAGAGCAGTAACCCGAACCCGGCTGTCGTCTGGCACGAGGCGACCTACAAGGTCGGTGACCCCATCCTGTTCAACGAGTCCGAGCGCTTTCGCTCGGTTCTATACAACAACCTTAAAGGCCGTATCGTCGCCATCGAGCAAAGTTTGGATTCTCTGCGATTCGACGTCGAGGTCGATCGTCCTCTCAGTGCCTTCGATGTTGTTGATACCGAGCTTGAGTGGGTGGCTGGATCGACAGTGCGGTTCACCGTCTTCGATCAGGACACGAGCGATGAGGACGATGACGCGCTTCACACCGTCGTGCCGTTCCAGGTCGCCTATGCGGTCTCGATCCATAAGGCACAAGGCCTTGAGTACGACTCGGTAAAGATCGTCGTGACCGACGCCAACGAGGAAGACCTGACACACAGCATTTTTTACACCGCTGTCACCAGAGCACGACGGTACCTGAGGATCTTCTGGACGCCGGAAACTCAGCGAAAAGTGCTGGCCAATCTGCGCCGCACGGTCAACCAAAAAGACGTCGCGCTAATTGCGGCTCGTCGCGGACTCGCACCCGTTCGTTAGATTCGGTAAGGAGTCGGACGGGCGGCCGTTTCGTTCGCCAGCGGCTATTCCATGACACAATTGGGCATCCAACAGGGGAATAGCCATGCCTATCGGCCGTGTTGCCCATACTCACTTCCCGTACTGCATCCAGAAGACAGCTGACGACAGGTGGCTGGTTCTCAACCGCAACTACAAGCCGCTAGGGACCACTGGAAAGGAGTGGGTAGACTACGATAGCCATGCCGATCGATTGGAAATCGATGGCAGGACCATTGCGGCGCTCAGGAAGCTCGCGGTCTACGACATCCCCGACAAGCCAGATGATCCTGGACTCTTCTTTTTCTACAACGACAGCACGATGCCGACCGAGTCCGCAGCGGACTGGAGCCGCTACTCGAAGGTCCTGCAGCTACTCGCCTGCGCTAAGGTCAAGTAGATCCATGTCATCGAGAAGTTCCTGATCAAGACTTGCGCGGAGCGGCCGATAAGGGCAATAGGAGGGATCGATGGCACTAGTCATTAGCATTACTGACGCGGACACGGTCGCGCTGCTGGAGCGGTACCGCCACTACGTGGACCAAGTAGACGGAGAGAGTGGCACCCTGGAACAGCTAGCAGAAGGGCTGATGCTCGGGATGCTGGATGAGCATCACCGATTCCGCGAATGGTCGCGGCAGATCATGGAGGTGGCTGCCTAGTACTTTGCTTCATTGCATTCAGCGTTACAGAGCATAGCGCCTTTCGCGCTGCTCGCATCTGTTTGACCACGCTTCAAATTCCAAGATTTAAGGTCCGGGGCTCGGATGCCCTCATGCCTTAGCAAGCCAGGTGCGAGAGGCTGCATCTGGCGAGTGAGATACACGGCCGGGAATGGCGCTTGGAGCGACCACGGCCTGCCTGCGGCAGTGAGCGACTCCGCCGCGTGATGGGCGCACAGATGGCGTCCAAGTTTGGAGAGGCGAGCCCGGAACTAGACCTGTAGCCGCACCGTGTGCGGTGCGGCATCTCATTTCCGAGGCCAACCATGCGCTACCCATTCCGCGATTCCCGCGTAGTCAACGCTACATTCAATACCCTCCACGCTGCCGCCAGCCGGCTCGGTCTATCGCTGCGAGCCGAGCGAGCAATCGGCATCTTCTTGTTTGCATTGGCCTCAGGCCTTTCTGGCTGCACACCCGATAGGCGGCCGGTCCACGAGGCCGTCTCTGAATTTCCCGGGCCAGCCGCCACACCCGAAGCCCTCCGCGCGAGCATTCGCGAGGCGACGCGCTATCGTGACCCGCGCGAAGGATTGAACGCCAAGGGCATCAAGGTACTCGACGGCGAAGTGCACGCCACGGACTACAGGGGCGCAAGCCATGAAGGCCATTGATGCGGCACCGTCCAGTGGGCAGTGGCTTCGCCGCTGGCACATGGCAATGATCGGCGGCAGCTTGGCGGTAGTCGTCCTGCTCTTCTCGGCTGCGGCAGCGGCCCAGCAGATTCAGCCCAGCATGGGCATGTTTGATGATATTGCCGCCTTTTACATGCAGCAGGCCAAGGCAATGCAGGCGGTACTTGAGCCTTACGCGCTCAGACTTTTTGGCCTCTTGTCAGTTATCAGCATCGCATCGTTCTTCATCAAGCAGCTGGGAAGCGGGGACGGCAATCTCACCGCACTTGTAATGCGTTTCGCGATGGAGGTCTTCAAGCTCGGATTCTTCTTTATGGTCGTCACAAATGGCCCCCAGCTCCTCTTGCAGTTCATTGGGTTCTTCATCCAGAGCGGCGCGGCTGTCACTGGACTAGGTGACCTGTCCGCTTCCGGCATCGTTGTACTCGGATTCGACGCGTGCTTCCGCACTTTCGATGCGATCGGCGCAATGGGATGGGGCGACACGGCCGCTTTCGGACTGCCGCTGGCCCTCGCGGGCATGGGCATCCTCGCGTGCTTCGCGATCGTTGGGATTCTGTACCTGGTCCGCGTGATCGAGCTCTACATGGTCATGTACGGCGGCGTGTTGCTGCTGGGCTTCGGCGGCATATCTTTCACTCGCGACATTCCGAAGAACTATCTGAGCTACATGATCGGAGCAGGCACGCAGCTATTCATGCTCAACGTCGTGATCGGCTTTGGCATGCAGCTTGTAACTAGCTGGCCGGCCTCCCTCACGTTGGATGCCACGCCAGATGCTGTGTTGCGCCAGGTGTTGCAGCTGTTCGTCGGATCGGCGGTTTTCGCCGCTTTGGCATGGTCAATTCCGAAGGTTGCGGGAAGCCTGGTGAATGGCGCGGTTTCCCTCGGTGCAAATGATGCGATCGCCCCGGCAGTTGCAGCCGGTGGCGTTGCAGCTATCGGCGCGGCTGCAGCAACTGGCGGCGCGTCGGCCTTGGCGGCAGCTACGCAGGGTGCGATGCAGGCAACGACGAGCGGCGTTACTTTGGCCAGGGCGAGCGGCGCATCTGGCATTAGCGCTGCGGTTAAGGGACTGGGCCACGCAGTTGGCGCCACCGCGTCGGAAGCCGGGCGTGCTGCGCAGGCGGGAATTGGCCTCAGGCCGCCATCCCCGAACGCTATCGATCGCCGCGGCCGCAGTGTAGAGAACCTAGGCACCCGAGCAGCGAACAGCCTGCAGGGCCAGGCCCAACAGGCACGCGAGACGACAGCGGGGACGCCGCTCACTTCCAACGAAGGCGGAACCGGACCGCGAGCATCCGGCGCGAGCGCGAGGCCGCTCACGGAGCAGGCGCCCATGGTGCACGGGGCGAACGATAGGGACGATCCCGAGTTCCGCCAGCCCGATCCAAGCAATCCGAACTGGGGCAGCAGAATCTCACCGCCTCAGCTCCCGCCAGACGCGCCGCCGCCTAGTGCCGTCTCCATCCGCCTCGACAACGACGATTGAGGGGACGAACACGACCATGAAGATTCACAAGAGCATTGCTTTGGCCATCGCCGTTGTAGTTACTGGCGCCGCCGTCACCCACAGCCCACCGGCAGCGGCACAGTGGGTCGTGTTTGATCCGACTAATTACGTGCAAAACTTTCTGCAGCAGCTTCGCGCGGTACAGAGCAACGTCAATGAGGTACGGCAGATCCAGGCGCAGTTGCAGCAGTACGACAACATGCTCCGCAATACCAAGAGCCTTGACGTGCGCGATCTCAACGGGGCCATTGACGCCCTGGGCCGGCTCGACCGCGTAATTGGCGACGGCAAATCACTTGCGGTGACTGCAAGCGACTACGAAAAGGCGTTCAAGGCACGATTCCCTGGCTATCAACCCACGACGAATTACAGCGAAAACTACCGCGAATGGAGCGACACTTCGCGCGACTCCGTTTTGGGAGCGCTGCGAGTGGCCAACCTACAAATGCGAGGAGCCCCGACTGAGGAACAGGCTTTGGCGTCGCTGCGTTCCGTCGTCGCATCAGCCGATGGGCAGAAGGCTGCGGTGGACGCTGGCAATCAGATTGCCTTGGCTCAGATCACCCAGCTGCAGCAGCTGCGTGAACTGATGGTGGCCCAGATGCAGGCGACTGGTACCCACATGGCTGCCGAGCAGCAGGCCGAGGCGTCTAAGGAGGCCTCCATCAGGGAAGCGACGAAGTACCGCGATCCGCGCCGGGGCTGGAAGCCCAAACCAATTCAGATCGGAGAATGATCGAGAGGCTATGCCCGGCGGCCACAAGGCCGCTGGGCATCAGCACGGTTCTGGCGAAGGCTCGTCCGGCTTAGGCGTAGTGTCGACAGGAGACGCCAATCAGGTGCCGGCCCTAGATGCCCATCTCCTTCTTCAAGGTCGTCAAGTCTTCCACCAGCTCATGCTGCATCGCACTTGTATAGACGCGCATAATTTCGCCTTCGTTCTGCCTCTGAACGATCTTGTGCAAATCGGATTGACGCGACTTCCACGTCTGACCGTCAGTGACAAACAACAGTCGGCTGTCACTGCGTTTTGCATCGATGATGGCGTCAAGGTCGCCGATCACGTCACTCATCTTTGAGCCGGTCGCGCCGTACCCCTTGACCTCAATGATGATTCTGGCGTCGTTCTTGGCGGGGATGACGAAGTCGCACTTCGCCGGCTTTCCTCGCGAACCTACGAACGTACATCGTGCTTGGTAGCCGCCCTCACCAAAAACCTCACGTACTACAGCCTCAACTAAGTCTTCCAGGTCGCGTCCGCGGCGTTGCCCTTGAATTGCAGAGCCCCGACCAGAGCGTAGACGCTCTATCAGGATGTCACTCCAGGTCGGCTGATAATTGACAGCCTCACTCATTCGGTCAGGAAGACCCAACGCGCACAAAGCGTCGATAAATCCTTCGGGGTCCTTTCGGTAGCGCTTCGCCCCAATCCCTCCGCCGCCCAAAGCCTCTCTGAGCTCCAGCTCCATCTTGTCCTTCGAGAAGGCCAGAAACAGCCGAGAGCAGAGGATTCCGATGTCGAAATCATCATCTAGCATCGCCGCTATATCGTTGCGGTCGTAGCTACTCTTCTGGGAGATCGCAGCCAACTTCGCGATGGCCGCGTCTGAGGTTTCGTCTCGCCATCCCGTTTCCAGCGGGCTAAGGCGACTCAGAATCTCGTGAACTGTCTGCGTAACAACAAGCATTCATCGCCCCACAATGAGGTATTCCATTACCGTCGAACGCTCGACGGCCTCGTGATTCCCGAAATGGTATCGATGAGGCTTCTCGAAGACCGACACCGACGTCTTGTGCTTCCGCATCAGCGCTACAAGCTCGTCCAGGTCCGGAAATGCGTTCGAGCTGTATGAAAGAACCAGCTGACTCTTTGAGAATTTGGAGAACATTCGATCAAAGGCATCCAGCGCGCTCTTGCGATAGCTGAATGGGGTATGGCGCTTGGCGATCTTCTTTACCTTTGTGGACTCGTCGATGGGCAGGCCCTCCCAATAACAAGACAGTCCCTCTAAGAAGTGATAGCGCTTTATGTAGCAATTGTCATCCGCGCGCGGCACATAAGGCGGATCCATATACACCAAGTCCACCGCTTTGCGCGGCAGGGAGAAAATATCGGCACGGTAGGCGTAGTTCTTGCGGCCATTGTCGAAGACCGCATGGTTATACACCTCGACTTGCTCAAGGAAATGCTCCTCGAGACTTAGACGAAGATCACGCCTTCCATCGTCGTACCGGGAGAGGTCGCCGGATAAAGTAAAAACGCCTCGCGGCTGCCTCTTCAGGCACGAGCGAAAGAGGGCAGCGTACGCCACCGCCTTCTGATGCTTGTTGTCGATTCGCTGGATGTTTGAGGAAATGCGATCCAGGAATCTGAGGTCGTCAGGAGTATAGAAAACGCCATCAAACGTGTTCTGAATGAACTTTTTTGAACTCGACCGGGATGCGAGCAGCTTCTTCAGCGTAGGCCCGTCAACATGCGTGTGATTATTTTCGATGGTTGCGCGCGCAATCAGGCTTGTAAAGTTCAGAAAATCGGAAGAAACCACACGGTGCCCCGTCGATTTCAACAAATATGACACGCAAGCCGTCCCGGAGAAGGCATCAAGCGCGCTGTCGAAATCAAGAGTCTCAAGGACCTGATGAATCCAGGGCAGGAGCTTCTTCTTCGACCCCATGTAGCGGAGTTCGGGGTACAGCGCCACCTGACTCGGAAGGTCGATAAAGGCGCTGACATTCCCCTTTTTCCGCGAGAGCTGGATTACCTTCCCAGACTCCTCGCTTATTGGCTGCCTCATTGGAGAACTGCGCATATACCCCGCCATGCTTAAGAGCGGCGTAACCCGCTCGTGAGATTGTAGCGCCCTGCGGCGCAGCTAAACGACCCGATGCCATTCCGAGCGCTCGAGGCCGCTCATGCAGCATATCGGGCGGAATCTCATTGGCCGCGACTCCCCTCGGTGCGTTTCAAGGCCGAGCCGGGGGCGCCTGTCCCGCGATGCCCAGATGGCAGGCACGCCCGACGCCTCCCCCGAGATGCCGACTATCTTGCCTATGTGCTAGGGCGAAGGGCCCGGCGCCTCGAGGAGTGGGACCCCTGATTGGCCTGGGGCTGAAGTCAGGCTAGCTTCTTCGCCAGATCCTCTGCTTTCGGATGGTAGTACCTCATCAACATGCGTGGGTCCTTGTGACCGGTGACCTTCGCGAGTTCATGGAGTTGGTAGACCTCAGCCAACCTAGATGCCGCCTCGTGGCGCAAGTCATGGAAGCGCAAGTCCACGAGAAAGCTAGGACTTGGCTGGCTGCCAGCGTCCTTACACTCCCCCTCATAGGTGATTCGAGCCCGTGCTAAGGCCCGCTCGAAGGCCCTCGTAACCGCGTCCTCCCGGATCTGGAACACACGCCCCTCAAGGGATTTCTCCGCGCCAGAATGTTCGTTTGGCGGCCGCACGGCAGCCAAAGCCGTAACAGCAGCAGTGGAGAGGGGCACATCTCGCGAACTGCCGTTCTTCGTTCGGGGCAAATGGACAACCCTTCGCTTGAAATCGACGTGCTCCCAGCGGAGCCCGACAATCTCGCCGCGCCGCATCGCAGTCTCAATCGCAAGGCGAATTATGGTTGGGAGGAACTGAGATTCAGATGCCGCAATGATGCGATCGATTTCCAGCTCGGTAAGCTGCAAAGACGACTCGGACCGTAGCTCGACGATACGACGAGACCTGGCATTACTCACGGCCGGCTTGCGGATGAGCTCGACCGGGTTGGAAACACTCTCCATCCCCCACTCTTTTCGAGCCATATTGAAGATGTGGGACAACACTGACAGCCGTCGAAGCACCGTGGCCGGCTCATAGGAGCGGAGCCACCGATCGCGAACGGCCGCGACATCCGAGCTGCGCACACCTGCAACGGTCCGTGCTGCAAGCTCTGTCTCGCGCCATACGCTGAGGACCGAACGCTCCTGAGCTTGCCCCTTCTTGCCAGGGACAACCTCCTTCTCATAGCGATCGAGAAGGTCCAGGAGCATCGTCGACTCCGCCTCGCTCCGGCTTACCCACACACCGCGCGACATCTCAGACTCGATCATCGAGGCCCAGGCGTCTGCCTCGGCCTTCGTTTCAAACGTCTTGCTAGTCGCGGGATATCCTCGCCGACGAATCTGAGCCTCCCACTGGTAAGGCCCACGCTTCCGCAAAGTCGCCATCACTTCCTCCTAACTGTGGCGAAATTGTGGCGTTAAATCCCGAAAATGGCTATGAGCATTGACTTGCATAGCAATGCATTTGCATTCGCAATGCGAAGGTCGGGAGTTCGATCCTCCTCCGCTCCACCACTCATCCAGCCAGGACAGCGCGTAACGCCTCAGGCGTCACGCGCTGTTCTGCTTTTCGGGGTTCGAAACGCGGCGCAGTGCCTCAGCCGGCTTTCTTCCCGCGGAATTCGGCCACCACTTCCTGCGGCGTCGGGTTCGCTTTCGCCTTTCCGTTGACGTAGACGATCGGGACCGGCCCGTTCATCACCGAGGTCACGCGCGTGGCTTCCTCCGGCGAGGTCAGGCTGTTGTAGCTCGCGTGGTCCGTTCGCACGTAGGCGATGCCCTGCCTGGACAGGTGACGCACAAGTTCTTCGGTGCGACGCGCCGCGTCCGACGTGCAATGCTCCGGCGCGAAGACGATCACCCCGCGCGACGGCACGCCGTCGGGCATCGGGATCGACTTGAACCCCTGCGTGCTTACGCCGTCTGCGTCACCTGTCGAGCCGGTGTGCTCGGCGACCCATGCGCCGGGATCCACGCGGCCACTGTCGATGTAGGTTTTCCACACGCCGACACCGGCCAACAACACCAGTGCGCCGGCGCACGCCTTCATTGCGTTCATCGTTCCCCTCGCGATATGCGGCACCGTCGCGCCGCATCGTTCCCTGTGCGGCATGACCGCAACCCGGTCCGCAGCCTCGCACACCGCGGCCCGCTGCCGCTACCATCCCTCGATGCGCATACATCACTGGCTAACGGGCGCCGTCCTGCTCCTCACCGGTTGCGCGAGCGGAGGGACGCGAATGCAGCACGAGATCGACGCGCTGATGCGCGACTACCAGGGCGACGTACCCGGCGCTAGCGTGCTCGTCGTACGCGATGGCCAGCCGCTCGTGCGCCGCTCGTATGGCATGGCGGATCTGGAACGACACGTCGAAGCCTCGCCGCAGACGAATTACCGCCTGGCGTCGGTGAGCAAGCAGTTCACTGCCGCTTCGGTGCTGCTGCTCGTCGGGGACGGTCGGCTGAAACTCGATGACCCGATCAAGCGCTACCTGCCCGGCCTGCCCACCGCGGCGGACGGCATCACGATCCGCCACCTGCTCACCCACACTTCCGGCCTGATCGATTACGAGGACGTGATGGATCCCGCCGACACGCGGCAGGTGCATGACGCCGACGTGCTCACGCTCCTGCAGTCGCAGAACCGCACCTACGTCGCGCCCGGCACCGGATATCGCTACAGCAACAGCGGCTATGCACTGCTCGCGCTGATCGTCGAACGCGCCTCCGGGCAGCGTTACGCGCGATTCCTGCATGACCGCATCTTCCAGCCGCTGGGAATGAACGACACGGTCGCGTACGAGGCCGGCGTCTCCGAGGTGCCGAATCGCGCCTACGGTTACAGCCTGGTGAACGGCGCATGGATGCGCACGGACCAGAGCACGACCAGCGCCGTGCTTGGCGATGGCGGCATCTATTCGTCCCTCGATGACCTGAGCAAGTGGGACGCCGCCCTCTACGACGAGCGACTGCTGCCGTCGAGCGTGCTGCGCCAGGCGTTCACGCCGGCCACGCCGACGGACGATCCGCAGGTCGAATACGGCTTCGGATGGCGCATCACCGGCGAAACGCTGTGGCATTCGGGCGAAACCATCGGCTTCCGCAACGTGATCGTGCGCTGGCCGAAGCGCCACCTGACGGTGGTGGTGCTCACCAATCGCGACGATCCGGAGCCTTACGAGACGGCGAAGAAGATCGGCGCGCTGGCGATGCGCGAGGCCGCGACGAACTGAGCGCTCACCTGATCGGCACGTCGAAGAAGGTGTTCGGCGCGGGTTCGGGGTCGAGCGTGAAGTGCCACCATTCCATCGGATAGTTGCGCAGCCCCGCCTGCCGCATCGCGTCGCGCAGGCGGTCGCGATTGGCGCGCTGTTCCTGCGTGACGCGCGGCGAATCGGTGTTGGAAAGCGTATCGAAGAAGTCGAAGTCCGTGCCCATGTCCTGCGGCGTGCATGAGCCTGGAGCGCCGCAACGCATCAGCGTCAGATCAATCGTCGCGCCACGGCTGTGGCCGGACGTCGGCGAGATGTACTCGCCCAGCAATGCGCGCTTGTCCAGCGCGGGATAGAAGCGCGCCTTCGTGCTTTCGTCGGCGTTGTTGGCCCACGAGACGAACGCACGCACCGCGCGTGCGGGCCGGTAGCAGTCGAAGATGCGAAGGCGATAACCCTGCGAACGCAGCGCCGTTTCTGCGCGCTGGATCGCTTTCGCCGCCGGTTCCAGCAGATAGCAACGCGGCGCGCCGTAGCCGTCCACGATCGCGCCGGTGAAATTGTTCCGTCCGGCGTAGCGGATATCGAGGTCGATGTCGGGAACGAGCGTGCGGATATCGACAAGACCTGCTGAATCCGGCGTCGTTGCCGACGAAACATCCATCCGCGCGGGCGTGGCGCACCCCGCGAGCGCGAGCAGGCAAAGTGCGGACACGACGTGCGCCAGCGACCGCATCAGGGGCACGCTCCCACGCGTTCGAACGCCAAGTCTTCGTAGTCGTAGCTGAAATCGGCCTGCGGATCGACCTTTGCCAGCCGCATGCCACTGCCGTCGAGATCGAGCCAGGCTTCGGCGTCGACGCTAGGATCGTCCCAGTCGATGAGCCAACGCTTGCCGACGCGCTGCACGATGCCATCCAGCAGGGGCGACTTGCTCGCGCGGAAACGCACTGCATCGCCGTCGCGGCACAGCGTCGCCTCGCCGAACCATGGGTCGCGATACATGCCCAGTTTCGGCAATAGCTCCTTCACGGTCGCGCGGCGACGACGCGAGGTATCCGGCGCCTGTTCGCTGGCCGGGCGTGCGGCGTCCTCCTTGTCGATGAGGCCCGCGTAATGCGCTACCGACAGCGTCGGGTCGCTGGACGTATAGCGCTTCACCAGCACCTGCGTCAGCACGGTGCGCGCATCCTCGCCTTCGCCATTGATCAGGATGACGAAGCCCGCCCCCTTGTCGGGCAGCATCGTCACGGCCGAATACATGCCCATCAGCGTGCCGGTGTGCGCGACCTTGAACACGCCGTCCACATCGGCGAGCCGCCAGCCGTAGCCGTACGCGGAAAAATGGCTGCGATCCCATTCGCGCATGCGTTTCGATACCGGCATCGGCATCTGCGGCGCCCACAGCGCCTGGCGCTGCTCCTGCGAAAGCCACGCTGCGTTCTTCGGGTCTGGCTTCAGCCAGTTCGCGGTCCAGCGCAGCATGTCGTCGAGGCTGCACCGCACGCCGCCGGCCGGGTCCATCGTGGTCGCAGGGATGATGTCGCCGTCGCTGCGCACGGGCACATTGCGTTCGCCTTCGCGCCGGTGCGGCTGCGCAACGTTGCCGACTTCGATGCGATTCCACTGCCCCACCTGACAGCGTGTCATGCCGAGGGGCTCGAACACTTCGCGCCGCACGAGCGTCTCGTACGGCGCGCCACCTGCCGCCGCGGCTACTTCGCCCGCAACGATGTACATCAGGTTGTCGTAGTCGTAGCCCGAGCGGAAGCTGCGGTACGGCTTCAGGTAGCCGAGGCCGTGGATGATGTCCGCGCGCGTGAACGTGTTGGGCTCGGGCCACAGCATCAGGTCGCCGGCGCCCGCGCGCAGGCCGCTGTTGTGGATCAACAGGTCGCGCACCTGCATCTCGCGGCCAACCCACGCGTCGTGCATGCGGAAGTCCGGGATCCATCGGGTCACCGGATCGTCCCAGCGCAATTTGCCGGCATCGACCAGTCGCGCGAGCGTCGCGGTCGTCATCGACTTGGTATTGGACGCGACCTTGAAGAGCGTCTTCGAGTCGATCCTGTCGCTCTCGCCTTCCACGAGTTCGCCCGCGGTGCGCGAATACACGACGCGTCCGTCCTCGACGATGCCCAGCGCCAGTCCAGGCAAGTGGTAGCGCGAGAACACCTCGTCGAAGATCGCGTCCACGGCCTTGCGGTCGGCCGGCGCTTCCGCCGCAGCGCCCGCGCCGGGCAGCCATGCCAGGCATAGCGCGAATGCGACGGCGAGGATGCGGTCAGGTCTCATGCCATGCCTGCGGGAACTGTTCACCGGCCATCATCTCCGTGATCGTCTGGCGCCGCCTGATGATGGCGTAGCGGCCGTCGTCGAGTAGCACTTCCGGCGGCAGCGGCCGGGAATTGTAGGTGGACCCCATCGACGCACCGTACGCGCCGGCACCGGCGATCATCAACAGGTCGCCCGCCTCGCAGCGCGCCATCACCCGTCCTTGGGCGAAGGTGTCGCCGGTCTCGCACACCGGGCCGACCACGTCGTAGGCGACCTCCGGCTCGTCGCGGCCGTGCATCGGCACGATCTCGTGCCACGCGTCGTACAGCGACGGACGCAGCAGGTCGTTCATCGCGGCATCGACGACGAGGAACTGGCGATCGGTGCCATGCTTCACCCGGATCGCCCGCGTCACCAGCACGCCCGCTTCGGCGACGAGCCAGCGCCCGGGCTCCAGTGCCAGCGTGCCCTTGAAGTCGGCGAACGTTGCGCGCACCAGCGACGCGTAGTCGGCGATGTCCACGGGCATGTCGACGCCGGGGCGATACATGACGCCCAGGCCGCCGCCGATGTCGACACTCGCGATCGCATGGCCCGACTGCACCAGTTCGCGGCGGAACGCTTCCACCCGCTGCAGCGCCTGCCGGAATGGTTCCAGATCAAGAATCTGCGAACCGATATGCGCGTGCAGCCCGTCCAGCTGCACGTGATCGAGCGCGGCGCATTCGGCGAACCACCGCCGGGCCTCGTCGATGGACACGCCGAACTTGTTCTCGGCCTTGCCGGTCGAGATCTTCGCGTGCGTGCGGGCATCGACGTCCGGATTGATCCGCACCGCCGCCCGCGCGCACACGCCGCGAGCGTGTGCTCTTTGCTGCAGAAGATGCAGTTCGTCGGCCGACTCGACGTTGAATCGCCACACGCCGGCCGAAAGTGCGGCGTCGATCTCGTCGGCCGTCTTGCCGACGCCGGAAAACACGATGCGTTCGGCGGGAATGCCGGCCTTCAAACTGCGCTGCATTTCGCCGAGCGACACGATGTCCGCGCCGACGCCGTGCTGCGCCATCAGCTGGAGTATCGCGATGTTCGAGTTGGCCTTGACCGCGAAGCAGATGCGTACGTCGAGGCCGTGGAAGGCGCCAAGCAGTGCGTTGATGCGACTTCGAATGGCCTGCGCGGAATAGGCATAGAACGGCGTGGACACTTGTGCGGCGAGCACGGTGAGATCGACGCCGTCGAATATCGGTTGGCCGTCCTTCATTCCGACCTCGTGCGACCCTCCGGCTCGACCGCCTTCCACTGCCTGCATGCGCACTCCATAAAAAAGAGGGCGACCCGCACAACGCGGGCCGCCCTTCGAGGGTCGATCAGAAATCGACGGACACCGTAAGCTGCGCGTAGCGCGGCTGCTGGAAGCCTTCACCCAGACCGAAACCACTGTTGAAAAGCGTGTTGCCGTCGTCGTCCACGCCCACGCTCGGCTGCAGCTCCTGGTCCACGCGCACTTCGCGTCGCTCGTTGAGCAGGTTGAAGATGGCGAACTTGATGCGCATGTTCGCGCGGCTGAAGGTCTGCAGGTACGTCACGCTGGCGCCGATGTCGTACGTCCACGGCATTTCGCCGTAGCCGCCGCGCGGCGAATGCACGTAGGTTGGCTGCGTGGTGTCGCAGTCCGCCACGCAGATGAAGTAGCTGTGGTACTTCTGCGCGTCGTACGGGTTGCCTGCGCCGAAGCCGGTGATCGGGCCACCCGAACTGGCGTCCAGCGTGGCGCCGACCTGCCAGTTCTGGTTGAACGCGTACGTGCCGCGCAGCTTGATCTGGTGCTCGCGGTTGTTGGCCAGCGGACCGTCGCCACGCAGGTTCACCCACGGGTCGTCGAAGTTCTCGGTACGGCCGGTGTCGCCGAAGTTGGTGTCGGAATTGACCGGACCTTCGGCGTTGCCCTCGCTCTTGGACCAGGTGTAGGACGCGTTCATCGCCCACTTCTCGTCCCACGCTCGGTCGAGCTGGAACTCCAATGCTTTGTAGGTGCGCTTGGGCTTCACCCAGCCGCGCTGCCCGAGGTAGTTGCCGTCCTCGTCGTAGAGCGCCCAGCCTTCGCGGGCGGTGTCGACCGTGACCCAGCCATCGGCCGACCCGTCGCAGTTGGTATCGCCCCAGACCGTCACCTTCTCGCCCGGATTGGCCATCACCCAGCCGATGTACCCATCGCCGCCGCACTGGCCCGTGGCGGATATTTCCATGTCATCGATGGCGTTGTGCAGCTTGCGATAGATGCCGCGGACGCCCCATGACCACTTCTCGCCCAGCATCTGCTGGAAGCCAAGGATCGCCTCGTCCTGGTAGACCGAGTCCAGGTCGCGATCGACTTCCGAACGCAGGTCGCCCACGGTGCCGTCGCCCTGGGAAACGTCTACTCCGCCAATCTGCGGCCCGAGGTTGGGCACGGCGTACTGCACGCCATTGAGCTCACGGATGTCCCAACCGTTGAATGCGTAATACGTGCGTTGGTCGAGCAGGCCGCCGGCCTGCTTGATGCTGATGACGTTGGCGACCGGTAGGAAATAGCGGCCGATGTTGCCGAACAGCTTCATGGTTGCATCGCCCTTCATGTCCCAGGCGAAGCCCAGGCGCGGGGCCCACATGTCGTCCATCTTGATGTAGGTCTTGCCGTCGCCGTCCTTGTTGTCGAAGGCCTCGTTGCGGATGCCGATGTTCAACAGCAGCGTGTCTGTGATGGACCAGTTGTCTTCAAGGTAGAACGCGGTGTTCGTGCTTTCGAACGTACCGGACACCTCGTTGCGACGAGCGCGCACGTATCCCGAATAGCCGGCCGGCACCACTCCGCCCGGCGGATTCGGAATCGACGTGCCCGGCCCACCCGGATACACGTTGTAGAAGATCGCGCCCGGACCGGCGTAGTACTGATCGTGGACCGACGTGTTGACTTCATGGTCCACGCCAAATCGCAGCAGGTGGTCGCCAAGGCTCCATTCGAAGTCGGCGCGCGCCTGTTCGCGTTCATCCTGCCGATTGAACACGGTCGAGTTGGTGCTGCACCCCAACTGCACGCCTGCCGGCGGCGCGGGCACGCCGACGGCGCGCTGGACGCGGTTGCACTCCAGGTCCAGCAGCGAGCGCGTAAACGCCTCGCGGTTGTTCTCGCCGTACATCAGCTTCATCGAGAAGTCCGACGTCATGTTCGACGTCCAGCTCAGCGCCCAGTTGTCGCCGCCGGTATCGCTGTAGACCTCGTTCTGCTTGTCGCCGACTTCGCCTGTCGCCAGGTCGTAGCCGTACACGCTGCCGATATTCTCGTTCTTGTCGGAGAACGCCATCAGGCTGAGGATGTTGTTCTCCGTGACGTACCAGTCCAGGGTTCCGCCCCAGAAGCCGTCGTCGGACTCGTTCTTGGTCAGGTTGCGGCCGAGGTCGTCGGTGTTCCAGGGCTGGTAATCGCGCAGTTCGTACAGGCCGAAGAAGAACAGCTTGTCCTTGATGATCGCGCCGGAGGCCCAGATGTCGAGCTTCGTATCGGAGTAGTTGTCCGCGCTCTGTGCCAGGTACAGCTCACCCTCGTTGTCGTATTTGTTCGTCGCGGACGACTGCCACGCGCGCGGTTCGAAAGTGAGTTCTGCGCCGGCCTTGAACTCGTTGGTACCCGACTGCGCGATGGTGTTGATCACGCCGCCCGTGGTGCGGCCGAATTCCACCGAGTAACCACCGGTCTTGACCTGGAACTCCTTGTAGAAGGAGAACGGCGCTTCGGAGAAGCCATTGCGATTGTAGAAGTCGGTGACGTTGAGGCCGTTGATGTAGAAGGCGTTCTCGGCCACGGACGAACCGCCGAAGGAAATGCCGCCGAACGAAGCCTCGCCCTTGGTCACACCCGGCGCCAGCAGCGCAACGGACGCCAGGTTGCGGTCGACAGGCAACCGGTCCACCTCCACCGCGGTCAGCGTCATGGACGTTTCGGTGGACGTCACGTCCACCATCGGCACGATGCGCGATCCCACCACCTGCACGGCCGCAAGGTTCACCGCGCCATCGCCGCCGAGGTTTACGGTCGTGGCAGCACCCACCGAGACCGCAACCTGCACGCTTTCACCGACCGACTGTCCGTCGCGCGTCACCTGCAGTGTGTAGGTGCCGATCGGCAACTGCGCGATTCGATAACTGCCGTTGGAGCCTACAGTGACGGTGCGGGACAGACCGGTGCCCGCATTGGTTACCGTGATGACATCCCCCGCCGTTGCGCGTCCCGTTACGGCGCCGTTGACAGCCTGCGCCATCGCCAACATCGGCGTCATGGATGCGATGCACGCGCCCAGCGCGATTCCCAGCGTCGCCTTGCGTAATGCCCTGCCCTTCATGCCCTCTCTCCCCTTACCGGATTGTTTGTCTGCACGTCAGCTCGCGGCGCGTTACTGCGGCAGCACCTTTGCCGTGAAGCTGTAATCCCACTGGTCGAAGTAGAGGTTGCCCCCTGCCCACTCCACTTCGCCGCGTTGCGAATCCACGGTCTCCGACCGGACGTGCTGCTTGGCCGGCACGAAGTCCGTGCTGATGTCGTCGTTGAAGGCGATCCGGTATGCGTCGAGGCCGCCGAGGTAGAACCACTCCACTTCCGGGTCGCGCGCGCCCTTGAACTGGCCAGTCGTCACGTCCATCGGCACCCAGCCGTACGGCGCCAGGTACAGCGCGCCCCAGTCGTGCAGGTTGTCGTAGTTGCCGTCGGAATAGACCATGCCCGACTGCCAGCGCGACGGAATGCCGTTCAGGCGCAGCAGCGTCATCAGCAGCAATGTCTGCTGGCCGCAGTCGGCATGGTTTCCGCGCAGTGCGTAATCGCTGATGTTGGTGATGGTCGAATACTCGCGCGCGCCGCCCCACGGAATGTCGTCGACCGCCTGGAAGAGCTTCTGCGCGATGCGATACGGATTCTTTTCTTCGCCGACGACCTTCTCCGAGAACGCGCGCATTTCATCGGTGAACACGATGTGCGGCGGGCGCTGGGCCAGGTACGGGGCGAGGTCGGGACGATCGCCGAGCGGCGTCACCTTGGCCGGATCGATGACGTGGTGCTCGCCGAAGATCGTCAGTTCGTAGTCGATCGCGAACGTCGTCGGCTGTCCCGCCACCGCCGGTTTTTCGAGGTACACGGTGCGCTGCAGCGTCGACTCGGGCGCGACCTGGTGCTTCGCCGGCGCGCTCGAGAGGAAGCGGATGTCTTCCTGTCGCCCCGGCAATGCGCGCGGATACGGAATCCATGCACGCACCGTCTCGCCTGCCGGCACCGCATCGGCATTCACCGTGATCGATTGCGTCACGTGGATGCGTCGTGGCGCGACGCTGCTTTTCCCGGTGCGCTTCGCCTCGGCGACGGCCTCGTCGTGGTAGGCGTTGGCGTTCTCCATCGGCCCGTCGTTGCGCGGGAACGGCGTCGCGCGACGCGCCATCGCCTCGGGGCTCACGCGGAACAGGTTCGATACGGAACGGTTGAAGTACCAGGGCGTTCCGTCGATCACCATGTGCTCGAGCAGGTTGGCCTTCGTCCAGCGCTGGAATTCTTCCTCGCGCAGATCGGGAATCGACTCGCGAAGCTTCGCGCGCGCCTGGTCGGCGGACAGCGTGAAATCGAGCCGGATGCGGCGCATCCGCTCGCGCTGGAATTCGAGGTCGGCACGGATCCTGTCATCGAGGCCCGGCTTCGCGAGTGCCGCGTCGATCTGCGCGGTAGCGCCGCGGAAGTCGCCAACGTCGACTCCAGCGACAACCGCGGGCAAGGGATCGCCGGAGGAGATGGCGGCATCGGTCGCGGCGATCGCGCCCAGCGCAAGGACGGCGGCGAGCAGGACGTGCCGGCGGCGCGTCCGGGGCATTGGCGATCGAAGCGGTAACCGAAGATCGTCCACGCGGGCCACTCATGAGAGGCGTTTCATCGCTGTGTAACATGAGTGGAGTACCCGGTCAATAATTTATTCTTGACTATCAGATCGAAAGAAGTATCTATTCTCCTGAACCGGCCCGCTGCCCGTACGGCGGCTCATGAGGGGGACGCGATGATCGAGGACGCTCTGGCCTTCGGCCGCGATACGACCCATGTCGCGCCGCGTTCCGCCAGCCCGATGCCGGAACTCGCCGGCAACGCCCTGGTCTTGTCTGCAGGCCCTCGCCCGGCCGTTCACGGATTCCGCTCCATGCGCCTTCGCACCGCCCTCTTCGCATCGCTGCTCTCGATCGGCCTGCTTTCGTCGGCCTACGCGTACGAGCGCAACTGGAGCATTCCGGCCGATACCGGCGTCGTCGGTGTCGAACAGGCTCAGCTCGATCCCGCGTGGTGGGTGGCGCGGCAAGGCGAGCCGGATCGCGTAATCCTCGACGCGCAGGCCATCGCCGCGCAGAACGCGAAGCTGATGCAGCTGGACGACAGCATGTTCGATCTCGACACGCTGCCAGCGTCGCTTGACCGCGCCCGCGTTGCGGCGTGGATCGATGGCTTGTCGAAGCGTCCGACGCGTACGCTTTACGACGAGCGCGGCCGGACGATCGCGAACGCGGACCTGGACGCGATCGTCGACAACGTCAACCTCGCGGCGATTCCCACCTCCCAGCCGACGCGCTTCGGGCTGGTCGTGCATCGCGCCGATCTGCGCACGTTCCCGACGCGCACACGGGTGTTCACTTCCAACGACGACCACGATATCGACCGCTTCCAGGAAAGTGGCCTGTTCCCGGGCGATCCGGTGGCGATCGTGCACGAAAGCCGGGACGGGAAATGGCTGTTCGTGGTCAACACGCGGTACGCGGCGTGGATCGAGAAGCGCCTCGTCGCCGAAGGCCGTCGCGACGACGTGCTGGCCTATGGAAAGCGCACGCCGTTCCGCATCGTCACCGGCGCGCGCGCGACCACCGTGTACACGCCTGAGGAACCCGGTGTTTCCGAACTCCAGCTCGACATGGGCGTGCGCGTTCCGGTCATCGCCGGCTGGCCTGTCGGCAAGGCGGTGAACGGCCAGCACGGCTACACCTCGCACGTCATCGAACTGCCGGTGCGCAACGATGACGGCACGCTGCGATTCGCGCCCGCGCTGCTGCCGCGTCGCGAACCGACGGCTGACGCGCCGCTGGCGCTGACACCTCGCAACCTCATCCAGCAGGGCTTCAAGTTCCTCGGCGAACGCTATGGCTGGGGCCACAGCTACAACGCGCGCGATTGCAGCGGCTTCGTCTCCGAGATCTACCGCAGCATGGGCGTGCAGCTGCCGCGCAACACCAGCGACCAAGCGGTCAGCCCGGCACTCAACCGCATCGCGTTCGACGAAAAGGACAGCCATGCCAAGCGCATGGCCATCGTGCGCGAACTGCAGGTCGGCGACCTGGTCTACATCCCGGGCCACGTGATGATGGTGATCGGCAACCTCGACGGCGAGCCGTACGTCATCCACGACACCACCGGCCTCAGTTTCGCCGGATCCGACGGCCAGACCGTTCGCGCGAAGACCAACGGCGTCACCGTTTCGCCGCTCACGCCGCTGCTGTTCAACGGCAAGCTGACGTTCGTCGATCGCATCACCAACATCCAGCGCATCCGGCCATAAGCCGCGATCCGCCGCACACCCGCCCCCACATTCCAGAACGACAAGAATGAAGATCACGCAGATCCGGTTCGGCATGTTGCGCGTCCCGCTGAAAACGCCTTTCAAGACCGCGCTGCGCACGGTCGAGGCGATCGAGGACATCATCGTCTGCGTGCATACCGATACCGGTCACGTCGGCTATGGCGAAGCGCCGGCAACGGCGGTCATCACCGGCGACACGCACGGCTCCATCGTCGAGGCCATCAACAAGTTCATCGCGCCGCGCCTGATCGGCCAGGAAATCGCGAACCTCAACCGCATCACGCAGCTGATCCAGACCGCGCTGGAGAAGAACACCAGCGCGAAGGCGGCGGTGGAAATCGCGGTGTACGACCTGTTCGGACAGTTGTACGGCGTGCCGCTGTACAAAATGCTCGGCGGCGGCGATCCGGTGATCACCACCGACATCACCATCAGCGTGGACTACATCGAGAAGATGGTCGCCGATTCGCTCAGCGCGGTGGATCGCGGTTTCGAATCGCTGAAGATCAAAGTCGGCAAGGACATTGGCGTCGACATCGAACGCGTGAAGGCGATTTACGCCGCCGTCGAAGGCCGCGCCCTGCTCCGCCTCGACGCCAACCAGGGCTGGACCGCCAAGCAGGCCGTGCACGCGATCAACATGCTCGAAGACGCCGGCGTGCGGCTGGAGCTGGTCGAACAACCGGTGAAGGCCCAGGACCTGGACGGCATGAAGTACGTCACCGAACGTGTGCACACGCCGATCATGGCCGACGAAAGCGTGTTCGGCCCGAAGGAAGTGATCGACCTCATCCGCATGCGCGCGGCGGACATCATCAACATCAAGCTGATGAAGACCGGTGGATTGTCCAACGCGATCCGCATTGCCGACATCGCGGCGCTGTACGAAGTGGAATGCATGATCGGCTGCATGCTCGAAAGCAGCATCAGCGTGGCGGCGGCTGTGCACCTGGCGGTGGCGAAATCCAATGCGATCACCAAGGTGGATCTCGACGGCCCTTCGCTTTCGGCGTTCAACCCGGTCGATGGGGGCGTGCTCTTCAACGAGTCGGAGATCTCCGTCACCGACGCACCGGGCTTGGGCATCCGCGAGATTCGCGGGCTGGAAATGCTGCCAAACTGACGTCCCTTCGGATCCGGAGTCCGCATGTCGCCGCTGCTGAAGATCCGCTCCGAACGCGACCAGATGTCGGCGATCGAACGCCGCATCGCGGATTTCCTGCTCGAGAACGCGCACCTGCTGCGCGACTACTCGTCACAGCAGCTCGCCAACGCGCTGGGCATCAGCCAGTCGAGCGTGGTGAAGTTCAGCCAGAAGCTTGGTTTCAAGGGCTATCCGGACCTCAAGTACTCGATCGGCCAGGCGGTCGCGCGCGGCGATGGCGCGGACGACGGCGGGACCAGTCGCGAAACGCGCGCGGACGATCCGCACGCTGCGCTGGCCGAAGACCTCTGGCACCTCAAGGCGCTGGCCGAAGCCGAAACGCGCCTGATCAATCCACCGGAGAACATCGACGCGATCGCGCACGCGATACTGCAGGCCGGCAAGGTCTTCATCATCGGCCTGGGCGAGGACGGCATCCCGGCGCGCGCGTTCGCCACGCGGTTGTCGATGCTTGGCATCGTCACGGTGCATTACGTCGACGCGATTCTGATGCAGGCCGGTGTTTCCAGTGCAGCGCCGGGCGACGTGCTGATGGTGTTCTCGGAGCACGGCCGACAGCCGACGCTGTGCCAGATCAGCCATCTCTTCCGCGAGCGCGTGGGTCGCGTGGTCACCGTTACGCGCCACACGCCCAATCCGCTGCGCGCCCACGGCGATGCCGCGCTTCTGGTGTCGGCGCACGACGAGCGCCGGCACATCGAGCCGCTGCTGTATCAATCCGCGCTGCAGCACCTGCTCGACCTCATCTTCGTCCTGCTGTGCGATGCGAGCGAGGAACGCCGCCTCCAGCTCGACTTCAACTTCGAGCGCATGCAGGATCTGCTCGATCACTGATCCGGGGTTCTTCATGCAGATGGCGGCATTCGTTCGCAGCTTCGCCCTCGTCGCGCTCGCGGCACTCACGGCTTGCGCGGGCCTGGGCTCCAGGCCCATTGCGACGACTCCCTGGAAGGACGCGCAACAACTCGTCCTGGTCACCACCGCCGACTGGAACGACAAGACCGGCACGCTGCGCCGCTACGAGCGCCATGGCGGCCAGTGGCGTGAAGCAGGCGAGGCGACGCCGATTACCGTAGGCCGCAGCGGTTCGGCATGGGGCGTCGGGCTTCATCCCGCGCAGCCCGACGCGCCGCAGAAACAGGAAGGCGACGGTCGCGCGCCGGCGGGCGTGTTCCGCATCGGCACTGCGTTCGGCTATGCCGACACGGCCTCGACCGCCTGGCCTTACCAGGGAATGAGCGCATCGGACTGGTGCATCGACGTGCCCGCCTCGCCGCTCTACAACCGCATCGTCGACGCCAGGCAGGTTGGCGACGCTGCCGTCGAAGGGTCGAGCGAGCCGATGCGCCGCGACCTCCACGCCGGCGGCGACGTCCGCTACAAGCTCGGCTTCGTGATCGAACACAACCCGGACAATCGCAGCGGCGCGGGGAGCTGCATCTTCGCCCACCTGTGGCGCGCCCCGGGCGAGCCCACGGCAGGCTGCACCGCGATGCCGGAAGCGGCGATGCGCGAACTGCTGGCATGGCTCGACCCGCGCCGTAAACCCGTGTTCGCGTTATTGCCCGATAACGAACTGGAACGTCTGCATGCGGCGTGGGATCTCCCCGCGCCGACGCCGCTGCACTGAAAATGTCGCGCCCCATGCCATCCTCTGCGCGGCTGCGCGAGGATGGGCCTCGACGCACAGACCCGGAAACCCGATCCCCGATGTCGAACACCGCCCGTGTACTCCTCGGACTCTTCCTCGGCGCCGCCATCGGCCTGTCGCTCGCGTGGATCGACCCGGTACTGGCCGGCAAGGTCGCCGACTTCGTGCAACCGGTCGGCCGCCTCTGGCTCAATGCCCTGCAGATGACCGTGGTGCCGCTGGTAGCGGCGCTGGTGGTGATCGGCGTGAACAACGCGACGGACGCCGCGGCTTCCGGCCGCACCGCGCGCAAGGCGATCGTCACCTTCGTGGTGATCCTGGCCGTCTGCGCCGCCTTCGCCGCGACGGTGGCGCCCATCCTGTTCTCGTTCGTGCCGCGCCAGGAGGGCCTGGCCGAATCGCTGCGAGCCGCCACTGCCGGCGCGGCGCAACTGTCGCTGCCAAGCTCGCTGGCCGAATGGTTCGCCGGGATCATCCCCGCCAACGCGCTGGCCGCGGCCGCGTCGAGCGCGATGCTGCCGTTGGTGGTGTTCGCGCTGTTCTTCGGCTTCGGCCTGACCAGGATCGAGGCCGGCCGCCGCGCCCGCGTGCTCGAACTGATCCAGGGCATCGCCGACGTGATGATCGTCATCGTGCACTGGGTGCTGTGGGTGGCGCCCATCGGCGTGTTCGCGCTGGTGCTGGCCGTTTGCGCCCGCGTGGGCCACGGCATGATCGGCGCGTTCGGCTGGTACATCGCCATCCTCTGCACGATGTACCTGCTCGCGACGGCGCTGATGTACCCCATCGCGATCATCGCCGGCGGCGAGCGCCTGCGCCGTTTCGCGGCGGCGATCGCGCCCGCGCAGGTCGTCGCGGCCAGCACGCAGTCCTCGCTGGCCTCGCTCCCGGCGATGATCGAATCCTCGCGCGAGCGCCTGGGCCACCCGCTCAGCGTGACCTCGCTGGTGCTGCCGATGGCGGTGTCGCTGTTCCGCATCACCAGCCCGATCCAGTACATGGGCGTGGCGGCGTTCATCGCGTGGGCCTACGGCGTCGACCTGAGCATCGCGCAATGGGCCGCCGCGGCGGCGTTGGCGGTGGTCATCAGCATGGGCTCCGTGGGCCTGCCCGGCCAGGTCAGCTTCATGGCGACCAACATGCCGGTGACGCAGGCGCTCGGCCTGCCGGTCGAGCCGCTCGGCCTGCTGCTGGCGCTGGACACGATTCCCGACGTCTTCGCGACGCTGGGCAACGTCACCGGCGATCTCACCGCGACGACGGTGGTGGCCAAGGGCCAGCACGATCCGGTGAATCCGGACCTCGGCGAAGACGGCTGACGCCGCGGCGTCATCGAGCAGTCGCCACGAACGGCCAGGAATCACGGCGCTTACGGCGATTCGCAGGCTTTTCCGACGCTGGATCGGGCGCCTTCCCGGCCCGATCCGCACGCGTTCATGCGAAAATGCCCGGCTCATGGCCCCGTAGCTCAGCTGGATAGAGCGGTCCCCTCCTAAGGGACAGGTCGCACGTTCGAATCGTGTCGGGGCCGCCACTGTCGCAGTAAAGGGAGCCGCCATGACCCACCCCGTCCTCACCGCCCTTGGCCTGAACGCCGCCGAATCCGGTACCTATCTTGGCAACGGCGAGTGGTCCGGCACCCGCGATGCGGGCGTGCTCGAGTCGGTGAACCCGACCAACGGGGAGGTGCTGGCGAAGGTCCACGCGTCGTCGCAGTCCGATTACGACACCATCGTCGAGCGCGCCCAGGCCGCCTTCAAGGTGTGGCGCACCACCCCGGCCCCGCGTCGCGGCGAGGCGATCCGCCTGTGCGCCGACGCACTGCGCAGGCACAAGGACGCCCTCGGCTCGCTGGTCGCGCTGGAGATGGGCAAGTCCAAGCCGGAAGGCGACGGCGAAGTGCAGGAAATGATCGACATCGGCGACTTCGCCGTCGGTCTGTCGCGCCAGCTGTACGGCCTGACCATGCATTCCGAGCGCCCCGGCCACCGCATGTACGAGCAGTGGCATCCGCTCGGTCTCGTCGGCGTGATCTCGGCGTTCAACTTCCCGGTCGCGGTGTGGGCCTGGAACTCCTTCATCGCGGCGATCTGCGGCGACATCAC
>Ga0209676_1000953_pt1 | contig 35381 bp, 28 predicted proteins | sample AraplaCvi_mLB_r2_FD_184282 | JGI IMG/M metagenome (GOLD analysis project Ga0209676, IMG submission 184282) | Arabidopsis root microbial communities from North Carolina, USA - plate scrape MF_Cvi_mLB_r2 (SPAdes) (version 2) | ecosystem: Host-associated > Plants > Roots > Endosphere | place: USA... | reverse complement strand
GGATCCAGGCCGAGGTCGAAAGCCATCCCATCGTCCTTTTCATGAAGGGCACCGCGCAGTTCCCGATGTGCGGCTTTTCCAGCCGCGCGGTGCAGGCGCTCAAGTCCGCCGGCGCGACGCAGCTGCATACGGTCAACGTGCTGGAGGATCCGGAGATCCGCGCGAACCTGCCCCGCTATTCGAACTGGCCGACGTTCCCGCAGCTTTTCATCCACGGCGAACTGATCGGCGGCTGCGATATCACGCTTGAACTGTTCGAGTCGGGCGAACTGGCGCGCATGATCAGCGAGACGCACGCCCAGTGAGTTCGGTTGGAGTACAGGGCGGCGTCCGGTCGCTGGGAGGACGCGTCGTCCTGATCACCGGCGCTCACGGGGGCCTCGGCGCTGCCGCCGCGCAGGCATGCGCGCGTGCAGGCGCGACGGTGGTGCTGCTCGGCCGCAAGGTGCCGAAATTGAACCGCGTGTACGACGCGCTGGCCCAGGTGGGGCCGGAACCGCTGCTGTATCCGCTCGATATTGAAGGCGCCAGCGCGGACGACTACGCCGAACTCGCGCAGCGCATCGAAGCCGAACTCGGCCGCCTCGACGGCGTGCTGCATTGCGCGGCGGACTTCGCCGGGCTCACGCCGCTGGCGGTGACGGATCCGGCTGTGTTCGCCCGCGCCGTGCACGTGAACCTCACCGCACCGTGGTGGCTGACGCAGGCGTGCCTGCCGCTGCTGGCGAAATCGGACGACGCCTCGGTGGTGTTCGTCGTCGATGACGTGGCGCGCGTGGGCCAGGCGTACTGGGGTGGCTACGGCCTCGCGCAGCAGGGGCTGGAAGGCCTGGTGCACATGCTGCATGCCGAACTTCCGAATTCCCCGATCCGCGTGGCCGGACTGCGCCCGGGCCCCATGAGCACGGCGCTGCGCGCCAAGGCCTACGTGGAAGAGCACGATCGCGCCGCGGTCGAGCCCTCGGCCTATGCCGCTTCGTGCGTGACGCTGCTGTCGCCCGCCGGGGCGATCCATCGCGGGCAGGTCTGGGCGCCCAGCCCGGCGAACGTCTCGCTGACCCAGCTGCAGTGACGGCACGACCATGACCATCGCGTCCGCAGCGCTGCTGCTTTTCCTGATCCTGGACCCGCTCGGCAACGTGCCGGTCTTCCTGAGCCTGTTGCGTGGCCTGCCGCCCAGGCGCCAGCGCATCGTGCTGGCGCGCGAGCTGCTGATCGCGCTGGCCGTGCTGATGATGTTCCTGTGGGGCGGCAAGTACGCGCTGGAACTCATGCACCTTCGCCAGGAGTCGGTCTCCATCGCCGGCGGCATCGTGCTGTTCCTGATCGGCATCCGCATGATCTTCCCGCCGCCGGAAGGCCTGATGGGCGAAATCCCCGACGGCGAGCCCTTCATCGTGCCGATGGCCATTCCGCTGGTCGCCGGCCCCTCCGGCATGGCCGCGGTGATGCTGATGGGCAGCAACGAACCGGCGCGCCTGCCCGACTGGAGCCTCGCGCTCCTGATCGCCTGGGGCGCCACGGCGGCGATCCTGTTCTCCGCGACGCTGCTCTACAAACTGCTCGGCCGCCGTGCCCTGACCGCCATCGAGCGGTTGATGGGCATGCTGCTGGTGGCGATCTCGGTCCAGATGTTCCTCGATGGCCTCGGGACCTACCTGAAGATCTCGCCGCCGTAAGTTCTTGACGGCATTGGTCAGGGCGACGCCCGATCCCGGTTTGCCGGATCGGGCGTCCTGCGTTTGGAGGCTGACCTTGAGCGGCGGGACCCGGCGGGAAAGGGGTTGGCCGTTTGTGGCGATTGGTGACGGTCGTCACGCCCCTGTCACATGGGGCTTCTAGCCTGTTAAACTGACGTTAACCGGCGGGCTCCGGCCCGGCGCCCCAGGGGGCGGAACTTACAAACCTTTTCTTGCTCAGGTGCGACCGGGGTCGCGCCTGGCTTCCCTCTTGTGAACCACGTTTCGAGGCCATCGTAATGACCCATCCGAATCGCGTCCGTCTGTCCAAGCTCACGCTTGGCCTGCTCGCCGCCCTTGCCACCGCGCCTGTCTTCGCGCAGGCCACCTCCGCCGGTGTCGGCGGCCGCGTCGTCGGTGCCGACGGCGCCCCGGTCGCTGGCGCTGAAGTCACCATCACGCACGTCGAGTCGGGCACGGTCAGCCGTGCGGTGACCGGTGAAGACGGTCGCTACAACGCGCGCGGCCTGCGCGTCGGCGGTCCGTACACCGTCACCATCAACAAGGCCGGTGCGGGCACGGGCAGCCAGGACGGTGTCTACCTGAACCTCGACAAGGTCAACCAGGTCGACCTGGCGCTCAACGCCGATGTCACCACGCTGGAGTCGGTGCAGGCCATCGCCTTCGGCGGCTCGGAAGTGTTCAGCGCGAACAAGATGGGCGCCGGCTCCACGGTGACCCGCGAGCAGATCGAGTCGATGCCCAGCATCAACCGCAATCTGCAGGACTTCGCCCGCCTCGACCCGCGCATCGTGCAGAGCGACAAGGCGCGCAACGAAATCACCGTCGGCGGCCAGAACCCGCGCTACAACGTGATCCGCGTCGACGGCATCAGCAGCGCCGACTCCTTCGGCCTGCAGGGCAACGGCCTGCCGACCCCGCGCCAGCCGTTCTCGATGGACACCATCGATGAAATCGCGGTGGACGTGGCGAACTACGACGTCACCATCTCCGGCGGCACCGGCGGCGTGATCAACGCCGTGACCAAGTCGGGCACCAACGAGTTCCACGGTTCGGTCTACGGCATCTACCGCGACAACGACTGGTCGGGCAAGAACCAGAACGACATCCGTCCGGTCCTGTTCGACAACGAGCAGACCTACGGCATGACCTTCGGCGGCCCGCTGATCAAGGACAAGCTGTTCTTCTTCGCCAACTACGAGAACTACACCGGCAAGGAGCTGTTCACCGGCAACTCCGGCTTCGGTCCGGTCGGTTCGGGCGAGAGCAACATCGTCGGCATCACGCAGGACCAGATCAACCAGGTCATCGCGCTGTCGCAAGCCAAGGGTTTCGACCCGGGTTCGCTGACCAAGCCCAGCCTGGACACGGAGAGCGAAGAGTACGGCCTGAAGATCGACTGGAACATCAGCGACGCGCACCGCGCCAGCTTCCGCTACGGCAAGACCGAGCAGAGCACGCCGTTCCTGCAGGGCTTCAGCGCCAGCCAGCTCGCCCTGAACACGTACCACTACGTGCAGGACTTCGAGCTGACCACCTACAGCGCGCAGCTGTTCAGCGACTGGACCGACACGTTCTCCACCGAAGCCAAGGTTTCGTACCGCGACTACTCGGCCGTGCGTAATCCGCTGGCCGACCTGCCGGCGATCGCCGTGCGCATCGGCAGCAACACGCTGAACTTCGGCACCGAAGAGAACACGCACGCCAACGTCCTCGACACGAAGACCTGGAATGCGTTCTTCGCCGGCAACCTGTTCCTGGGCGACCACACGCTCAAGTTCGGCGCCGACTACGAGTCCAACGAGGTCTATAACCTGTTCGGCCGTCGCGTGAACGGTGTCTACACCTTCAACAGCATCGCCGACTACGTCGCCAACCGTTCCAGCCGCTACCAGCTGTTCTACCCGCTGAACGGCGACCTGGACAACATGGCCGCGACGTTCACGCAGGAAAACGTCGGTCTGTTCCTGCAGGACAGCTGGGCGGTCAACAGCAACCTGACGCTGACCTACGGCCTGCGTTACGACCTGTCGATCGTCGACGACAAGCCGCTGTACAACGCGCTGGCGTCCAACACGTTCGGCGTGCGCAATGACAACACCGTCGACGGCAAGGACATGATCTCGCCGCGCTTCGGCTTCAACTACACCTTCGACGCCGAGCGCCCGACGCAGCTGCGTGGTGGTTTCGGCCTGTTCAAGGGTGCCGCCGCCCAGGTGTGGCTGGCCAACCCGTACGCGAACAACGGTCTGTCGTACACCGACTACTTCTTCGCCAACGGCATCACGAACTTCAGCCCCAATCCGGCCGACCAGCTGGCGCAGTTCACCCCGGGCGCAGGCGCGACCCAGTCGGTGGACTTCATCGATAACGATGTCGTGCAGCCGTCGGTGTGGAAGTCGAACCTGGCGTTCGACACCGAGCTGCCGTGGTACGGCATCGTCGCGTCGACCGAGCTGGTGCTGACGTCGGTCAAGGACGGCATCTACTACGAGCAGCTGAACCTGGGTCCGGCGAACGGCGTGTTCGGTTTCGGCACGGGCCAGGACGGTCGCGCGCTGTACTGGAACAACGCGGGCATCAACCCGGCCAACTGGAACCGCGATGGCGTGTCCAGCGGTGGCGCCACCGCGCGTGGCAACCGCACGGGTGATGCGAGCCGCTTCAACGACGCGATCATCGCCAAGCACACCGGCAAGGGCGAAAGCCAGCAGCTGACCCTGTCGTTGAACAAGCCGTTCAACGAGAGCGACTGGTCGTGGGCCGCGTCGTACACCTACACCAATGCCAATGAAGTCAGCCCGCTGACCAGCTCGACCTCGAGCTCGAACCTGGGCAACGTCTCGGTCTTCCAGTCCAACGAGGAAGTCAGCGCGACGTCCAGCTACGAGATCAAGAACCGCTTCCTGGCCACGGCCAGCTGGAAGCACGCGTTCTTCGGCGACAACAACACCATCGTCTCGCTGGTGTATGAAGGCCGCTCGGGTCGTCCGTACAGCTACACCTTCGACAACGACGCCAACGGCGACGGCCGCGTCAACGACCTGCTGTACATCCCGACCGCCCCCGGCGACGTGATCATCGGTCGCGGCGCGACCCAGGCTGCGGAAGAAGCGGCGTTCTGGGCGTTCGTGAACGCCAACCCGTACCTGAACTCGCACCGTGGCCAGATTGCCGAGCGCAACGCGGCCCGTGGCGAATGGGTGAACCAGTTCGACCTGCACATCTCGCAGGAATTCCCGGGCTTCATGGAAGGCCACAAGGCCGAGATCGTGCTCGACGTCCTCAACGTCGGCAACCTGCTCAACAAGGACTGGGGCCGCGTGGAAGAAGTGGCGTTCCCGGGCATGCGCGGCGTGGTGGAGTACGGCGGCATCGACCAGGCCACCGGCAAGTACGTGTACCGCTTCAACACCCCGGACAGCCTGACGGTGTACGACGACAAGGGCATCTCGCGCTGGGCCGCCCAGGTCAGCGTGCGCTACAGCTTCTGATAGCGGCTGCCTGATGTACCGAAACGGCCGGGGAAACCCGGCCGTTTTCTTTTTGTGGGGCAGGGGGCTAGAGTCGCAGGGTTAAAACGAAAAGCACGCCAAGAGAACAAAAGCAGGACACATGAGCAACGCCATCCCCCTCGAAACCACGCTTCCCACCGTCAACGCCCGCATCTACCCCAAGGGTGGCCTGGACGTCCTGTCGCACAACGAAGTCGCCCGGCTGCGCGATGCGTCCACCGGCATGCACGACCTGCTGCGCCGTTGCGCGCTGGCCGTGCTGACCAGCGGCAGCGCATCGGACGATCCGCGTGCCGCACGCGAGCTGTATCCGGAGTTCGACATCGAAGTGCACCAGCAGGATCGCGGCATGCGCATCGACCTGCACAACGCGCCGGCGATGGCGTTCGTCGACGGTGAGATCATCCGCGGCGTCGCCGAACTGCTCTTCGCCGTGGTGCGGGACCTTGCCTACACCGCGATGGACCTGGGGCCGGATTCCCCGCGCGACCTGGAGAGCACCGACGGCATCACCGACGCGGTCTTCGGGCTGCTGCGCAATGCACGCATCCTGCACCCGACCGATCCGAACCTGGTCGTGTGCTGGGGCGGCCACTCGATCTCGCGCGACGAATACGTCTACACCAAGCAGGTCGGGTACGAACTGGGCCTGCGCGGCCTGGACATCTGCACCGGCTGCGGCCCGGGCGCGATGAAGGGCCCGATGAAGGGCGCGACGATCGCGCACGCGAAGCAGCGCCGCTTCAAGACGCGCTACATCGGCATCACCGAGCCGGGCATCATCGCGGCCGAATCGCCGAACCCCATCGTCAACCACCTGGTGATCATGCCGGACATCGAAAAGCGCCTTGAGGCGTTCGTCCGCATCGGCCACGGCATCATCGTCTTCCCGGGTGGCGTGGGCACGGCGGAGGAAATCCTCTACCTGCTGGGCATCCTGCTGCGCGAAGAAAACGCGAGCCTGCCGTTCCCGCTGATCTTCACCGGACCGGCCTCGGCGGCACCGTACTTCGAGCAGATCGACAAGTTCATCCGCCTCACGCTGGGCGATGAAGCCACCAAGCGCTACGAAATCATCATCGGCGACCCCGACCAGGTGGCCAAGCGTATGTCGGCCGGCATCCGCAAGGTGCGCGAGCATCGCATCGCGCAGAAGGATTCGTTCTTCTTCAACTGGTCGATCGACATCCCGCTGACGTTCCAGCGTCCGTTCGTGCCGACGCACGAAGCGATGGCCGCGCTGGACCTGCACCATGGCCGCAAGCCGCACGAACTGGCGGCGGATCTTCGTCGCGCGTTCTCGGGCATCGTCGCGGGCAACGTGAAGGAAGACGGCATGCGCCGCATCGAGCAGCTCGGTCCGTTCGAGATCCACGGCGATGCGGACATGATGCAGTCGCTGGACGCGCTGCTGCGCGCGTTCGTCGAACAGCGGCGCATGAAGATCGCGGGCGAGTACAAGCCCTGCTATCGCGTGGTGGCGTAAGCCATCGCACAGGGCCGGCGCGAAAGCGCCGGCCTTCCTCGTTGCGGGGATCTGTTCGAGGCGGTCAGCGTGTCGTGTCGCCGTCGGCAGGCAGGCGCACGGTCGCGATGAACCGCCGGCCTTCCTGCTGCGTGAGCACGCTGCCGCGACCGCCGGTCAGCGCTTCGATCCGCACCTGCGAGGCATTCAACCCGACCTGGTGGCCGGGCCGGTTTTCACCACCGGAGGCGAGCGGGTTGATGATCCGCACGACGACGGTTTCGGGCATCGTCGACACCGCGATCTCGATCTCGCCGCCTTCGGGCCGACGCTCGATGCCGTGGCGGATCGCGTTCTCCACCAGTGGCTGGATCGACAGCGACGGCACCATCACGCGTGGAATCTCGCGCGGCAGTTTCCATTCGATGCGCAGGCGCTCGCCGAAGCGCAGCGATTCGATTTCAAGATACCGCCGGGCGAGCGCCAGCTCGTCTTCCAGCGTGATGTCGCGCGGGCCGGCCAATGCCGCGCGGAACAGGTCGGCCAGGTCCAGCAGCAACCGCTCCACTTCCTCCGGCTTGCGATGCACCAACGCCGCACCGGTGTTGAGCGTGTTGAAAAGAAAATGCGGGCGGATGCGGGCCTGCAACGCTTCCAGTTCGAGCTGCTTGGCGCGCAAGACCAGCTGCCGCGCGCGCCACTGGCTCTGGAACACCGCGATGCCGAGCGCGCCGATCGTCATGACCATGCCGATCAGGCGCCACTGGGTCCAATGCCAGTCGCCCAGGTCCATCCCCCAGCCTTCGCGGAAGAAGAACCCGATCGCGGCGGTGATCACCCACGTGCTGACCAGCAGCATCGCGAGCACCACGTAGGCGATGCGGTGCGGCGGCAGCGAACGCAGGGGGCGGCGGACGAGGTACAGCGAGGCGATGCTCCACAGCAGCACCCACTGGATCGCGACGGACATCAGCCCGAAGTAGCGCAGCCGCTGTTCATCCAGCCCGGGCGCCAGCGCCAGCAACAGGGCCAGGGCCTCTCCGGACAGCATGGTCCAGACGATGGCCGTGGGTTGCCACAGGGCATCCAGCGGACTGTGTTCGGGTTGCGAACTGGGCATTGGAGCACTGCACTGACGCGGTCGCCGGGCCACCATATTGCCTGCCGGCCCGTGGCGGGGGCCATAGCCGGCAGGCCACGGGGGAACCTGGCGGGATGGGCGTCACAGTGCCCGCCACGCCCATCGGCCGATCCGACCGCTCATCCCCGGTGCGCTTGTCCGGGGGCGGCGGTCAGGGAACCATGCCCTCGGGGTGTAAGGGGAATTTCCATGACCAGTTCCGCGAGCCGGGGGTTCACCCTCATCGAGCTCATGATCACGATCGCCGTGCTCGCCGTCGGGAGCGCCCTGGCGTACCCGTCGTTCTCGGGCGTCCTCAAGGGCAACCGGGTCGCGACGTCGACCAACAACGTCATCGCGGCGTTCAACCTCGCGCGAAGCGAGGCGATCCGCAGCAACCGAGCCGGCGGCGTGTGTCCGTCCAACGCGGGTGCGCAGTGCGATGGCACGGACTGGAACGTCGGCTACCTCGCCTATACCGACATGGACGCCAGTGGCGGTTGGAGCGCGGGCGACGTGGCGATCCGCTACTTCCAGCCCAACGGCGCCCTCCAGCTCACGGCCATCGCCAACGGCGGCGGCATCACGCAGGTCAGCTTCGATCGCACGGGCCGCACCGATGCGGAAGTGCAGGTCACGCTGAAGGCAACCGACTGCAAGACGGGCCAGGACTACGAACGCCTCATCGTCCTGAAGCGTTCCGGCCAGGCCCGCACGGAAAGGAAGAACTGCCAATGATCCGCAGGCGCAATGTTCCCGGTGGCCTGCGCGCGCAGCGCGGCTTCTCGTTGATCGAGGTCCTCATCGCGCTGCTCGTGCTGGCCCTGGGCCTGCTCGGGCTGGCGTTCCTCCAGGTGCTCAACGTGCGCTACACCAACAGCGCCCAGCACCGCACGATGGCCACGAACCTCGCCAGCGAAGTGATGGACATGATGCGGTCCAATCCGCGGCACATCGTCGTCTACAACCGCCTGACCGAAGCGTCCTTCAACGGCGTGACCGTGCCCGCCGCCGGTTGCAGTGCAGCGGCCGAAGATGCCGCTACGGCGCTGAAGAACATCGATCGCTGGCGCTGCGACGTGGTATCGCAATTGCCCGGTGGACGGGGCAGCGTGCAGGTGGTGGAAAACCCCACCGGCCGTTACATCGCCACGGTCACCCTCATCTGGGCGGACAACGTCAGCCGGACGCAGGACGCGGCCAGCGACGGAATCGAGGGCCGCCTCACGACCTTCCAGGTGACTTCGACGCTATGAGCACGCGCAACCACAAGCACACACGTCACCAGCTGGGCCTGTCGCTCATCGAGCTGATGATCGCGATGGTGATCGGCCTGGTCCTGCTGCTCGGCCTGATCCAAGTGATGAGCGCCTCGCGCGCCGCGTACCAGTTGTCCTCCGGCGTGGCACGCACACAGGAGAACGCACGCTTCGCCATGGATTTCCTCCAGCGCGACCTGCGCATGGCCGGGCACATGGGCTGCGTGAACGACCAGGCCCACATGGCCGCCGAGCGCCCGGGCGCCAGCGACGCGAGCCGCCAGGGCCTCAATCTGTGGTTCCTCACCGAAGACCAGCGCAAGGTCCGCGACTTCCAGGCGGCGGCATTCCCGCTGCGCTTCGACCTTGGCGTCCAGGGATTCGAGGCACAGACCACCGGTCCCGGCGACACGCGCGCGCTGGTCGCCGGCACGCCGGTGGCGGGCAACGCGAACCAGTGGTCGCCGGCGCTTCCAGACGCCATCAGCAGGCTCGCGCCGGTCGTGGGCAGCGACATCATCGTCGTGCGCTACCTGTCGCGCGACGGTGTCCCGGCGACGCTCGCGTCCGTCACGCAGAAGTCCTACACCATCACGCCTGAAGCCTATGGCACGCAGGTCAGCACGACCGATTCCACCGGCCTGTTCGGAATGGCCGATTGCCAGCAGGCAACGGTGTTCGCCGGCAACGGTGGCGTGAACGCGGCCGACGGCGTGGTTTCGGTGAGCGAGGCCGGCCTGAACAAGAGCGTCCTGCTCGGCGATGAGTGGAGCCTGGAAGGCAACACGCAGAACAAGCCGGTCCTCTACCGCGCCGAGGCCGTCGTGTACTACGTCGGGGTCGGCGCGGGCGCCACCACGGATGGAACCCGGCCCCCTTCGCTCTTCCGCGCGCGCGCAATCGTCGACGGGAACGACGTGCGGTTCGAGCCGGAAGAGCTGGTCGAGGGCGTCGATTCGCTGCAGCTGCTGTACGGCCTCGACGAGCACATGCCCAACGAGCTTCCGCGCGGCAACATCGAGCGCACCCGCATCGCATCGAAGGTCAACACCGCCGCCACCAACAACCCCAACAACGCGCAGAGCGACGAATGGCGCCGCATCGGCACGGTGCAGATCGGCATGCTGATGCGAAGCGCCGACCGCTCGGCATCCGCGCAGGCCAACACGGTGCCGCAGGTGCTGGGTCTGAACCTGACTCGTCCCGCGGTGAACGACAACCACTATCGCTCGGTGTACGAGACGACGGTGGTGATGCGCAACCGCCTGTTTGGCAATTGAGGCCGGCCCGATGAAACGCTCTTCATACGCATCTCCGGCCCGCCAGCGCGGCGCCGTCCTCTATGTCGCCCTGATCTTCCTCATCCTGCTGTCCCTGCTGGGTATCGTCGGCATGCAGGTTGCATCGATGCAGGAGCGCATGGCGTCGAACTACCGCGCCGTGAACATCGCCTTCCAGCGTTCCGAAGGCCTGGCGCGCGACGTCGAATTGCAGGTCAACACCGACAACCGCTTCGTTCCGCGCCCGGGCGAGCGCGACGAGGAGCGTCGTTGCGACGACCCTAGTCCCGTGCGCGGCTCGTCCTGGGCTAGTGCGCGTTCCATGGACGATGACCCGGACACCGCCATCGTCGCCACGCGCCTGAACGAATGCACGCCTGGCTTCTCGATCGCGCAGGGCACCCAGCCGGTCAACGAGAAGCCCATGGTCTGGCAGATCTCCGCATTCTCAACCGACGCACCGGTCGATCCGACTTCGGATTCGGCGGTCGAAACCGTCTTCATGCCTTAAGGGCTGCATCCCATGAAACTCGAACGATTGCTGATCGTTTCCGCGGCCGCCGTAGGCGTGGCCGGCCTGCTGGCGTTGAATCTGCTCATTGCCGACGAAGCGCGGCAGGGCGATGGCCTGCTCTCGCAGGAACCGATGCACCTGGGTGCGACGGTACCGCCGAACTTCATCATGGCCATCGACGACTCCGGCTCGATGACCTTCCAGACCATGTTCCCGGGCACGGACGGTGAAGCCTGCTGGAGCAACGGCAGCTTCTTCGACGGCACCAGCCTGCGCACCAGCGGTTCGTGCGATTACTTCTACGTGCTGCCCGGCCCGCGCGTGAACAACTACTACGGCATCCCGCCGTTCGACCAGTTCGGCTTCGCGCGGTCGCCGGATTTCAATCCGACGTACTACAGCCCGGACGTGAAGTACGACCCGTGGATCCGCGCCGATACGCTGGTGGAATACACGCCTGCATCGATCGGCGACACGACGCTGATCGACGTGCGCAAAACCGACACGGCGAACCTGTTCGGCAGCCAGTACGTGGAAAACACGAACGACGACTTCCGCGTCCAGGACGGCATGACGATTCCCTCGGGAACCGAATATGGCCGCAATGTCACCTCGACCGTCACGGTCTGCACGAAGTACGACAGAAACGGCAAGTGCACCAAGACGGAGGACCAGACCACGACGACCTGGACCACCGCCGCCACCACCAGCGCCTTCAACTGGAGCGGGGGCGCCAAGGACATCTACATCAAGTACAAGCCGGCCGTCTTCTTCCTGAAGACCGAGCGCGTGATGGCCGGCTACAGCACGGCGGTGAAGATCGACAACGCCTGTGGCACCGGCTGCGCGCTGTACAAGTACGAGCCCACCCAGAACGATACGAAGCAGAACTTCGCCAACTGGTTCTCCTTCTACGGCAACCGCAACCGCGCGATGGTGGCGGGCCTGACGCGCTCGCTCAACGGCGTGGACAACATGCGCGTGGGCTACTTCACGATCAACAGCGGCGGCGGCAGTCACGCCTACGCCGACATCACGATGCACGACCTGTCGCAGGACGACACGAACCACACCGCGAAGAAGGCGCTGCTCAACCAGGTCATTCCGCTGAAGGCCGATGGCGGCACGCCGAACCGCTATGCCGTGGCCCATATCGGCGCGCAGTTCGAGAAGGTGTACACCGTCGCCAAGGCGGACAAGGGCACGTCGAAGGACGCGAACATCATCCAGCATGCCTGCCAGAAGAACGCCGGCATGCTCTTCACCGACGGCTACAGCAACGACGGTGGTCCGGGCGCGCTGGGTAGCGACGCCGGCCTGGGTGTTCCGTTCGAGGACGCGCACGCCGACACCATGGCGGACGTGGCTGCTTACTACTACAACACGCAGCTGCGCAAGAACGATTTCGTCGCCGGCAAGGTGCCGCTGTCCGATCCGAAGGTCTGCGCCGGCAGCGACGCGGTCGCCAAGAGGGGCGTGGACTGCAACGCCAACCTCCACATGAACTTCTATGGCATCACGCTGGGTGCGCGAGGCGCCGAGTTCGGCGTGCGCTTCGGCCTGACGGCGGATGGCAAGCGCGATGGTGCGCTCGCCACGCAACAGGCGCTGAAGGGCCCGACGTATCCGACGTGGCAGACGCGCACCGACAACAACCCGAACACCGTCGATGAAATCTGGCACGCCACCATGAATGCGCGCGGCCAGTACATCAACGCGCAGACGCCGGCCGACATCACCAACGCCATGCGCAACGTCCTGGCGTCCGTGGGCGTGGGCGGTGGCGTCTCGGGCAGCCTGGCCATCACCGGTTCGCGACTGGGCGACGGCTCGCTTTCGGTCACGCCGCGCTTCAACAAGGACGGCACGGACTGGTACGGCGACATCGTCGCCTCGAAGCCCTCCCAGACGAAGGACGCCAGCGGCAAGTCCAAGCTCACCTACACGACCATCTGGTCGGCGAGCGAGAAGCTGCCCGCCGCGGCCAGCCGCAACATCTACTTCGGCACCAATGCCACTGCCGGCAACAAGCCCGTGGTGGACAAGTTCTATTCCTCCGGCCCGGGCAGTCTGGCAGACCTGTGCATCAACTACGGCGGCAGCAAGTGCGGGCCGTCGACGTCGAATGTCGACTTGCTGGACGTGGACATCGAAGCGGCCAGGCACTACCTCGCCGGCGATGATTCGCTCGAAGGCACCAAGCTGCGCGAACGCAAGCAGCCGCTGGGCGACATCGTGAATTCCACGCCGATCGTGTCCGCGCCGACCGACGACTACGGTTACGCGCTGATCCGCAAGTCCGACACCTTCGAATACGATCCCTACAAGTACTCGGACTACCTGGACACCAAGTCCAAGCGCCAGCGCATGGTCTACGTAGGTGCCAACGATGGCATGCTGCACGCCTTCAACGGCGCCTCGGGCAAGGAAGAGTTCGCCTACATCCCGTCGGCCGTCGTGGGTTACCTGGGCAACCTGCTGTTCCCGAAGAGCCCGGAGTTCCAGCATCGCTACCTGGTCGATGGCCCGGTCGTCGTTTCGGACGCACGACTCCAGGGCAGCTGGAAGACCGTCGTGGTGGGCACCGCCGGTGCGGGCGCGCGCAGCGTGTTCGGCCTGGACGTGACCAGTGCGACGGACTTCTCCGGAACGGACGTGCTGTGGGAGATCAACGACCGCATCGCGGCCCCCGTCGGCGACCGTATCGGTTACGTGCTGGGCAAGCCGGTCATCGTCCCGGTGCGCGGCACCGACGGTACGCCGGTCTGGAAGGCGATCTTCGGCGGCGGCTATGGCAACCGCCTGCAGTCGGGCGACTCGAAGGGCACGGTGACGCTGTTCGTGGTCGACATGGCTACCGGCGATGTCGACTACATCGATGCGAAGGAAACCGGCTCCACCGCGGTCAACGGCCTGGGCAACGTGGTCGCGATCGACCGCTACCAGCACAACACCACCGCAAACGGGTTCATCAACGGCTCCGACGGCATGGTCGACACGGTGTACGCGGGCGACCTGCAGGGCAACATCTGGAAGTTCGACCTCACCAAGACGGGCGACGCGCGCGTCGCATTTGGAGGCAAGCCGCTCTTCCGTGCCACAGACGGTACGGACGCTGCCGTGCGCCAGGCGATCACCGGCGGACTCGAGGCGGCGGTCGGACCGCGTGGCGGCGTCATGGTGCTGTTCGGCACTGGCAGCTTCTCCTACACCGGCGACAAGATGAACACCGACGTGCAGACGGTGTACGGCGTGCTCGACATGCCCAACGGCGCCACGACCTACCCGCTGACCCGCACCGACCTCCGGGCGCAGACCATGGACAAGGACGGGGTGGTGACCAACACGAACGTCAACTACTTCACCCAGCGCGGCTGGTACCTCGACCTGGGTATCACCGACGGCAAGTTCCAGGCGAAGGGTGAGCGAATGGTGGGTTATCCCAAGATCGAAGGCGGCACGTTGTACTTCACGACGTATGCGCCGAACGAGGGCGATGCCTGTTCGGGCGGCGGCAGCAACTACCTGTACGGTCTGTCGACGCTGAGTGGCGGCGGCAACCTGGGCATCGTGAAGGTGGGAAGTCCCGATGCGAACAGCATGGGCGAGGGCACCGGTCGCCTGACGCTGACGACGGAAGGTTCCGCGCCGGTGAAGGACGTCAGTGTGTTCACTACTGGCAAGCAGGGCGGGCTTGGCGGCACGCCGGATGACGCGGCGATCGCGAAGTACGGCAGCCTCGACCCCGAGTACTGCATGGCCATCGTGTCTGTCGCCGGCAGCGACCCGCTATACCGCGTCCGCCCGTGCGGTCGTCAATCCTGGAGACAGATCCGATGAATGCTGTATTTGGTGCGCGCCGTGTGGCTCGCGGTTTCACCCTGATCGAGCTGCTGATCGTCGTCATGGTGCTGGGCGTGCTGGCCGCCATTGCGTTCCCCTCGTACAACGAGGCGGTGCGCAAGAGCCGTCGCGGCCAGGCGAAGGCAGACCTGCTTGAGCTTGCGCAGCTCGCCGAACGCTACAAGACGGTGAACAACACGTATGCCAACTTCGGCAACCCGGCGGGCGATGGCAAGCTGGCCGCAGACAAGGGTTCGTCGCCGCGCAGCGGCACGGCCTACTACGACGTGAAGCTGACGCGTCACACCGCCACGGAGTTCATCCTCGAGGCGCAACCCATCGCCGGCCAGGCGCAGGCAAGCGACGTCAAATGCAAGACGCTGACGATCAATCAGGCAGGCGTGAAGACCGCGACCGGCAGCGACGGCGTGAAGTGCTGGTAAGCGCGTAGCATCGGTAGGCCGAGGAGACCCGTTCGATCAGTCCACGGCGCCACGCAATCCGCGTGGCGCCATCCGGTGGTGAAGCGCGTGGAAGGCATGGTCCTGGACAAGGCCCGCATGGCCCAAGCGCCGAGGTCCAGCAGCGCGCAAACAAAAAGAAAGGCTCGCATCTCTGCGAGCCTTTCTTTTTGAATCTGGCGCCCGAAGTTGGACTCGAACCAACGACCCCCTGATTAACAGTCAAGTGCTCTAACCGGCTGAGCTATTCGGGCGGGGACCGGCATTGTAATGCCTCGGGCGATAAGGTCAAGACACGATCGCTCAGAAGACGCAGGCGGGGTTCGGCGTGCGCGGCCGCTCCGTGCGGATGCGGCCCGGGCGGCTCACCACGACACGACCCACCTCGCGCTGCGCTTGGCGTTCGCACAGCAGGATCGTGAGGTTGTTGGTGGCGGTGTAGCCGCTGGCGACGTAGCGCACGCGCCGGCGGCCGCTGGTACTTCGCAGGGTGAACGTGTCTCGGTCGATGGTGAAGCGCTGCAGGATGTCGGCCGGCATCTCGGGCTGATCGCGGCCGCGCGGATCGCGATACAGGATCCAGCCGTCGTCCCAGATCGAATCCATGCGGCACTGTCGCCCGTCCGAACTGGGACACACGGTGACCGGCATCCGCCGTGACACCGCCCCCATTCGCGCGCCGGCCAGGGATGTGCCCAGCAGGTTCAGCGCCGCGGCACCCTTCGTGCGCAGCATCAGCGCGCTGAATTGCGGCCAGGCCAGAGCGCTGCAGATCGCCAGGACGGCGAGGGTGGTGATCAGTTCAGGAAGGGTGAGGCCCCGGGACCGGTCCATGGCGTGGAAAGCAGCGTGGGAAAGGCCCCCAGCGTCGCGATTCACGCGATATGGCGGCATCGCCACATGCCGTTGGGCAGGGTAGGGAAACGCCGTTCCCGCCCCCATCCATGAGGCGGTCTACACTGAGGAATTTTCCGGAGCCATGCCGATGAACGACAGCCTCCATCCCGCCGGATTCCAGCTCGTCTCGTCCTACCAGCCCGCCGGCGACCAGCCCCAGGCGATCGAGCGGCTGGTGGAGGGCTTCGAGAGCGGCCTGGCGTCGCAGACGGTGCTGGGCGTAACGGGTTCGGGCAAGACGTTCACCGTGGCCAACGTCGTCGCGCAGGTGCAGAAGCCGACCATCGTGATGGCGCCGAACAAGACCCTCGCCGCGCAGTTGTACGGCGAGTTCAAGTCGTTCTTCCCGCACAACGCGGTGGAATACTTCGTCAGTTACTACGACTACTACCAGCCTGAAGCCTACGTCCCCTCGTCCGACACCTTCATCGAGAAGGACAGCTCGGTGAACGAGCACATCGAGCAGATGCGTCTGTCGGCGACCAAGGCGCTGCTGGAACGTCGCGACGCACTGATCGTGTGCACCGTCTCGGCGATCTACGGCCTGGGCGATCCAAACGAGTACTTCCGCATGGTGCTGCACATGGTGCGCGGCGAGCGCATCGACCAGCGCGAACTGATCCGCCGCCTCACCGAAATGCAGTACACCCGCAACGACACCGAACTGCGCCGCGCGACTTACCGCGTGCGCGGCGAAGTCGTGGACGTGCATCCGGCCGAAAGCGATGCCGAGGCGCTGCGCATCGAATTGTTCGACGGCGAGATCGAGCGCCTCACGCTGTTCGATCCGCTCACCGGCGAGTCGCTGCGCCAGGTGCCGCGCTACACGATCTATCCCGGTTCGCATTACGTCACCACGCGGCGCACCGTGCTCGACGCAGTGGAGACCATCAAGGACGAACTGCGCGAGCGCCTGGAGCAGCTGTACGCGCAGAACAAGCTGGTCGAGGCGCAGCGCCTCGCGCAGCGCACGCAGTTCGACCTGGAAATGCTGGCCGAAGTGGGCTTCTGCAACGGCGTGGAGAACTACAGCCGCCACCTTACCGGCCACATGCCGGGCGAACCGCCGCCGTGCCTGTTCGACTACCTCCCGCCGGATGCGCTGCTGGTGGTCGACGAATCCCACGTGACGGTTCCGCAGATCGGCGCGATGTTCAAGGGCGACCGCTCGCGCAAGGAAACGCTGGTGGAGTTCGGCTTCCGCCTGCCGTCGGCGCTGGACAACCGCCCGCTGCGGTTCGAGGAATGGGAGGGCCGTTCGCCGCGCGCGATCTACGTCTCGGCGACGCCAGGTCCGTACGAGCTCAAGAAGTCGGAAGACCAGATCGTCGAGTTGGTCGTGCGCCCGACCGGCCTGATCGATCCGGAAGTGGAGATCCGCCCGGTAGCCACGCAGGTGGACGACGTGCTGGGCGAAATCAACGAGCGGGTGAAGATGGGCGATCGCGTGCTGATCACCACGCTCACCAAGCGCATGGCCGAGAACCTCACCGAGTATCTCGGTGAACATGGCATCCGCGTGCGCTACCTGCATTCGGACGTGGACACCGTCGAACGCGTGGAGATCATCCGCGACCTGCGCCTGGGCAAGTTCGACGTGCTGGTCGGCATCAACCTGCTGCGCGAGGGCCTGGACATGCCGGAGGTGTCGCTGGTGGCGATCCTCGACGCGGACAAGGAAGGTTTCCTGCGTTCGGCGGGTTCCTTGATCCAGACCATCGGCCGCGCCGCGCGCAACGTGCGCGGCAAGGCCATCCTCTATGCGGACCGCGTGACCAAATCGATGCAGGCGGCGCTGGATGAAACCGACCGCCGCCGGCAGCGCCAGGTGGAGCACAACCTCGAACACGGCATCACGCCGCGCTCGGTCGCCAAGCCCATCGTGGACATCATGGAAGGCGCGCGCGCCGAACCGAGCGAGGCCGGCAAGGGCCGCGGCAAGGGCAAGAAGGCGGGCGAGAGCATGGCCGACCTCGCCAAACTGTCGCCGTCGCAGTTCGCCGCGCGCATCAAGGCGCTCGAACAGCAGATGTACGAGCACGCCAAGAACCTGGAGTTCGAGGAAGCCGCGGCGGTGCGCGACCAGCTGCGGCAGCTGAAGGACGCCGGCTTCGCCGCCTGAACCGGCGGCCCGCGTGGCCGGATGCGCGCGGACCTGTTGCCGCCGACGAGCCGACGGTTTACACTGCGCGCCCCTCGACGAGCGGTTCGCGGCGACGGGAAATCCGGAGAATTCCGGGCGGTTAGCTCAGCGGTAGAGCACTACCTTGACATGGTAGGGGTCACAGGTTCGAACCCTGTACCGCCCACCACTACACAGTGGTTCTGAACGGCGCGATCCATCACGGATGGCGCCGTTTTCTTTTGGGGCGGCATCGCCCCGCCGCGGCGTGCGCGGCCGCTGGCGTTGACTTGATCGGCCGCAGCCCCAACACTTTCTCCCACCCCGGGCGCACCGCCCGGAACACGAACGAAGGTGGCCCGCGGCAAACCGCCGGCCGAGCGTGCGACATGAGCACTACCACCGCCCACCGCTGAGCGCCCACGACGCCCCTTCCATGACGGCGCCGCGGCGCCGTTTTTCGTTTCAAGCTTCCGTGTCGCTCCCGCATCGCCGGGGGCGCCGACATCAACACAGCCAGCCGCGCATCGCGCGCCCGCATACGAACATGATCGCAATCACGCTCCCCGACGGCAGCCGCCGCGAATTCGAACAACCCGTTTCCGTAGGCGAAGTCGCCGCGTCCATCGGCGCGGGCCTGGCCAAGGCCGCGCTCGCCGGCAAGGTCGACGGCAAGCTCGTCGACACCAGCTACCGCATCGACTACGACGCCTCGCTCGAGATCGTCACCGACAAGCACCCTGACGCGCTCGACGTCCTGCGCCATTCCACCGCGCACCTGCTGGCGCAGGCCGTGCAGCGCCTGTATCCGGGCGCGCAGGTCACCATCGGCCCGGTGATCGACAACGGCTTCTACTACGACTTCGCCTACGAGCGCCCGTTCACGCCCGAAGACCTGCCGGCCATCGAGGCCGAGATGCAGAAGATCGTGAAGGAATCGCTTCCCGTCGCGCGCAGCGTGAAGTCGCGCGACGACGCGGTCGCGTTCTTCCGCGGCCTGGGCGAGGCGTACAAGGCGGAGATCATCGAATCGATCCCCGCCAACGAGGATCTCTCGCTCTACAGCCAGGGCGAGTTCACCGACCTGTGCCGCGGCCCGCACGTGCCGTCCACGGACAAGCTGCGCGCGTTCAAGCTGATGAAGGTGGCCGGCGCCTACTGGCGCGGCGATTCCAACAACCAGATGCTGAGTCGCATCTACGGCACCTCGTGGCTCAACGACAAGGACCTCAAGGCCTACCTCACGCAACTGGAGGAAGCCGAGAAGCGCGACCACCGCAAGATCGCCAAGGCGCAGGACCTGTTCCACCTGCAGGAAGAGGGTCCGGGCCTGATCTTCTGGCATCCCAAGGGCTGGTCGATCTGGCAGGTCGTCGAGCAGTACATGCGCCGCGTGTACCGTGAAACCGGCTACGGCGAAGTGCGCTGCCCGCAGATCCTCGACGTGTCGCTGTGGCAGAAGTCGGGCCACTGGGACAACTACAAGGACAACATGTTCTTCACCGAGTCCGAGAAGCGGACCTACGCGCTGAAGCCCATGAACTGCCCGGGCCACGTGCAGGTGTTCAACCAGGGCCTGCACAGCTACCGCGACCTGCCGATCCGCTACGGCGAGTTCGGCGCCTGCCATCGCAACGAGCCCTCCGGCGCGCTGCACGGCATCCTGCGCGTGCGCGGTTTCACCCAGGACGACGGCCACATCTTCTGCACCGAGGACCAGATCGAGTCCGAAGTGCGCGCCTTCCACGAGCAGGCGCTGAAGGTCTACGGCGATTTCGGCTTCACCGACATCCAGATCAAGATCGCCCTGCGCCCGGACTCGCGCCTGGGCGACGACGCCACGTGGGACAAGGCCGAGAACGCGCTGCGTTCGGCGCTCAGTGCCGCCGGCGTGGAATGGCAGGAGCTGCCGGGCGAGGGCGCCTTCTACGGCCCGAAGATCGAGTACCACCTGCAGGACGCCATCGGCCGCACCTGGCAGTTGGGTACGATGCAGGTGGACTTCATGATGCCCGGCCGACTCGGCGCCGAGTACGTGGACGAAAGCAGCCAGCGCCGCCACCCGGTGATGCTGCACCGGGCCATCGTGGGCTCGATGGAGCGCTTCATCGGCATCCTGATCGAGCACCACGCCGGCCAGTTCCCGGCCTGGCTCGCCCCGATCCAGGCGGTGGTCATGAACATCACCGACGCCCAGGCCGATTACGTCGAGGAGATCCGGAAATCCCTTGCAAATCAAGGCTTCCGGGTCCATTCCGATTTGCGCAACGAGAAAATCGGCTATAAGATCCGCGAGCACACGCTGCAGCGCGTGCCCTACCTGCTGGTGATCGGCGACCGCGAGAAGGAAAACGGCCAGATTGCCGTCCGGACGCGGGGAGGGGAGGATCTGGGGACGATGTCCGTCGCCGATTTCGCCTCGCGTTTGCGCAGTGAGGGCGTACAGTAGCGCCTGCAGACTGACATGACTCCGGCCGCCCCCCGCGCGGCCGGCACGTTCCACACCGGAGATCGCAACATCAGTACCCCCGAAAAGCCCAATCGGAAGAACCAGGAAATCCGCGTCCCCCGTGTACGCGTGATCGGCAGCGACGGCGAGATGATCGGCGTGCTCACGCGCGACGAAGCGCTGCGCATGGCCGAGGAGGAGGACCTGGATCTTGTGGAGATCCAGCCCAACGCCGATCCGCCGGTCTGCAAGATCATGGACTTCGGCAAGTTCCGCTTCGAGATGCAGAAGAAGGCCAACGAGGCCAAGAAGAAGCAGAAGCAGGTCGAGATCAAGGAACTTAAGTTCCGTCCCGTGACCGACGAAGGCGACTACCAGATCAAGCTGCGCAACATGCGCCGCTTCCTGGAAGAGGGCGACAAGGTCAAGGTGAACATCCGCTTCCGTGGCCGCGAGATGAGCCACCAGGAGCTGGGCCGCGAGATGGCCGCGCGTATCGAGGCCGACCTCGGCGAGGACATCGTGATCGAGTCGCGCCCGCGCCTGGAAGGCCGCCAGATGGTCATGATGATCGCGCCGAAGAAGAAGACCTGAGCGTTTGACGCTCCGAACGGGCCGCGCATGCGGCCCGTTTTCGTTTGGACCGGCCCCGCTCGGGTCTGAAGCCGCTCCAGGCGCTCTCAGGCGGGCAGTAACGCCCTGAATTGCAAAGGTTTCCGGTTGTCTGCATAATGGCCGGCCCGGCTCGCCGGGATTTGCAGTTCGTTGTATCAGGAACCCGTCCTGATCCCTTGTGGATCAGAGACTTACAAGCCGGCACGGGCAGGACGGAAAGAGTGGTTGCGTCTCATCGAGGCGCGCAGGCCACCGCCCAGGCCAGTCATCGAAATCCGAAAGGACATCGCAATGCCCAAGATCAAGACCAATCGGGCGGCAGCCAAGCGCTTCCGGAAGACCGCTTCCGGCAAGTACAAGTGCGGCCATGCCAACAAGAGCCACATCCTCACTAAGAAGGCGACCAAGCGGAAGCGCAACCTGCGGCAGACGAACCATGTTCGTGCCGAGGACGCGGGCCGTCTGGACCGCATGCTTCCGTATCTCTGAGGAGGATTGAACAATGGCACGAGTTAAGCGTGGTGTTACGGCGCGCCGCCGTCACAAGAAAATCCTGAAGCAGGCCAAGGGCTACTATCACGCCCGTCGCAAGGTCTTCCGCGTCGCCAAGCAGGCGGTGACGAAGGCCCTGCAGTACGCCTACATCGGTCGCAAGCAGAAGAAGCGCAATTTCCGTTCGCTGTGGATCACCCGCATCAATGCGGCTGCCCGCATCAACGGCATGAGCTACAGCCGCTTCATCAACGGCCTGATGAAGGCCGGCATCACCCTCGACCGCAAGGTGCTGGCGGACATCGCCGTGCACGACGCGCAGGGTTTTGCGGCGCTGGCAGAGAAGGCGAAGAGCGCGCTCGCGGCGTAAGTTGCTCGCTTCATCGCGCCGCCCACGGGTCGGCGACGGTTCGAAGCACAACGCAGTACACGCATGGGGAAGGGCGCAAGTCCTTCCCCATGTTTCGTTTTGGGGCGCCCGTATCAAGCACCACGCGGCAGTATCGTCAGAGCCGGCGCGCGGCTAGCGACGGGCGTTTCGCACCACCACGATCGACATAGGTTCGGCAGCACATGAGCGGAATCGAATCACTGACGCAGCAGGCCTTGGCCGACATCGCATCGGCGCAGACGCCCGACGCCATCGAAGCCCTGCGCGTGTCGCTGCTGGGCAAGAACGGCAGCGTGACGGCGCAGCTCAAGCGGCTGGGCGCCTTGCCGGCCGACCAGCGAAAGAGCGCCGGCGAAGCCATCAACAAGGCACGCGACGAACTCACCGCGGCACTGGGCGAGCGCCGCACCGTGCTGGACGACGCCGCGCTCGACGCGCGCCTGTCCAGCGAAAGCATCGACGTCACGCTGCCCGGCATCGACGCCGCGCGGGGCGGGCTGCATCCGGTCAGCCGCACGATGGAGCGCATCGCCGACATCTTCGGCCGCCTGGGATTCGAGCTCAGCAACGGTCCGGAAATCGAGGACGACTGGCACAACTTCGAAGCGCTGAACTTCCCGCCGCACCATCCGGCGCGCGCGATGCACGACACGTTCTATTTCGGCGACGGCCGCCTGCTGCGCACGCACACCTCCGGCGTGCAGGTGCGCTACATGCAGGAACACCAGCCGCCGCTGCGCATGATCGCGCTGGGCAAGGTGTACCGCAGCGACAGCGACCAGACGCACACGCCGATGTTCCACCAGTGCGAAGGCCTGCTCGTCGATGAGCATGCGAGCTTCGCCGACCTCAAGGGCACGCTGGCCGAATTCGTGCGCGCGTTCTTCGAACGCGATTTCGAGATGCGCTTCCGCCCGAGCTATTTCCCCTTCACCGAGCCGTCGGCCGAAGTGGACATCGCCTGGCAGCAGCCCGACGGCTCCACGCGCTGGCTGGAAGTGCTCGGCTGCGGCATGGTGCATCCGAACGTGCTGCGCAACGTCGGCATCGATCCGGAGAAGTACACCGGCTACGCGTTCGGCCTGGGCGTGGAGCGCTTCGCGATGCTGCGCTACGGCGTGGACGACCTGCGCAGTTTCTTCGACAACGACGTGCGTTTCCTGAAGCAGTTCGCCTGACCTGTCGCGTAGCGGAAAGAACCGAATGAAATTCTCCGAAAACTGGCTGCGCCACCACGTTCCGACCACCGCCTCGCGCGACCAGCTCGCCGCGACGCTGACCGCGATCGGTCTGGAAGTCGAAGAGGTCACGCCGCTGGGCGAGGCGCTCGACGGTGTGGTCGTGGCGCGCATCGTCAGCGCGACGCGCCATCCCGAAGCCGACCGCCTGCAGGTGTGCGAAGTCGACACCGGCAACGGCACCGTGCAGATCGTCTGCGGCGCGCCGAACGCGCGTGCGGGTCTCATCGCGCCTCTGGCGACGGTCGGTGCGAACCTGCCGGGCGGCATCGCGATCAAGGCCGCGAAACTGCGCGGCGTGGAATCCTTCGGCATGCTGTGCTCGGCCAAGGAGCTCGGCGTGGATCCGGATGCTTCGGGTCTGCTCGAACTTCCGGCCGATGCGCCGGTCGGCACGCCGCTCGCGCAATACCTCGGGCTGCCGGATGCAAGCATCGAGATCAAGCTGACGCCCAACCGCGCCGACTGCTTCAGCGTGCGCGGCATCGCGTTCGATGTCGCTGCCGCACTCGGCGGTGAAGTGAAGCCGCTCGACGCGGCCGATGTTCCCGCGCAGAGCGATGCGACGATGCGTGTCGAACTCGACGCCGGTCCGCGCGTGCCGCGTTTTGCCGGTCGCGTCATCGACAACGTCGACGCGACGGTTTCGACGCCCGTGTGGATGGCCGAACGCCTGCGACGCAGCGGCGTGCGTCCGATCAGCTTCCTCGTGGACGTCACGCAGTACGTGATGCTCGAACTCGGCCAGCCGATGCACGCCTTCGACAAGGATTCGCTGGAAGGCGATGTCGTCGTGCGTCCGGCACGTGTCGGCGAGGAGCTCAAGCTGCTCGACGGCCGCACGGTCGCGCTCGACGAGGATTTCCTCGTCGTCTCCGACAGCCGCGGTGGCAGGGCCGCGCGTGCGGTCGCGCTGGGCGGCATCATGGGCGGCTTCGACACGCGAGTGACCGACACCACGCGCAACGTCTTCCTCGAAGCGGCGCACTGGATTCCCTCGGCGATCATCGGCCGCAGCCGCAAGCTCGGCCTGCACACCGATGCTGGTCATCGTTTCGAACGCGGCGTCGATCCGGAACTGCCGCGCATCGCGGTGGAATACGCGAGCAAGCTCATCCTCGACATCGCCGGCGGCGTGCCGGGCCCGACGCTCGACGTCACGCTGGCCGAGCACCTGAGTGCGCCGCAGCCGATCGTGCTGCGCCGTGCGCGTCTTGCGCGCGTGCTGGGCCTCACCGTGGCCGATGTCGAAGTCGAGCGCATTCTTCGCGCGCTGGGTCTTGCGGTTGAGACGCTCGCCGACGGCTGGCGCGTGACGCCGCCGAGCCGCCGCTTTGACCTGGAGATCGAGGAAGACCTGATCGAGGAAATCGCGCGCATCCACGGTTACGACGCGATCCCGACCACGCTTCCCGCCGGTGCCGCGCGCCTGGTCGCGCCGAGCGAAACGCGCGTGGACGAATCCACCGCGCGCCGCCAGCTGGCTTCGCGCGATTACCTGGAAGCGGTGAACTACGCGTTCGTCGATGCCGGCCTGCTCGCCACGTGGGGCCTCACCGACGGCAGCGTGCCGCTCGCCAATCCGCTGAGCGGCGAGCTCGGCGTGATGCGCACCGCGCTGCTGCCGGGCCTGGTCGCTTCGCTCGCGCGCAACGCCGCACGCCAGCAGCCGCGCGTGCGCCTGTTCGAACTGGGCAACGTGTTCCGTGCGAACGCGGGCGACGCGCCGATCGAAACCGGCCGCATCGCCGCCGCCGCCTGCGGCGACGTGCATGCCGAGCAGTGGGGCGCGGCCGCGCGCACGATCGGTTTCCACGACCTCAAGGGCGACCTCGACAGCCTCGCCGCGCTGGCGGGCGCCACGCTCGAATACCGCGCCTCGCAGCCCGCCTGGGCGCATCCGGGCCGCTCCGCCGACGTGTATCGCGATGGCGTGCGCCTGGGCTGGATCGGCCAGCTGCACCCGCGTCTGCAGCGCGCGCTGGAGCTGGACGTGGACGTGGTCGCGTTCGAGCTGGATCTGCTTCCCCTGTTCAGCCGCGACGTGCCACGCGCCGGGGCGCTGTCGAAGTACCCGTCCGTCCGCCGCGATCTCGCGTTCGTCGTCCCGGAAACCATCGAATGGGCGGCGATCGGGAGTGCCGTGAAGGCCGCCGCGGGCCCGTTCCTGCGTGATCTGGTGCTGTTCGACCGGTACCAGGGCAAGGGCGTTGAACCGGGTTTCAAAAGTCTTGCTATGGGCTTGATTCTGCAGGATGAATCGCGCACCCTGACTGACCGTGACGTCGATGCCGCAGTGGTTTCGGTAACCGACGCGCTGCAGCGGGAGTACGGGGCAACGATCCGCGGCTGAGGTTGAGGAAGAAGCGACGATGGCATTGACCAAGGCCGAGATGGCCGAACGCCTGTTCGACGAAGTCGGGCTGAACAAGCGAGAGGCGAAGGAGTTCGTTGACGCGTTCTTCGACGCGCTGCGCGAGGCGTTGGAACACGGTCGCCAGGTGAAGCTGTCCGGCTTCGGCAACTTCGACCTGCGACGCAAGAACCAGCGCCCCGGCCGCAACCCGAAAACCGGCGAGGAGATTCCGATCTCCGCCCGAACCGTGGTGACGTTCCGCCCCGGCCAGAAGTTGAAGGAACGCGTCGAAGCCTATTCCGGAGCTGAGCATGCTTGACCCCGGCAGCAATCGCGAACTCCCGCCGATCCCGGCCAAGCGCTACTTCACCATCGGTGAGGTCAGCGAGCTGTGCGACGTCAAGCCGCACGTGCTGCGCTACTGGGAGACCGAGTTCCCGATGCTCAACCCGGTCAAGCGCCGCGGCAACCGTCGCTACTACCAGCGCCATGAGGTGCTGATGGTGCGCCAGATCCGTGGCCTGCTGTACGAGCAGGGCTACACCATCGGCGGTGCGCGCCTGCGCCTGGAAGGCGAAACGGCGAAGGACGAGTCCGCGCTGAGTTCGCAGATCATCCGCCAGGTGCGGATGGAGCTGGAAGAAGTCCTGCAGCTGCTGCGGCGCTGAGCCGCAAGCACGCGAGGAAGTCGCCGCGGTGGCCGTGGCGAGGTTTCAACCGTTATACTTGCCGCCCGCTCGCAAGGGCGGCACACGCAACACGTCGGGGCGTAGCGCAGCCTGGTAGCGCATCTGCCTGGGGGGCAGAGGGTCGTCGGTTCGAATCCGGCCGTCCCGACCATCTAGTTGCGGGATCAGTAGCGTGTGTCGACCGCTACCATCGATCCCGATTCCACATTCGCAAGCACCTCGCCGAAATCGGCGAGCGCGATGTCTTGCGAGTTCGGTTTGCGTGGTCAGAACTCACGTGTTCGAGACGGGGCCACCGGGCGGATCTTGATCGCAACGCATGACGTTCTCGCGTTCGAGTGGACGAGCCGCGCGTTGCGCGAGGCAAGCAGGCCGATGAGATGCGAGTCGATCGTGCGTGCCTGTGCGCGCACGGCAACACACAACGACACACGATGACGATCGCAAAGATCGCGAAGTCTGCTGTTGAGCTCGCTTCATCCTGCGCATTCAGTTGAAGTCGCGCGTGTGGAAAGTCGCGCAGCAGCGCTTCCCGCATGGACGCACGCGAAGGTTGCGGGCACGAAGATCCTTCGTGAAACCCAGTCAGAAAGCTGAAGAAAACAGCGACCTGAACCGTTGCGCCGCATTTGTTTGCGCTAACCCACAATTACGCAAAGTCGCTCCCGCTTGTTCAGCACCGTCACGATGGCGTGAGCTAAGGTGCGTTCCAGTCACGAACATGATCGTGACGTGATGGCAACGCGAAGACGGTGTGAGTGCAACTGCACTCCGCGTCGTCTCCGCGCTGTTCAGCAAACGCTGCCCTATCTCCGGAACGAACGTGAACGACAACCGTGCCCTCAGCGCGTCGGCGATGCCTCGCCGCGAATTCATCCAGAAGACCCTGATCCTCTCGGTGCCGCCGATCCTCGGCATCACCGGCATCGGCAAGGCGTTCGCAGCCGGCGCGGTAAGCGGCGTGACGTGGACGCCGCCTACGCGCACGCGCGGCACGGCCGTGCTCAGCGTGAAGAACTACGGCGCCGTCGGCGACGGTGTGCGTGACGACACCGCGTCGTTCCAGGCCGCGATCAACGCGCTGCCGTCCACCGGCGGCACGGTGCAGGTGCCGGCCGGCACCTACCTCATTGATCCGACCGTCAACGTGCGCCTGCGCAGCAGCATGCACCTGCAGCTGGATCCGAACGCGATCCTCAAGGCCAAGCCCAACGCCGCCGAACGCGCGTACGTGCTGATGGCCATGCAGGTCAACGACGTGGAGATCTCCGGCGGCCGCATCATCGGCGATCGCGATGCGCACCTGGGCACGACGGGCGAGTGGGGCCACGGCATCATGATCCGCGGCTCCAACCGCGTGACGGTGCGCGACATCCACATCTCCAATGGCTGGGGCGACGGCATCTCCATCGGCGGCGCCGCGCAGGCGTCCGCGCCGACGATTCCGTCGGTCGATGTGGCCATCTCCAATGTCGTGTGCACCAACAACCGTCGCCAGGGCCTGACCATCGGCTGCTCGCGCAATGTGAAGGTATACGACAGCGAGTTCAGCAACTCCAACGGCATCGAGCCGCAGTGCGGCATCGACATCGAGCCCGACGTCAACGACCTGCGCACGACCGACACCGTGCACATCCAGAACTGCCTGGTGCGCGGCAACAAGGGCAACGGCATCCTGGTGTACAAGCGCGTCACCAACGTCACGGTCAAGGCGTGCACGATGGAATACAACGGCGGCTACGGCCTGCTGACGGTGGGCGCGGCGACGGGCTACATCGCGCAGAACCGCTTCCTGCACAACACGCTGTGCGGTCTGATGTTCAGCTCCACCACGGACAACTACCAGGCCAGCAGCAACGTGTTCCGCAACAACTACACGAAGATCTTCGGCCTCAACGCCGTCGACAAGCCGCTGGTCACGATGACCGGCATCCTTGCCGGCGCCATGCCCAAGGGCAACGATCCGCACGTGCAGAAGGCAAGCGTGGCGACCAACATCCGCGTGACCACGAACCAGTACGCGATGTAAACCCGCCTCGCGCGGTCGCAGCGCGCAAGTACGATCCGCCGCCGTCGACGACAGCGGCGGATTTTTATTGGCCGGTCATTTCGCGGCGGACGTCGTCTTCGTGCGCGGTTTCTTCGACGTGTTCAACGCGACCGCCGCGCGGATCAGCGCCTTCAGCGCCGCCTCGTCGATCTCGTCGCCTTCGTGCAGGTCGATCGCGCGGCGCGTGTTGCCGTCCAGGCTCGAATTGAACAGGCCGGCCGGGTCGTCCAGCGACGCGCCCTTGGCGAAGGTCAGTTTGACGTGCTGCTTGTAGCTCTCGCCCGTGCAGACGATGCCATCGTGCGACCACACCGGAACGCCGCGCCACTTCACTTCCTCCACCACGTCAGGGTCGGCCTGGTGGATCAGTTTGCGCACGCGCGCCAGCGTCTTGCCGCGCCAGTCGCCCAGCTGCGCGATGCGTTCGTCGATGAGGTGCGAAGCATCCTGCGTGCCCGCATCCGTGCTGCCGTTTCCGTTGGATTTGTTCATGGTCGATCGCCTGTTGGGAGAGGGCGCGGCGTTACATCTTCTCGCCGGGCAGTCTTGCGGCCTGCTTGAGCCACTTCGTGAATCGCGCTTCGTCCACGGGGTCATCTTCGTGGATATCGAGGTAACGCACGTGCGCCATCTTCGATTCGCCCGGTGGCATCGGCTTGAGCGACGCGCCGCGGAAGAACGACACCTTGATGTAGCGCGTGAAGCAGTGCACGCCCAGGAACCAGCCGTCGTCGGAGGGCGCGCCGTAGAGCGGCGAGTTCCACTTCACCGCCTTGCGCACGTCCGGGATCGTCCTGTCGATGAGCGCATCGAGGCGCCGCCAGGCATCGCGCTTCCAGCCCGGCATCGCGGCGATGTAGGCCTGCACGGGCGCGTTGCCGTAGCCCTTGGGAATCTGCGGATTGCCGCCGGACAGTAGCGTCGGGGCGGTCTTCTTCGCGCTCGCGGCCTTGCGCGAAGCGGCGGGTCTGGCCGTGGCGGTCGTCTTGGCGACCGTCTTCTTCGCCTTGGTTTTCTTGCTGGCCGACGTGCGTGCCGCCTTCTTCACGACGGTGCTCTTCGCAACGCCTGCCGCCTTCCTGGGAGTCGTCGTACCGGGCATCACGGCGCGTCCTGTCATCGTCGGCACGACGGCGATCGCGCGTCGTCCCTGCCTGCGGGGTTCGCGCCGGAGGATAGCATCGGTGGGGAAAGGGCCGCCCGTGGATGCAGCGGCCGGGTCAGTCCGCGCAGGGGGAGCGAGTGAACAGCGCGTCCCGGACCACGACGATTGGAAACACGCCGCTCAGGAAAGCGCCAGCGCCTCTCTCCCTGCGAGGGCGCTTTCCCGAGCCGGCTCGTCGGCGAAGGCTCCAATGACGAACGGCGCGTCGCAGGCATAGCCCTGCAGGATGCCGTCTCGGCTGACGACGTCGAAGCCGACCGCCAGACGCTCCTGCCACAACGCGTTTCGTTCTGCCGACTTCTCCATCTCCTGCCCCTCAAGCGTATGAGGTGCGCAATCTCCGCGATGCACGGTGAGGGGGCGGTGAAGTCGGCGGGGCGTCCATCGCGATGGCGCCGGAGCCTCAGACAGGATCGCATCGCCCGCGCACGCGGCAGGCGCGGTGCGCATGCGCGAACGTGCCGCGTGGCTCAGTCGTGGTCGTCGTCATCCGGGATCGCCGTCGGGCCGCACGGCAATCGCAGTTCGAACGTGGAGCCTTCGCGCAGGCCTGCACTGAACGCGGAAAGCGTGCCGCCGTGCAGGTGCGTGAGGCTGCGGGCCAGCGCGAGGCCGACGCCGAGGCCGCCTTCGTGGCGTTGTGGCGTCGTTTCGGCCTGCGCGAACAGTTCGAACACCCGGGACAACAGCGCCGGTTCCATGCCAATGCCGTTGTCGCGCACGCGCAGCACGACCTCGTTGCCGTGCGAATCGATCTCCAGCGCCACCGTTCCGTTCGGCGGCGTGTACTTGGCCGCGTTGTTCAGCAGGTTCGACAGGATCTGCGTCAGGCGCGAGGGATCGGCCCACAGCTCCACGCCGGTGGTCCGGTCGGACAGGCTGAACCGATGGCCGCGCTTGGTCATCAGCGGCATCGTCTGTTCGATGGCCGCTTCCACGATCGCCGACAAACGCACGCGCCGGCGCTTGAGCGCGGTCAGCCCGCGCGTCACGCGCGAAACGTCCATCAGGTCTTCCACCAGGTTGCCCATGTGGATGGCCTGGCGGTCGATGATCTCGCTCGCCTGCAGTACGTTCGACACGCTGTCGGGCGCCATCTTCAGCAGCTGCGCGGCAGTGGCGATGGGCGCGAGCGGGTTGCGCAGTTCGTGCGCGAGCATCGCCAGGAAGTGGTCCTTCTGGCGATCGGCGACGCGCAGCGCTTGCTGGCTGCGCTCGAGCATTTCCTGCACGCCCTTCTGGTCCTGGATGTCGGTGCAGGTACCCATCCAGCGCACGATCTGGCCCTGCGCATCGCGCATCGGCAGCGCGCGGCCGAGCACCCACCGGTATTGGCCCGTGTTGAATCGCAGCCGGTATTCGATGTCGTACGGTTCGCCGGTGGCCAGGCTGCGACGCCACAGCGCCCACGCGCGGTCGCGGTCGTCCGCATGCAGCGCGACGTCCCACTCGTGCCCGCGCGTGGCGCCTTCGGGCAGGCCGGTGAAGTCGTACCAGCGCTGGTTGCAGTAATCGACTTCGCCGTTGCTGCGCGCCGACCAGACCATCTGCGGAACGAGGTTGGCGATCGTGCGGAAACGCCCCTCGCTTTCGCGCAGCGCCGACAGCGCCGCTTCGCGCCCGGTGACGTCCGCGCCCTGCACGAAGATACCTTCGATGTGGCCGTGCGAATCGCGCACCGGCTGGTAGATGAAGTCGACGAAGATCGTGCGGGCGTCCGTGTCGTCCGGTCGCAGCGTGACGGGCATGCCGCGGCCCACGAAGGGGTTGCCGGTTTCGCGCACCTGGTCCAGCAGCTCGAAGAAGCCCTGGTCGTTGAGTTCGGGCAGCACCTCGCGCAGCGGCACGCCGATGAAACCGCTGCGGCCGATCAGTCGCTCGTACGCCTGGTTCGCCAGTTCAAACACGTTGTCCGGACCACGCAGCACGGCCATGAAGCCCGGTGCCTGTTCGAACAGGTCGGTGAGGAACGCCTGTCGAGCCGACAGCCTGACGTTGTCGCGCTGCACCGCGGCCGCGCGCGCCAGCACGCCGCCGGACATCTGGTCGGCCGTCAGTCCGGTGGCTTCGCGCGCGCGGCGCACTTCCTCGCGCAGGCGATGCACTTCGGTGACGTCGGTGGTGTGCTGCATCACGGCGATCACCTCGCCGTCTTCGTTGCGCACAGGGGTGTGCGTGGCGCTCCAGTAACGGATGTCGACGATGCGGCCTTCGGGCGTCTCGGATTCGATCGCGTACGGAATCAGCGCGAGCACGTCGCGCTCGCCCGTGGCGAACGCGCGCTCCAGCGAGCTGCGCAGCAAGTCGGACTGCGAGCTGCCGTCGTCGTTGGTGGCGCCGGGAAACACGTCGAACACCGGACGCCCCACCAGTCGCGCGCGCGGCAGGCCGGTGAGCAGTTCGTAGGCGTGGTTCACCTCGACGAAGCGCATCTGCCGGTCCAGCACCATGTAGGCGTTCGGCGAATGCTGGAAGAGGCGGTCGAACTGGATGGACACGAAGGGCTCCTGGCTGCGCGCCCAGTATCCACTACCCGTGCGCGGACAGCGGCGGCGCGGCTAGGATGGCCCGATGGACCCGAACGCCCGGCGCATCATCGACGAGCTGCAACTGTCGCCGCACCCGGAAGGCGGGCACTACCGGCGTGTCTACGCGTCCGCGGTATCGGTTGAGCATGGTGGCCATCGACGCCCGGCGCTGACGGCGATCCAGTTCCTGCTGGCGCAGGGCGAAGTCAGCCGCTGGCATCGGGTCGATGCCGACGAAACTTGGCATTGGCAGGACGGCGGGCCGCTGGAGCTGCATGAGTTCGATGCGGACACCGGCACGCTGGGCATCGTGACGCTCGACAGCGCCGCGCGTGGCGGGCCGGCGATGCACGTCGTGCGGGCAGGGCGCTGGCAGGCCGCGCGGCCGCTGGCGGCGTACACGCTGGTCGCCTGCACGGTGGCGCCGGGATTCGTCTGGGAGGGTTTCGCGATGCTCGATCCGGCCAGCGACATCGCACAGGCGCTGCGCCGTGCCGGGGCGTTGGCCCTGGACTGAACGGAACTTGCGCCCGCGCCGGGCGGTCCCAGGCCGGCAGGCGCTCCACGTCGTTCAGCCACGCGCGCCGTCGCGCCGTTCAGACAAGGAGTTCAGATGCGTCGTCGAAACGCCATGTGGTTTTCAGCATTGCTCGCCTCGATCGCCGCCGTCGGCATCGCGTCGGCGCAGTCTGCGCCGCCGTCGTCCGACGCGACGCTGCCGCCGATCCGCGACCTGGAACCGCTCGTGGTCAGCGGAATCCAGCCTGGACCCGGGTTGTGGAAGGTGCGCAAGGGCGACCACACGCTGTGGGTGCTCGGCACCGTGTCGCCGCTCCCGCGCCGGATGGAGTGGGAATCGCGCGAGGTCGAGCAGGCCCTGGCGCAATCGCAGGAACTGATCGAACCGCCCGGCGTGCGCATCGACACGGACCTGGGCTTCTTCGGCACGCTGGCGCTTGCGCCCAAGGCGTTCGGCGCGCGCAGGAACCCCGACGGCCAGACGCTGCAGCAGGTGGTGCCGCCGGACATGTACGCGCGGTGGCTAGTGCTCAAGGGCAAGTACATGGGCAGCGACCGCAACGTGGAAACGTACCGGCCCATCCTCGCGGCGATGGAGCTGTACCAGGAGGCGATCGAGGACGTCGGCCTGAAGCAGGGCGGGGTGGTGTGGCCGGTCGTGGAGAAGATCGCCAAACGCTACAAGGTGCCGCGCAGCGAAACGACGGTGACGGTGATGATCGAAGACCCGAAGGTCGCGCTGAAGGAGCTGCGCAGCTCGCGGCTGGAAGACCTCGACTGTTTCGCGAAGACCCTGCAACGGCTGGAGTCGGACCTGGGCACGATGCGCGAACGCGCCAACGCGTGGGCGGTGGGCGACCTGGAATCGCTGAAGGCGCTGCCGTACACCGACCAGAACGAGGCCTGCCTGCGCGCCGCCGCGCAGTCGGGCGTGCTGCGCAAGCGCACGGGCGACATCGAAGGCCAGGTGGCCACGCGCTGGCTCGGCGTGGCCGAAGCGGCGCTGGCGAAGAACACCAGCACCTTCGCCGTACTGCCGATGCGCGAAGTGATGCGGCCGGATGGTTTCATCGCGCGGCTGAAGGACAGGGGGTATGCGGTGGAGGAACCGCAGCCGCCGGGCGCACAGGACGTTCCGCCCGCCTCGCAAATTCCCTGAGCCGAGGCGCTTTGCACGCCTGCGTTGGCGGGGAGCGCCACAGCGCCGGGCCCTTCGGCGCCGCTGGCGACACTTTCCGCGCCATCGATGGCGAAAAAAGCGCCGCGCGCGCCACTTTCGTTCATGACCCGCTGGCAAAAAAAGCGCCACCGATGGCACTTCAAGCTCGTGCCGCTTCTTGTGTCGGCGCTGGCGAAAAAAGCGTCACGCCTGCCGCATTCTGACTGTGGCGTTACGGGCCTGGATCCCGGCCTTCGCCGGGATGGCGGTGAATTCGGCTCACCGCACCCGTCAGCTTCTGTAGCCCGGGTAAGCGAAGCGCACCCGGGGAATGCATCAGGAAGCGTCGCCCTCAGCCCGCCGCGCTCACCGCGACATTCGGCCGACCCAGTTCCGGCCAGCGCTTGAGCACCGATGCGCGGATGCCGGCAACGTCCAGTCCCGCTTCGGCCAGCAGCTGTTCGCGACTGGCGTGGTGCTGGAACTCGTCGGGAAGCCCGAGGTGCAGGATCGCCAACGTGATGCCTTCGGCCGCCAGCAGTTCGGCCACGCCGGAACCGGCGCCACCGGCGACGACGTTGTCCTCGATCGTGACGAAGCCCGCGTGCGAACGCGCCAGCTCGAGCACGAGCGTGCGATCCAGCGGCTTCACGAAGCGCATGTTGACCACGGTGAGGCCGAGTTCGGCGCCGACCGCCTCGGCGGCGGCCGTGACCGCGCCGAACGCCAGCAGCGCCAGCTTCGAACCATCGCGGCGCACTTGCGCGCGGCCGATCGGCAGCGTGTCGAGCGCCGGCAGAACCGCAACGCCAGGGCCGGTGCCGCGCGGATAGCGCACGGCCGCCGGGCCTTCGAAGTGGTAGCCGGTGCTCAGCATCTGCCGGCATTCGTTCTCGTCGGCCGGCGCCATCACCACCATGTTAGGCACGCAGCGCAGGTAGCTCAGGTCGAGGTTGCCGCCGTGCGTGGCGCCGTCGGGGCCGACCACGCCGCCGCGGTCGATGGCGAACAGCACGTCGAGGTTCTGGATGGCGACGTCGTGCACGAGCTGGTCGTAGCCGCGCTGCAGGAACGTGGAATAGATCGCGACCACGGGCTTGGCGCCTTCGCATGCCATGCCTGCGGCGAGGGTCACCGCGTGCTGCTCGGCGATGGCGACATCGAAGTAGCGCTGCGGGTATTCGCGGCTGAAGCGCACCAGGCCGGAGCCTTCGCGCATCGCCGGGGTGATGCCCAGCAGCTTCGGCTCGACGGCGGCCATGTCGCACAGCCAGTCGCCGAAGACGTCGGTGTAGGTCGGCTTCTTCGCGCCGGGCTTGCTGATCAGGCCCTTTTCCGGATCGAACGGACCGACGGCGTGGTAACCGATCTGGTCGCCTTCGGCGAGCTCGTAGCCCTTGCCCTTGGTCGTGATGATGTGCAGCAGTTGCGGGCCCTTCAGGCCCTTGAGCGTCTTCAGCGCGGAGAGCAGGGCGGGCAGGTCGTGGCCGTCGATGGGGCCGGTGTAGTGGAAGCCCATTTCCTCGAACAGCGTGGACGGCACGAACATGCCCT
>Ga0209676_1000951_pt1 | contig 35487 bp, 31 predicted proteins | sample AraplaCvi_mLB_r2_FD_184282 | JGI IMG/M metagenome (GOLD analysis project Ga0209676, IMG submission 184282) | Arabidopsis root microbial communities from North Carolina, USA - plate scrape MF_Cvi_mLB_r2 (SPAdes) (version 2) | ecosystem: Host-associated > Plants > Roots > Endosphere | place: USA... | reverse complement strand
CACGACGATGGGGTCGGCCATCTACGAGGACTTCGTCCCGAAGGAGGATGCCGTCGCCGTGGCACGCGCCAAGGCGGCCGGCGCCATCCTCATCGGGAAGACAACCACGCCGGAGTTCGGCCACAAGCAGGTCGCCGCCGCGCCGATCTTCGGACGAACGCTGAGTCCCATCAATCCGCGCTATACCCCGGGCGCCTCTAGCAGCGGCGCGGCCGTGGCCGTGGCTGCAGGCATGGGCCCGCTCGCGCTGGGCACCGACGGCGGTGGGTCGATCCGCATTCCCGCTTCATGCTGCGGCATCGTCGGACTCAAGGCCACGCTCGGTGTGGTGCCGAACCTCCAGGCGCCCGATCTGTTTTCCGCGAATTCCTTCACCGGTCCGATGGCGCGCGACGTCGCCGACACACAGTTGCTGTTCGACGTGATCAAGGGCTTCGATCTGCGCGACCCCTACGGCCTGGGGGGACCCATGCCGCGGCGTGCGACACCAGTGTCGCTGCGAGGCCTGCGCGTGGCGTGGCTTCCCACGGCGGGTAACCCGGTCGATCCGGAGGTCGAAGCCGTGACCACCGCTGCCGTGCGGGCCATGGAGCGCGAAGGCGCGATCGTGGAGGACGTGCTGTTGAACTTCGTCGCGCTCGAGCGCCATTTCCTGGTGGTGCTGCAGTCGATGCTGGCAGCGCGGGTGGGTGCCAACCTCGAGCGCTTCGGAAACCGGCTCGATGCGACGTTGATCGATGCGGTGCAGAAGGGGCGCCGTCACAGCGCGGTGGATCTGCACGACGCGACCTTCGCCAAGACCCGGTGCTTTGGCGAGTTGCAAGCGCTGCTCGAGCGCTTCGACGTGCTGGTTTCTCCGACGGTATCTGCGCCCCCGCTACCCATCGACATGGACGTGAGCGGCGAGATCGAGATTGCCGGCCGACCCGCCGGCACTATCCGTGGCGCGTGGTATCCGTACACCTACCCGATGAATCTCACCGGACATCCGGCGCTGTCGATGCCTTGCGGGAGAAGTTCGAGCGGCCTGCCCATTGGACTGCAGCTCGCGGGACGCTGGTACGACGATGATTACCTGCTCGCCATCGCAGGGCTGATAGAGCGCGTGGTCGGCCAAGCATCCACATGAATCTCCGATCTCGTGCATCCGTCTTCCGGTCCTGTCGCAAGTTAGCCATGCCCAAGAGCAATCTTGCGCTGGTGCTACCCGCAGCCGGGATCTTCTATTTCAGTGCAGTTGTGCCCAATGGGATCGGCCTCAGGGCATTCACCAGGCTCAAGCGCTTCCGCCGTGCGCTGGGCGCCAGGACAGCCACGTGGACTGGGCAGGCATCGTCATGGACGCCGATTACTACGACCAGGCGCACCTCATCGCCGAGTTCCGCGCGATTGCCGGTGTAACGCTGCGTGCAGTCGTCGAAGAACTCTCTGCGGGGCCGGGGATCGACCGAAGTCAGGTCACTCCACAGGTGTAAAGAGAGGAACGGGCGTTGACCATCGAAGCCGAGTTCGATCAGTACCTATGACGACCAAGCGCCGGCAGAGTGTCCCGTATGGACAAAGGATCGGCGCCCGGTTCAGGGCGCTTGGCAAGGGAGGCAATTGACGGACATGCGGGCATCGCTGGTACCCATATGTTTGGACATGCGTGTCTGCGGTTTTACCAGGGCCTGTGCGTCCGATAGTCGAGTTGGGATGCGATCAAAGGTCGGCCATCCGTCCGTAAGCGCGAATAGGAACGTCGGAACATCGACACGAGTACGTCCTAAAGGCAAATGTTCAATCTAGCTGCATTTGACTTGGAGTTTGCACCGCCGTCGATCGGCAAAATTCCACGAAGGCCTTCATGGCAGCAGAAATGTAGCGCTGGCGTGGATAGTAGAGATAGGGCGGCCCGATGCCAGGCGACCAGTTTTCCAGAACCCGCACCAGTTCTCCTGCAGCCAATTCGCGTTCCACATACTTCTGGTGAACATATGCCAGGCCTCCGCCTGCCACAGCAGCATTCACCGCAACCTGTGCATCGTTGACAACCAGCCGTGACGGGCCTGTGTTCGCAGCCGTATGGCGGCGCTGGAAGTCCCAGGTCTGGAGTGCTCCACCCGGAAATCGTCGCTGGATGCAATGGTGTCCAGCAAGATCACGCGGAGACTTTGGTACCGGACGATGCGAAAAATAGGAAGGGGAGCCGACTACCGCGTAGCGCTGTGGCGCACCGATACGAACGGCCACCATATCCTGCTGCAGATCCTTGTCGATACGCACGCCTGCGTCAAAACCATCGCGCACGATATCGGTCATTGCCGCGTCAGCGATGATCTCGATGGAAACGCTCGGATGCATCGCCACGAAGCGAGCGGCCAAACCTGCCAGCAAGAATTGGGCGACAGGTGCGGGTGCATTGATCCTGAGGGTGCCAAGCGGTGAGTCGCGATGCTGGTTGAGTCGCTCCAACGCCTTGTGAATCAAGGTCAGGCCCGGCTCCAACTGCCCGAGCAGCTCCAACCCGGCAGCGGTGGGCGTGACGCTGCGAGTTGTTCTCGTCAGAAGCGTGACCCCCACTTGCTCCTCTAAACGGCGAATCGTCTGGCTGATCAGCGACACGGACACATCGCGTTGAGTTGCTGCAGCGCGAAAGCTTCTGTGCTTTGCAACGGATGCAAAAACATCGAGATCAGGCAGAACAGATCGGGACATTGTTTAGCCTAGTTAAACAGCTCATGCAGGATTATCCAGCTAGTCGCACCTGACCTCGGCTCTTACGATCTGGTCATTCACAAAGTACAAGACGCCATGAGAACGAGCTCCAAGATCGCCCAACTCGCACTCTTCGCAGCCGCACTTGTATCTACGCTGTCTCAAGCCCAGCGGCTCCCCCGATGGGAGCAGGCATCACCGGCCGGTGTCGCCCGTCAGGAACTGTATCCCGAGGTGCTGGACGGCAAGATATATGTAGCGGGAGGCCTCCTCAGCCCGAATACCGGGTATTCGGCGCACTTCGAGTCCTGGGATGAGGCTCAAGCGCGCTGGATTCGTAGAGCGACCCTTCCCGAGGCTCGACACCATATCGCCCTCGCCGCGGCGAACGGACGCCTGTGGGGCATCGGCGGTTTCAGTGGCGGGTTTCCGAATTGGCGTGCCCAATCCAGCGTGTTCTGGTATGAGCCTGGAGCCGACCGTTGGCACAAAGGGCCCGACCTGCCTCAACCTCGAGCGGAGGGCGTCGCTGCGGCGGTTCTTGGGAAAATCTATTTGATTGGCGGCCGGGTGCCCACGGTCGCTGGCGCCAGCCACTTCAACGACCACCGGGATACAGCTGCAGTGGAGGTTCTCGACCCGGCGCACGGGCGCTGGCGCCGGCTGCCCGATGCGCCAACGGCTCGCAACAGCGCCGCCTCCGCGGTCATTGACGGGCGCATTTACGTCGTGGGAGGCCGCAGCGCACAGAAGCAGGCTGACGGCACGCTCAGCCAGATCAATGTATCGACGCTCGAGGTGTTCGACCCGGTGCGCAACGCATGGACGACTCGAAAGCCGATGCCACAGGCGCGCGGGGGCCTGGCAGCGGCTGCGCATCGCGGCAGGCTCTACGTATTTGGTGGCGAGCAATGGGTTCCCGACCAGAAAGTGTTCGCTGACAGCTGGGTCTACGACCCCGCCAAGGACGACTGGGAGGCACTGCCGCCCATGCCCACTGCACGTCATGGTCTGGGCGCCGCCACTTTGAATAACCGCATTCACGTGTTTGGCGGCGGTCTGAAGACGGGAGGTAACGCGGCCAGCGACATCCACGAAGTGCTGGTGCTCGACGACACCCCATGACCTATCGCCTTCACGGAAGTTGAACCACCGGTACAGGCTCATCACGCCCCTCGAAAACACCTCCTTCTTGAAGGATCGTCGCCAACTGCTGCAGCGCGGGATCGGCGTCGCGGCGGCCATTCCATTGGCATTGGCATTGGCCGCCAAGTCCAGCGGCGCGTAAAACCGGGACGCCGGCACCCCGGACGACCGCGCCTCCTCCTGGGGTCCTGACGTGAGCGATTCCACGCACCGGCGAATCTGTCTCGGTACTGGGACCGGGCACGTTTCTGACGGTCGACTCTTGCCCGGGCAGCCCCGTTCGAATCTGCGCGATGCCGTCAAGACATACTGGGAAGGAGGCGTTCGGGTGTTCTCGTCGCCGCTGCACGGCGGCGACGAGAACACCGTCGGCGATTTCGTGATCGCTCTGGACATCAACGGCTCTTCATTGCCAACAAGCTGTGGACGGAGCGCTTGCCGTGGAAGGCCGCTCGAGGAGAAACATACTAACGGGAGGCGACATTAATAAAAGCCGGTTTCTCCTTCTACTCGCAGCGATCCGCATGCACATTGCAACGTAAGAAGCGTCTGCCGTTAGTATGTTTATTCCGCCGAAGCTCTTTTCCTCCGATGGCAGATCTGACCCTCTCCCTTTTCGATGACGCCCCGCCCCCGCAACATGCGGCCATCTTCAAAGAAGCCTTCGAGGCCTGGCTGGCTGACCAGCGTGGAGCCGGGCTGCTTCGCCGCGAGGGCTCGGTGGCCGTGTATGAGGACATGTGGGAAGCGTTCTCGGCATGGTGCCTCGGGCAGGTCCCGGTGGTCACCCTGCCCTGCGTAGACCTACCCGATCTGCAGGCCTTCCAGGCAGCCCGGTTCGGCCGCAAGACCTCCGACCTGTCCCTCACGCCCCGATATGCATTGCGCCTGATGCGGTTGATCGATCGGGTCCTGCGCCACCACGCCTCACGCAATGACGCCCGACCCAACACGGCCGCAGCTGACTGGATCAAGGCGAACCCCGAGATGCGGTACGCCGATGCCGCGCATGCCGATCCGTTGCCCGACTACCTCTCCGTCGGAGAGGCCCGGCAACTCATCGCCTTCCTGTCCGCCGCGCGGCCCAGGCCGGGGACTTCGCGGGACACGCAGGCCGCGATGACGTGGCAGGAAGTGCGCAACAGGACTTCAGTCGGCTTGCAGCTCGGCGCGGGCCTGACGCCAGGGGACGTGCGCGCACTGACGCTGGAGTCCCCGATCTCGCATGCCGGCCGTGTGAGGGAACGCCCATGGAAGCTCCTGGTCCCCGGCAACGGCAACTCACCTGCGCGCGAGACCCCCATCGCGCCCTGGGCCGGAGAGTTGCTTCAGCACTGGCTCACCGTGCGCAAGGACGCCGGCATCGTCGGGCCTTTCCTGTTCCCCTCCACGCGCACCGGCAAGCAGTGGCAGAAACCCTCCCAGTACGAATGCGCGAAACGCGTGCTCGAGGAAGCCGGCACGGATTCGCGCGAAGGCGGCTCGTTCCGCCTGAGGCACACCTTCGCTCTGCGTCAATTGCGACGTGGCACGTCGCCACAGCAGGTGGCGGCCTGGCTGGGCATCGAGGCGGCAAAGATGAAGCGCTATGAGCGGGTGCTGCCGGGCGTGATCGACGTCGTGTGATCGCCGGAGCCCGCGAGCGGCGCGCACGACCGCCTCTGCTCGCGAGCGATCAGGCGCAAGACGCCAGCGCCCGGGAAAAGCGCGGCCGAAGGCTCCCAGCACGGGCCGGCCGCAGCAGGCCTACCTCGCGAATCGGGGCCGAGGCAACTGGCAAATAGCTCAGTGGCGTCGATCACGGCGTTGCCCAACGATGCGAGCTCCGCCAAGTGCCCAGGAGTCGCCGATGCGCACCCTCTTGATCGACAACCACGATTCGTTCACCTACAACCTCTACCAGTACCTTGCAGCATCCAACGCGCAACCGCCCATCGTGGTGCGCAACGACGAGATGCGCTGGGATCAAGTTGAGCGCCTGTCCTTTGACAACATCGTGATCTCGCCCGGTCCCGGGCGGCCGCAGCGTCCTGCAGACTTGGGCATTTCGGCGGATGCGCTGCAACGCTCCAGAAAGCCCGTGCTGGGCGTGTGCCTGGGCCACCAGGCGATCGCCCATCATTGCGGTGCACGCGTCGACCTTGCGATGCGCCCCATGCACGGGCGCCTTGACCGCGTCTCACACACACAGCGCGGCCTCTTTCGCGGCATTCCGGATCGTTTCGAGGCGGTGCGCTATCACTCGCTGGCGGTGACACAGCTTCCCTCCAGCCTAGAGCCGCTGGCCTGGACGGCCGACGGGACGTTGATGGCGTTGCGCCACGTTTCGCTTCCGTGGTGGGGCGTCCAGTTCCACCCCGAATCGATCTGCACGGAGTTCGGCGCACGGCTGCTGCGCAACTTCAGGGAATTGAGCGAGGAATGGCTCGCACAGGCGCAGCGGCGCGAATCGCGCGACCGCATCGGTCAGACGCTGCGATTCGAAGGCCCTCAGGCGCTGTCGTTGCATGCCGAATGCCTCGACACCGCAGCCGATGCCGAATCGGTGTTCATCAAGGCTTTCGGCGAGAGCGACTGCGCCTTCTGGCTCGACAGCAGCCTTGCCGAAGCGGGACGCGCACGCTTTTCCTTCATGGGCGATGCGAGCGGTCCGCGCAGCCAGGTGCTGGTCTACCGCACGGCTCCGCGCGAATTGCAGGTGCGGCGCGGCGGCACGGTGCAGATGCGCGGCGAGAGCATCTTCGACTACCTGCGCGACCATATCCCCAGGCAGCCACCTTCGGGCATCGAACTGCCTTTCGAGTTCACCGGAGGATTCGTCGGGTACTTCGGCTACGAGCTCAAGCGGGAACTCGACGGTGCGCGCGCGCACGACGCCGACACGCCCGACGCGACCTGGATTCTTGCCGATCGCTTCCTCGCTTTCGACCATATGGAGCAACAGGTCTGGATCGTCTGCCTGGATCAATCGGCGCTGTGCGACGAGAACCGGCAATGGATCCATAGGATGCAGGAACTCCTCAGCGCTGCAGGGCCTGGCGCCAAAGACTCTGCCGGCAATTCCTCCCACGATGCCGCCGTCGGATTGCGCTCCGTGGCATGGCGCATTGATCTCGGCGCTTACCGCGAGCTGATTCTTCGCAGCCAGCACGAGATCCTGCAAGGCGAAACCTACGAGGTGTGTCTCACGAACCAGCTGGTCGGCGAGGGGCTTACCCATCCGCTGGAGATCTACCGGGTCCTGCGCAAGCGCAACCCCGCACCCTATGCGGCCTATCTGCGCGCCGGCGGCTGCAGCGTCCTGTGCGCGTCCCCCGAACTCTTCCTTCGCATATCGCGCAGCGGAGAGGTCGAATCCAAGCCCATCAAGGGCACAGCCGCGCGCGGCACCACGCCATCGGAAGATCTCGTGGTCACCGAGGCGATGGTCGCCGACGAGAAGACGCGCGCGGAGAACCTGATGATCGTCGACCTCCTGCGCAACGACCTCAACCGGGTGTGCGAGGTGGACAGCGTCCACGTGCCCAGCCTGTTCGCCGTGGAGACCTACGCCACCGTGCACCAGCTGGTCAGTACGATCCGCGGTCGGCTTCGTGCAGACCTCGGAGCTGTGGATTGCGTGCGCGCCGCGTTCCCGGGCGGCTCCATGACCGGTGCTCCCAAGGTGCGCACGATGAAGATCCTGGACGAGCTCGAAGGTGCCGCGCGCGGCATCTACTCGGGCAGCATCGGCTATCTCTCGTTCGACGGCGCCGCGCAGCTCAACATCGTGATCCGTACGATGGTGATCGCCAACGGCAAGCTCTCGATCGGTGCGGGCGGCGCGATCGTCGCGATGTCGGACCCGGACGCGGAGGTCGAGGAGATCGTGCTCAAGGCAAAGGCGCTGTGGGACGTGCTGAGGTACTGCGGCGCACAGCTGGGGGCCCGGCCGGGAACAGCGGCCGAGGCAGATTCCGCTGCGTCCACGCCAGCGCAGCTGCCGCAATCCACTTCCCCCGCGCCAGAAGGCGAAGCAACGGACCGCCCGCCGTCCGACAATGGCTAGCGCAGATGCCAACCGCCGAGGGATCGGGCTCATGCTGGTGGCCATGGGCTGTTATGTGCTCAACGATGCCTGCGTCAAACTGACCACGCACAGCTTGCCGCCCGGCCAGGTTCTCGCCGTGCGGGGCGTCTTCGCCAGCGTCCTTCTCCTGGCCATTGCCCGAGGGGCCTGGCGCGGCTGGGAGCCTGCCTTGAGACCGATCGTCGGCGTGCGCTGCGCTCTGGAGGTGACCACCGCGCTGACGTCCGTGCTCGCCCTGACGTTCGCGCCGCTGACCACGGTCAGCACGCTCATGATGACCGCTCCGCTCATGATTGCGGTGATGGCGATGGTGCTGGGCTGGGAGCCCTGGAGCAAAGGCCGGCTGATCGCGACCGCAGCAGGTTTCATCGGCGTCCTGCTGGTGATCCGGCCGGCCATGGCTTTCGACGCCGCCTTCGCCGGCCATGCGTGGGCCCTCGTTTGCGCCGCCTCGCTGGCAGCTCGCGACCTGGTGACGCGGCGCATTCCCGCTGCGGTCCCTTCGGCGACCATCGCGGTCGCCACCACGATCACAGTGTGCATGGCCGGAGGGCTGCTGGGTGTTTCGGAGCAGTGGGCCTCACCCGGAGCAAGTGAAGTCGCTGCACTGGCAGCCGCAGCCGGCTGCGCAGCACTCGGCAACTACGCACTCATCGCTGCGTGCCGAGGTGTCGACCTGTCCGTAGTCACTCCCTTCCGCTACAGCCTCATCCTCTGGGCCATGCTGCTGGGGTACGCGATCTGGGGCGACGTGCCGCAGCCGATCGCGGCCGTCGGCGTCGTCATGATCGTCGTGGCCGGCGCCTTCACCATCCAGTCCGCGCGTAGAGCGTAGACATAGGACCGAACAACTGCACGGGCGGGCCGCGCCCTATCAACTCTGTCAGTGTCCCCGCGTGCGTCATCAGGCTGTAATTGAACCCCGAGCAACAAGAGGTGGTGCCATGGAGATCATCGCAGGAACCGTCGATTCATTCTCCGCAGGAGTGCTGCTCGACATGGCGCGCTACCGCCACCAGGTCTTTGTCGAGAAGCTGGGCTGGAAGCTCGATACGCGCGGCCGGTTCGAACTCGACGAGTTCGATCGGAAAGACACGATCTATCTGATCGCGCGAGATCCGCAGGGGCTGATCGTCGGCACGAGCCGCCTGCTGCCCACGCACCGCCCCTACCTGCTCGCCAGCGTCTTCCCGCAACTGCTGGGCGATCTTCCCGCACCATGCTCCCCGCACATTTGGGAGCTGTCGAGGTTCGCCGCCGTCGATGTCGCCCGGCTCGGGCCGAGCGAAGATCCCCACGGATCGTCGCTGGCACTGGACATGCTGAGCGTGGCGATGCAGGCGGTCGCGGGACACGGCGGACAGCGGTTGATCTCCGTCTCGCCCTTGGGCGTCGAGCGCATCCTGCGCCGCGCCGGTTTGAGGGCCCACCGCGCAGCGCCGCCGGTACTGATCGACGGCACGTACCTGTTCGCCTGCTACATCGACGTCGACAAGGCCTGGCGTCCACGCCCCGATCGCTGCGTCGACACCCCCCGATGAGCACACGCACAGCCAGGCAAGCGCCGCAGCGATCGTCAGTTCAGAATGCCGAGACGCGAAGCAAGCGCCACGGCGGAGTTCTTGTTGTTCACACGCAAGGCAATCATGATATTCCTGATGTGATAGTTCACGGTCGTCTTGGAAAGGCCAAGAATCTCCGCGGTCTCGTCACTCGTCTTGCCATCGGCAGTCCAGCGCAGTATCTCGATCTGACGGCTCGTGAGCGGTTCGAGTCCCGCAAGCGGACTCGAACTGCAGCAGCGGCAGAAAGCGCGATGGGCCGCGCTCACCAGCCACTGCAGCATCGGGTCCTTGGTCCGCATCTCCGCGGAAGTCAGAGGCTCGCTCGACCTCGCGAGCGACAACATGCCCACGCGCCCATCGGCCTCGAAGACGGATTGCGCCAACCCCACCCGCAGGCCGAACGAGCGCGCCTCATCCCACATCCTCGCCGCGCCCCGGAACAGCTCATCGCTCCACACCAGAGGCTCGCGGCTGCGCACCCCGTGGACAACGGTGGGGTCGATCTCGAGATACCCCGCGTCCATGTAGCGCCTGTTCCAGCGTTCGTCGTAGGTGCTGAGCATCCAGGTCTCGGGGCGGGTGAATGGCACAAAGACGCGCAGGCCGTAAGCGCAGTGCTCGAAGCCGAGCGACCTGGCTGCCGCGCTGATCTGCGTGAGCACCTGGGCCGGCTCGCGCGCCTCGGCCAATCGGCCGACAACATCCTGTGTCCAATCATTCATGGTGCTCTTCCTGGGTCGACGGCACCTCCCTTGCGCGTGCGCGCGCGGTCGACATCGCATCGGGGTCGACCTGCGCCACAGCCGGTAGGCGGGCGCACGCGCCGGCGGTGGAACCAACCGCGCCGGCACCGGTCTGTGCATGTACATAGCGCCCGGTGCGGCGCGTCAGCGGCGCAGCGCTCGAAAGTCTAGAAGCTGCGCGCCGCCCGTGTGAGCAAAATTGACCACCAATCCTGCCAATCACGCGGGCCCCGGGGGCCCACAAGGATTTGCGTAGGTCAAGGCGCGGATCGATTCCAACATGGAGACGGTGGCCCTGAACGATGCACAAAGTCTGGTTCCTGCTGCTTCCCGGGTTCCTGCTCGCCGACGTGCTCGGCGTCATGGCCGTGTTCAAGGCCGCCAATGCCCTGCGAAAAAGGCGTCACCGGCTCGCCGCCTACGGGGTCCGGTTGACGTCGCTCCAGGGCGGTCAAGTCGTGGGTTCCGGCGGGGTGGGACTCGCGACCAGACTGCCGCCGCCGCAGCTGGCAGGCCCGTCGAACTCGCTCGTTCTCAGCGGCATGCCCGATGGGGTCCCCGTGGGGGATGGTTCTACAAGCATGCAGCGCCTGCGTGCATGGCTGTCGAACGGCCGACGCCGCCTGAGGCGCTGCGCCCTGCTCGGGAGCAAGACATTGCTGCCGCTGATGCCCCGGATCCGCCTGGGACGACCCCGCACGTCTATGCCCCCGACGACACCGGTCGCCGACGTGCAGGCTCCCGCTCACTTCACGACCCGCGCGGCCTCGCGCGGCTGGCAGAACTTCGATGCGAACCAGGGCGTGGATCTGGCCCTGTCGTGGATCGAGCAGGACTGCGGCAGGCAGTTCGCGGACACCGTCGCCTTGCGCCTGCGCGGACGACACAGCCACCGTTACGGCAAGAAGCGCTACCGCCGCATGCGACAGGAATGCCTTTCTCTCGCCCCACGCATCGTCACGCTGCACGCATGGATCGAGGCGCACCTGAGCGAGAAGATCAGCGTCGCCGCCATGGCGCAGCAGGTCCACATGTCTTCGCGCTCCTTTGCCCGCTTCTACCGACGCGAGACCGGCGTCACGCCGGCGCAAGGGGTGATCCGGCTGCGCCTCGAGGCGGCTCGGCACCTGATCGAGACCAGCGAGCTCCCGCTCAAGACCATTGCCGCGCAATGCGGCTACGGGTCGCAGGAAGTGATGCGCAGGGCGTTCCTGCGCAGCCTGCGGATGACGCCGCTGGAGTACCGGCAGCGCCACGGCCCACTGGATGATCCGTCGCGCTCATAGCCCAGGGTCCCGTCTCATTCCTCGGTCGCCCAGCACACGGGCTGCAATTGCGACAGTGGCAGCAAAGCTTGGGTTCCATCGCCGAAGCGGACCTCTCCCACATTGCCGTCGCACGCCTTGATGCGCAGCGATCCGCGGCGTCCGCCGTGTTCCACGATCAGCACCGTGCGCCCGCCGCTGACCCGCCCGCCCGTGGCATTCACCGCTGGTGCTGGTGGGATCTTCGACCCGGAAGATCCCGAGCGCCCGGCCATTTCGTCGACACGTGCCCGTCCAATCGGGCCACCGCGTGCCAACAACGCCTGGAATTCCTCAGGCCGTTCGCGTGCAACAGTCACCAGCTGATATAGCGCCCGAACGTCAGCCCCCACGCGCCCTTGCTCGGCTGCCTGGCGCAGCGCTTCAGGTGCATCGTTGAGCCTGGCCGCCTCCGTGATGAAGGAGCGGGGCTTGCCCAGACGGCGCGCGATCTCCGCGCGCGAATAGCCGGCGCTTTCCCGTTCGGCGATGAAAGCGGCCAGGTCGAAGGGCGACATGTCCTCGCGGTGCAGGTTTTCCGCCGCCTGGGCAAACGGATCGCAGCGCTCGTCCATGAAGGCGGGTATGGCGGCAAGGCCTGCCCGCCGCGCCGCCCGCACCCTGCGTTCCCCGCGATTGACGATGTAGCGGTCTTCGTGCCGGGGATGGCGCCGCAGGGAAACAGGTTCCAGGACGCCGTACAGCCGGATCGACTCCGCCAGTTCCTCCAGGCTATCGTCGCGCAGGCATCGGCGCGGCTGGGAAGGATCCAGCTCAATGCGATGCAGCGCCACCGCCTTCGGCTCGCCCAGGGCAGGATGCGCGGGCTCGACTGCCAGCAGGTCGGCGGCCCGGAACTGGGACAGCACGCTCAGATCCAGGCTGCCCTGCCCCTTCATGCCCACACCTCGCGCTCAGGTGCCGGGCCGCAGGAGCAGTCGATGCGCTGCTGCAGCAGCTCGAAAACCCGCATCAGCTCGGCACTGGCCTCGCGCGCCGCGGTCTTGGGCAGGCGCCATACGGGCATCTCCTCGGCCAATGCCTCGGGAATCGCGGAGCGGATCGAGATCCTCGCCGGAATCACGAACTCCCGAAAGTTTTCCGCCAGTTCCTGCATCGCCGCCTTCTGTCGCAGCGAACGCGGATTGAACCGGTTCAGAACGATGCCGGCCAGCCGCAGTTGCGGATTGTGGCGCTGCCTGACGCCGAAGATCGTCTTGAGCATGTCGGTGACCCCGTCGATGCTGTACTCCTCCAGCTCAATGGGGCAGACCGCCGCTGTCGCCGCGATCAAGGCCGCGCTCATGCGCAGGCCCAGCGCCGGCGGCGTATCAATCACGACGGCGTCGAAGTCCTGCGCCAGGCGCGTCACGCTCCGACGAAACGCGGGGATCACCAGCTCGGGCCGCGCAAGCTCGACATCGGCCATGCACCTGCTGCTCGCGACGAGCGAAACGGCCCGGCCGCCCGTTGGCAATGGGGTCGGCGCAGCCTGATCGAAGAGCCGCGACGCCTCGAGACCGGTCGTGAACTGGCGCAACGACTTCGAACTGTTCGCCTGCGTGTCGAGGTCGATCACGCACACGGACCGACGCTGCATCTCGGCGAGCCACCACGCATACAGCACCGCCAGCGTGGATTTGCCGACTCCGCCTTTCTGATTGCCAAAGACGACCACGTTGCCCACGGCTTGTTCCTCGCGCATCGACTGGAGAAACCTGGCCTGTCACGCCAGGGCAAGCTCGCACTGCGCGTCTGATGCGCGCACCAGGGGCCTGACGCGCCTCGCGGCGGCTCGCCCGCCGTGATCGCCGGGATTCGCGCAAGTGGAGCCCGCGCGATTTGGCGCCTCGAATTCCTGCAGTTCCACTGTCATAAGTGATAGTCGACAGGCGCGCTGCTCAAGGTGAACAGTTCGCCCATGCGAGCAAGATTTGTCTCCCACGACCAAGCCACCGGCGAAAGCCGGCCAGCCCTCCTGCCCCGCCTGCGAACCGTCGTTACCCTGGCCGTGCAAGCCACCCTCTTGTGCGCACATGCGCTGCCATCCTCGCCTCACCGCGTCGCTCCGGCCGTGCAGGCCAGCCGCGACAGCGAGCGTGTCGAGATCCTGCGTGAGGAACTGAGGAAGGCCGAGGCGCAGTTGCAAAGCCTCACGCGTCGCCCGGAGGAACGCACGGCGGCATCCGCCCCCCTTGCAGCGAGCGAAGCCGATGCACAACGCCTGCGCACTCTTCAGGACATCACGGCCCTCCGGAGAGAGATCGCCTCCGCGACCTTCGAGGCACCCGGTTCCGCGGCCGCCAGACCGACGACCGCGCGGCCCGACAGCCATCGCGCCGGTGCTGACAAGCGCCCGGCATCCACGCCCTGGTGGGACGTCTACCGCAGCCGCCGGCCGGAGGCGTCTGCAGCCAACCTGAGCGCGTCGGGCCAGGACGCCCGTGGCGCCCGCCCAGACCCCCAGGAGTAATGCCATGGTCCTCCGTTCGATCCCACCCGTCGCTTCGCCGAGGCGCCACGTGCCGTCCTGCAAGGCCGGCGGGACCGGAGCGTTGCTCCGGCGCATCGGGAAGATCTCGCGCCGCGCGATCGGTCGCCCGGCTCCGAATGCGCGGCATGCGGCTCGGCCCGATCCCACTGCAGCGGGCAGGCCGACAGGAATGCGGGCCCTGGGGGTCAGGTGCGATCAGCCTCTTGCGTTCGGGATCGTACCCTGGCTCCTTCCCCTCCTCGCGATTGCCGTTCCCGATGCCGCGCTGGCGGGCAGTCCTTTCGCAACCGGCGCAAACGCCACGCAGCAGCAGCTCGTGGCGATCCTGACGCCACTGGCGGCCGTCGCCGTCATGGTCTCCGGCGCCATGGCCTGGTTCGGACGCCTGAGCTGGTGGTGGATGGTCGCCGTGGTCATCGGCACGGTGCTGGTCTTCGGCGGCCCGCAGATCGTGTCCTGGATCCGGGGTCTTTTCGGGGTCTGAGGGCAGGCACCATGAGTCGCAACCAAGGCATCGTTGCCGACCCGCTGTTCGTCGGCATGACCCGGCCATCGATGGTCTGGGGCGTCACCTATTCGGCCATGATGTTCAACATCGTCGTCACGACCGAGTCGTTCATCGTGACGAAGAACCTTGCCTGGCTTCTGGCCTTCGTCCCGATCCACGGGATGCTCTACCTGGTCTGCCTGTGCGAGCCGCGCTTCTTCGATCTGCTGCAGCTCTGGGGGCGCACGCGTCTGCCGGCCATGGTTGCCGGCAACCAGCGGTACTGGCGCGCCAATTCGTACAGCCCGCTGGCGCTGGACCTGCCCGGTGGACGGGGTCGCCGCCGCGGCAGGGCGGCGCCGGCAACGGTGATCTGACATCCGGACAGCACCATGGGCCTGCTCACCCGCTCGGAAAAAACGCTTCGCCGCGAGATCGCAGCCGCGGCCATGATCCCGTTCACCGCGCATGTCGACGAACACGTGATCCGCACTCGCGCAGGCGACTACGTCCAGACCCTGCGCCTGGGCGGCGCGAGCTTCGAGAGTGCCGATGACGATGACATCAACAGCTGGCACGAACGCCTCAATGTCCTGCTTCGCAACATCGCCTCACCGAATCTCGCCCTCTGGAGCCACGTGATCCGGCGCCGGGAAATTGGCTATCCGGCTGGACGCACGGTTCCCGGCTTCGCGGGCGAGGTCGAACACCGCTACCGACAGCAGATGGCCGGTAAGCGGCTGATGGTCAACGAGCTGTATCTCTCGCTGGTCTTTCGCCCGCAGCCCACGCGGATCGGCAACGCCACGCTGCGGCTGCTCCGGCAGACGGATCCGGCCAGCATCCAGGCCGAGCTGCGCGACTCGCTGGACGCCTGCGCCAAGCTGCGCCAGGAACTGATCGCAGCCCTGGAGCGCTACGATCCCATCGCACTTGGCATCTACCGCCTCGATGGCAAGGACGCCCTCTTCTCCTCTCTCGCGGAGTTTCAAGGGCTTCTGATCAATGGCGAGCGGCAGCGCATGCCGCTGACCCGTTCGCCGCTGAACGAGGTTCTGGCCACCACTCGACCGTTCTTCGGCAACGAGGCCATGGAATACCGCACCGGCACCCAGACCCGGGTCGGCGCATTCCTGGGAATCAAGGAATACCCGACGCCTACGGCGCCGGGCATGTTCAGCGCGCTGCTGAGCGCCTCCTTCAGCTTCGTACTGACGCAGAGCTTCACCTTCCTGGCCAAGGGGACCGCCACGGACATGATGGGCCGCCAGCACCACCGAATGGCGGCCGCGGGCGATCTGGCCATCTCCCAAGCCGAGGAGCTCAAGGACGCACTCGACGACCTCATGAGCAATCGATTCGTGGTGGGAGACCACCACTTCAGCCTGCATGTGCTGGCAGACGCCGTCGATGCCTGCGCCGACAGCGAGAGCCGGAGCCGCCTGAAGCAGCTCAACGACCACATCGCGCACGCCCGCTACCTCCTCGGCGACACCGGCATGGTCGTGGCGAGGGAGGATCTGGCGCTCGAGGCCGCCTTCTGGGCACAGTTGCCCGGCAACTTCGGTTACCGCAGTCGCAAGGCACCGATCACGAGCCGCAACTTCGCGGCCATGTCCCCTTTCCACAACTACCCGACAGGCCGGCCGACGGGCAACCACTGGGGCAATGCACTGACGATGTTCACGACACGTGCGGGCTCGCCGTACTACTTCTCCCTGCACGCGAGCGATCCGCGCAGTTCCGACGGCGGCAGCCGCAAAGACGTGGGCCACATCACGGGCGTGGGCCCGGTCGGCACGGGCAAGACCACGCTGCTCGGATTCTGCATGGCTGCGATATGCAATCGCCTCGACGCGACCCAGGTGATCTTCGACAAGGACGAAGGCCTGCACATCCTCGTGCGCGCGCTCGGCGGCCAGTACCTACCGCTCAGGAACGCAACGCCGACCCACTGCAATCCCCTGCAGCTGGACGACCGCATCCCCGACAACGTCGAGTTCATGCGGCACTGGCTCCGACGCCTCGTCCTGCGAAGACCCGACGACACCCTGAGTGTTCGCGAGGAAGACGACCTCGACCAGGCCCTGCGCGGCACGCTCAAGCTCGATCCTCCATTCAGGCGTCTTTCGCGTCTCAGCGCGTTCCTCGACGTCACTGCGCCCGAGGGCATGCATGCGCGCCTTCGCAAGTGGTGCGCGTCGGACCACGGCGACTACGCCTGGGTCTTCGACAACGACCGCGACGAAGTGGCGCCGCTGCTCAAGCAGCATGCGCTGGTCGGCTTCGACGTGACGGACTTCCTGGACAACGAGGTCGTCAGGGCACCGCTGACCATGTACCTCTTCCACCTCGTGAACCGGATGGTGGATGGGCGGCCTCTCGTCTGCTGGATGGATGAGTTCGCCAAGCTGTTGAGCGATCCGGCGTTCGCGCGGTTCGCCAAGAACGGGCTCGAGACCTGGCGAAAGAAGAACGCGAACATCGCCACCTTCACTCAGAGCACCAGCCATGTCCTCGGTTCGAGCATCGCACGTGCGATCGTGGAACAGACGCCGACCAAGATCCTGTTTCCCAATCCCGAAGCGGATTACGCCGAGTACACCCAGGGCTTCAACCTGACCGACCGGGAGTTCGCACTCATCAAGCAGGAACTGCAGCCCGGCTCGCGACAGTTCCTCATCAAGCAGAACCACGTCAGCGTGGTTGCCCAGCTCGATCTGCGCGGCTTCGACGACGCCCTTCACGTCATCTCTGGACGCATCGACAACGTCCGCCTCATGCGCGAGCTCATCGAAGCACGAGGACCGCGGCCCGATCAATGGCTGCCTGCGTTCCGCGCACTCCTGGCAGCGCGTTCCTCCCCTTCATCCCCACCCCAGGAGCCCCCCCATGCATAGACATGTCATCGCCCTGTTGCTCGCCATCGCCACCTTCGCGGTCCCTCTGCACGCGAAGGCTGGCATCCCGGTGATCGATGTGACGGCAATCGCCAACCTGATTCAACAGGTGATGTACTGGCAGCAGCAGATCTCGGGCATGCAAAAGCAGCTCGACCAGGTGAAGGCCACAAAGGAACAACTGGCCCAGACCCACGGTGCCATGACAGGAACCCGCGGCATGGAACAGCTGCTTCCGACCTCCAACAGCGCCCGGAATTACCTTCCCGCCAGCTACGACGAACTGCTGCGCACGCAGGAAGGTTCGTCAGGCAGCTACGCCGGCCTGTCCACCCAGGTGCAGTCGATCTTGAAGGCCAACAGCATCCTCACGGGAACACAGATGGAAGCGCTCGGCCCCGAGTTGCGCCAGATCGTCGATCAAGGCCGGCAATCGGCGGCGTTGCTCCACGGAATGACCCAGAGCGCCTACCAAAACACGAGCCAGCGCTTTGCCGCCCTGCAGCAGCTCGTCAACGGCATCGCTACGGCCCAGGACCCCAAGGCCATCCAGGACTTGCAGGCGCGGATCCAGGCCGAGCAGACCATGCTGACCAATGAGCAAACGAAGTTGCAGAGCCTTTATCACATGGCGATGGCCGAAGAGGCCACCCAGCGGCAACGTACGCGAGAGCAGGTGATCGCCGGCCATGGCAGGTTCAGTACCCGGTTTCTTCCGAGGCCCTGATTCGCCATGGCCTCGTCCGTCACCATTGTCCCTACCGCGATCTTCGCCGCTGTTGCCGCGGGATTCGCCTACCTGTTTGTGCCGCATTGCCCCGTCACGACCATGCCCAGCGACAGCTCCAACGCGCCGCGGACACAGAAGATGGCTCCCGAACATGGAAGCTTTTCAAAGCGCTTCCAGCCAGAGCTGCCGCCGCCCCATGGTGCGATCAGGTGACTGCGAGGGCGGCGATGTTCTTCCAACAATTCTGGACGTGGCTGAACGCTCAGCTGACTGAATATGTTTCAGCAAAAACAGCCGCCGTGGCGAGTGCGATCGAGCCTGCGGCGATAACGCTCGCGACGATCTACGTGATGATTTGGGGCTTTCTCAGCATCACCGGGAAAATCCAGGAGCCGATCTGGGAGGGCATCAAGCGCATCCTCTTCATAGCGATCACTCTGGGTCTGGGCCTGAGGTTGTGGCTCTTCAACGCCGTCATCGTTGACACGTTCTTCAACGCACCGAGCCAACTCGCAGCAGCAGTCATCGGGGCGGCCAGTCCGGTGTCGCTGATCGACTCCATCTGGGACAACGGCGGCACCGTCGCGTTCAACCTTTGGAACAAAGGGGGTGTACTGAACGGAGATTTCGGCTTCTATCTGGCCGGCGCCGTCGTCTACCTCATCATGGGCGCAGTGACCGTCTACACGTTTTTTCTGCTCGCGCTCTCGCGAATTGCCCTCGTACTCATCCTTGCCTTGGGACCGATCTTCATCTGTCTGCTCTTCTTCGAGGCCACCCGAAGGTTCTTCGAAGCCTGGATCGCTCAGCTGTCCAACTACGCACTTGTGGTCGTTCTGGCCACTCTGGCCACAAGCCTGATGCTCCAGACACTTTCAGCCTACGCCATCCAGACAGCCGCTCACGGCGCTGCGATTGTCACGGTCGACGCGCTGAACATGGTTCTTTGCGCATCATTGGTCTTGCTGATCATGACGCAGGTCATGCCAATGGCCGCCGGTCTCGCAAGCGGTGTCGCCCTCAGTTCACAGGGAGCCATCGGCGGGCTGGCGAGATGGTCCATGGGAGGCGCCAAGCGCACGAGCTACGAGTTCGGTCGAGGCGTCCTCGATGGCGTCCGGCGCCAACCGGGTGGTCGCTGGGACTCCCTCACCCGTCTTGCGGGCAACCGCGCCGCCACCGCTGCAACGTCCTTGGCAAGTCTCGGAACCCCTCGCCGAGGCGGCACGGTGATTCCCAGGGAACGGGCGATGCCGAGTACCTCCCGCAATCGATGAAGGCAGCACGCATGAAGCCGGCCGCCACCCTCCTGTTGCTCACCTTGCTGCTCTCGGCATGTGCCACCCGCCCACCCCTGCCCCCGGGTTGCGATGGCCCGCTGACACCGATCAACGCTTCCTCAGACTCCGGAGAATCAGATGCCCAAGGACGCCGCCCTTGAGCAATACCTTCGCGAGGCCCAGAGTTGGGAGATCGACCGTGGGCGCCGGGCGGAACGGTCCGCAAGTGTTGCTTGGACCGTCGCAGCGGCAGCGACGACCCTCGCGACACTCGCAGTGGTTGCGGTCAGCGGTCTCACGCCATTGAAGCAACCCGTTCCTGTTCTGATCCGGGTCGACAGCAGCACCGGGATCGTCGACATCGTGCCCACGTACGAGGGCACGACCGATATCGAACAGGTGGTGACGCGCAACCTGCTTCAAAGCTACGTGATCGCACGCGAACGCTACTTCTACGGGACGGCGGAGGCCGACTACGAACTCGTCGCCTCGCAGAATTCGCCGCGGCTCAACCAGAACTGGGCGGCCCTGTGGGCCAGCGACAACCCGGCGTCGCCTCTCAAACTCTACAAGGACGGGACGTCCATTCGCGTTCAGGTGCGTTCAGTGACCTTCCTGCGACTCGAAAGTGGCAGGGACAAGCTCGCGCAGGTTCGCTTCACCAGTTTTGCACGCGCTGGCGGCACCGGGGAAGAACAGGCGAGCCACTGGGTCGCCACGATCGAGTTCGCCTATGTGCCGCCATCGAAAGACAACAAGATGCGCTCGCTCAATCCTCTGGGCTTTCGGGTCATGGAATATCGCCGGGAGCCCGAGGTGGTTCCCGCCGACACCTCGTCCGTCAGGTTGGATCTGCGATGAAGGCTCGAGGCATGCAACCGATGTCCGTGCTGGTCGCGGGATGGACGACAGGCCTGCTGCTGGCGACCCAGGCCGTCCATTCCGCCACCGTGCCACCGATCGGCAAGGTTGACGCACGCGTTCGGGTGGTCGCCTACAACCCCGATGACGTCATCACCCTGCAGGGCTTCGTGGGTTACCAGATCCATCTGCAGTTCGCCGAAGGCGAGGAGTTCGTGAATCTCGGCTCCGGCGACAACGGAGCTTTCGATGTCGGTGCTGAGAGCAATCACTTCTTCATCAAGCCCAAAGAGGCCCGTGCTTCGACCAACCTCACTGTCCTCACCAACAGACGCTCCTACCATTTCGACTACATCGTTTCGGCCAGCGTGGCCAACGGCGCGGCCGCCCGGCGCATGATCTACTCGATACGCTTCACCTATCCGGAAGATCAGGCACAAGCCGCCGCCGCTGAGTTGCAGCGTCGGGAGACCGAAGCGCGGATGAGGGAAGCGGCAACCCGTCGACCGCGCAACATGGACTACTGGTTCTGTGGCAGCGAATCGCTCAAACCCGAGAGTGCTTATGACGATGGAATCCAAACCCGGCTGCGTTTCCACGCCCGCGCCGAGTTTCCAGCCATGTTCGTGCAAAACGACGACGGTTCCGAATCGCTTCTGAACTTCAACATCGAGGACGACGAGGTCGTCATCCATCGCGTGGCGCGGCGCCTCGTCCTGCGCCGCGGTGAGCTCGCCGGCTGCGTCGTCAACCGGTCCTTCACGGGAGGCGGCATACGTGCCCCGAACAACACCAGCGTACCGGGTGTGCACCGCATCAACGCAGGAGAGGGACCATGAACTGGCGAGGCGGCCCCGGCCAGAAGATTCAGCCAGATCGACCCGGGCGTCCAGGCGCAACGGAAATCGACCCCGACACTGGTGAGTTGCTTTCCGGCGACCGAGCAACGGCAGGCCCTCCCGACGCCTCGCGATCGGACATCGAGGGCATCGGGATGGACGGAGAGAGAACCATCCCCTCGGTCAATCGCGAACGCACCATCCAGTCACGCGTCAGCAGTGCCCTGGCATTGACCTTGATGGTGCTGCTGGGGGCGGCATTCCTGTTCTGGTACTACAACACGCAGTACGCCCGTGCCCGGCAGGCGGATGAGGCTGCGAGGAAGGCCGCTGCCGAACGCGCCGGCGGCGAGATGAAAGTGCCGCCGCTGGGCCCCGTCGCGCCGCCGAAGGTCCGTTCGCCGGAGCCGGCACCGGTTGCAGCCAATGCGCCGCCTGCGCCAATGCCGACACAAACGGGCACGACCGGATCGCCGCCGAAGACTCCCGAGCAAATCGCATTGGAGCGGCAGTTGGGATTTCCTGTGCTTCGGCACGCGCAATCCACGCAGGCCCCGGGCGCCCGGACGCCCGCTGCATTCGGTGAGCAGATGACGTTGCCCGGTGCCGTCCCCGACATGGCGCAGATCGTCGGCGCCCTGCGGGCATCCAATGCCGCCTCGCCCAGCTTCGGTAGTGGCGGCCTCGCCGCCAGCCTTCGACCGACGTCCACCCCGGCGGTCACCGCCCAGATCCTGCCCACGCGGCGCATGCTCCTGCCCAAAGGTGCGTTCATCGATTGCACCCTGGAGACGGCCCTCGATTCCACCTACGAAGGCATGGCCACCTGCATCGGCGCGGGCGACGTCTATGGCGCCGACGGCAAGGTCGTGCTGCTGGAGCGCGGCACCAAATACGTTGGCGAGCAGCGCGGCACACCGCGTCAGGGACAAGGCCGCGTCTTCATCCTTTGGAACGAGGCCCGCACGCCCGCCGGCGTGGTGGTCCAGCTCGCTTCCCCGGGCACCGATGAGCTCGGGCGCAGCGGATTGCCAGGATTCGTCGATACCCATTTCTGGGACCGCTTCGGATCGGCCATCCTCATTTCGGTCGTCGATGGCACGATGCAGGCCCTTGCCGCCCAGCAGCAAGGCAGCGCCGGCGACGGCCGAAGCGGCGGTGTGGTCCTGGCGCCCTCCGGCGGACGCGACGTCATCACCGAGGTGCTGCGCGGGACGGTGTCGATCCCGCCCACGGTCATCAAGAACCAGGGCGAACGCATCCAGATCCTGGTCGCACGCGACGTGGATTTCAGGAACGTCTATGCGCTTCGAATCGACCCCAACGCACCCTGACCACGCGCCCGAAACCGACGCGGACGATGCACGGGCGCCTCAGGCAGCAGAGCCCATTGCCGTACCGCGAGAGCAACCCTCTTCCCTCGCGCTCTTTCTGGCACCGCTTCGCCATCTGCTGGATGACCCTGAAGTCACGGAGATCTGCATCAACGAACCGGGTGCTGCGTTCGTGGAGCGGCAGTCCGGCTGGGCGCCCGAGGCGCTGCCTTTCGCGAGCTTCGACTGGTGCATCGCCATCGCCAAACTGGTCGCCAACTTCACGCACCAGCGAATCTCCGCCAACGAGCCGCTGCTGTCCGCTGTCCTGCCCGGTGGAGAACGGATCCAGATCGTGCTGCCACCCGCCACATCGGAGCGGACCGTCTCGATCACGATCCGGCGTCCGTCCAATGTCCTTTGGACCCTGGAAGACCTGGAGAGCCTGCAAATCTTCGAGACCACGCGCAGCATTCCCGCGTTGCCCGTCGCGCAGTCCGATGCCGCCAGCCTGGTACCGGAAGAACGCGAGCTGACGAGGCTTCTCGGAAAGCGCCAGTTCGTGTCCTTCTTGCGACGCGCCGTCCAACTGCGAAAGAACATCCTTCTGTCCGGCGCGACCAGCTCCGGCAAGACCACGGTCGCCAAGGCACTGATCCTGGAAGTGCCTGCTGGGGACCGGCTGATCACCATCGAGGACGTCAGGGAGCTCTCCCTGCGCAACCAGCCCAATCATGTGCGCCTCTTCTATTCCCAGGGGGCCCAGGGGCAAGCGGATGTGACGCCAGGACAGCTGTTGGCCAGTGCCAAGCGACAGCGTCCGGATCGGGTGTTCGTCTCGGAGCTGCGCACTGGCGACGAGGTTTACGACTACCTAGTTTCGGTGAACACGGGCCACCCCGGCTCCATCACCAGCGTACATGCCAACAGCGCCGAGATGGCTTTCGTGGCACTGGCGCAGTTGACGAAGCGCAGCCAGGCGGGCCAGGGCATGAGCACACGCGAGGGCGTGGAGCTGGCGCAGATGAGTGTCGACATCGTGGTGCAATGCGCCCGAGACAGCATGCACGGCCGGCAGCGACGCATCGTGCAGGAGATCTGGTATGACCCGGGCGCGAGGCACCGAAGGCCTGCCTAGTGCCTTCAGGGTTGCGGTCGCGCTGCTCGTGGCGGCGATGGTCGGCCTGTACGTTGGCGGCCATGCATTCCTGATGGCCATGAGGCTGCCACCCCAGCATGCAACTTTTCTCACGCTTCTTCACTATTGGAAGGCCTATGGCGACAGGCCGGAGGTGCGCCGCCCCCTGATCACCGCACTGATCGGGTCCCAGGGCGTGACCCTGGGCCTGGTCGGCTTCGCGATGCTGCCTCGGCGACGCCCCTTGCACGGCGAAGCACGGTTTGCCAGAAGGCGCGAGGTTGCAGAGGCGGGCCTCCTCGCGGATCAGGGCATCATCTTGGGGCGCCTTCGCAACCGCTATCTGATGCTGCCGGGCCAGCAGGGTGTAGAACTTGAAGCGCCGCCGCGCAGCGGCAAGGGCGTCGGCGTCGTCATTCCGAACCTGCTGAACTGGCCCGGCTCGGCCATCGTCAGCGACATCAAGGGTGAGAACTTCATGCGCACCGCCGGCTACCGCGCGGCGCATGGACAGGAAGTTCACCTGTTCGACCCCCTGTCGGAGCGCGAATGCTCCGCGCGCTGGAACCCCTTGGGCTACGTTTCAGAGGTGCCCTACCGTTGCATCGACGATCTGCAGCGCATCGGCACCATGCTCTTTCCGGACCCGCAGGTCGGCGATCCGTTCTGGACCTCCTCGGCGCGTTCGCTGTTCCTGGGCATCGCGCTGTACCTCTTCGAGACCCAGGGCACTACGCGGACGCTGGGCGAAGTCCTGCGCCAGGGCATGGCGAGTGACGCAGAGGGATTCCAAAAGCACTGGAAGCGCGTGATCGACGCGTGCGAACGCGCCGGCTATCCCTTGTCTCAGGAAGCGGTGCAGAGCCTCTACGACGTGATCGATCTGGCGCCGACCACGGCCTCCAGCATCCGCAAGACCTTCACCAGCCGCTTGGATCTGTGGCTCAACCCGATGATCGATGCCGCGACTTCGGCCAACGACTTCGATCTGCGCGATCTGCGCAAGCGGGCGATCTCCATCTACGTGCAGATCAACCCCGACAACATCACGCGGCTGCAGCCTCTTCTGAACCTGTTCTTCCAGCAGGCGATCGGCCTGCAGACGCGCGAGCTGCCCGAGAACAACCCGCAGCTTCGCCATCAACTGCTGTTGATGCTCGACGAGTTCCCGGCCCTGGGTCGCATTCCGGTGATCGCCGACGCCACCGCCTTCCTGCCCGGCTACAACGTGCGCGCCGTGATCATCGTCCAGTCCAACTCCCAACTGGTCGAGAAGTACGGCGTCGAGGGTGCCAGATCGATACGCAAGATGCTCGCCGCACGCATCGTCTTTCCTCCCAAGGAGTACGAGGACGCCGAGGCCATCTCGCGGGAGCTGGGCACCTACACCGTCCAGCAGAAAGGCGTCAGCCGGCCTTTGTGGGGTGCCGTCGGCGGCGCGAGCAGGACGTCGACCGTCAGCATCAGCGAGCAGCCTCGCCGCCTGCTCCTTGCCCAGGAGGTCAAGGAGCTGAGCCGGCAGCGAATGCTGCTCTTCCACGAAGGCCTGCGCCCGGTGCTGGCGCACCGCATCCTCTATTTCCGCGACAGGTTCTTCGCGAGCCGCGAACTGCCACCCCCACCGGTTCCACGGCTTGTGGTGACCCGGTCAGCCTCCCCCCGCACGGCCAGCGATGCCACGTCGCGCTCTGCTTCGAGCGATGCGCCCCTGCCAAACGGCAGGAGTTCCGCGTCGGCCGCACAGGGTGCCGTTGCGGAAGGCCTATCGAACGACGACCTGAACCTCGACCACTTCTCCTTCGATTTCGACGACGTGGAGATTCCGGCCGGAAAGCTCGACGAGAACGAACTGAAGCACCGTGTGGACGAGTTCATGGCACAGGTCCTGGATTGACGTCGCCACGCGAAAGGAGCCTCCAATGGCCACGGATTCATCGCCCAGCAACCCCTCCGGAAATGGCGCCAAGAGCTCCGCCGGAGGCTTCTACGGCTTCGTACGGGGGAACGCATTCGACGGGGATCGCCGTCGACATCAGGTGCCCGCCTTCATCGCCAGCCGGTACCAGCGCAGCCGGAATCACTACCTGTTCCCCGACCGCACGTTGGCATTCATCGACGAGGGCGACCGCCTTCGCGTGAAGACGGAGAACGAACAGGCGTTGCGCGACATCGTGGCAATTGCGCAGGCGCGAGGATGGAAGCTGCTTGAACTTCATGGCACCAAGACCTTTCGCCGCCGCATCTGGCGCGAGGCTGCGCAGCGGAACATCGCCGTTCACGGCTACAGCCCCACGCGGGCCGAGATCCTCCTGGTCCAGCGCGCATTGAAGACGGGCCATTCCACACCGCAAGCAGGTGACGAGGCTCCGCCACCAGCAGCATCCGCACGCCAGGAACGGAGCGCGCCGGATGTTTCCGTACAGAGCAGCTCCAACGCCGAGCCCCCGCCCACCGGCAGCACCGTGCACGATGCGGGCCAAGGACGAGTGGACTCAAGACCGCCCATCAGAGGAATCCTCGTGGAGGCGGCGGCTGCACCGTACCAATTCGATCGGACGCAGCGCATGTCCTTCTACGTGACCGTCCGTACCGAGGCCGGCAAGCGCACCATCTGGGGTGCCGACCTCGAACGCGCCCTCGCCGAATCGGCGTCTCGAGCGCGCGTCGGCGACAGGGTGGAGGTCCATCAACTGGGCTCGCGCGCGGTCACCGTCCGCGTGCCCACTCGGAATGCGCAAGGCGATCTGACCGGAGAAAAGAAGATCGCTGCACAGCAGACGCGATGGAGCATCGAGACGGCCGAACACTTTCGCACACTCGAAAACCACGCCGAACGTGTGCGCACGGGCGAAGGGTTCTCCGACGAGGAGCTCTCACGACACCGCGAACTGGCCTCGGCGGCGGCAGTCCTCAAGCTGGCCGAGCAGTTCGCCCGCCGAGTCACCACGGACCCTGAGTCCCAACTGCACCTGCTGCAGATGATCCGGGAGCGGACGGCCGATGCGCTCGCCCAAGGCGAACTGGTTCGCGTCCCCGCCCGCCGTACAGCCGACCTGCCTGCGCGGGAGCGTCAAACGATTCACCGCCGCCGGGAGGAAGGCCATGAGCGCGTCTAAGCCCGAGGGCAGACGTCGGCCCGCTACTACACGACGCACGGACTTGCTTCGGCCACCTCGCGCGCGTGCCGCCGGGGATGTGCCTGGCCCCTCCTGCACGCAATCCCCGGTGCCGCCTCATGTCCCGCTCGTTTCAGCCGGCTCGATGGAGATGCTCAAGTGGGTCGGCCTGCTGCTCATGGCGGGCGATCACATCAACAAGTACCTGCTGCACGAAGGCAGCCTCACGCTCTACGCGCTGGGACGCATGGCGATGCCGCTGTTCGGGTTCGTGCTCATGGCCCATCTGGCGCGCCCGGGGGCCCTTGCTGCCGGTGTCCACCTGCGTGCCATGAGACGCCTGGCCGTCTTCGCAGCGCTGGCGACGCCGGCATATGCGCATCTGGTCGGCTGGTGGCCACTGAACATCATGGCCACACTCTTCCTCGCCACGCTGATCGTCGGGCTACTGGAACGCGGCCGATGGCGCAGCCGCAGTGCCGCCTGTTTTGCGTTTCTCATCGGCGGAGCCCTGGTGGAGTTCTGGTGGCCGGCGCTCCTCTTCTGTCTCGGTGCCTGGGCATTCCTGCGCCGCCCCGGGAGACTTCGCCTGCTGCTGTGGACCTTGGCGACCGCGTCGCTCGCTGCCGTCAACGGCAATTTCGCCGCCATGGCTGCCTTGCCGCTCGTTTGGGGCGCCTCGCGGCTCGAGATGCCGATGGTGCGCAGCCGATGGGTTTTCTATGTTTTCTATCCGGCCCATCTGTCGGTGATCGCGCTGGTGCAAGGGCTGGCTTGAAGCGTTGCGGCTGCCGAAGTCCGAAAGGGCATCACTGTGCGCATCCCAGGCTGATGCAGAAGGCATTCGGCCGCGATGAATTTGATTCGGCCTACGACGAGATTCAGGCTGCTGCACGCAGCGCTTCCAGTGCTCCGCAGCAAATTTACAGCTTCTCTATGGAGTGCGGCCACCCCAACCCGTGGTATCACGCAGTGGCCGTCTCGGTCGAAGGCATGCAAGATCAAGAATATGATCAATTTTTCGGCGCTCGCTAGCGCCTGGCCTAGTCGAAGCACCACAGCCCGACAGCCCGTAGTTGGCCAGGAGCCGACGGTCATCAGCGGTGCTCAGTTCTCCCTAAAGCAATCGATTGGGCTGAAAGAATCTCTGGAGCGGGACTCGGCAGAATGCCCACGCAAGCGGCGTGAGGGAGGTCCATCAATGAACGATTTGGCAATCTCAGGCTAAAGGTTCAAACCCTATTTATGACAAATATCCGCTTTTTCAGAGCGAACGCGTCGCAGCGAACACAAAGTATCCCCTTGCGCTTAATCGAGCAAGCATTCGGCCGCGATGAATTTGATTCGGCCTGCGACGAGATTCAGGCTGCTGCACGCACCGCTTCCTGTGCTCCGCAGCTAATTTGCAGATTCTCTATCGAGTGTGGACACCCAAACCCCTGGTATCACGCAGTGGCCGTCTCGGTCGAAGGCATGCAAGATCAAGAATATGAACAATTTTTGGTGGCGCTTGCTGGGCTTGGCCTAGTCGAAGCGCCACAGTCCGACAGGCCATAGTCGGCCATGACCAGTCGTTCGTGCGTGAAGCGGAATTCGGCCCAAGACCATCTAGCCCATTTTGTATAGGCAACCGTCTGATGAGGTTCACTCTCCTTGCGCTGGCGCTCTTAAGCGTGCCAGCCGTAGCACAAGCAGCCGCGCCAGTCTATTTCGACCTAGGGGGTGCTATAGGAGTTATCGGCGCCTATTTGATAGGCCTCATCCTCTTTTTTGCAGCGGCTCTGAGTGGTCGTCTATCTGGGAAGCGGTGGGTGGCCGTATTTATCCTTTACCTGATGGCACCCGGTTTGCTGCTTGCCGTGGATTCTGTGCATCGAAGTCAAGCCCGCACTAAGGCTGGAGAAGTCGAAAAAATGCGGATATCGGCGCGCCGCGACGCAGAAGTCGCCCTCATGAAGTTCTGCAAGACCAACCCAAACGCGAGCGCCGTGCCGGCGTGCGAGCGAATTCAGCAACTCAGCGACGGAGAACCACTCATTGTTGGCCGCCAGAAGTGAGGCCATCCGCTCTTGACATCAGTTGAAAGCTGAGCGGCTTCGTACTGAGGTAAGCCAAGCTGCGGTGTTTTTGGGCAAGCGGAGGCGCTTTTAGGCCCTTTTACGCCGATAACCCAAACAGCTACAGTCGGCCAGAATCGGCCATTCGCCGAGCTGGCATAAACGCGGCCAGAACCAGTTGTTCGAATAATTTGGTGGGATCGCGATGAGGTTTCGTATCCGCGGAAGGAACAGACAGATTCGCACAATCGAAAATCCAGCATGCAACTCAATCCTGTGAGTCTTGATCAGATCAGTTCGCTGACGCACGAGGTCCTGCTTCCGACTCATGCCAAGTTCGCCCCCCCGACCTTCAAGGTAATTGCATACATCGGCGAATATCGGCCAGGTGCACAAGGCCGGGATGATGCTCTCTACATCATGGCGACTGCCGCTTCAGCTCACAAAGCTTGGTACACCGATGGAGTGGTGATCGACCTCAGCCGTCTTCAATACGAGTGGGGTGACGAGATGGAATGGATCCTCAACATCGGGCAAATAGGGGCGGTGGACTGCGATTTCCCGCTCGTGATTGTTGTTGGGCCGGACTGCGAGGGCGCGCTGAGGAGTCTTATTCCTGGTGAATATGAAGACTATTGCGTAACTTGTCTAGACGATGCAGTCACGCTCCTTGATACGAAGCGAAGAGCATACGAAAAGTGTCTCGCCGCTTGGCGGGCGGCGCCCGCCGTCTAAGTGATTTCATCCGTCTAAGAGCAAAGCCAAGCGTGCCTACGCTCGCGAAACTCAGGAAAAATTGGCCGTTTCGCGATTTGCAAAAACAACAGTTCGGCGACTATACCGACTGACTGTGGCCAGTCCGAACCGGTCATGGCCACTGAATTTCAGACTGCCCGGTAGAAGTCGTCGAACCGCGGGCGCATGCCGGGCTCCAATATTGAGGTCAGCCGGTCCGTGGACGTCCGAGTACCCCTGAGTAACGACGGCTGATCTCTGACTTGAGAATCCGGACAGCAGCAGCAATGGCGCCGAAACCAGAGCAGCACTCCAAACGAGACTCGATCGGCATTGCGACCGCATCCAGCGCCTCTCAAGACTCGTCTCACGCGTGGATGTGCGTCGAGCATGCGACGACTCACAACTTCCGACAACTGGCAACTTTCACAGGGGGCAAACCCTACCTTTCGGCATCAGTGACCAACACGCTCAGATGGCAAATGAAACGGAGGCAGCTGTCGCGCACCAAGTGACCCACACGTCGGTCCCCCGAAGGCGCCTTCAGCGAAACCGGTGATGTTTGCCAGACGCGCTGAGTACGCCCGGGCAAAAAACTCCATCGGCCGTTGCGCAAGTTCCTGGCTCACCGAGCCGGTGCTCCAGGTGACTTGGCATCTGTACGTTCCTGCGCTCGATTTCGCTCCGCATCCTTCCAGCGCTCCGCCATGCGCTGCTCGTCGGTCTGCACGGCAGGCATGCGACGGACGAAGCGCTCCACGCGTTCGGCCAATTCGGCCTGCCCCTGCCTTCTCAGCGTGTCGGCGGTCGATTGCCAGTCCGCCGCCACCTCCTGCCGGGTGCGCTGCATCTCATCTCTGCTGGCATCCAGGGTGTCTCGCTTTGTCTGTAGAGCCCGCAGCACGGCCCCGAGCTTGGCTCGCATGAAACTCGACGTCTTCGGCGGCTGCCGACCTGCCCGCTCGTCCGGCGGCAGTTGCCCGAATGCCCGAAGCGCGCGCAGCCGGTGATGAATCGCGTCCTTCAGCGGCTTGCGGATCTGACCGCGCACCTGCCGCGGCGTCGCGTTGGCCGCGACACCCTGCTCCCGCATCAGCGCGGCGAACTGCTCGCGCCACTGGCGCAGCGTATCCTTGCGGATGTAGAGGCGCTTGCCAGGCTCGAACTCGTGCTCGCACTTGACCACGAGGTGCACATGCGGATGTGGCTGGTCGGTGTGCAGCACCATCGCGTAGCGGTACTGCAACGCGAAGTTCTCCCGCGCAAACACGCATGCCGCTGCGAGCACCTTTTCCGGCGGGGTACCCGGCGGCATCGACAGCACGATGTTGTGGGCGAGCTTCGCGCGGCTGTCCTTCTGGCCTGGGGCCGGCTTGGGCCTGTACTGGCTGCTGCACAGGTCCAGTTGCCAGTCGGTGACGATCTCCCTGGGCGCCCCGCGGCCCTGCATGGCAGGACCTTCATCGGTCTCGAGGGGCACCTTGCCGTGCCGGGTGATGTAGCGCAAGTGCGCCTCGACGCCACCGGTGTCGCGCCCGCCGCCGGAGACCTTCACCAACACCTCGGGCGTGCGTCCCACGGTGCGTTGGATCTGCGCGATCTCGCCGGACCCGAAGCGCAGGGTGCCACCGGGTCCGCGCCGGCCATAGCTCACGATGTCCAGCGCCATGTCGCGCACGCCCTCGGCGGATTGGCGACCGCCGCGTGCGAGCCGCAGCGTCTGCTTAGGCATGGTCCACCTCGCGGCTGCGGGCCTCCCAGCTGATCAGGTTGCGCTGCACGATGGCGGCCGTCGCCTGGCGCGCCTGCTCGATCTCCCTTCGGGCAAGCGCAAGTGCCTCGATGATCTCGGGGGCCTGCGGTTGTGTGAAGGTGTTCGGCAAACCGAACATTCGGAACTGTCGTCCGAGCGCGGCCAGTTGTGCGCAGGTCGCCTTGATCTGGGTGAGTTCGTTCGGCGGAAGCACCACGGGTCCATGCACATGGTTGTGGATCAGCATGGCCAGGTAGCTGCCCGGCTTCATGCCCCGCAACCCGGCCCGTTCAGCAATCAGGGCACGATCCCCCGCGCGAAGCCGCAGGGTGATGCGATCTTCGGAAAGACGGCCGGTGTCCGAAGCGCGCGGGGCATGTGTGGAGGACGACACCGTGGTCGAGGGCGCATTGGTGCGCAGAACTTCGTCGACGAGCTTGGCGAGCAGGCTGGCCTCAGTCAGTTGATGACGTGCCGCGAGCGCAGCAAAGCGTGTCCGGGTTTCGGCCGACACCCGGGTCCCAATCACGCTCGATCGAGAGGTCTTGGTCATCGCGACGCCATCGCTGTTAACAATGTCTGACGGCAGTCTATCCTGCCCTCACAGCCGCACAAGGACTCTGCCCCCCAACACTCCCCGACTCGCGGCTCACAACCCACCAGCCGACGAGCAGGGTCGAGTCCCCGACCCATCCTGGCCGCCGCCAAGACCTCCCCATCGTTCCGTCCCGACGAAGTGCCATCACCCGCTGATGTTCGGTTTGCCGAACACCGGCTGCATCCGCGACTATGGCAACGTCCGATGTTCAATCCGTCGCGTTGCGCCCTCACGCACTTGCCTGCCATCGATGCATCCATGCCGCTCGCGGATCCGGAGCTCCGCGCCAAAGGGTTGCTGTGCGTGTCGGCCCGGAGTCATCGCGGGCCTCGGGTTCTCCGCGTTCCTCGCCTCGATGACGCGAGCCGCGCGCGGAAGCGGTCGCAAGCCGAGCGGGTGCCACGCGCCGGTGCAACGAACCGGTTCGCGGCGACGCGCGCCCATACCGCCGCGCCGAAGTCGCGGCGTCGGATCGGAAACACGCAGAAAGAGGAAATGCAAATGCAAAGGCGAAGGCAAAGAGAAAGAAGGAAAGAAAAGGGCCGGAGCCCTGCTCCGGCCCTGCCGCGCATCAGCGGCCGATGCGCCGCAGCGCGAGGTCCCACAGCCCGGCGTTCAGCCGCACGGTCTCGCGGATGGCCCGGATGCCCCGGGTTCGCATGGCGCGGCCCGCGGCACTGCGGCCGTCGAGCCCGCCGCGCAGCGTGTGCTCCTGGATCGCGTTGAACGTGCGCCAGACATCGTCACCGACGTCGGCCATGCGCCGGCGCTCCAGCAACTGCACCGGCTGCACCGCCGGCTCGGCCTGACCGGGATAGCGCAGTACCAGTGCCTCGCGCGCGAAGTCCAGCTGCTGCCCCTGCGAGAGCGCAGTGCCGCGCATCGCCTCGACTGCCTCGCCCACCTGCGCGAAGTCGCCCGCGATCCGCTGCGCGGCCTCGACCACTCCAGCCACCACATGGCCCCGGTGGCTCACGTGGACCAGTCCGAAGTCGCCGATCGCCGTGAGCATGCCGTTGGTGCACACGGGCCGGTACAGCCCCGCCCTGAGCTGATAGGCACTGCGGCCGTCGTGCGAATTGATCAGCACGATCTCGCCGAGCACGTCGTCGAGCGAGAGCGACTGCACGACCGGCTGGAAGCGCAGCATGTGCAGCGCATGGCCCGCACGGTCCGCATCCCGGCCGCGCGAACGGGTCTGCACCGCGAGCGTCGGCACAAAGCCCGCTTCACCGAGTGCGTCGACGATGTCGCGCGTGCTGATGAAGACGTACTTCGCCCCGGTGCAGGTGGCGGCCCCTTCGGCGAACGCCGCCGGCGCGCTGCGCGCGAGCTCCTGCGGTGACAGCGACCGCTGCGCGGCAAAGGCCGCCGAGCGGGACGGGGATGTCAGGGAAGAAGAGGACGAGAAGGAGAAAGGAAGAACGGACAGCGTCATGATGTGCTCCTGGGTGACGTGCAGGCGGGATTGCCTGCGTCGCCCTGCGCTCACGCGGCAGCGCAGCGCTCAAGGCCGCCGCAGGCGCGCGGCACGCGCCGAGCACGCGCAGCGCGCGCAGGGCCTTGAACGCGAGAACCGCGTGATACCCTGACCAGACACAGGCAAGCCCCACCCTCCCCACCCTCTCCTCCCTCCGGGGGCGAACGCCGCCCCGCCTGGCTTCGGGAAGAGCGACGGTGGCCAGCGATCGGCGAGTCCCGTCCTGGAACTGCTTGCCGCGTTCGATCACCACGCGGGCGTCGCCGTTGCGCGCGATGAAAAAGCGTGCAAGGAAAAAGCGCGCTCCTTTCATCGCCGGTTGCCGGCAGCTACGCCCCATGAGCCGGAGGTCCGCGACGGGCCCGGTGCGAAAAATGGATGGAAGGAAGGCATGCCCCTTCTGCGACTTCGGTGGTTCTGGATGCGGTGCATCGGGGGGTGCCGACCCGTGCCAGCACCCCGAGGCCGGCGCGCGCTTCGCACGCGACGCGCTCACAAAGCGCGCCAAGAGGGTGTGCGCACAGGTCGCGGCATGCCTCGGCCGCCCCGACCGACGCCTTCAGGCCTGGATGCGACCTGCCATGCGGGCCAGCTTCGCATAGGCGCTCAATCGCCTGTCGGCGCGGAAATGCAGGTCCCGTTCGACAGGCAGCCCCAGCATGCCGCGCAGAGCGGCCAACTCGGACAGGCGCACGCAGCCCAGCTCGGGAAAGCCCATGCCGAGGTCGCACAGGCCGAACGCGATGTCGGGATCCCCGGGGTCGATCGCACCGAGCAACCAGGTGGCGCCCGCATCGGGCGTGAAGAGCTTGACCACCGGCAGCGGATCGAAATCCGCCTGCGCCCACGAGGGCATGCCGTTGGCCAGCAGTTGTTCGAACTGCGCATCGGTGAGGAAGGAAAAATTGGAAGCAGCCATGGCGTTCTCCTTGAACGGTTGCGGGCGGGATTGCCCGGCACCGTCGCCGGCATGCCGCAGCGCAGCGGTCAAGGTTCGCAGACGGCCGCGAGGCCGCCAGCGCGCCGCGAAGAGGCGCGCGCAGACCTTGACGGCGAGAACGGTGTGCCACGCTGAAGGAGCCAGCAGCACGCCAGCCCACGCACCATCACCGCTTCTGGCCCACTCCGGCCTTCCCCGCCTCTTCTGGCTTCAGCCCGGCACGAGGCGAAGCGAGGCGAGCCGGGCCGGGCCCGGAACCCGTCGCGCACAGGCACGCGCACCGCCGTGCGAGAAATCGGAAACGAGACCCCGCGACGACCAGACGGGAGGCTCCGCACCGGATGGAGGATGCATCGGTCACTCGAAACCGCCGCCCGCCGCCAGGGCGGCCACGCCGACCTTGCCCTGCCCATCCCCGACGTGTGTGCGGAAAAGCTCCCGCACCTGGAGAACGGCCGGGCCTTCGGGCCACGGCGCCGACGCCCGACGGGGGTCGTGCGCGTGCACCACGACCGAGGGGCCGTGACGCGGCGCACTGGATGCGCTCGCGCGGGCAGAGTCCCTCCCGGAGTGGTGTCCCCTGAAGCCAGCGCCGTGCGCCGTGTTCAGTACCGGCGAGGATAGGAGCCGAGCAGGCGCAGTTCGCGGTGTTCCGCGAGCAGCCTGGCGAGCTTCGGCTCGGTGGCGTGGCCCGCAACATCGATGACGTAACGATGCCCGTCGAGCGACTTCCGGCCCGGGCGTTCATAGATCGCCAGCACCTGCGCCGCGCTGGCCAGCGCCTGCAGCGAGCGCTGGAAGCCGGCCTCGTCGACGCTCAGCAGCAGGCTGGTCTTGTCGCGCCCGCTGGGCGCGGGCATCGTGCGGCCCAGCACCCACCAGCGCGTGGTGTTGTGAGGCCCCTCTTCGATCCCGTCGGCGACAGATGCCAGCGCGTGGATGCGCGCCGCACTCGGCGGCCCCATCGCCGCCATGTCCGGGCCGCTTGCCTGCGCCACGAGCTTCGCGGCCGCGCCCGCGCTGGCCGCGGGCCGGCGCTCCACGTCCGGCATCTCCCGATCGAGCCAGGGCTTGACCTCCTCGAGCGCCACGGGGTGCGCGACGACCGTGCGGATGTCCTCGCGACGCGCGCCGGGCTTCGCGAGCAGGCTGTAGCCGAGCACCTTCGGATACTCCGCCACCACCTGCACGCCCGCGAGCGCATCGAGCGCGAGCACGTCGTCGAGGTAGGGGGTGGCGCCG